>OBLU010001200.1_pt1 | contig 24204 bp, 20 predicted proteins | sample 1518681 | NCBI WGS metagenome assembly OBLU01 (sample SAMEA3539304, study PRJEB22396) | soil metagenome | biome: tundra; feature: field; material: soil | place: USA | collected 2010-05 | depth 0.15 m
ACATCTCCGAACTGAAACACACGGTCGCGCTCGCGCGGTTGCGTATCGAACCGTATGTTGTAAGTCAGGCCCGAGCATCCGCCGCCCTGCACGCCCAAACGAAGCCCACCCTGCTCCGGCGAAACGTTTTCTTTCACCATCGCGGAGCGAATTTTCTTGAGCGCGTTGTCGGTCACCTGGATGCCCTTGGCCGGAGCCGTGGGCACGGCGGTTTTGACGGCTTCGTCTTTGACTGCTTGATCCATGATTGATTCTAACTTCCCGTAGAGACGCGGCTTGCCGCGTCTCCGGAGACGGGGCAAGCCCCGTCTCTACAGGAACTGATTTACTGCGCCGCCTGCACTTCTGCAGGCTTCGCGGTTTCCTGTTTCTTCTTCCAGTCGCCGATCGCGGCTCGGATGGCATCCTCGGCCAGCACCGAGCAGTGAATTTTCACCGGCGGCAAGGCCAGTTCCTTCACGATCTCGGTGTTCTTGATCTCGAGAGCCTGGTCAATCGTTTTGCCCTTGACCCACTCGGTCGCGAGCGACGAAGAGGCGATTGCCGAGCCGCAGCCGAACGTCTTGAACTTGGCGTCTTCGATGATGTTGGTTTGCGGGTTGACCTTGATCTGCAGCTTCATCACGTCGCCGCACTCGGGCGCGCCGACCAGGCCAGTGCCCACATCGGCATCCTTCTTGTCCATTGAGCCCACGTTGCGTGGATTGTTGTAGTGGTCGATCACTTTATCGCTGTATGACATGCAATCTCCTTGGAAACTCTTCTACGCCCAGCCCCTAAAGGGGACTTTCGTCTCGACACTTGCGGCATCGCTAAAGCGATGCCCTGATACGAACCGCACTGCTTACGAACCCCACATCTTCAGAAGCTTGTTTAATGCGCTTCCGCCGCCCACTTCACACTCTTCAAGTCCACGCCCTCTTTCGCCATCTCGTAGAGTGGCGAGAGTTCGCGCAGACGCAGTACGGTCTCGACCACGCGGTCGCCCACGTAATCGATCTCGGCTTCGGTGTTGAAGCGTCCGATGCCGAAGCGGATCGAGCTGTGCGCCAAATCGTCGCCCGTGCCGAGCGCCTTCAATACATAAGACGGCTCCAGTGTCGCCGAGGTGCACGCCGATCCGCTCGAAACCGCGATATCGTTGATGCCCATCAGCAGCGACTCGCCTTCTACGTAGGCAAAGCTGATATTCAGATTGCCGGGCAGGCGATGCTCCCAGGAGCCATTGATGTACACCTCGTCAAGCCGGCTCATGATGCTGTCTTTCAGCCGGTTGCGCAGGCCCGCCATTTTGCAGGATTCCTGCGGCATCTCTTCCTGCGCGATGGCGCAAGCCTTGCCGAGGCCGGCGATGCCGGGAACATTGAGCGTTCCGGAGCGCATTCCGCGCTCGTGCCCGCCGCCATCAATCAGTGGCACCAGTTGCACGCGCGGATTCTTGCGGCGCACATAAAGCGCGCCCGCGCCTTTCGGCCCGTACAGCTTGTGTCCGGTGATGGACGCGACATCGATGTTCATCTTGTTCACGTCGATCGGAACTTTGCCAATTGCCTGCACGGCGTCGGTGTGGAAGACGACGCCGCGTTCGCGGCAGAGTTTGCCGATTTCCGCGACCGGTTGCAGTATGCCGATTTCGTTGTTGGCCGCCATGATCGTGACCAGAATCGTCTTGTCGTCCATGGCGCGCTTCAGGTCGTCGAGGTCGATCAACCCATCTTTCTGCACCGGCAGATAGGTCACGCGAAAGCCGAGCTTCTCAAGATGCTTGCAGGTGTCGAGCACGGCCTTGTGCTCGGTAACCTCAGTGATGATGTGGTTGCCCTTCTCGCGGTACATCTCGGCCACGCCCTTGATGGCGAGGTTGTCGCTTTCCGTGGCGCCCGAGGTGAAGATGATCTCTTTCGGGGTCGCGCCGATCAGCTTGGCGATACGCTCGCGCGACAACTCGACCGCTTCTTCCGCCACCCATCCAAACGGGTGATTGCGGCTGGCGGCGTTGCCGAACTTCTCCATGAAGTAGGGCAGCATTTCTTCGAGAACCCGCGGATCCATGGGCGTGGTCGCGTGATTATCCATGTAAATGGGCAGCTTGATCCCACTCGGGACAGCGCGTTGTTGTGCATCGTGACTGGTCGCTTTGTTGCCATTCGTGCTCATGACCGCGTTTTCTCCTCGCACTTCTTCCTGGGATGAATACAATTTGCCTACGAAATCGTTACCAGTTCCACCGGCTTCCTGATCTCCAGTTGCTTGACCTGGATGGTCTCCGGCTCTTCCTTCATCTGGGAAATCTTGATGTTCTTGAGCACTTGTTCGATGCTCTCATTCACCTTCCGCAGCGGCTCGCGAATCGTGCATCGATCGCTCTGACCGCATTCGCCGCGAACCGTCACGCACGAGGTAATGAACAGCGGCCCGTCAATGGCCTTGATCACTTCGAACGCGGAAATCATCTTCGGATCTCGCGTCAGCGTGTAACCGCCGTTCATGCCATGCTGCGACCGCACCAAGCCGACCTTTGCCAGCCGTTGCAGAATCTTCGCTAGCGCTTCCTGCGGGATCCCATAGGCCTCGGCCACGTCCTTGGCGCTGCACGCGCCCTGGTCAACGTGCTCGGCCAGATGTTTCATGGCCATGAGCCCGTAGTCCGCTTTTTTTGTCAGTTTCAGCATGCCGTTGAATGCCGACCTATATAGTCGGATAAAACTCCGACTGTTTCGGTCGTATTTCGATTCTAACCGTAAGGGCGACTTCGCGCAAGGCCGATCAGGCGTCGGTGTGATTTGGCGACCGAACGGTAAGTTTCAGCAGGTGAACGGCTTAGGGGAGTGTCGCCAATAGGCGCTAACTTTTGGTCTCTACTGGAAGCCTATGTTCGGCGTGTCGGAGTTCGGGCAGTCCTCAGAAGGCTGCTTTGGAGTAGCTGATCATCCGCCACAAAACGAGCCAGTGGATAATTATGAATGGCAATGCGGTAAACCGAGTTCGGGGCAAGATCTCAAGCTTGGAGGTCCGACCGATCCACCTTGGACCAAGGATCCGATGCCCGTATAGTAAAATTCCATTTGCTCCCCCCAAAGGAGGGCCACACTCCCGTGAAGCCCCAACTCTCCCGTTTTACAGCTTGCTTGATGGTTATGCTCGGGGCGATTTCGCCACCGGTCCGGGCGCAGGGCCGACCCGAAGTTTCTCCCGACGAACACAAAGTGTACGAGGCAGTTTTGGGCCTCATGACCCATATTCCTAAGGAAGACCCGCACGTCACCATTTTTGCCGTAACGCTGAACAGCAAGTGTGGCAAAGATGCTTATCCCAGCCCTCTGGCAAACGACTGCACGTTTCTGTGGATGAAGCCAGACTCCGCAAACAGCGTCAAGCGGCTGCTGCGCGAGGAGTGGGCTGACATGGAGAACTCCACATGGTCGGATTTTGAAGGGAAAAATAACGTGAGTGTCAGTTTGCGTGAACCGATCTCAACTCCGTGGAAGCACAAGCTGATAGCCCCAGGAGACGGGCCCGAGAAGGATTGGGAATCTCCGGACGAGACGATTTTTCTTTCCCGAGTGGGTTTCAACCAGAAGAAAACGGAAGCAGTCGTTTACGTGCTGATCTTCTCCTACATGGATCAGGTCGCAACAGCAGGCGACTATTTTCTTTTCCGTGCGGATAACGCTGGTCACTGGGAACCCAATGGTCGAGTGACCTATTTCACCGATAAGGATCAATCGCCGCAGTAGCCGCTCTTAATTAGTGAAAGTGAAGGCTGCGGACGGTCGGGCTGCCCTGCCCACCTTTGGCCGGTCGCGCCCGGATCATGAGCCCACGGAAAGAATTCTGCCTCAGGTTAGCGGCTACGGAGGGGGCCGACCCTCTGGATGTCGCACCATTCGCGGACGGCTACAGTTCGCTTTAGTTTCAGCGCAGCGCTTGACGTTTCAGACCCTGCAGCACCAGCCCGCAGATTTTGTCGGCGAAGCTTTCATCGAGCTTATCGTGCCGGATCAGAAAGCGCATGTAGATCGGCCCGTAGAGCGAGTCAAGGATGAGGTCGAGGTCGCTCGCGGCGGGTAGTTCGCCGCGGTCGATGCCGCGCTGCAGAGTTTGATAGGCCTGTTTGCGTCTTGGCCACAAGAATCTCTCGCGAAAGGCCTCGATCAACTCCGGATCCGACTGCCCTCCGGCGATCAGCGCCGCGACGACCTTGCCGCGCTTGGAGCGCAGGATGCGAATCAGTCGCCTCATCTGCAGGCTCATGTCCTTTTGCACGGAGCCAGTATTCGGGAAGCGAAGTTCCTCGTCGGCACTGGCGGAGAAGGCGTCGGCGACCAGGGCGGCCTTGGTCGGCCACCAACGGTAGACAGTTGTCTTGCCAACATTGGCGTCGGCGGCGACCGCTTCAATGCTCAGCTCCGCGAATCCACCGTCCTGCTTGAGGAGTTTCAGGGTGCTCCGCAGGATGGACTGACGCGATTCCTCACTGCGCGGCCGCCCGGGCGGGCGCTTCCCGTTCGCTCCGTTACTTTCGCTCGCTCCGTTACTTCTGTTCCGGGCTCCGGCGTGCGGGATATGATTTTGAGCCATGGCTAGAGTGTAATATAATTTAAATCCGAAACGTAGTGTTTTGAATCTTATTTGGAAGTTCGCAGGCCAGTGTGGGGCTGCGGCTTCGGCTGTACCAGTTTCCGCTAGTATTGAATTTCAGCGTCACCAGTTTTCGTCAGTCCTATGTGGATTGTTGCATTAGCGCTTCGCCGCCCTTACACGTTTGTGGTGATGGCCCTGCTCATCATCATTCTTACGCCGATCACCATCCTGCGTACCCCGGTCGACATTTTCCCCGACATCAACATTCCCGTGGTCAGCGTGGTGTGGAACTATACGGGCATGTCGCCGCAGGAGATGGCGGACCGGATCGTGACCAACTCCGAGCGCGGATTGACGGTCACCGTCAACGACATCGAGCATCAGGAATCGCAGTCGCTGAACGGAATCGCGGTGATCAAGGTCTTCTTCCGGCCTGGCGTCAACATTTCCATGGCGGTGACGCAAGTGACGGCGATGTGCCAGACCGTGCTGCGCGGACTGCCTCCGGGCACGACTCCGCCATTGGTCGTTACTTACTCGGCATCCACGACGCCCGTCGTGCAACTGGGCTTGAGCAGCAAGACGCTGCCGGAACAGCAGGTGTTCGATCTGGCACAGAATTTTCTGCGCACGCAGTTGACCACGGTTCAGGGCGCGGCCACCCCATATCCTTACGGCGGCAAGCCGCGCCAGGTGCAGGTGGACCTCGATTCCGCCAAGCTCCAGGCCTATGGTTTGGCGCCGGTAGATATCGTCAATGCAGTATCCGCGCAGAACTTGATTCTGCCGGCAGGTACGACCAAGATCGGGCCGACCGAGTACAACGTGGAGATGAACGGCACGCCGGGGACCATCGCCGAACTCAACGATCTGCCGGTGAAGACCTCGAACTCGTCCACCCTTTACCTGCGCGATGTGGCGCACGTGCGTGACGGATTTCTGCCGCAAACCAACATCGTGCGGCAGGACGGCGTGCGCGGCGTGCTGATGGCGATCTATAAGCTGGGCGGAGCTTCCACGCTGACCGTCGTCAATGCCATAAAGGCGATGGTGCCCCTGGCGGCACAGTCGCTGCCGCGCGACCTTACTATCAAGGCCCTTTTCGATCAGTCGCTTTTCGTGCGCGCGGCAATTCAGGGAGTTTTGCGGGAAGGCCTAATCGCTGCCTGTCTTACCGCCGTCATGATCCTGATTTTCCTGGGCGATTGGCGTCCGACTTTAATCATCGCGGTCTCGATCCCTTTGTCGATTTTCGTCTCCGTGATTCTGCTGAGCGCGCTCGGCGAGACCATCAACATCATGACGCTGGGAGGACTGGCGCTCGCCGTCGGCATCCTGGTGGACGATGCGACGGTGGAAATCGAAAACATCGAGCGCAATCTGGCCATGGGCAAGGAGATGAAGAAGGCCATCCTCGACGGCGCGCAACAGGTCGCCGTGCCCGCGTTCGTATCGACGCTGAGCATCTGCATTGTGTTTGTGCCGATGTTTTTTCTGGCTGGAGTCGCGAAGTTTCTTTTCGTTCCGCTGGCGGAAGCGGTGAGCTTTGCCATGCTGGCGTCATACCTGTTATCGCGGACCCTGATCCCGACGATGGTGATGTTTATCATGCGCGGGCATGAGCACCGCGTCGCCGAGCCGAAAAGCTTCCTGGGAAAATCCCAGCGCGGATTCGAGCGTTGGTTCGAAAGATTCCGCGACGGCTATCGGCAACTGCTGGAAACCACGCTCGAGCACCGGAAATTATTCTCCCTCGGCTTTGCGGCTTTCTGTTTTCTGTCGCTGGGGCTGGTGTTCTTTCTGGGGCGGGACTTCTTTCCGCAGGTGGATGCGGGCCTGATTCGTTTGCACCTCCGCGCCCGGCCCGGCCTGCGCGTGGAAGAGACCGCGCGTCTGTGCGATGAAGTGGAGCGCGTGCTGCGCAGCGAGATTCCGAAGGAAGAGTTGCAGACCATGCTGGATAATGTCGGCGTTCCGTACTCCGGCATCAATCTTTCCTACAGCAGTTCAGGCACGATTGGGACGGGTGATGCGGAGATTCTGATTTCGCTGAATCCGGAACACCATCATCCGACGGCGCAGTATGTGCGCCGGTTGCGCCGCGAACTCCCATCGCGTTTTCCGGGCGTGGAGTTCTTCTTTCAGCCCGCCGACATCGTGTCGCAAATTCTTAATTTTGGCTTGCCCGCGCCGGTCGATATTCAGGTAGTGGGCGCCGATATGCGCGGAAGCTACTACATCGCGCAGGGAATCGCAAATCGGCTGCGCCAGATTCCCGGCACCGCCGACGTACATGTGCAGCAAATGATGGGCTTGCCCACTCTCTACCTCGACATGGACCGCACGCGCATCAACCAGGTCGGACTGAATGCCCAACAAGTCGCACAAAGCGTGCTGATCAGCTTGAGTGGAAGCTTCCAGACGGCTCCCAATTTCTGGCTTAATCCAAAGAACGGTGTGAGTTATAACATCGCCATCCAGACGCCGCAGTATCATATGACATCGGTGCAGGACTTGATGAACACGCCGGTGACGGGCGCGCAGACGACTCCGCAGGTGCTCGGCAATCTGGCTCAACTCACGCCGGCGGCGCGTCCCGCCGTGGTCAACCATTACAACGTGCAGCCGGTCATCGATGTGTATGCCAGCACGCAGGGGCGCGATTTGGGCGGGGTGGCGTCGGACATCATGAAGGCGCTCAAACCATTCCAGGACCATCTGCCGCGCGGGACGCAAATCGTGGTTCGGGGGCAGATTGAGACGATGGAGTCCTCGTTCTTCGGCCTGGGCGTTGGACTTCTGGGCGCGATCGTGCTCGTCTACTTGCTGATCGTGGTCAACTTTCAGTCGTGGCTCGATCCCTTTATCATCATTACTGCGTTGCCGGGAGCGCTGGCGGGAATCTGCTGGTTCCTGCTGATCACGCGCACCACGCTCAGTGTTCCGTCGCTGACGGGCGCGGTGATGTGCATGGGGGTGGCGACCTCGAATTCGATTCTGCTGGTTTCGTTTTCTCGCGACCGCATGAATGCGGGAGCGCCCGCGCGGCAAGCGGCGCTCGAAGCGGGCCACACGCGCATACGGCCGGTCATCATGACGGCCCTCGCCATGATTATCGGCATGTTGCCGATGGCGTTGGGCTTCGGAGAGGGCGGCGAGCAGAACGCACCGCTGGGCCGCGCCGTGATTGGCGGCCTGCTCTTCGCAACCGTAGCCACATTATTCTTCGTGCCCAGTGTGTTTACGATTATTCACGGCCGCCGCGAGGCACAGCTGCAGTCGGAACAGAAGTAGACCGCAGTAAAAGTAAAGAAGAACAGAAGCAGAGAATTTTTTGGAGACCGCAATTATGCCAGTACAACCGCCGCCCGTAACGACCGAGCAGAACGAGACGGAGTCCGTGCGCCCAGATGAGTATCGGCCTTCCGATCGGGGTCCGGCTCCGGCGGGCCGGGGAAAGATTCTGATTGGCGCCGTGCTGCTCGTTCTGATCACCGCCGGCGCAGTTACGTTTCTGAACCGGAACACCGAATCTAACGCGCTGGCGAAGGAAACCGAAGCCGTCTCGGTTCCGACCGTCGCAGTGGTGCAACCCCAATCCGAGCCCGGAAACGACGAACTTGTGCTGCCCGGAAATTTGCAGGCTTTTGAAGAGTCCCCCATTTTTGCCCGAACCAACGGCTACCTCTTGCGCTGGTACAAGGACATTGGAAGCAAGATTCAGAAGGGGGAACTGCTGGCGGCGATTGACACTCCGGAAGTCGACCAGGAGCTCTCGCAAGCCCGAGCCAGCCGCGAGCAGGTCAAGGCGGCGCTGGGGTTGGCGAAGATCTCCGCCGACCGTTGGGCGAATCTGCTCAAGTCCGACTCGGTTTCGCAGCAGGAAGCCGACCAGCAAGCGAGCGGCTACCAGCAGGCGCTCGCCAACCTTGCGGCAGGGGACGCGAATGTTCGCCGCCTCGAACAGCTCGAGTCTTTCAAGAACGTATACGCTCCTTTTTCCGGCGTGCTTACCCGGCGCAATGTCGATCCGGGCGCGCTCATCAATTCCGGGGCGGGGGTGGCTGGCAAAGAGCTGTTCGATATCGCGCGCGTCGACCCGCTTCGTGTTTACGTCAGTGTTCCGCAGGCGTACGCGCCGAACATGAAAGTTGGGATGAAGGCGAACGTTACGCTCCAGGAGTTTCCCGGCCAGAAATTTTTGGGAGCGGTAGTTCGCACCGCCGATTCCATCGATCCCGCGACGCGCACCCTGAACACGGAAGTGGATGTTCCCAACAAAGATGGCAAGCTGCTGCCCGGTTCTTTCGGCCAGGTGCATTTTGCGACTGGGACTTCTGTACCAAGGATTACGATCCCGGTAAACGCCATGCTGTTCCGCGCCGAGGGACCGCAGGTCGCGGTCGTCGACAAGGACGGCAAGGTGCATTTGCGCCCGATCAGCATTGGGCGCGACTTCGGAGCTACGCTCGAGATTCTGGGCGGGATCGACGTCGGCGATCAGATCATCATCAACCCGTCCGACTCACTCGATGAAGGGCAGCAAGTACACGTCGCCAAGCCGAGCGCAGGAGATACTCATTCGTGAAGCGATTGCCGCCAGTCATCAAGAGTCACTTGAAAAGCGTCTTGCTGGCCGTCTCGTTGCTCGCGGGCTGTAGCTTGGTCTGTACTCTGGGCTGCACCGTGGGGCCGGGATACAAGCGCCCCATCGCGCAGGTTCCGGACGCGTGGAAAGGCGAAGGGCCGTGGCAGACGGCTGCTCCGAAAGATGCAATTGCCAAGGGCGCGTGGTGGCAGATATTTCATGACGCGGAACTCGACCGGTTGGAGCAAGCGCTGCTTCAGGCAAATCAGTCGCTGGCGGCGGCGCAGGACCGCCTCTCGCAGGCGCGGTCGCAGGCGCGGATCGCATCCTCGGCATACTTTCCCGCGGTCACCGTCGATCCTAGCGGGCAGCGCCAGGAACTCTCCAGCAACCGTCCGTTTTCGGGCGGTGAATTGCCGCCCTTCACCCAGAGTAATTTTACCGTCCCGTTTTCCGTTAGCTACGAGCTTGATTTGTTTGGACGCGTGCGCCGCAATCTGGAAGCGGCCAACGCTTCGCTGCAGGGGAGCGCGGCCGACCTGGAAAATGTGCGTCTGGTGTTGACCGCCGAACTCGCCGCCGACTATTTCAACTTGCGCGAACTTGACCGTGAAGCTGGAGTCGTACGGCAGTCGGTCGAAATCCAGCAAAAGGGATTGGACCTGGTCAACCATCGTCACGAAGGCGGCGTCGCAAATGGACTGGAAGTGGCGCAGCAGGCCGCGTTGCTGGATTCGACTGCGACGCAGCTTCAGCTCGTGCTGCAGCAGCGGGCGCAATACGAACATGCTATCGCCGTGTTGTTGGGGAAGCCCGCCTCGGCTTTCAGCCTGGCTGAAGCGCCATTCAACGCCGCCCCTCCAGCGATTCCCACCGGAGTTCCATCGGAGATTCTGGAGCGTCGGCCTGACGTGGCTACCAGCGAGCGCCAGATGGCGTTTGAAAATGCGCAAGTCGGTTTAGCGATGGCTGCGTTTTATCCGCATATCACGCTGGACGGGAGTGGCGGATGGCAAAGCCGCGACATCGCCACACTGGTAAATGCTCCCAGCGCCATGTGGTCGCTGGGTGGCGATCTGCTGCAGCCGATTTTCAATGGTGGCCGGAATCGCGCCAACCTGGCGGCCAGCCGCGCTGCGTATGACGAATCGGTCGCCAACTATCGCGAATCTGTGCTGGTCGCATTTCAGCAGGTGGAGGATGGGCTTTCCGGCCTGGCGCTGCTTGACCAGGCTGCGAAAACTCAGCGGGCGGCGGTCGCCGACTCGCGCCGCGCGCTCGATATCGCCAACAACCGTTATGTCGGCGGCGTCACCACGTACCTCGATGTGATTACCGCGCAATCCACGCTGCTGGCCAATGAGCGCCTGCAAACGCAACTGCTCGGCCAGCAAATGGTCACTTCCGTTTACCTGGTGAAGGCTCTGGGCGGCGGGTGGGACGCCTCCGAAATTCAGCGCGAGCAGGTTAGGCCGGCGCTGGTTCAGGCCGTACAGCAGTAACTCCACAGTGGGAGAGTGCAACTTCGTGCGCAGCTCGGTGTTTGATGGCTTGTCGCACCGAGCGCGAACACGGAAAGTCTCCGACCGACGCGATTCGCGAGGCATGCCTATTGCGTTTTCGCCCGATCATGATGACGACCATGGCGGCGCTGCTCGGCGGATTGCCTTTGGCTTTGGGCACCGGCACGGGATCGGAGCTGCGACGCCCGCTCGGCATCACCATCGTGGGCGGGCTCATTGTGAGCCAGATGCTGACGCTGTTCACCGCTCCCGCGGTCTATATCTACATCGATCGGCTGCGACTGTGGCTGGCAAGCATTCGTACCAAGGCTCGCATGCCGGCTCGACCGCCGGCCGTGTCGCGTCCGGCGCAGAGCCAGTAGGCAGTGCGAGCCTCCGCAAGGCGGATTCCCGCCGGAAGCTACGCCGTCGCGTGGCGTGCCTGACTGCCGTAGCGCGAACGGATCTCACGCTCCGCAATCAGCCAATCTTGGTTCGGGTCGCCCGCCGTCCCTCTGCGCTGCAGGTACAGTTCGTAGGCGCGGCAGCGAATCTCTTCTTCGAGATTGACCGGAACCAGGTTGGCCGGCTTCGCATTCTTGCGAACTTCGGGCGCAACCTGCACGGCGGCAGGCACAACCTGCACGGCGGCAGGCACAATGGAGGCTTCGGTTTTCTTGCTGCGATTGGTGGTCGTGTTTCCGGTTGTCTTGCGAGCCATGCAGTACTCCTTACAGATACCCAACTCCAGAAATGGTTTTACGGAATGAATAAGCGACATACGCGTACCCCGCGAGCCGCTATCCGACTATTTGCGATGAATCATCTATCCAATATAACGCGAATGCCTGTGGAAGAGTGCCGCAAGACATCGAAATTCTTTCCCCCGTGCAAGAAAAGGTACTCTTTTGGACACGGACAAGCGCGCGTTGCCGGAAAAAGGCAAAAGTACTCTCGTAACTTGTCGAAAAGTTGCTGATGCACGCAGGATGGATGAGTAGGGCTAAGGCCACAACTATGTCATCGAATGGCAATCAAGGTTCCGCAACCAAGGCCGCCAAGGCCGCCAAGGCCAGCGTCAGCGAATTGGAGCGCATGCTTTCGGAATCTCCGAGTTCGGATCGAGCCTGCCTGAAGCTGGCCCAGATCCTGCGCGTGCGCCGCAGCGAAGTGGCACTGCTCAGATTGGAAAAGGGTAGTCTGCGATTTATCTTTCCGCCTGAGCTGCGATCCGCAGGCGTGCTGCCGCTGACCGGATCGGCGGTTGCAGCGCGGACTGCAGCCACTCGCACTCCGCTTCTGTCGAATACCTTCATGCGCGTAAGACATGTCAGCCTGTTTGAAGCGGTCAAGCTCGGAGCCGAAGAAGAAGATCGAAGCCAGGAGCAAATGCCGATTCAGAAAATCATGTCCGTTCCCGTGGTGCAGTCCGGAGGACCCGTGATGGGAGTGGTGCAAGTTTCGCGCAAAGGGCTGGATGCTTCACTCGCGGGCGCAGACTTCACCGGCGAAGACCTGAAGCAACTGGAGCAGGCCGCGGGAATTCTCGCCCGCATGCCGTTCATGCAGGAAGGCGCGGAAGTTTAGTACGACCGCATCGAGTGCCCGCATTTTTCCGCGGGAAATCCTCACATCGCCTGTCCCGCGCAAAATCCGGACGCCCATGCCCACTGGAAGTTGAATCCTCCGAGCTGGCCGGTGACATCGACCACTTCTCCGATGAAAAAAAGGCCGGGCACTTTCCTTGATTCCATGGTCTTGGCGGAAAGTTCGCCGGTATCGACTCCGCCCGCGGTGACTTCCGCTTTTCCGTAACCCTCGGTTCCTTCGGGCTGAACTTCCCACGCATGCAGTTGATGTTCAGCGTCAGCGAAAACGCGATCGGAGTTGCCGGCTAAAGGATAAGTTTCGAGCCAGCGATCCGCAAAGCGCCGAGGCAGGACTTCTCTCAGCAGCAATTTCCAACTCGACAGATCGCGATGGCCACGCGTTCGCAAATCGGCGGTGAGATCGCGGCCGGGCGCAAGGTCGAGATGAATCGGTTCCTTGCCGTCCCAGTAAGAAGAGATCTGGAGAATCGCGGGCCCGCTGATGCCGTGATGAGTGAAGAGCATGTTTTCCCTAAACGTCTGTAACGTCTGTTTCGTGCCGCGAGTGGAAGCAACCACCTCGGTTGAGACTCCGGTCAGATCGCACCAGCGCTTGCGGTCCCATTCGTTAAAGACGAGAGGAACCAGGGCGGCGCGTGGGGGCTCGATCTTCAGGCCGAATTGCCGGGCCAAATCGTAACCAAATGAGGTGGCGCCGATTTTCGCGATGGACAAACCTCCGGTGGCGACCACGAGGCGGGGCGCGTTGAAACTGGCGTCCTCGGCTTGCACGGTGAACTCTTCAAGCTTCCGTACCTCGTTCTTGCGCACCACATGCACTTTCGTGTTGCACCGGATTTCTACTCCGGCGTCGCGGCATTCCTGCTCCAGCATCGCCGTGACGTCGTTCGCCGCTCGATCGCAGAACAACTGGCCGAGCTTTTTCTCGTGGTAGGGGATGCGATGTTTTTCGACAAGGCGCACGAAGTCGGCCGGAGTATAGCGGGCGAGCGCTGACTTGGCGAAGTGTGGATTCGCGGAAAGAAAATTCTCTGGACCCCTGTGCAGGTTGGTGAAATTGCAGCGGCCGCCGCCGGAAATCAGGATTTTCTTGCCGATTCGATCCGCGCGTTCGAGCAGCAGGACACGCGGGCCCCGCTTGCCGGCTTCAATGGCACACATCAGGCCGGCCGCGCCGCCTCCGAGAATGATGACGTCGTATTTCCGATTCACGCAGACTTGGGTCACGCAAGAACGAGCTTAGCAGGGCCGTCGAGCCGCCGGCGCTACGGAATCGGATTCCCCCACTTCTCGGCAAATACCGTGCGCTGCATGGCGAAGCGTCCGGCGAAGCGCTTGTCTTCTCCTTTGCGATGGCCAATGGCAAGCAGTGCGACAACCCGAACGTGAGCGGGAATGCCAAGCGTCGCTTTGACCTGGTCTTCGTAAAAGCCTTCCATGGGCGCGGTATCGTAGCCGAGCACTTCAGCCATCCACATCATGGTTGTGAAGGCGATCATGGTCTGCCGGTTGGCCCACACCGCGAAATCAGGCGCTAATCCGCCGGCGGTGCCGGGAATGGAGCCGAAGAAACTGGCGATGTTCTTGCGCATGCTGGCGTAGCGGGCCTCATCGCCGTAGCCGTGTTGCTGGGCAAGACGGATGATTTCGTCGAGATCGCCATTGCGCCAGCCTTCCAGATCGGCGCAGGCCACAATGACCACCGGAGCCTCTTCCACCTTGGGCTGCTTCATGGCTGCCTGACGCAATCGCGCGCGCTGTTCAACGTCGCGCACCACGACGAATCGCCAGGGCTGAAGATTGTAGGCACTGGGAGCGGAGAGGCCCGCCTCAAGAATTTTCTTGAGGTCATTCTCCGGCACCGGATCGGGCAGAAAACTCGGCGTGGCTCGACGATCCTCGATGGCCTGGGCGAGCGTCTTCTCGGAGTTGGAGTCGGATGCTTGCGTCATATTCTTGTTTCGAACCTCAGTCCCTAACCGCTTACCCGTTGAATTTCTCGCGCAGGCCTTTTTTCTCTAAACGTGGAATGACCTCATCGCGAAAATAAGGAAACTCTTTTACGTAGTCCACAAAACTCAGGGTCGTCCCGGCAAAGCCGGATGCGGGAATCTTTTCCATCTCCTTAACAATGGTGTCGGGATCGCCGACCAGCGGATAAGTGCCGTGTCCGGCGGCGAAGCGATCGCGCAGCATTTGCAGCGCCTCCGCCGGGAAGGATTGCGCGTGCATGCCCTGAAGGCGCATCAGGTTGTCGACCGCGCCCCAGTCGGCATTGTCATGAGCATAATACCGGTAATACTCTTCGGCCCCTTTTTTTGTTGGGCGGCAAACCACGTGACACAAGGTGAAGACGCCGGTATTCCGCCCCAACTTGGCAGCGCTTGCCTTGATGGCATCCACTTCAGTTTTGGATTTCTCGAGATCGACGGAGATGGCGAACAGAAAGTCGGCGTTGCGCGCGGCAAATTCTCGGCCCTCGCCCGATCCAGCCGCGTTCATGATGGGCGGAATTCCGTCATACGGACGCGGGAATCCGTACACGCCCTTCAGGTGGAAGAACTTCCCGTTCCAATCGGACGGCCCATTATGGCTCCAGATCGCTTTGACCACGTCGAACCACTCTTGCGCGAGGGCGTAGCGGTCGGCGTGCTTCTCCGGCAGATCAATGCCGAATGCATCGTACTCGGGCTTGTTCCATCCGGCAACGATGTTGAGACCGAGGCGCCCGTGGCCGAGTTGGTCGGCGGTGGCGAGTTGCTTGGCGGAGACCACGGGATGGATGAACGCCGTGTGGACGGTGGCGAAGACGTTGATCCGTTTCGTGTGCGCAAGCAGTCCGGTCGCCCACGTAAGGGTCTCCAGCACGCTGCCGTGGAAGTCGGTTTCACCGCCGTAACCGATCCAACGCGCAATCGGCAGCAGAAATTCGATGCCGGCTTCGTCGGCAAGCTGCGCCAGACGGATGTTGTTGTCCCAGGAATTGACCCAGCGCTCGGGAACTTTCGTGACCGACATGCCGCCCGAGCAGTTTGGAGAGAAGAAGCCCAACTTCAATTTGTTGTCGTTCAGGATGGGAGACTGTTTTCGGCCCATGAAACCTCAAGCGCCCAGTTGCAGGATTTTACGCAATTGATAACCTGCGAAATTATGCCTGAAAATTCGAATTGTTCAAGTATCGTGGACGCTGAAACCTTGGAAGGGGAGAGGTATGCGTCCATTCCTGTCGGTCGTCCTGATTCTCTCGCTGACGTATTGCGGGTTCGCGCAAGCGCTGCCGCCGGGTGAGGTAGTTCCCACCGGGTCCGGCATCGAGATCGATCTCCTCGAAAACATCTCATCCGAATCGCTCAAGGCCGGGCAGTCCGTTTCTTTCAAACTGGTGCACGCGCTTGAAGTCAACGGGGGGACGCTGCTTCCTGCGGGCACGCAGTTCAGCGGCACGGTTACGAGCGTTAATTCGTCGGGACATTGGCGCAACTGTACCTTCGGGAGCCTTGGTGCCTATTCCTACGCAGTTGAGGTGCGTTTCGAGAGTGAATTTTCCGGGTGCAAGCGGTTCATATTCGTAGACGTGAATCTCAAACGGGTCTTGTGCGCGGACCGGGACTGCAGCACTGCAGCCAAGAGCGAGATCAGGGCAGCAAGCAGGTGCCAATGACCTGAACGCGCCCGTGCGGTTAACACTGTTTTTGTTCCACTAAGTGAGCCTTGAGCTTCCGGCCCTTCGGTGTTCTTAGCGTGAGACTCTTGCCCTTGAGCGCAAACTCGACATCTTCGTCCTTCGCAGAAAACAGATCATCAATCTCCTCGATCACAGGTGTTTCGTACTCGCCACAGTAAAAGAAGTTCGCAATCCGTCCGGAAATGGAACAATACTCTGGTACATATCGTTTTCAGGTTACCGTAACGGCCGACAATGCGGCCCCGGCGGTTTGCGAAGTGGACGTTACGTACAAGCAGGACTGGCACACTCTTCGTGCCGTGCCAGTGCAGAAAACTTCGTAGCCCGACTTAATCTTTCTGCGCGATAAATCGCCATGTCGCTCACCGCGTCGCGCACGATTGCACGCACCCTAGCTCGCTGCTTTCTCAACCAAGCTTGTTTTCGGCGAAATGAATAATCTTCGGGCTGCCCATTTCAGAATCCGCCAACCCACGGCGGCCCCGGCGAGGATCGTCAACAGCCACAGCAGGATCGTGGGCAGATAGAACACAAACGTCGTCATCGAGGCAGCGTATTCACCGAACCCGTCGAGACCCTCGCGGGCGGCGATCTTCAGCTGATGCAACGGACGCCAATTGAGGCCGAGGACTTGGGCATCGGCTTCAGCCCGCAGCGTAATGTTTATCGCTACGGTTTCAACCTGCTTCGACAGCGCCTGGAATTCCGCCTGCTTTTCCTCGATCGCTTCGCGGACTTCGTTCAGCTTGTCGCTGACTTCGAGCGTGTCCTTCACGGTCGCAGCCTTGCGCAGGATTCCGAGATATTGTTGTTCCTGAGCCCGTAGGTTGCGCAGGCGTGCTTCCTGGTCGACATATTGTTTGGTGACGTCTTGAGCATCGATGCTTTCGCTTTCCACGCGCAAGCTGAGTTTTCGGATCTGGGCGCGAACTTCTTCGAACTTTTCTGCCGGCACGCGAATACTGAGCAAGGCGCTGGTCGCGTCCGCGCCGCCGTTAACGTTAGAGGTTACGAGGAATCCTCCTGCAGGTTGCGCGATCTGGATGATTTTCTCGGCAGTTTCGGCCGGAGTTTTGACGATGAGGCCAAGCGACTCCGTCCGGACTAGCTTACGGTCCTCCGACATGCCTTCCTCTCCGCTGGCACGTCCTCCTGAAAATGTCACGACAGAGGCGGGTGCGACGACGGCCCCGTCTACGGACACGCCTCCAACAATGCCTTTTTGAAGGTAGGCTTCGGATCTGAAGTGCGGAAGAATTGAAGTTTGTCGCCAGAGCGAGATTGGCTCCCAACCCACACCTCCGCTGACGGCGGCAAGGCCGGCCGCCTTCTCCGAGGCAATGCCTCGCGCCTGGTCACGCGGTTGAAGGACTCCCAAGTACATTGCGACTACTCCGGCCGTAATGAGCCACCCTGTTTTCAGAGCCGTTCTGCTTTTGGCGGAGAACACCCCCCAGCGGATGACCATCAGGCCTCCTATATAAAGGAATAGACACGGGCGGCAATGCCGTTGTTCCCGTGCCGCTCCTGATAGCGGGTCGTGAGCCATGTCCGGCACGGGTGAGCGCATGAGTGACATCCCATGAAGACGTGGTCAGTGTCTCAACAGGCATTCTTCCGTGACTCTAATCCTTGCGGCTCAATGCGTTCCGGGTTACCTTCTTATCTATATTTCGAATCGTCTGAGGCGTGCCATTTTGTCTTGTCCATATAGGCGGTCCGCACTAAGTTTCGCGCTTGAGGCACTTCTACTTTGTACGGCGCTCGTTTCAGCCTTCGCAGCCGGTGGCAACGAGCCGGAAGAAAATCACTTTTCGCCCGACGCGGCAGCTTTGTATCAGCGCGTATCGCAAGTGCCCCCTGCGGCGGGTGCCGACGTCCTTTTTCTCGATGACGAAGAGACGGTTGTATTCGATACTGAGGGACGGGCTGTCCGTTCGCGGTATTTTCTTTACAAGATCCTCACGCAAAAGGGTGCCGAGGGCTGGGGCGATATCTCTTCCAGTTGGGAGCCTTGGCACGAGGAACACCCCATTCTGCGCGCGCGGGTGATAACTCCAGACAGCGCAGTTCATGTTCTCGATGAAAAAACCATCACGGATGCCCCCGCAAGAGAAAATGCGGATCATGTCTTCAGCGATCGCCGCGTCCTAAGGGCTCCGCTGCCTGCAATCGTCCCCGGCTCGCTCGTCGAAGAAGAACTGGTCTCAACCGAGAGCGCACCCTTTTTTGGTGCCGGTAGCGTGGAGCGCTTCTACTTCGGCTCGTCCGTACCGGTACAACATACTCGCTTAATACTGGACGCCCCTGCGGCCCTTCCGCTTCGTTACAATATCCAATTACTTCCGGATCTAAAGCCGCAGCGCAACGAAAACGAGGGCCGAGTACGCCTCACCTTTGACTACGGACTGATGGAGACGCCCGACGACGCTGAGACCAAACTACCCAGCGATTTACCTGCCTACCCCAGAATTACTTTTTCGAGCGGAGACTCGTGGCGCCAGGTGGCCGAGGAATATGGAAAGATCGTTGACAAACAGATAACGGGTGCCGACTTGAAATCTCTCGTCGGCAAGCTAATCGCGGGGAAAGTTTCTCGTGACGAGAAAGCAGCCGCGATTCTCGCATACCTGGACCGGGAAGTCCGCTATACCGGAGTCGAGTTTGGCGAATCTGCCATGGTTCCGCATTCCCCCAATGAAACCCTTGGCCGGAAGTACGGCGATTGCAAAGACAAAGCCTCCTTGCTGGCGGCGATGTTGCGGGTCGCGAATATCCCCGCGTACATTGCTCTTCTCAACGCTGGGAGCCGGGAAGACGTTGCTCCCGATCTTCCCGGCATGGGCATATTCGATCACGCCATCGTTTATGTTCCCGGCCCGCCTGATCTGTGGATCGACGCCACCGACGAATATGCGAGGCTGGGTGAAATTCCCAACGTCGATCAGGGGCGTCTCGCACTTATTGCGCGGCCCGGCAGCACTGACTTGCTGCACACTCCAGTTAGTTCCTCCGCGGACAACGTGCTGATTGAGAAAAGAGAAGTCTATCTTGCAGAAAACGGTCCGGCTCGAATTATCGAAACTTCGCAGCCTCACGGAAGCAGCGAATCTTCGTACCGGCGAGATTACGCTGACAAACAAAACAAAGCTGCCAAGGACGAGCTGACCAACTACGTTAAGTCTCAGTACCTAGCGGAGAAACTCGACCGAATAGATCGTTCCGATCCAACCGACTTCTCGAAGCAGTTCGAATTGGTTCTTGAGAGCGATCGCGCTAAGCGTGGAGTTACTGAACTCAACGTAGCCGCAGCTGCCATCCGTTTTGAAGGCTTGTTTAGCCGTCTTCCTGCAGACCTTCGGCAACGCGAAAAAGAGGAGGATAAAGCTGACAAAGACAGCGGTCAAAAGCCCAAGAAGAAACGCACCGCCGACTATCAACTGCCAGAAGCGTTTGTGACCGAGTGGCACTATTCCATCGCACCTCCGGCAGGTTTCAGACCTAAGCCCTTGCCTTCGAATGCGCAGCTCTCCCTTGGCCCTTGCACTCTTACCGAGGAGTTTGCAGGTGACAAGGATGGCGTGGTTCACGCCACCTTGCGATTCGACACCGTGAAACGGCGGCTGACAGCCTCCGAAGCCACCGAGCTACGCAACAAAGTTGTCCAACTCATTGCCGGGGAGCCCATTCTCATTTATTTTGAGCCCGTCGGCCAGACGCTGGTCAGCCAGGGCAAGGTGCGCGAGGCGCTACAGTCCTATCGCGAGTTGATCGCGCTTCACCCCAAAGAGGCAGTTCACCATTTGCAGATTGCGGCGGTGCTTCTAACCGCAGGGTTGGGCGAAGCGGCTCGCGCCGAGGCCCTGACCGCGGTCAAACTGGAGCCGACTTCGGCGTTGGCGGAAAAAACGCTTGCCGACATTCTTGAATACGACATGGTCGGACGGAGGCTCCGACCCGGCAGTGACTACGCCGGAGCGGAAGCCGCGTTTCGGGCGGCCGAAAAACTCGATCCTGACGACAAAACGACGGTCGCGAACCTTGCCGTTCTTCTCGAGTACAACCACTGGGGACTCCGCTACGGCCCGGACGCCCGCCTCAAGGATGCATTAGTCGAGTACCGCAAACTCACACCCGAAAAGATCGCCGAATTCGGCATGCAAAACAACATCCCGGTCGCGCTCTTCTACGACGGTCAATTCGTCGAGGCCAGGAAAGCTGCCGAGGTTCTCAATCCGCAGCCCATCGCACTGATCGTGGCCTGCGAGGCAGCCCTCAATGGGTCTCCAGCCGCCCTCGCAGAAGCGAGAAAACGCACCGGACAGGAAGAACAATTCAAACAAATTGCCGCAGCTGCCGGCCAAATGCTCGTCAACTTGCGCAAATACCCCCAAGGTGCGGACCTTGAGGAAGCCGGCGCATCTGGGAACACCGCCTCCGACACTGCCGCCTATGCCGCCTTGTATCGCAAGACCGTTCCTCGCGAACAACTCAAATTCTCTGACGATCCCTCCGGAGCCGCTCTGCGGTTCATAGTCCTAACGGACGATCCCGGCCTTAACGCTGGATCAATTGCGCTCCGTCAGCAGCCGCAACGGCGTCAGGGTGCTGGTGACTTCAGATGTGTTGGATCGGTTAGTCAAGGAGGCAAAAGGCACGCTGAGCCAGAAGGCCCGCAACGGCGACTTCGCGGACGTTGGCCTCGATCTCTCTCTCAGTCGCGCTCAACCAATAATTCAAGGTAACGACTCGACCGGATACAAAGTTATTCTTTGGCCTTCGTACGGTAAGAGCGCGCGTTACGTCGTCAAAGAGGACGGCCACTACAAGCTGCTCGGCACTTCCCGTGATGAGGAAGGTGTCGGCCTAGAGGCTTTGGATCGGATAGCCGCCAACGATCTGGCCGGGGCTCGCATCCTCCTTGATTGGTTACGGGAAGATTGGCATCTTGCAGGTGGTGACGACCCCCTATCGAGCGCTGCCTTTCCACGGTTGTGGACGAAGGGAAGAGACGCAGATGCGACCGCGATGAAGCTGGCAGCCGCTTCGATTGTGGCCGGGTATAAACAGACGGCGCCGCAGGGTTTGACCGTCCTGGAGGCGGCCAGGGACTCCGCTCGCACCGACGCGGAAAAGCTGAACATCTCGCTCGCCTTGCTCAGTGGCTACGACCGTCTGGATGAGTATGACAAGGCCCTCACCGTCGCCGCAGAACTGGCCAGGGAATACCCCGAGTCAGAACGGATGTTCTATAACCAATCATTCGACTTGCGGGCGCTCGGGCGATCCGAAGAAGCCGACACACTGGCTGCCGCGCGGTTGAAGCGTATCCCTGACGATCCCGCTGCGATGCGCGTTCTGGTTTATGACGCAACGGCCCGTGGAGACTATGGCAGGGCGCATGCTCTTGCGCACGACATTCTCGACAAAGGAAAAGCCGAGGCTCAGGATCTGAACAACGTCGCCTGGCACTCGCTCTTTACGGGAAAAGTCGAACCCTCCGATATCGAAGACGCCCTGAAAGGCGCTCAGTTGGGCAATAACAGTGCCAACATTCTGCACACTTTGGGGTGCGTTTACGCTGAGGTTGGAAAGACGAAAGAGGCACGAGAAGTGCTGATCCAGGCTATGGATGTGCTAAACTTGGATGAGCCGGATGAAAATTACTGGTACGCTTTCGGTCGCATCGCAGAACAATACGGCGAGCGTGATGCAGCGCTTGCTAACTATGCGCGGGTAACCAAACCGAAAACGTCAGTCGAAATTCCCGAGTCGACTTATTACTTAGCTCAGGTCAGGATACAAGCGTTGCGCGGTGACAAGCAGTAAAGCTAACAACAACTCCACGGTAAAACAATGTGGCAATTGGCGGCGATTCGCAATCGCCTAACGCCAGCCCCCAGGTGTGCCATAAGTGTGCCGTGCGGTTTGAGCCCATGTGCGCTAACTCGCTTCCTTTCAATACCAGACCAAATTGCTCCCGTGCGGGCTTGATTGTCGGTAAGTTATTGACTCTTAAAGGTGGTAAGACTGGGAAGACCCTATCAGACTCGCCTACTCTTAATCAGTAGGTTGAAGGTTCGATTCCTTCCGCGCTCACCACTTCAATCACTTGCTGTTCCAATTCTACCGACACACCCATCGTCTGCGTTACCCTAATGGCGTGCATACCTCCGCGCAACGTCAGCCGGGTTTTCTCAGCGTCTCGCTGATTTCCGCGGCGGTCCTGTCGGCAGCGAGCCTGCTGAAATTCTGGTACCTCTATCTCGACGATCTCGCGCGCGACCGCAGCGGAACGTTCGCCCATCGCGCGCTGGAAGAAGGGACCGGGTTGTTCGCCGCAACCGTGTTGATTCCCGCGATTGTCTGGACGAGCCGAAGGTTCCGCTTCGGAGAGGATCCGTGGTGGCGAATTGCTCCGATCCATCTTGGTGTCGCGATCGTTCTTTCGATTGCGCACACGACGCTGATGGGCGTTTCGCGCGCCATCGTCTTCCCGCTCGTCGGGATGGGAAGCTACGACTACGGCGCGATGCGCTGGCGATACCCGATGGAATTCTCCAACTTCGTGGTGATCTACGCCATCTTCGTTGGCGCGCTCAACCTCTTCGATTATTACCGCGAGCTGCGCAACCGGCAGATTGCCGCCGCGGAGGTCGAAGCGCGCCTGGCGCAGGCGCAACTCCAGAATCTGCAACTCCAGCTTCAGCCGCACTTTCTCTTTAACGCGCTGAACACTATTTCCTGTGTGATGTACGAGGACATTGCGCGAGCCGATGCGATGCTGGCACAACTCAGCGATCTGCTGCGGCGCACGCTGCGACGGCCGGACGCGCAACAGGTCCCGCTGGAAGAGGAGATCGAGACAGTCCGAATGTACCTGCGCATCATGCAGGAACGCTTCGGCGAGGACCTGCGCGTGGAAGTCGCAATGGACCCGGATGTCGCGCAGATGCTCGTCCCGCAACTGCTGTTGCAGCCGCTGGTGGAGAACTCGATTCGACATGCCGCCGGAAAGACACCGCTGGAGGTGACAGTCCGCGCCGCGCGCAGCCAAGGCGAGCTGCTACTGCGCGTCAGCGACAACGGTCCTGGACTGCAAGGCGCGACGATCGAGAAAGGAATCGGGCTTGCCAACACCGCCGAGCGCCTCGCCGCGCTCTATGGCGAACGCCACACGCTGAGCTTCGATAACAGTCCGGGCGGTGGATTAACGGTGTCCGTACGCATCCCGCTGCAGGCGGCGACCGCATGACCGCTCTGCGCGTCTTCGTGGTGGACGACGAAGCGCCCGCGCGGCGCAAGCTGCTGCGCTTCCTGGCGGCCGATTCCGAGGTTGAGGTTGTCGGCGAAGCCGTGAATGGGCGGGAAGCAGTGGCAGGAATTCGGCGCACGAGTCCCGACCTGCTTCTGCTCGACGTGCAGATGCCGGATTTCGACGGGTTCGAAGTGGTGAAGCAGCTCGCGCCGCCGCTGCCCCGGATCGTGTTCGTCACCGCGTTTGACCAGTACGCGATCCAGGCCTTCGACGTACACGCCTTCGGATACCTGCTGAAGCCGTTCGACCAGCCGCGCTTCAAGAAGGTCTTAGACGACGCCAAGCAGCAAGCGCGCGCCCACAACAGTTCCAGTTCCAGTTCCGATGAGGCGTTGCGCAAGCTGCTGGCCGACGTGGACCGCGGCCGGCGTGCGCCGTCACGTCTGGTCGTCGAGCAGGGCGAGCGGACCTTCTTCGTGGCGCCCGACGAGATTGACTGGATCGAGAGCGAGCGCAACTACATGCTGATCCACGCTGGCGACAAGACGTACACCATCCGCGGAACGCTGGACGCGATGGAAGAGCGGCTCGATCGCGCGGAATTTGTGCGCATCAACCGCTCGGCCATCGTGCGTCTGGACGCGGTGCGCGAGCTGCAGAAGTGGTTTCACGGCGAATACAAGGTGATCCTAAAATCGGGCGCAAAGCTGACATGGACGAGGCGGTATCTGGGACGACAGGCGGAAATTCTGCAGAAGCTTTAGGAGGTAACAGGCCAGACCTGACCTTGCACGCGTTGCTGTCGGATTGGCTCATGCGTGTCAGACGTGCCGCGCCAGGTTCATAACTTCGGGGTTGCCCGTCGCTCGGGTGCAATCTTCGTCTCGATCACCATACGGATCCCGGACTCACCGGCGCGCACGGCTTGATCGCGACAATTCCCGAACCAAATGCTGAAAATCGGGGGGCAGTTTGCA
>OBLU010001201.1_pt1 | contig 24197 bp, 22 predicted proteins | sample 1518681 | NCBI WGS metagenome assembly OBLU01 (sample SAMEA3539304, study PRJEB22396) | soil metagenome | biome: tundra; feature: field; material: soil | place: USA | collected 2010-05 | depth 0.15 m
TCGGCGCCGTTGGAGTGGCCAACATCATGGTCATCTCCGTCCTCGAACGACGCAGCGAGATCGGGCTACGCCGAGCCCTCGGAGCCACCAAAGGCCACATCCGTATCCAATTCCTCTCCGAAGCCGTCCTCCGCGCAGCGCGTATGTCACCCACCGAAGCCCTCTGGACCGTATGACCAGTTCCGAGCAAACCCGCCACCTCATTTCACTCCTCGCCGGACGTTGGACCTTGGCCGTCCTCGCCCAGCTCGCCGACGGTGGTCGGCGCTACCAAGACCTCGATGACGCACTCGAAGGTGTCTCGCACAAGTGCTCACCGAAACCCTCCGGCGAGCCGAACGCGACGGACTGACCTCCCGCCACCTCGACCCCGGCCGCATCGAAACTGCCACCCTCTGTCGGCTCACTGACCTCGGCCGTTCCCTCGACGAGCCCCTCGCGACGCTCGAAAGGTGGGTTGATCGCAACTGGAGCCAGGTCGAGGCATCCAGACGACGGTGGAGCCGGCGTAGCGATTAGCTCCCGACACCGGTCCCCGTGTCGCCCTAGTGGTACCGCCGGGCACCTGCCGGTAACCCAGGGCTCGTTGAAGTGCCGTTTTGCCAGATGTATACATGGAAATGTCGGTTGTGGAGGTCCTTCGCCTCGCTGACCCTGGGGTAACGAGTGACCGCCGCGGCATGGAGGTCTTCGCCTATGCAGCTGGGTCGGTTGAATGCCCGAGCAGCCGTCGTAGTCGCAGTTGGGAGCCTGGCGCTCTTGATCTCCGCCTGCGGCAGCGCGCCCGGCCCGGCCCCGTCGGCCACACCTGCCAAACCGACCTCCACTACGAGAGCGCCGTCGACCTCCACGACGGTCGAGTCGACCTCGGCGGCCGTACTTCAGGCTTACCGCTCCTCGTGGAGCGCCTTCGAGCACGCCCTGGCCGACGCCAACCCGTCTGATCCAGACCTGGCAGCGCCGGGTACGACGCCCGTCCTCTTCGTGCATGGCATCAACTCCGGTCCCTGGGCGTGGACCAGGGGCGATGTCGATGGGATGGGCGAGCCGCCGCTGCAGTACGTTCAGAAGTCCCTTGGTAACGGCAAGGTGACCGGCTACACCTTCGACTGGTCTAAGTACGCCGGCGGACAGGGAAATCCCGTCTTGTGGGTGACCAGTCCGCTGCCGACCAGCCTGGGCGCAGACCTGTCCCAGGCGATCGCCTGCGTCGCCCGGAATTCCGGCCACCAGGTGATCATCATCGCCCATTCGATGGGAGGCTTGATCACCCAGGACGCCAGCAGTCTCGTTCGCGCGGACATTGCCTCGGTCTTCACGCTGGGCACGCCTTACCAGGGGTCGTGGGCCGCGAGCGCGGCTGGCGGCCAGCGTCTACTCGGGGGCCTCGACCTCGTCGCACAGGTGATACGGGCAGCTTGCGGGTTCCAGGCCAGCGACCTGTTGTGCATTTACGCCGCCGAGCAGCATGATCCTGGTGTCGAGGCCATGCGCCTGGACCCGGCCGGCGGCTGGAAAGCCCGGCCGGCCTGGCCGGCCGGGCTTCCGGTGTACTCGCTGGCCGGCAGCGTTACCGGGACATGGCAGCCGGTCTGGCCGCTCAACATCCAGGTGCCTCTTATCGACGCCGGGGACGTCGTCGTGGGCACCAACTCGCAACGGGCCTCCTGGCCTGGAACGACCCTGTCCTGTCCGGTACGGCTCGGACTGGGCAGCCCCGTGGGCACGCCAGCCGCGCTGTCCGTTCTCGACGTGCTGGACACCAGCCTGTGCTTCCACTGGAATGAGCCGGATACCAGGGCGCTGCTCGACCACCACGGCTCGGCATGATCATGTACGGCCGCCGCACGCGGAATCTACGACGAGCTGAATCCGGCATGAACGCAAAAAGAGAGGAAACCGAGATGAAGCTGACTACCGCCGACGATGCTGGCGGCCGGGCACCTCGCCCGCGCCCCGTGGCACGAGCGGCTCGTCCCGGTCGTCTGGTGATCACCGGTCGCGTGCCACGCCGTGCCTGGTTTGTCGCGCTGGTCGTGCTGGCGATGACGGCTCTGCTGACATCGGGATGCGGGGGGAGCAGCGAGGCTTCCACGCTCCAGGGCCGCCTCCTGTCGGTTGCCGACCTGCCAGCCGGATGGTCGGCGGCGCCCGCCAACCCGAAGTTGGTGCAGACGAATGCGCCATGCCTGTCGAGCCTGCCGGCGAACCCGAACGGATGGACGTACCAGGTCGCAGGCTTCGTGGAAGGCACCTCGGTCCCGACGCTCGCCGAGGTCCTGGCCGCCGGCCCGCGGGTTCAGCAGAGGTGGCAAAGCCTTAGCCGGGCACTGGCGCGCTGCCGAACGGCCACGATCACCATCGCAGGCACGAAAGCCACGGCCACCGTCCAGCCCCTGCCCTTCCCGCGGGTCGCCAGCACGTCCTCCGCCTACGCATGGGCCTTCACCATCGCGGGGATCCGGATTGGCTTCGACCTTGTCCTCTTCTCTGCCGGGACGTACGCGGGTTATCTCGCCTACTCCGACCTAGGAGCGCCAGCGGTGGCGACGGTGCAGGCGTTCGCCGGCGCAGCGGTGGCGAAGGCGAAGACGGGATCGACGGCGCGCGTCACGGACACGGTCTCGATCGCGTCCGCGCCGGTGCGCACCGCGCACACAAAGCTGGGCACAGTCGCCTACCGCATCATCGGAAGCGGGCCGCCGCTGGTCTTGATCACCGGGTACAGCGGAACCATGGAAGGGTGGGACCGGCGCTTCGTCGACGCCCTGGCTCAGCACTACCGCGTCGTGATCTTCGACAACGCCGGCGTGGGCCCAACGGCTGCCCTGCCGGCCCCGTTGAGCATCGACGCGATGGCCAGCCAGACCAGTGCGCTCATCGACGCGCTCGGCCTCAACCATCCGGACGTCCTCGGCTGGTCGATGGGCAGCATGATCGCCCAGGCCCTCGCCGTGCTCCACCCAGACCAGGTGCGCCGCCTGGTCCTGTGCGCCAGCTTTCCCGGCAACGGACAGACGGTACGGCCCTCCCAGCAGGCGATAAACGCGCTCACCAGCAGCGACCCGCAGAAGGTGATGGCCGACCTCTTCCCCGCCAGCCAGACCGCCGCGCAGAACACCTACCTCGCAGCGATCTCCAGCTATCCCACCGCCCCTGCAGCCCCGGCAGACACCGTGACCGCCCAGGGACACGCCGTGGACCAATGGTGGGCCGGAAGCGACCCGGCCGGCCAGCAGACCGCCCTGATCGCCGTCCCCACGCTCATCGCCGACGGCACGGCGGACCAGCTCGACCCGCTCGCCAACAGCCACACCCTCGCCAGCCTGATCCCCGGAGCCAAACTCACGCTCTACCCCGACGCCGGCCACGCCTTCCTGTTCCAGGACCAGACAGCCTTCGTCCCCCTGATCGAGTCGTTCCTCGGCTGACAACCCGCGCCACTTCACGCGAAGGCACACAAGGCAGCCGAGCCACCAGGAGCTCATCGTCCAGAGGATCGGCAAGCGCACCGGGAACACCGCGTGGGCGGCCCCCAACAGACAGGGATCCGAGTGTCTCGACACCGGTACAGGTGGTACGCCCTGGCCCAAGTGCAGCACGGACTGGTGCCTGGCCGCGTCCGGGGAGGGTTCCGGAAACTCGAAGGAACCGACTAGCGCCAGCGCTGACCAGCGCGCCTATCGGCCCGTGCCCCAGGCCATGTGCCAGGTTGGCACCGGTGGTGGCGACGATGCCAGCGCCGAGGCACCACGACGCCAACGATGGTACAGGCCGACGACGCCGGTTGGCGTCCAGGATCAGCATGCTGGCCGCCCAGATGAGCCCATCCACCGTGAACGGGACGAGCCGGGCGGTCAGGCCCGACTCCCCATGTGAGCGCACCAGTTCGTGAGCGTGCTGGTAGGCGATGATCGCGGCGACGGCCACCACGGCGAGAGCTGTCGTGGTCCTGATGAGCCGGTCAGCCACCGCGCAGTTCCTCTCGCCGCGCGGTCACGAACGGGTCCTCGTCACCGTATCCGGCGAGAAGCCGTTCAGCCAGCGTGAGCGCCGTGATTGCCTCGTTGCGGCTCCGGAGCCTGGGCCAGCCCGTCACCCCCCACAGGTCGTCGAGGCGAACAACAGCGACGATCTCCGTGCCATTGATCTTCAGCGACATGGAGTCTTCGCCGAGCTTGATAGACATGGGTGCCCCTCGTCAGCGAACTAGCCACCAACGCTCTGGAACACACCGCGACGGGCGACGGCGGCCAGTTCGAGGTCACCATCCACCGCGACGAAACGTCCTTGCTGATTGGCGTCACCGACAACGGCTCCGACAGCACGCCGGCGCCCGGCACGCTTGACCCTGAAGCGGAGACCGGCCGCGGCCTGGGACTCGTCCAGTTAATCGCACACCGATGGGGACACTGCGGCGGAAAGCACGGCCGCACCGTCTGGTTCGAACTAACGGACCATCCCATGGACAAGGACGACGATTCCCCGCGCCTCGCGGACCGGCGCGCTGCTTGAGCGCCGCCGCAGATGACCACGTTACCTGGCGCGTCTTGAACAAAACGAAAACAGGAATCTTCCCGCCGGACGACCGCTCGGGAAGCACGATCGGCCGCGGGATCCCCTGCTCCTGATGCTGCCCGCCGCCAGAGATAAGGCTCACGTTGGCTGGCACGAGATCTACCCGGTGACCGACATCAAGCCGGGACGTTGGTTGTCACGGAGTGTAGGCATTGGCCGGACGCCGACGCTGTGCGTAGCGCCCTGCCGATTTAGCGCGGGATGATAGCCGCAACGGTCGCGGTTGCGGCCGCCTTGCTCATTGGCCACTGTGCCGCTCCCCGTGACGAGGCTCTGAGCTCGCGGCAACGCGGCCGGGCGCCTCGGGCTTGCCGTGCGGCTACTCGTCGGTGAGGACAGTCGCTGTGATTCTGCAGACGCGTTCGGGGTCGGCGATCGCGTCGATCTCGACGATCTTGTCTTCGGCGACGGTGAAACCCATCACAGTGACGGGTCGTCCGCGCACGGTGACGACCACTCCGGCTGCTCCGTTCACCAGCGCCGGGCGCAGCTGCGCGACCCGCAGGGCGGTCGCGAGCCCGCTGACTGCCTGCCTTGCTACCGCGGCCGCGCCGCGGATCGCCATGGAGGCTGCGGGGCGCCTGGCGCCGGCGTCGATCCGCAGCACGACGTCGGGATCGAGCACCGAGACGAGGGCGTCGAAATCGCCCTCGCGCGCAGCCGAGAAGAAGGCGTCGACCACCTCCTGCTGGCGAGCGAGACCGCGATCCGGCGCCGGTACCTCGGCGCCCTTCACGCGGCGTCGCGCCCTGCTGGCCAGCTGCCTCGCCGCCGCGGGAGTCCGGCCGACCATGGGGGCGATCTCCTCGAACGGCAGCTCGAACATGTCATGGAGCACGAACGCCAGCCTCTCGGCCGGGGCCAGGGTATCGAGCACGACGAGCAGAGCAAGGCCGACCGAGTCGGCGAGCAACGCCTCCTCCTCCGGCTGCAGCTCCCCGTCTGGGCTGATGACGGGGTCGGGGACGCGCACCCCGAAGGACTCCTCGCGCCGGACGTTGCGCGAACGCAGCATGTTCAGGCACACGCGGGCAACGATCGTGGTCAGCCATCCGCCGAGGTTCTCGACCTCGCCCGCCCCCGACCGGCTCAGCCGCAGCCAGGTGTCCTGAACGGCGTCCTCGGCGTCGGTGAGCGAGCCCAGCATCCGGTAGGCAACCGCCCGCAGCCGGGCCCGGTGCTCCTCGAAGCGATCCGCCAGCCACTCGCTCTCGTCCACCGGTCACATCCTCCCGTTGCCGGGTGTCATCAGAAGTGACCCCCCACACACGACGGATGTGACAGGGAAACACCCAGCACGCTAACCCGATACTGAAAAGGAGAACACGATGCGAGTTTTCGTGGCGGGGGCGAGCGGTGCTATCGGCACCCGGCTCGTTCCTCAGCTCATAGATCAAGGTCACGAGGTGATCGGCACCTTCAACTCGCCTGGAAACGCCGAGCGTGTAAGGGCGCTCGGCGCGGAGCCGATCGCGCTCGATCTGCTCGACGCGCGCGCCGTGCGCAAGGCCGTCCTCAAAACCGAGCCCGAGGCGATCGTCCACCAGGCGACCGCTCTGGCGGATGTGCGCTTCTCCAGGAACCTCGACCGCAGCTTCGCGCCGACCAACCGGCTTCGGACCGAGGGCACCGACGCTCTGCTGGCCGCCGCGCGCGAGGCAGGCGTGCGCCGGTTCGTCGCCCAGAGCTTCGCCAGCTACCGCTACGCGCGCGAGGGCGGGCCGGTCAAGACCGAGGACGATCCGCTCGACCCCACCCCGCCGGCAGCGGCGCGCGAGACGAGCGCCGCAATGCGTCATCTCGACCAGGCGGTCACGGACGCCGGCGGGATCGCGCTTCGCTACGGCGGCTTCTACGGCGCTCCCAACGACGGGCTGCTCGCGCCCATCCGCAAGCGGCAGTTCCCGATCGTCGGCAACGGCGGCGGCGTCTCCTCATTCATCCACCTCGACGACGCCGCCGCCGCGACCGTGCACGCGCTCGAACACGACGGAGCCGGCATCTACAACATCGTTGACGACGAGCCCGCCCCAGTCCGCGAGTGGCTGCCAGTGCTCGCGAACGCGCTCGGCGCCAAGCCGCCCCGCCACGTCCCTCGCTGGCTCGCGCGGCCGGTCGCGGGCGAAGGCGCGGTGATGATGGGAACTGAGTCCCGCGGCGCCTCCAACGCCAAGGCCAAACGGGAGCTTGGGTGGACGCTCCGTTACCCAAGCTGGCGCCAAGGCTTTACCGCGGCCTACGGCCAGCCGAAGCCGCTCCAGGCCCGGGCGTGACGCGGAAACTGCCGAGGGCCCGTGCACAGAGTCCAGCAAGTCCGCGCTCCGACCAGACGGTGGGGAGGCCAGCAATCATCAGTGGTGGAGCACGAAAGGCCAGCTTAAGCAGGCTCGATGATCACGTCTCAGGCACGCACCAGGAGCGGCAAAATAGTGCATTTCTAGTGCCAGCAGGTATGAATAATCATTCAACAGACAGCCGTTGACGGATCCCTGGGGGAACGCGAGTTTACCCGCCCGCCGTGGCGCGCCGCTGGCTCAGGCTGCGCTTCCCCGGTGAAGGCAGGTCAGGTCGCCTCTTCGGTCGTCCTTGCGCCGTGGTCGCGCAGCCAGGTGACGAGATTCTCCCGGCGCGTGTCGAGGGACGCGCGATGTCGGCGGGCGTCTGGTCGCTGTACCCGGGTGTTGCGTTCAGGTTGGCTCCGCAACCCAGGAGGTGCTCGGCAACCCGGCGCTGGCCACCGTGGCACGCTTGCCAGAATGCTTCGCTGACGTCGTCGCCCGTGGGGCCCGCGTCGCTGGCGAGTAGTTCCCGGATGCGCGGCATCATGCCCAGGGCTGCGGCCTGCCATAGCTCGTCAGCCCTGGCGCCCCGCCCGACCAGCAGGCGAGCGACGTGCCAGCACCCGTAGCCGACCGCGTTGGCCAGGGGGGTGCCGATCGACCCGCCTGGCGTTTCGATGTCGGCACCGCCGTTGATCAGAGCGTCGGCCACGTCGGCGTCGTCGCTGCTCGCGGCCCAGTGCAGCGGCGTCTCGGGTTGCCGTCCTCCGGTGGTCGCGGCGTTCGGATCGGCGCCGGCTTCGTCGACTCCAGGCCGGCAGGCAGGTCGGCCAGCCCGCGTTCACGATCCACCACAGAGCCATCAGATCTATCGGTTCGAGTCGGCAGCTAGACGCCGATCGCCATCCTGAACGCGAGGCCGCGGGCGGCACCGCCGCGCAAGCGAGAAGTGAGTCGTGCCGGATTGCCTGTCGATGTATCACGGTCGCCGAGCCGTGCTCTACTTACATAGGCGAGTACGCCGGGTCTCGCCGTGCAGGACCCGCTGTTCGGTAGGAGGATGGTGCATATGGCGGGCGCATCCGAAGTCGGCCGGTTGGTGCGGGCCAGCGCGAGCGGCAATGAGGCCGCGTGGAATGAGCTCGTGCGCCGCTACTCGCCCATCGTGATGGCCGTGACCCGCAAGTACCAGCTAGCCGCCGCAGACGCCCAGGACGTCAGCCAGACAGTCTGGCTGCGGCTCGTCGAGAACTTGGCCAACCTGCGCGAGCCGGAGGCCCTGCCGGGCTGGCTGGCGACCACGGCCCAGCGTGAGTGCAGTCGTCATGTGCAGCGCGGACGACGAGTTCTGCCCGTGGACCCGCACACCGACAGCGCCATACAGCAGTGCACCACCGTCGACCTCGACGCCGACATCCTGCGAGCCGAGCTTCGCCAGGCGCTGCGCGACGGGCTCGGCGAACTGTCCGCGCGGGATCAATGGCTCCTGCGGCTGCGGGCTGCCGACCCGCCAAAGTCCTATGACGAGATCAGCCGGCTGCTCGGGATGCCGATCGGGAGCGTGGGCCCGACCCTCCGGCGGAGCCTTGCCAGGCTCCGGGAGACCAGTGCCATGCGGACATATCTGGCAGCAGCGCCGACTGCCAGCCGGGGGACAACCAGCCGGGGGACAGGAGGTGACCAGCGTGAGCTTGCCGAGGTGGACTGACGACGAATTGCTGCAGGAGCTACGCACAGCGCTGCAGGAAGCCCCGGTGGAGGAAAGCGTTATCAGCGCGGCCCAGGCGGTGTTTTCCTGGCGAACGATGGATGCTGACCTAGAGTTGCTTTGCCTCGATTCCGGTTCCGGGCTGACCGCTGGCGCGCTGGTGCGCGGCAGCGGTCCGGGCATGCTGTCATTCCACGGTGAGCGGCTGAGCGTGGAGATCGAGATCGATGAGGCCGGTATCACCGGCCTGCTGACGCCGCCGCAGCCCGCCCAGGTTACGTTGGTGACCGCCGATGGCCCGCAGGCGACGACGCGGGCGGATGAGGTCGGCTGCTTCACCTTCCCGCCGCCTGGGCGCGGGCCGCTGCGCATCGAGTGCAGGCTCGATGCTTACCGCTTCATCACCGAGTGGGTAACCGTCTAACCACGTGAAACCCGGACGACGTCACCTGCAGCAGCAGTGGCTTGAGCGTTCATGACAGTGATCGTGCCGGCAGCGGTCGTGCCGGTCATCGCAAGCCTGCCCCGGGAAGATCACGGGTCCCACGCCACGCATGGCCTGAGCCCGGGCCCGTACTAGCAATGCCTGTGCGGCCTGAGTGCCGTTCTCGCCGGTCTCCGACATGCGGGCCGCGACAAGCCCGGCCACGAGCGGCGTCGAGAAGGACGTCCCGCTCCAGCGCGCCATGCCGTCGAAGTTCCGCCACTCGCCAGCGTGCGGCGGTTCGGTGCATAGGTAAGCCCCGGTGGCAAAGGCGTTGACCAGTCCCTCACCCGGCGCGAAGACGTCCACCCAGGGCCCGTAGTTGGTGAAGTACGCCCTGCTGCGCCAGTTAGCGCTGAGAGCACCCACGCCCACCGCCCAGGGGAAAGCCGCGGGCCAGAACTTGCGCCTCGACGCGTCGTTCCCCGCGGCTGCCACCAGCACGACGCCGGGGTAGTTTCGCAGTTGCTCTCCCACAATGTCGAAACCCAGCGAAGCGATGTCCTTGCGGGTGTTGCTGCCGAAGTCGAGCGAGATGACCTCCGCGCCAGAACGCAGCACCTCGGCTACCTGCTGGACAAGATCGGATTCGTAGGTCGCGCCGAATTTCGTAAACGTCTTGCCCACCCACACGTCGGCCCGGGGCGCCATCGTCCGCAGGACGCCGGCCACAAAGGTGCCGTGGCCCGCATAGGGCAGGATGCGAGGCGGGATGCCGCCGATCGGATCCTCCTGCTCGCCAGTGACGCCGGCCAGCCAGGCGTGATCCGTCGCGGCGTCCGGCAGCCAGCCGCTATCCAGAACGGCCACGCGAACACCGTCGCCGTTACACGGCTCTGTGGACACGCCCGGGTCCGGCGGCGGGTCGGCCGGGACCTCCTCTGGCTCCGTGGCCGGACAGGTGCTACTGGCGCAGAGGTAGAAGATGTGGTCGGGCGTGGCCACCCCCTCGCCAAGCGCACGGTCGACGGCCGCGCAGACCTCCCCGAAACTCCGGGTTTCGTCATCGGTGAACTCGAGACGAGTCAGGCCGCGCACGTTCTTGTCGTGTTCCACCGGCAAGCTCGGCACGATTGCCCTGACTCGCTCAGCGTCGGCGTCACGAACAAGAAGGGCTCGTTCTCGATAGAGGTAGTCAACGTCATCTTGCTCGGCCCAATCGGGCGGCCAGGCTGCCGCGCCTTCCAGGCCCTCCTCAACATCGGGGATGCCGGACAAGATCAGCCTGATTTGGGCGTCGAGCCGGCTTCGCGGCTCGTCGTGACCCTGGTCATTAATCGGCATGACCGGCCTCATCTCATATGTGATTGGCTTCGGGAACTGTTTAGCATCATTTGCATGACATCGGGAGATCTTGAAACGGAGAACCTGCCGTTCGACCCGGCCAAGCTCCTGCCGCTCGCTCTGTCCAGGCCCAAGGATGCCGTGCGCGCGGCGCGTACCGTGCTGGCTGGCCAGCCCAGTTCCTACGACGCCTCGCTGGCGCACCACGCGATGGGGATCGTGCTCCGCGACCACGGGGACCTTCCAGGAGCGATCGTTGAGCTGAGGAGAGGGGCGAGTCTGGCCCGCGCGTCAGGCCGGCCCGAGCGTGAGGTCGACGTGCAGGCCACCCTCGGGGTGACACTCGCGTGGATGGGCCGCAGCCAGCAAGGGCTGGCCGTGCTCAACCAGGCCGTGGCGGCCTCGCGTGGCGGCCCGGCCGGGCGCGTGCTCATGCGGCGCGCCTCCGTCCTCAAGGACCTGGGCCGCTTCCACGAAGCACACGAGGACCTGTGCCGCGCTCTGCCCTACCTACGCCGGGCGAGCGACACGGTGTGGGAGGCACGGTCACTGACCCATCGAGGCGAGGTCTTTCTCGGGCTCGGTCTCCCCGGACGTGCAGGCGTGGACTTCGCGCGCGCCGAGGAGCTATTCGCAACCAGTGGGCAGGAACGCGAGTACGCCATTGCCAGGCACAACCTCGGACTGGCGGCGCTGAGCCGCGGCGACCTCCCCGCGGCGCTCACCTACTTCGACGAGGCAGGGAACCGGTACGAAGCACTAGGCGAGACCAGCCCCGACCTCGCCATGAACCGCTGCACCGCGCTGCTGGCCGCTGGGCTGGCCGGAGATGCGGCGGGAGAGGCCGACACCGCCCTCAGCCGGCTACCTCCGGGCGGAGGGATCCCGTACAAGAGGGCGGAACTGCTCTTCGAGGCCGCCATCGCCGCCCTGGCCGCGTGCGACGCCACCACCGCAACAGAGCGGGCACGCCACGCACGGCGGCTGTTTCGGACCCAGGGGCGGGCCGTCTGGGAGGCGCGCGCTGACTTTGTCATCGCCGAGGCCAGGTACGTAGCCGGTGAGCGTTCCGCCAGCCTGTTTAACTACGTCGAACGGGTCACCGCCCGTCTCGAGGCGTGCCGGGCCGGCGATGCAATGCGGGCGCACCTGCTGGCCGGCCGCCTCGCCCTGAGCGTAGGACGTGCGATCGAGGCAGACCAGCACTTTGAGCGCGCCGCGAGGTCACGCCGCCGCAGGCCGCCGCTGACCCGCAGCGTGGCCTGGCTCGCCCGGGCGCTACAGGCCGACGCGCGCGGTAACACCCGAGCCACCCTCGCCGCCTGCGCGCGCGGGCTCGACGCCCTCGACGAGCACCAGATGACGCTCGGAGCCACCGAGCTGCGCGCGTACGGCACCGCGCACGGCGCCGAGCTGGCCTTGCTCGCCCAGCGCGATGCGCTCCGGCGTGGCGATGCTCACCGGCTGCTGTTCTGGAGCGAGCGATGGCGAGCGACCGCGCTGGCCGCCCGGAGCACGCCGCTCCGGCACGACCGGGAGCTCGTGGCCGAGCTGTCAGCGCTGCGCAACGTGACCCGGCTCCTCGAGATGGATGAGACGGGCGCCCAGGGCCGGAACGCCCTTGAGCGTGAGCGACGACGACTCGAGGCGGCGGTGCAGGCCCGCACTCGCCGGTCGCCGGGCAGCCGCATGCGGGAGGCAGAAGAACTCGACCTTGACGCGCTCTTCGACGAGCTCGGCGACAGCAGGCTGATCGAGCTCGTCGAGGTCGATGGCCTGCTTCATGTGATCATCGTCGCGGATCGCCGGGTGCGGCTGCACACGGTCGGCAGCGTTCCCGAGCGCGAGGTCCAGCTGAGCCGCTTCGTGCTGCGCCGCCTCGCATACGGGCCGCCGCGGCCAGGCGACGAGCTGATCCTGGCCCACAGAGGCACGGCACTGGAGTCCTCGCTGCTCGGCTCCGCTGCCGCGGAGCTAGGGGACGGCCCCGTCGTGGTGGTACCACCGGGCCGGCTCCGGGCGGTGCCGTGGACGCTGATGCCGTCGTTGCGCGATCGCGTCGTGACCGTGGCGCCGTCCGCGTCGACCTGGATCCGTGCGCGCCGCAAGAGGCCCCCGCCCTACCGGCGCGTCGCGCTCGTGGTCGGGCCCGGGCTGGCCACCGGGGGCGCGGAGGTGGTGCAGTTGCGCCCTCGCTACCCGGAAGCCGTGCTGCTCGGGCAGGGCAGCGCGACAGCCGAGCAGGTGCTCAGCGCGCTGGATGGAGCGTGGCTAGCGCACATTGCGGCGCACGGCACGTTCCGGGCTGACAACCCGCTGTTCTCGTCGATACAGCTCGACGACGGGCCGCTCACCGTGCACGACTTCGAGCGCCTGGGCCGGGCGCCATACCGGCTGATCCTTTCCAGCTGCGACTCCGGAGTAGCCGCGGCAGTGGGTGCCGACGAGCTGCTGGGCCTGGCGAGCAGCCTGGTCCCGCTCGGTGCGGTCGGAATCGTGGCCAGTGTCGTGCCCGTCAATGACCTGGCCGCTGTCCCCCTCATGCTGGCTCTGCACGACGCTCTTCAAAAAGGCGCGACGCTCCCGAGCGCGCTTCTGGCCGCGCGCAAGGCGACCAGCGGCGATCCGCTGGCTGACGCGACCGCGCACTCCTTTATTGCTCTCGGCGCCTGAAATTCGTCTCTCTGGGAGCCAGGTCTGCCCGGCGCACTCGACAGACAGTCGCGATCGGGCCACTGCTGGCCCTCGATCACGGCCAGGGCCGAGAGCAACGCCGCCGCCGCGATCATGTCCTGGGCCCTCAGAGCTTCACGCTTGGCGTGACGGCGGCGTCTTGCCCTTGCCGTTTTCAGTTGACGGGGGTGTATCACCGGCGCAGATCGGTGCTCTTGCCGGCAAGGGCTCGTGCGGCTCCGGCTCCGGCTGCGGGTCGCACGGGCGCCCGCCAGCTGCACGGTGAATGGGGTTATTGGTGAAAACCGGTGTGATGTTCCTGGACTGCCCGGCGTACCTGGATAAGCACGGCGCGGTCCGGTGCGGGCTTCCCGCCGAGGTGGAGTGCCGGTACGCGGCTGAATCAACTGACGGGCCGCTCGAATGCGCAAAAGTCCGGTGCCCGCGCGGTCACGGGTTCAACGGCACAATAGAATCGCTCACCTGGCGCAAATGCCCGGCGCGACCGTCCTGATCGCTGCCGAGCATGAACGTGGTCGGTTTCCTGCGGCCCGCATCGGCGAGCAAGCCGATCGGCCACGACGACCCCCAGGGCGTCAGCGACAAACACCCCGCCAGCGCTCCCCCAGCCCCGTCCACCGGGCAGGTCGGGATCGACGTGCCGCGTGACCGGGCGGGCACGTTCGAACCGCAGATCGTCAGGACGCGGCAACGGCGGCTGACCGGCGTCGATGAGATCGTGCTGTCGCTGTATGCGAAAGGGCTCACGACCGGGGAGATCTCGGCGCACTTCGCGGAGATCTACGGTGTCTCAGTGTCAAGGGAGACGATCTCGAGGATCACCGACAAGGTGATCGAGGAGATGCAGGCCTGGCAGCAGCGAGCCGCGGCGTGAAGGATGTGTGGTTCCTGGTCTGCGACGGGCTCAAGGGCCTCGCTCTCATCCGCCTCCATCTGGGCGTTGAACCTCGGCTGATAGGGGAGGTCATGGCGGTAGCGGGCGCCGCCGGGCGGGGGGATGGTGTCCGGCGTGGCCGGGCGGAGAACGGCGCGCATCGCTGCCTGGTGAGCCGCCTTGGCTTGGGCGCGGCCGGGTGGCGGGCGGCGTGCAGCAGGAAGTCGGTCTTCACGATCATCCACTTGCGGGCGCCCAGCAGCGCATCGGCTACGCGGTCGGCCAGCGCCACCACCAGCCGGCCGCGGGCAGATCGGCGGGCAGGCCATCCAGCGCCGCAGCGACACGGCAGGCCATGCCCTTCGCGTACTGCCGATAGAGGGCTAACGCGGGCAGTAAAATCGCCGATAGTCAGCCAGGAGTAGGGAACGGGCCGGCCAAAGAGGCGGCCCCTCACTGCATGGGCACGCCGACGATGGGTAGCAGAGATCGCTCGCGGATGGTGCCTCGGAACAACTGGATTGGTGAACACCGTGTGGGAGAAGCACGAGATGGTCCTCAGCGGCCGCGTAGAGGCGGGAGCAGAAGAATGGGCCTGCCCGCGCTGCGGGCGGCGCCTGCTGCTGCGGTGGCCGCCTCACTTTGAAAAACTCGTGCTCGAGCAAGGGGACGTTACCGCCATTCACGTGGGCGGGAAGGGCGGAGTGCGCGCGGGCGGTATCACGGCCGCCCCAGTGCCAGCAGGTGCCGATCGGCAGTGGCTGCACGATAACGGCATCGACTGGGACGGCACAACGGCCTGAGAGCCGACCTGGGTGGGTGGCCTGACTGTCCGAGGCCGGCCCAGGCTGGCCGGCCCCGGATCTTCGTCACGCCTGGTACACGTCGAGAACTGGGATCTCGATGTAGGCGGACATCGGAGGGTTGCCGCCGAACGTCACCGTCGCCAGGACCTCGTACTTTCCTACCGGCAGTGAATTGGCTGGCACCGCCACGGTCGTTTCCGCGGGCCCGTACGTGGTTTGTCCAGCCACTGTCGTCTTCGTCACGGACAGCGCCGTGCCGTTGGCGTTGCCGAGCCCGGCGAACGTGTACGTAACCGTGTAGGTGAGGCCGAGACTCGCCAGCCAAAGGGCGAAGATGCCCGTCAGATCCCAGGTCATCGCCACGGTGAAGGTATCGCTCACCGGGATGACCCAGGTGTCGGGGCCGTTGGGGCTGGTTATTGTCAGGCCCGTACCGTCGATCCCTACGAAGGAATTAGTACCGGCCTCTGGGTTTCCGCCATGACTCATAACGCATCTCCTAAGTGGTCGAACTGGCGCTTCACCGATACAGAGCGAGAACCGGCCCTCCTGATACAAAGGTCTGCCGTCCGGGCATGAGGAATCGTGAGACCTGGGATCGGGATCTTCAGCTGCCTTCGGTCGTGTTTCGCCCGCCGGACAGACATCCCGTTGTCGCCCGCCAATGTGATGGGACCGCTGTTGCGCCAGTCACATGGGACCGGGTCCGGTCGATCAGGCTAGGGCCTTTGTGATGATGCCGGCCGGCCGGGGCTGCGGTCAAGTGCGCCGTGCGTCTGGCGGGGCGGGCCTGGGCCTGGCCGTTGTTTCCTGCGGGATGGGCCACGAGGTTGGCGATGACCGCGACGGTGACCAGCGGGGCGATTCAGTAGTCCACGCCACCAGCATTAGATCTTGGCGGGTCACGGGGTTCGGGCTGGTACGGCGTGCGCTGGTGGATGGCATTTCTCGGGACCTCCGGCCCTGGCGACTTCGAGGTGGTGCGGCGACGATCACGTACCGGAGGGGGTAGCGATGGCCGCTGCGGATACTGTCGTACACGATGAGGCGGTACCGGCTGGATATCCCTCGGAGTGGGAGTTCGACGGGCTGCTCAGGAACGGCGAGGAGGTCCTCGTCCGTCCGATCCAGCCGGCCGATGCACCGGCGTTGCTCGCCTTTCACGCCACCGTGTCGCCCGACAGGATTCACCGGCACGTCCTCCTGGAACATCCGACGCTCAGCCTCGTAGAGGCAGCGCGCTTCAGTGAGGTGGACTACAACGCCCGGATGGCCTTCGTCGCGGTCGTGTCGGACCAATTGGTCGGGCTGGCGAGCTACGACCGCCTCGACCCGCCAGTGCCGGCCGCGGAGGCCAGCTTTGTGGTCACCGGCGCATACCAGCGCCACGGGGTCGCGACCTTGCTGTTCGAGAGCCTGGCGGAGTACGCCCGAACGCGGGGTATCGTGCGCTTCCTCGCCGAGGTCATGGCGCAGAATCTGGCCATGCTGGAGGTGTTCGGGGCGACGGGCTTGCGCTGCACCCGCGACGACCGGGGGGTTACGGTCGGGGTCGAGATCGACCTGCGACCGACGCCCGAGTACCGCGCCTCGTGCGACAAGCGGGAGGCGACAGCGGAGGCCGCCAGCATCGCGGCGATCCTTCGGCCAGGCTCTATCGCAGTTGTTGGAGCAGGACGCCATCCGGGGAACGTTGGCCACGAGGTCGTCCGCTCCCTCCTCGTCGGCGACTTCTCGGGAACCGTCTACCCCGTCAATCCCTCCGCGCGAGCGGTCTGCGGGGTGCCCGCGTTTGCGGCGCTGTCGTCGATTCCCGAGCAGATCGACCTCGCCATCGTCGCCGTTCCCGCACCGGCGGTCCCTGGCGTGATCGAGGAGGCTGCCTCCAGCGGCGTGCGCGCCGTCACCATCATTACTGCAGGCTTCGCGGAGACCGGCCGCTCCGGCGCTGCGGTCGAGACCGAGCTGCTCAGCGTTGCCCGCCGGCACGGGATGCGCATCGTCGGCCCGAACTGCCTCGGTGTCATGAACACCGATCCCGAGATCCGGATGTGCGCCACCTTCGCCCCGCTCGATCCGCTGCCTGGGCGCCTTGCCCTCGTCTCGCAGTCCGGTGCGGTCGGGGTCGTGCTCGGCGAGCAGACGCGCGCCGCTGGCCTCGGCCTCTCGGCCTTCGTGTCGGTCGGGAACAAGCTCGACGTGAGCCCGAACGATCTCCTTTGCTTCTTCGAGAGCGACGACCGGACCTCAGTGATCGCGCTCTATCTCGAGTCGCTTGGCAACCCGCGCAAGTTCGCCCGCATTGCCCGGCGAGTCGGTGAGACGAAGCCCATCGTGGCGCTGAAGGCGGGCAGAACATCAGCAGGCGCCCGCGGGGCCCGCTCGCACACCGCAGCCGCGGCAACCCCGGAAGTTACCGTCGCCGCTCTCCTGCAAGGCGCGGGAGTCATAAAGGTCGACCGTCTCGAGGAGCTGCTCGATGTCTCCGCCATCCTGCTGGCCGCGCCGCTGCCGACGGGGCGTCGCGTCGCGCTCGTCGGGAATTCCGGCGGCCCGCTAATTCTGGCCGCCGACGCCTGCGAGGGCGGCGGGCTGGCCGTCCCGGAGATTCGGGAGGCGACGCAGCACGCTCTCGGCAAGGTCCTTGTCCCCGCCGCGGCGGTCGCCAACCCCGTCGACCTCACCGCAGACGGGACTGCGGCGATGCTCGAGCAGGCGCTCGAGATCGTCCTGCGAGATGATGCCATCGACGCCGTGATCGTCGTCTTCACCGAGACCCTGACGACCTCGGCAGCGGCGGCGCGCGAGAGCGTCGCGCACGTTGCGCGACTTGCCGGCAAGCCAGTCGTCGCCTGCACTGTCGGGGTTGACACCCCGCTCGGTCCGAGCGGTGCGGCAGCTGTCGCGGAGGTTCCATCACCGGAGCGGGCGGCGGCGGCCCTCGGTCACGTTTGCGGCTACGCCAAATGGCGCCGGCGCCCGCGGCCCTCCGCCGCGTTGCCCGAAGATCTGTCCGACCAGCCGACGATAAGCGAGATCGTCGCCTCGAAGCTCGCCAGCAGCGGCACAGGGGGCTGGCTTGAGCTCGATCAAGCGGCGCGCCTGCTTGAGGCTTGCGGGGTACCGGTGCTGCCGACTCGTGGCGCGACGACCGCGGAAGAGGCAGCCGTGGTGGCGGCGTCCGTCGGGTTTCCCGTCGTCTTGAAGGCTCGTTCCGGCGACGTCGTCCACAAGTCGGAAGTTGGCGGCGTCGCCCTGGGGCTGGACAACGCCGGTGCGGTACGCACGGCGTACGAGACGATGGAGTCACGGCTCGGCGCACAGATGGGCGGGGCCGTCATCCAGCCGATGGCGCCGCAGGGCATCGAGGCGATCGTCGGGCTCGCTTCCGATCCCGCATTCGGCCCGGTCGTGATGGTCGGCCTCGGCGGGGTGATGACCGACCTGCTGCGTGATCGCGCGTTTACCGTGCCGCCGCTCGAGCCCGGCGCAGCCGGAGCCATGGTGGCTTCGCTTCGCGCCGCCCCGCTGCTCGACGGCTACCGGGGCGCGCCGAAGGTAGACCGCCAGGCGCTCGTGGCGGTGCTCGAGCGGATCGCGCACGTTGCCGAGGAAGTTCCCGAACTGGTCGAGCTCGATCTCAACCCCATCCTGGTCAGTCCGACCGGGGCGCTCGCCGTCGACTGCAAGGCGCGTGTGGCCCCGCGCCGCCCCGGTCCCGGCCCCCTGTTTCCCGCGCTGCGCCCACGGACGCGAGTTTGACCAGCCAGACACGATGAGAGCCATGAATGAGGTGACATCGCTGCGCTGAAGCGAAGAGGCAACCCGCCTTTCCGCGGGCGGCGCGGTCCGGAAACAACCGGAAAACTACGACGCTAGCCAGCAGGCAGCACAGGCGCCAGCCGTCGCTTACCGTGCGCAGGCAATCGGATTGATCGGGGCTGACCAGGGAAATCCTGCGTGCCGCTACTTCAGCAGCTGGCGGCCATGACGACACGCTGGATCTAGCTGGCACCCTCGTAGAACTGGGTAATTCCGGATTCGTCCCCAGGTACTGCGCTGATGGCCCGGACTAGCTGGCGCGTGGCCACACGAGCCCGGCCGAACCCGCGCCGGCATTTATCAGACCGGCAGGCTGCAGCGGGCGCTGGGTGAGCTGCCGGTCACGATCGAGCGGACCCGCCTTATCGCGGCGACGGGTGTCGTGGAGAAGCACGCGCGCTGATACCCAAGTCCAGATCGGCCGCCGACCACGGCTCGCGGTCCGCATCCGCCTCGGCAACGCCGGCCCAGCTGGCCGGACTCCGCTGCCGCCAGGCACATGACCGGGCACTTTGGGCAGCTGGCGAGCTGGCGGCCTCAAGCTCGGGAATAAGGGCGAAGGCGCCGTGACCGGGGACCTTCGGCCCTCGGCGCGCACCTGCTCACACGCGGTAATGGAAGGGCTGGAGGGGGCTGAAATGTCGTTCACAGAAGTGAACAGTCTTGACCGCGGCATCGACAAGGCGGATGTGTTGCTGGCGGACGTCGCGGAAGATTTCGGCACTGGCGACAGTCGGCAGGCTGACCGCGTGGCGCGGGCGCGGGCGCACGGCCAGCCGCGGCAAGACGCCACGGGAGACCAGGTGCGGACGCTGACCGTCTGTGGCCGGGTCCTCCGGGTCGCTGTGCGGGGCGGGAACCCGCAGTGGCCACCGCTGCTGCTGTGCAACGGCATCGGGGCCAGCCTTGACCTGCTGCAGCCGTTCGTCGACGCGCTCGACCCGCGCCGGGAAGTCGTCCGGTTCGACGTCCCGGGCATCGGCAGGTCACCGATGCCGACGGTCCCCTACCACCTGGCAACAATGGCACCGCTGATGAGCGGTCTGCTCGACCAGCTCGGATATCAGCAGGCTGATGTCCTGGGCATCTCCTGGGGAGGCGGGCTCGCGCAGCATTTCGCTGTGGAATGCCCGGCCCGGGTGCGCCGGCTGGTGCTGGTGGCTACTTCACCCGGGGGCCTGATGGTGCCCGGCCACCCCCTCGCGCTCTTGCGCATGCTCGTGCCGCGGCGCCATCGAGACGGTGGATATGCGGCCAGCATCGCCGGTAACCTTTACGGCGGCAGCGTGCGCCGCAATCCGGCGCTCGCCCGCGAGCTGCTGCACGCGACGACGGGCCTCGTAGCGACCAGGGGCTTTGCCTATCAGCTACTGGCCACGGCCGGCTGGACGAGCCTCCCGCTGCTGCCATGGCTGCGTCAGCCCACCCTGATACTGGCAGGCGACGACGACCCGATCATCCCGGTGATCAACGCGCGGGTCATGCACTGGCTAATCCCGCGCAGCGAGCTGATTGTCTACCACGGCGGCCACCTAGACCTGATCACCGAAGCCCAGCGGCTGGCGACCATCGTGGAGGCATTCCTCACCACCGAGACCGGGCCCACGGCTAGGACACGGGGCGGCGTGACGTTCTAGCACAGGGTGCGCCGTGCCGCCTTGCAGGACCACCGAGCCCGAAGATCTGGGACGGCCAGTCACCGTGGCCACTGCGCGGGCCGCTGAGCTGCAGGTTGATGACCGCGGTCTCGCCCGCGCGGTGGCTCCGGCCGACATACGGGCTGACGCCCCAACGAGTCAGCGCTGGCGCGCGAACTGCAAGAGCGGGCCATCCTCCCGGCACTTCAGTCTTGAACCGAGGAAGATCCGGCGCCTATCGGGAGGACGGGACAAATCGGTCGACTGCGAATCAGTCCATCGCCGCCGGATGCTGCCGGGGCAGAGGCGGCCAGTACCTGATTGCCGGACTCGCCGCAGCGTTCGTCGCGGGTAGCTCGATCGCGCTGGCGGTCAGGCAGGGTAGCTGGGCGCCCGTTATCTCGGTTGGCTGGATCCCGGCCGTCATCGCCGCCAGCGCGGGCAGCAGTTATCGCCGCTGCCTGCCCGGCCCCAGCGGGCAAGCCAAGCAAGCCGTCAGAGGGCGATGAAGTACCAGGTGCGCGCGCTGCGGACGGAGCGGAGCCTCGCCCAGGGCCAGCTGGCCGAGGCGATGGGAGTGTCGCGCCAGACGATCAACTCGATCGAGAATGAGCGCTACACCCCATCGCTTCCGCTGGCGATTGCGCTCGCCCGGTATTTTGGCGTCCCGGCCGAGGAGATGTTCGATGATCAAGGAACGTAGCCAGGCCAACACCCGCTCCAAGTGGTTCATGCCGCTGTTCTCGCTCGGGCTCGGCGGCGTGGTACTCGCGGCGAGCTGGCTGGGCGGCCACCTTGGCGCCGGCGCGGTCTCGCTCGCGATCATGGCCGGATTCGGCCTGTTCGTCCTGCTGGCCGGCCGCAGCGAAACCATCCGCGGCCTAAGGGGCGACGGCCGCGACGAGCGCCTCGCCCAAATCGATCTGCGAGCGACCGCAGCCGCCGGACTGGTACTTATCATCGTCCTGATCGTGAGCTGGCTGGCCGAGATCGCCCGCGGCCACAGCGGCAGTCCGTATTACTGGCTCTGCGCCATCGGAGGCCTCGCTTACGCACTCGCCGTCGCGCTCTTCCGCTGGCGCGGGTGATTCTGGTCTCTTGACCCGCAGTCGGGCGATCCTGCGAGCGCACCCATGATGCGCAGAGATCGACCAGGGCAACGCCCTCGTCGTGATGCGGCAACCGGGCCCGGCCAGCGTAAGGTCGGCCTGTGCAAGCCCTTACGCCCGCACCCGGCACAAGGCCCTGACCTGCGCGGGCTGCGAGCAGAACCGCAGGCACCTGGCCACCGGGCTGTGCGCCCGCTGCTTCCGGCTGTCCCGGACCCGGCTGGTCATCTTGCCCAGGCTGCGGCGGGCTCCGCCCGGTCCATTTCGGGGACCGGTGCGAGCGCTGCAAGCGCCGCGCCGCCGCGCGAGCCGGAAGCTGTCAGGACTGCGGGAAGGAGATACCGGGGCTGTGGTCGGGCCGGGGCCGCACCTGTGACCAGCGGAACCGCGAGACCAGCGGCGCCTGCGCCGACTACGGGGAGCGAGCAGCCGATGACCGGACCGTGCTCAGCCCGGCCGGGCAGCAGTCCTCCAGCCACTTTTCACTGGCTCTGCGTTTAGACTCTGATTGATCCTGATGCCGCGGCAGATCCTGGGCATGCCGGTAACGAGAGGATCATTCGCCTGGCCCGGTTCGTCGGGCATCATTGCGTCATCGGGCGCTGCCACGCCAACGCCGAGGAGGAACTCGTGACTGAGCGTACCCTGATCCTCATCAAACCCGACGGAGTGGAGCGCAGGCTCATCGGAGATGTCCTGTCCAGGATCGAAGCCAAGGGACTGCGGATCATGGCGATGGACCTGCGGACACTCGACAGGGCCACCGCAGAGGCCCACTACATGGAACATGTGGTGAAACCGTTCTTCGGCCAGCTCGTCGACTTCCTCACGTCAGGACCCCTGGTGGCGCTGGTCGTGGAGGGGCCACGGGCGATCGAGGCGTTCCGCGTCCTGGCAGGTTCCACCGACCCGATTCGTGCTTCGATGGGCACCATCCGCGGAGATCACGCACTGGAAATTCAGCAGAACATCGTGCACGGATCCGACTCGCCGGAGTCCGCTGACCGGGAAATCAAGATCTTCTTTCCCGACCTCGTTTAGGCGGCCCCGCGCGGGCGATGAAGGACGTCGGCCCTCGTGTGGTACCCGAGGCGTGAGCTCGCCTGGCGGGAGAATGTTCCCGGCAGCAAGACTCGTGTTCATCCGATTCCTTCAGCCGGCGCGTCCTCAGCGGATCACGCATCGGCGGGCCAACCCGGTCAATGCCGGCCAGGTCAGCGTCCAGCCCCGCGGTGCTCCGGCACGAGCAAGATGTGCAGCCGGGGCCGCCGGCCCGCTTGGAGTAGCTGAATCCCCGACCCTCGTGCCCCTGCGCCGTGCCGGCCTCCGCGAAGACAAGCGCCACCTGGGTGAGCGACCGCCTCGGCGTCCACCATGATCTTTGGCCGGCTGCACGTTCCTACCGGCCCCTTGTTGCCATCTCCGAGCCCACACGGCCCCGGAACCCCATCGTGATCACATTGGCCGCAACTACCCGCTAGCACCAGCCACCAGGGCCGTCTCAACATCCGAGAATGATCAGAGCCCTGGGCCGCCCCCACCTCACAGGTGACATGCCGGACACTCCACCACCTGGGTGGCGGGCCGCAAATTTGGACTGTGTACCGGGGGAAACAAATGCGACTCTAATCGCAACTATTGACGAATTAGAGTTCGCTATGATACTTTTCTCTGATTGTCTTATATTGGCCCACAAACGGGAGCAGGCATGATTCGATACTTGGTTCACGTATGGGCGAGGTCAATTCTTCTCATGATGACCCTGCTCTTGGCGACTGCCATGGTCTCGGTAGCGGTGACATTCAAGGAGACCGCACCGGCAAAGGCAAGCACGGTAGCGGTGACCTTCAGGCAGACCGCCCCGGCAAAGGCAAGCACGGCACCACCCGATCCCCTCTACGCCACGGCCGCACCAGCCGGGCTCGCAGCCGGAAATGAAGCCACCTCCCAAGCCGCGGTCAACAAGAAGGGCGCGGTCACCTGGGCACTGAAGAACGTCCATGGCGGGTACAATAACTTCGGTGACGATTGCACCGACTTCGTCTCCAGGGCACTAGCTATAGGCGGGGGCGATCCATTCACATACCCCCGGGGCATCAACGAGAGCACTGGTAACGATCACTACTGGTACTTCTTTACCGTTAGGTACGGTCGTTGGTGGAGTCATTCATGGAGCGTCGCCAAAGATCTGGCTATCCATCTTAACCTCAGAAAGAGCCACTGGCTTAAGTACTGGAACGACGCTCAGCCTGGCGACGTAATTTTTGCCAACTGGTCGAACGGGAAGTTCTCCGGTATTAGTCATGTCGGCATAATCACGAAGATGTCGCATGGAGTCCCGATGATCACGCAGCATTCACCTTCCCAGAAGAATGTATCGCTCAACTACTGGCTGAAGCATGGCGGGCGCGACGTACACGTCTGGATAGCGTCCCCGGCCGCCGGCTGACGGACAGCGGCGACGGGAGTCGTTGATCGCGGACATGCCGGTCGCGCGACTGGCATGTCCGCCATCGCGCTCGGGCACGCGGCGCAGGACGCCGGACAGTTCTACGTGTTGCTATAACAACCCCAGCCTGCCCGCCGACGCAATCCCGATCGGTCGCTTGAAGGCATTGCTGAAAGCACTCTCGTGAACGCATAGCCGAGCGAGAGGGCGAGGGCTGACAAAGGGATGCCGTCCTCCCGCAAGGCGCGCTCAGCGATGGGCATGCGCCAGTTGAGCAGACAGGTCAGTGGCTCATCGACGCCTACGACCACCGCTGCCAGCCAGTCACCTGGATGTCCTGCTGTCCCGGCCAGTGATATTAGGGCATTCGGGTGGTTTCCAGCGATCCTGGAAACCATCAACCCGGGCGCGCAGGATCTCAGCCAATTTCACTTCACCTCGGACAAATAGTCCGCTGTTGGCATCAATCAGTC
>OBLU010001203.1_pt1 | contig 24161 bp, 20 predicted proteins | sample 1518681 | NCBI WGS metagenome assembly OBLU01 (sample SAMEA3539304, study PRJEB22396) | soil metagenome | biome: tundra; feature: field; material: soil | place: USA | collected 2010-05 | depth 0.15 m
GGTGAGGTCGCCCTGGATCCGGCCCTGCGCGTTGAGGACGAAGTTGTAGCAGCCTTCGCCGGGAGTGAGCGTCTGGATGGCGTTGGTGACCATGCCGTTGAGCCAGCGGACGCGGTCTTCGCCGGTAACGCGGATCCAGCCGGCAGAGTCGAGCGGCGCGATGGCGGCGGCGTGAAGCAGAGCGGACAACTGGGCGGCGGAATCCGGGTTGGATGTGGGGATAGCGGCGGATTGGAGTGTAGAGGCCATATCGGACGGGGCGCGAACCTGCGTACACTGTTGATTATAGCGACCGAAACTGAGGTTGCGCGGAGGCGGGCGAGTGGGTTTGGTGCGGCTGCAAGGCGGGTGGTACGCAAAAGGCGCGGTGGCGTTGGCAGGAGTTGTGCTGGCGGCGGTGCTGGGGTGCGGGATGCGGGCACAGAAGGCTGCGCCGGCTCCGCTGGTGCTGCGAGACGAAGGGTCGATCGGGGGGAGTTCGTCCGTGAAGACCTCGACCGTGCAGATCGATGCGCAGATGGATATGAAGCAGGGGGATGGGAAGAAAGATGACGCGACCCATGCTCCACTCACCAAGGATCAGGCGAAGGAGCTGTTTCGATCGGTGGATGAGATTCTGTCGTTCGTGAGCGCGGATACGAAGCTGCCGATCAAGCATACGGTGAAGCGGAAGCTGATTACGCGCGATGAGGTGAACAAATATCTGCGCGAGAAGTTTGACGAGGATGAAGGGGCGAAGCGGCTGGCGCGGTCGGAGATTGTGCTGAAGAAATTTGGGCTGCTGGATCGCGACTTCGATCTGCGGACGTTTATGATTTCGCTGCTGACGGAGCAGGTGGCGGGGTTCTACGACAACAAGACGAAGACGGTGAATCTGCTGGACTGGATTGAGCCGGAGGAGCAGAAGCCGGTGCTGGCGCATGAATTGACGCACGCGCTGCAGGATCAGCGGGTCGATTTGACGAAGTGGTCGCAGGTGGGCTCGGAGGACATTGCGAAGAACGTCGAGGAGGACAACAGCCACATCCAGACAGATGAGGGGGATACGGCGCGGGATGCGGTGGCCGAGGGCCAGGCAATGGTGGTGTTTCTGGATTACACGCTGCGTCCCACGGGCAAGACGCTGGAGAGTGAGCCGAACATCATCGACCGGCTGAAGGATTCGGTGACGGACACGAGCGGGTCGCCAATCCTGGCGCGGGCGCCGCTGCTGCTGCAGAAGTCGCTGCTGTTTCCGTATAGCGAGGGGCTGGGTTTTGAAGATGCGGTGTTGGTGAAGGCCGGGCCGGAGGCTGCGTTTTCTTCGGTGCTGGCGAATCCTCCGGGGTCGACGTTCGAGATTATGCATCCGGCGGCGTACATGACGCATGTTCCGGTTCCGGTACTGCGGATGCCGGATATTCATCCGCTGATTGATGCGGAGTACACGCCTTATGATGTGGGCGTGATGGGCGAATTCGATGTGCGAATTCTGACGGAGCTGTTTGGCGGGGAGCAGATCGCGACGGCGCTGACCCAGGAGTGGAACGGCGGGATCTACTATGCGGCGCAGCGGAAGTCGGCGGTGACAGCGGAGCAGAAGGGGTCGACGGCGTCGATTGCAATGCTGTATGAGTCGAAGTGGAAGAACGAGGATTCGGCGCGGTCGTTTGTGCGGGTGTATGCGGAGCAGTTGCCGCGGAAGTACTCGGGCCTGGTGCGGCGGACGAAGGATGAGGTGGGCGACGACGAGCAGGTGTATACGACGAATGAAGGAGACGTGCTGCTGTCGATGGATGGCACAGGAGTATTTGTGAGCGAGGGATTCCCGCTGGCGCTGGCGCGGAAGCTGCGCGACAGCATCACGAGTGTGCAGGCGAATGGGCCGCTTCAGGTTGCGGGTGCGGTGGAGGGCAAAGGGCCCGGGGCTGGGAATGACCCGGGACTTTCGCTGGTGCGGATGTTTTCTTCGGCGGGCGCGATGAAGGCGGCGATGGGCGGGGTGGGGAATGGGGCATCCGAACGATATACTTTAAGCCGGCCATAAGAAAAGATAGAGGCGGGATCGGCGCGCGATGCGGGCTGGAACGGGAGTGAGAGACTTGCAGATAGCGGAGATTGGGATCATCGGGGGCAGCGGCCTGTATGCCATGCCCGGACTTACCGGCGTGCGCGAACATCGGGTGGAGACTCCGTTCGGAGAGCCTTCGGACGCGTTCCTCGTGGGCGAGCTTGAGGGGCGCAAGGTAGCGTTTCTGGCGCGGCATGGGCGGGGCCACAAGCTGCTGCCGAGCGAGCTGAACTTCCGGGCGAACATTTACGCAATGAAGGCGCTAGGCGTCGAGCGGATTCTTTCGGTGTCGGCGGTGGGTTCGCTGAAGGAGGAACATAAGCCGACAGACTTTGTGATTCCGGACCAGTTCATCGACCGGACGTTTGCCCGGGCGGGGACGTTCTTTGGCGATGGAATTGTTGCGCATGTGGGGTTTGGCGATCCGGTGTGCGCGACGGTGGCGAAGACGTTCCAGGCGGCGTGCGACGCGGTTGGCGTGGTGGGGAAGCTGGGCGGGACCTATGTGTGCATGGAAGGGCCGCAGTTTTCGACGCGCGCGGAGTCGAATCTGTACCGGAGCTGGGGCGCGGATGTGATCGGCATGACGAACCTGCAGGAGGCCAAGCTCGCGCGCGAGGCGGAGATTTGCTACGCCACGATGGCGATGGTGACGGACTACGACTGCTGGCGCGAAGGCCACGATGATGTGACGATCGATCAGATTGTGGCGGTGCTGCACCAGAACGCGGAGAATGCGGCGAAGGTGGTGAAGGCCGCAGTGGCGGCGATGCCGGAGGAGAGAGGCTGCGCCTGCGTGAGTGCGCTGAAGTATGCGATCCTGACCGACCACGCGGCGATTCCGGCAGCGGCGAAGGAGAGGCTGGGGCTGCTGGTGGGTAAGTATTTGTAACTATGTTTGGACCGTTTGATTGGCGTTACGAAGATTTGTGCTGGAATAAGTTGCATATTTTGTTTTAAGAAAGCAGGAGCATGGCAATTCTGGTGGTTGGGTCGGTAGCGTTCGACAGCATTGAGACGCCGCATGGCAAGCGGGCGAAGATTCTTGGCGGCGCGGCAACGCACTTTTCTCTGGCCGCGAGCTACTTTACCGATGTGCGCGTGATCGGGGTGGTGGGCGAGGACTTTTTGCCCGAGCATGAGGCGGTGTTCACAAAGCGCGGGATCGACACACGGGGCATTGAGCGCGCGCCGGGCCTGACCTTCCACTGGACGGGCGCGTATGCGGGAACGTTGAGCGAGGCGCAGACGCTGGGGACCGACCTGAATGTGTTTGAGCGGTTCGAGCCGAAGATTCCCGAGGCGTACATGGACAGCGAGTACCTGTTTCTGGCGAACATCGATCCGGTGCTGCAGGCGCGCGTGCGCAGTCACATGCCCAAGGTGCGCATGGTGTGCGGCGACACGATGAATTACTGGATCAAGGATCATGCGGCGAATCTGGCCGTGGTGTTGAAGGAACTGGATGTGCTGCTGATAAATGATGGCGAAGCTCGCATGATGTCGGGCGAAACGAACTCGGTGAAGGCGGCGGAGAAAGTGCTGGCGATGGGGCCGAAGTCGCTGGTGGTGAAGCATGGCGAGTACGGCGCGACGGGATTCTTCGGGGAGCGGTCGTTTTTCGGTGTGCAGGCAGTGCCTAGACCGTTCCGGGCGCCGGCGTTGCCGCTGGCCGAGGTGGTCGATCCGACGGGCGCGGGCGACTCGTTTGCCGGCGGATTCTATGGCTATCTTGCGTCTCAGCCGGAGTTGACGCCGGCGGTGTTTCGCAAGGCGATGTTCTACGGCGGCGTGATGGGCTCGTTTGCGTGCGAACGATTTGGCACCGAGCGCCTGGAGAGTGTGTCGCGCGAGGAGATTGACGCGCGGTTTGAACTGTTCCGGGAGATTTCGCACCTTGACTCCACGACCGTCTAAGCCGGGCCGCACGGTGACCGCTCCGCGCGGGCCGCTGAGCCTGGGACGTTCGCGATCCTCCGCTTCCGCTGCCCCCGCTGTCTTCGATCCGAACGTGGTGCGTCCGGCGACGCGCGAAGAGATGACGCAGGTGGTGATGGCCGCGGTCCTGTTGGGGTTCGTGGCACTGGTCGTGTGCTTCAGCAAGGGGTACGTGCTGCTGTACGGCGATGCAGTGGCGCACCTGGGGATCGCGCGGCGGATCTTCGACACGCGCAATCCCGGGCTGGTGCAGCTTGGCGGAGTGTGGTTGCCGCTGCCGCATCTGCTGATGCTGCCGTTTGTGCAGAGGATGGTGTGGTGGCAGAGCGGACTGGCCGGCGCGTGGCCGTCGGTTGCGTTCTATATCCTTGGCGGGGCGGGGTTCTATCGGCTTTGCCGGCGGATGCTGGTGCCGCGTTGGGCGGCGCTGGCGACGGCGTTCTACGGGCTGAATCCGAACCTGCTGTATCTCTCGACGACGGCGATGACGGAGCCGCTGTTCCTGGCGCTGCTGATCTGGATCACGCTGCTGACGATGGAGTGCGTGGAGGCGATTCGCGCGGCGGAGCAGAAGCGCGTGGTGCGGCGGTTGATCTGGCTGGGGCTGTTGATCTTCGCTGCTGTATTTACGCGCTATGACGGATGGGTGCTGGGTGCGGCGGTGTGGTGCGTGGTGACGTGGCAACTGGGGCGCGCGCGTGAGGTGTGGCGGCGCGTGGTGCCGGCGTTCGCGACGTTCACGCTGCTGGCGGTGGCCGGGCCGGTGCTGTGGCTGTGGTACAACCAGCACTTCTTCCACGATCCGCTGGACTTTATGCGGGGGCCCTATTCGGCGCCGGCGATTGAGAAGAAGACGTCGCCGCCGGGCTCGCGGCACTATCGCGGGTGGCACAATCCCGGGTGGGCGCTGCTGTTCTACACGCGCACGGCACAAGTGGATGCGGCGGTGTGGGAGACGGGCTTTGTATTGATGGCGGCTGCGGTTGCCGGACTGTGGATTGCGGTGCGGCGGCGGATGGCGCTGACGTCGCTGCTGTTGTGGATACCGCTGGCGTTCTATGTGTATTCGGTGGCCTATGGTTCGGTGCCGATCTTCATTCCTCAGCTCTGGCCGCACTCGTACTACAACGCGCGCTATGGGATGGAACTGCTGCCGGCGCTGGCGTTGTTTGCGTGCGTGGCGGCGGCTGCGGTAGAGCCTCCCGCGAGGGCCAACGGGGTGCGCGTGATGTACCTGGTGGTGCTGGGGCTGGCGATGATCAATCCGGTGGCGATGATTTATGGCACGGACCTGGTGCAGAAATGCGCGAGCCTGATTGAGCGGCACCCCAGCCACTTGATGGCGAGCTACAGTCCGCCGCTGGTGCTGAAGGAGGCGCTGGTGAACGCATCGACGCGTGTCCCGTTTGAGCAGAATCTGGCGCTGGTGCTGGAGGAGTTTCCGCCGAACGTGCCGATCCTGATGGCGGAGTCGGACCACATTGGGGCGTTGCAGGACGCGGGGATTCCTCTGAAGCAGACGATTAACGAGAGCGATTACGATAGCTGGCACGCGGCGCTGGGGGACCCTGCGGGCCACGCCGCGTATGTGGTGGCGATGGCCGGCGATGACGTCTCGAAGGCGGTGGCGGCGCATCCCGTCGGATTGCAGGAGCTGAGTATTCTGTGCACGACGGGCCAGCCGTGCGCTCGGATTTACCAGTCCGACCGGTATAGGACGCAGGGCGTTCCGGTGATGAAGTGAGTTCCTCCGAGGCCGTAGTGCTACTATCGCAGCGAAGCCAAAAACCATGCTAGTGACTTTACCAACCCACTTCACAGCGATTGAACAAATGTCGTTCTGGCAGGGCACGACGACGCGCCTGCTGATGGCGTGTGCGATGGGCGCGGTTGTCGGCATGGAGCGCGAATCGCGGCACAAGGCCTCGGGACTGCGGACGAACATGCTGATCTGCATGGGCGCGGCGCTGTTCACGATGATGTCGGAGGTGCTGGCCGGGGACAGCGCGAACAAAGGGCAGGTGGCGTCGAACATTGTGCAAGGGATTGGATTCCTGGGGGCGGGGCTGATCCTGCATACGGGCAACCGGGTGCTGGGACTGACCAGCGCGGCTACGGTGTGGGTGGTGGCGGCGGTGGGAATGGCGTGCGGCGCGGGGCTGTATCTGGAGGCCCTGATTGCGGCGCTGATCGTCTTTTTCGCATTGCGGTTTATTGGGGTGCTGGAGGCACAGTCCGGATGGAAGCGTTTTCCGATGCTGTACGAGGTGCGGGGCAGCAACGCGGATACGATGTTTGCAGCGATTCTTTCCGTGCTGGATCGCGAGCATTTGCGGCTGAGTATTGTGGAGCGAGACAAGGTGGGTGTACTGGAGCGGGTGACGTTCACCCTCTCCGCGAGCAGCGCACGGCATAAGCTGCTGTTGGAGGAGTTGACCGCCAGCAATGCTGCAGACAAGGTCGTTGCATTCCGCGACGAAGAAGAGGATTGAGCGGACGATGATTTCTTTTGTGAAGGCGCATGCGTGCGGCAATGACTTTTTGATTCTGGAAGAGACCGCGGCGGGGCACGCCCATGCGGCGCTGGCGCGGAAGCTGTGCTCGCGCAACACGAGCATTGGTGCCGACGGGATCGAGTTCCTGGAGCGGCGCGCGAATGGCGAGTTCTTTTTGCGGCTGTTCAATGCGGATGGAAGCGAGGCCGAGCTTTCCGGCAATGGGACGCGTTGCGTGGCGGCGTGGCTGGCCGAGAGTGAGGGACTGCGTGAGGTTGCGCTGGGGACGCACGGCGGCTTGCGGACTTGCCGGGTGATTTCGGCCGAGGGTGGGCAGTATCTGATTGAGAGCGAGATGGGCGTGCCGCGGGTGATGCCGCGGACGATTGTGGTGGATGGCGTAGGAAATGTGGAAGGCGCGATGGTGAATGTTGGGAATCCGCATTTTGTGCTGTTCGTTAATGGCGGACGCGACGACTGGGATTTTGGCGTGCATGGGATGCGCTGGCAGGAGTTGGGCGCGAAGATCAGCACCAGCCCACTGTTTCCGCTTGGGACGAATGTGGAGTTCGTGAAGGTGCTGGCGGCGGACGAGATTGCGTTTCGGATTTATGAGCGCGGATGCGGGCCGACGACTTCGTCGGGGACGGGGACGTGCGCTTCCTCGGCGGCGGCGATGGCGCTGCATGGGGTGGCGCGGGCATTGACGGCGATTGCCGAGGGTGGTGCGCAGCGTACGGTTTGGCGGGCGAATGACGCGGCGATGCTGCTGACCGGGCCGGCGGAGATTGTGTGCCAGGGCGAGGCGTTCCAGGCGGAAGCGGCGAAGGTCGGGCGCGAGGCGGATGCGGTTTGAGCGCTCTGACGAAGCCTGCGGCGTTGCAGCGTGGGGCGACACTGGCTGTGGTGTCGCCGGCAAGCGCGGCGAAGGCGGAGTTGGTGCAGGCGGGTATTGAGCGTCTGCATGCGCTTGGGTACCGGACGAAGCTGGCGCCGCATGCGCTGGGTCGTGGGCCACTGTATTACGCGGGGACGGCGGAACAGCGGGCGGGCGACCTGATGGCGGCGTTCGCTGATCCGGAAGTGGAAGGGATTCTTTGTGCGCGCGGCGGATGGGGCTCGGCGGAGTTGCTGCCGCTGCTGGATGCGGCGGTGGTGCGAGCGAATCCGAAGGCGTTTGTCGGGTATAGCGATCACACTTCGTTACATGTCTGGCTGGCGCGCGAGTGCGGGCTGGTGAGCTTCTATGGGCCGATGGTGGCGGCGGACTTCGCGCGTGCGGACGGGTTCGATGAATTGAGCTGGGGGAGCGCGTTGGGCGGCGATCCGGCGTGGTCGGTGGGCGCGGAGGACGGGTTGCGCGTGCTGCGGGCCGGCGTGGCGGAAGGGACGCTGGCGGGTGGGTGCATTTCAATCTTTGCGGAAGGGCTGGGGACGCCGTATGCTGCGTTGCCGGCGACGGCGGATGCGCCGCGGGTGCTGTTTCTGGAGGATATTGGGACCAAGCCGTACCAGTGGGATCGGATGCTGCTGCATCTGCGGTATGCCGGGATGCTGGCGCATGTGGGCGGGATCGTGTTCGGCGATATGAAGCAGTGCGTGGGGCCGGAGGATGAGCCGCTGCTGGAGCGGGCGATTCTGCATGCGCTCAAGGATTTTGCGGGGCCGATTGCAATTGGGCTGCGGTCGGGACATGTGGATTCGCCGAATGTGACGGTGCCGCTGGGAGTGCGGGTGCGGCTGGACTTGAGTGAGGCGGATGAGCCGCGGCTGGAGTTTCTGGAAGCGGCTGTGAAGGGTTAGTGATGAGCGGCAGTAAGAACGGTGGAGTTGGTGTGGCGAAACATGTACATCTGATTGGGATTTGTGGGACGGCGATGGCGTCGCTGGCGGGGATGCTGCAGGCGCGCGGGCATCGCGTGACGGGGTCGGATGCGGCGGCTTATCCGCCGATGAGCGACGTGCTGGCGGGGTTGGGGATTGTGCTGCATCAGCCGTATGGGGAGACGAATCTGACCCCGCGGCCGGATCTGGTGATTGTGGGCAATGCGATCTCGCGTGGGAATGTCGAACTGGAATATGTGCTGGACACGCGGATTCCGTTTACCTCGATGGCCGCCGTGCTGCACGACGAGTTTCTCGCGGGGCGCGAATCGTTGGTGGTTGCGGGGACGCATGGCAAGACGACGACTACGAGCATGCTGGCCTGGATTTATGAGGTGGCGTCGCGGGCGAATTCGGAGTTTGCGCCTTCCTTTCTGATTGGCGGCGTTGCGGAGAATTTTGGGACCAGTTTCATGGTGCGGACTGGAACCAGGCCGTTCATCCTGGAAGGCGATGAGTACGATACGGCGTTCTTCGATAAAGGGCCGAAGTTTCTGCACTACTTTCCGGATGCCGCGATTTTGACGCACGTGGAGTTCGATCATGCGGATATCTATCCCGATCTCGCGGCGGTGAAGACGGCGTTCAAGCGGCTGGTGAATCTGATTCCGCGGCGTGGGCGAGTAGTGGCGTTCGATAGCAGCGAGAACGTGAGCGAGTGCGTGGCGCGGGCGTTCTGCGCGGTGGAGCGGTATGGGTTTGGGCTGGAGTCGCATTGGCGCGTGGCGGACATGCGGCATGAGGGCGGCGTGACGCACTGGACGTTGCTGCGTGCGGGAGAGGCGTTTGCGGATCTGCGGCTGCCGATGGCGGGCGAGCACAATGCGCTGAATGCGACGGCGGCGGCAGCCCTCGCTGCGGGGCAGGGCGTTCCTGTGGCGGCGATTGCGGAGGCGCTGGCGACGTTCCGGTCAGTGAAGCGGCGGTTGGAGGTACGCGCCGAGGTGAACGGCGTGACCATCATCGACGACTTCGCGCACCATCCGACGGCGATTCGTGAGACGCTGCGGGCGCTGCGGACGGCGTATGCGGGGCGGAGGCTGTGGGCGGTGCTGGAGCCAAGGTCGAATACGCTGCGGCGGAATGTGTTTGAGGAGGCGCTGGTGGAGAGCCTTGCGCTGGCGGACCGGAGCGTGCTGGCGGCGGTGTTCAAATCGGAGGCGATTCCTGCGGGCGAGAGGCTGCATCCGGAGAATGTGGTGGCCGCGCTGCGGGCACGTGGGTTCGAGTCGGCGGTGTATGCGGATGCGGATGCGATTGTGGCGGCGATTGTGCCGGAGTTGCGCAGTGGGGATGTGGTGGCGATTCTGTCGAATGGCGGGTTCGGTGGGATCTATGAGAAGTTGCCGAAGGCGCTGGCAGCGGCGGCGCGACCCTGAAAACCTGGATGGTGGAAGGCTGCGTAGTGTTGAGGCGGAACGATAGGCTTCGGGGTCCTTCGACTGCGGTGCTCACGGTGAAGCTGTGAGCACCTTCGCTCAGGATGACGCGCTTTTCGGGGGAACGTGGCTAACATGGGACGCCCAGGGCGAGTTCGATGGCTTCGGCTACGCCGTCGTTGGTGTTGGAGCGGCCGATGCGCCAGTTGCGGGTGCGGGCGAGGGCCTTGAGGTCTTCGGGCGCGTTGTCCATCAGGACTGCAGTGCCGGCAATCTCGAGCATGGAGACGTCGTTCCAGTTGTCGCCGATGGCCAGGATCTGGGTGGGGTCGATGCCGTGGGTGGCGGCGAGAGAGAGGATCGCGGCGCCCTTGGAGCAGCCGGCGGGGAGGATGTCGAGGATGGAGAGGTCGCGGGCGGGGTATTCGGTGCGGTGGAGGGTGAGGAGTGGGGCGGGTTCGTCGAGACCGTCGGGCGTCCTACTTCCCACCCTTTCCGATAAGGCCGGAAAGGATGGGGCACCCGGAGTTGGGCGGATGCCATCGGCGTTCATGGTGCGGCCGGAGCGGCCGGAGGGGTGGCCGGAGGCGTGGATGCCGGGGTGCTCGAGCAGGCGGGCTTCGGCGCGGGTCATGCGGTCGATGGTGCCGCAGAGCATGGCCTGGATGGGCGCGTCGTGATTGGTACCGTCGTCGAATAGGGCGGATTCGATGGGATTTATGTGGGCGATGTAGGGTTCGTTGGCGGCCATCCAGCGGCCGATGCTGGCGTTGAGCTCGTCGAGGTGTTCGACGACCAGGGCGCCACGGGTGTCGTCGCCATCGGAGCCGACACGATCGAAGGTGAGGACGAGGGCGTTGCGGAACTCGTCGACGTGACCGCAGAGCCAAACGGCAGTGGCGTGGGGGAGGTGGGTGCGGGCGACGAGTTCGGAGGGAATGATGGGCTCGCCACCGAGGGGGCTGGCGCTGAAGGAACCAAGCGTGCGGGTGACGGTGCCGTTGGAACTGACCAGGATGCTGGCGTGGTGGAGGCCGAGCGGGCGCAGGACGCGCATGGCGTAGGAGTGGCGGCGGCCGGTGGCAACGACGATCTCGATGCCGGCGGCTTGGGCGGCGAGGAGGTTGGCGAGGTTGCGCGGGCTGACGTGGCCATCGTCGCCGAGGAGGGTGCCGTCCATGTCGATGGCGATCATGCGGATGGCGCTGGTATTGGCTGTCGGCTGCAGGCTGCCCCCTCCCCCTATCAAAATGGTCAAAATCTATGAAACAAAAGACTTACGACTTAGTATATACCTGATATATACTCTGCCGCCCACACGCTGAAGCTGAATTTTCAGACCTATCTATTCTACTCCTTTGATTCTTTGGCGTAACTCGGCGGCCGTCTCTATCTTATTTTGGGTAAACGAGTTAGCGGTTGGGGGGCTTGACAAGGTTTTTCGCGTGACTGCGGCCGCTTGCGGGCACGGATCGGGCGGCAGGTTGGAATTTGTGCCTGGCGGGAGGGAAAGATTTGCCTGTCCCCGGGGCACCGGCCAGCCGGTGAACGTCCACAACGGCACACCTTATCAGGAGGATACGGCGATTTATCCGTTGGCATCCTGCATGCTTCAAGTACGGATAAGGTGCGAGGTGCAGCGATGCGATGCGTGGTTCAGGTGCGGCGGTCATTTGACATGGGCGGACAGCACTTCGTGGTGCGGGTCTACCCACAGTGCCGGCCCGAAGAGCGGCGTTCGGAGAGCTTTACGAGCACGCGAATGCTGGTGGAACGGCTGGTGGCGCTGGGTGTGCCGAGGATGGATCCAGACAAGAGCTTCCCCAATGGTGGCGGAATTCTGGATGCGGTTTGGACGAGTGTCGACGTCCCACTGGAGATGCTTGCGAGTTTCGGCCGAAGCAGCCGATCGTCAGGTGCTATCGTTGCGGCGTGATACCAGATTAACGGGAAACCACAGAACAAGTATGCAACCGGAGGGTTGTACTTTGCGGACTGGGAGCTAAGGGGCGGATTGATGGCCTGATGCGCTACGGGGCGGCGTCTTTGATCTGGTAGCCGGCGGGTGGGTGGAAGAGGGTGGGGTCGGGGTCGGCTTGCTTGACGTCGGAGGTTTCAGTGGTGACTTTGCCGGTGCGCGGATCGTCGATGATGAGGCGCATCTGGAGGCCGAGGGCGGGGGCGATCCAGGACTCGGTGGTGGTGACGATCTCGCGGTCGTTGCCTTCGTAGCCGGCGGGCGTGGTGCGCGTGGTGCGGGTGCCTTCGACGTAGAGGTCGCTGATGGTCTGCGGGGACAGGGTTTCGGTGGTGGTGGGATAGTAACGCGTCGGTGGCGGCGGCGTGGCGTCTTGCGGGTCCGGCTGGACGTGGGAGACGGTGACGACCTGGGGCTGGTTGGCGCCGACGGTCCAGGTGTAACGGGTCTGGGTGAAGGCGTCGAAGATCTCGAAGGAGTGGGTGATTTCGCCGTTCAGGGTGCGGACGGTCTCGGTGCGGGTGCGGCCCAGGGCGTCGCGGGCGAGGGTGGTTTCTTCGACGGTCTTGACGGTGGTGCCGTCGGAAAGGGTATGGGTGCGAGTGGTCTCCTGCGTGGCGGTATAGGGCTGGACGTGCTTGATCGGGGGCGTGCAGGAGGTGCAGGTTGCGGGGGGCGCTGCGGGTTTCGTTGCGGGCGCTGAACTGTGCGCGGGGCTGGTGGCGCGGGCGCGGGTTCGGATGGTCTGCGCGGCGGCGATTTGGAGGGTTGCGGCGGTGGGGAAGGCTAAGGCCAGGCAAGTGGTGCAGAGAATGATGCGCAAGTAATGCCTCATGGGTGTTGCAGCCGACAGTGTACTCCTTCGCGTAGGTGCGGGGGAGAGGGTGGAGGTGTGTCGGGTAGGATCGGGAGATGCTTCTTTTTGGGGCGGGAGTGATCTGAAGGCTATGTCGATTCGACGGGAGATCGCTCCGATGTTGCGTCTTGCGCTGCCGCTGGTAATGGCGGAGGTGGGATGGATGTCGATGGGCGTGGTGGACACCGTGATGGTGGGCCACCTGCCGCGGCCTGCAGTGACGATTTCAGCGGTGGCGCTGGGGCAGGTGCTGTACAACACGCTGGCGTTCGGGATTGGCGGCGTGCTGCTGGGGTTGGATACGTACATCTCGCAGGCGCATGGGGCGGGCGAGTGGGACGACGCGAACAAGTGGCTGCTGAGCGGGGTGGTGCTGGCGGGGCTGCTGAGCGCGGTGCTGATGGGGATGGTTTGGGTGGGGCCGGTGGCGATGGCTCGGATACCGGTCGGAGGCGGAGAGGCGGGGCGAGAAGTGATGCGGCAGGCGATTGGGTTTTTGTGGGCGCTGAACTGGGGGACGTTGCCGCTGTTTTTGTATATGACGTTTCGGCGGTATCTGCAGGCGTTCAATCATGTGCGGCCGATTGCGGCGGCGGTGGTGTCGGCGAATCTGGTGAATGCGGGGCTGGACTGGCTGCTGCTGTTTGGGCATCGGTTTAGCGTGGCGGGGCACGAGTTTGGGATTGCGGCGTATGGGGTGGTGGGGTCGGCCTGGTCGACGGCGCTGGCGCGGGTGTGGCTGGCGGGGTTTGTGGGTGCGGCGGTTTGGTGGGTGGATCGGCGGCACGCTTACGGATTGCGGATGGCGGAGCGGGAACTGGACTGGTCGCGCTTGCGGAGGCTAATCAAGCTGGGGGCTCCGGTGGGCGGGCAGATCTTTGTGGAGATCTCGATCTTTGCGGCGGTGACGGCGCTGATTGGAACGATGGGGCCGGTGCAACTGGCGGGGCACGAGATTGCGCTGAACTGCGTGAGCTTCACGTTCATGGTGCCGTTCGCGATTTCGGCGGCGGCGAGTGTGAGAGTGGGGCAGGCGGCGGGGCGAGGCGATGCGGCGGGCGCGCGGGCCGCGGGGTGGACGGCGATAGGATTTGGCGCGGGGTTCATGTCGTGCATGTCGGCGTTGCTGGTGAGCGTGCCGGCCAGGATCGCGGGCGGATTTACGCGCGGGCCGGAGGTGATCGCGGCGGCGGTTCCACTGTTGCTGGTGGGAGCTGCGTTTCAGTTTTTCGACGGCGTGCAGGTGACGGCGACGGGCGCATTGCGCGGGGCGGGGAATACTCACGCAGGGTTATATGTGCAGTTGATTGGGTATTGGGTGATTGGAATGCCGCTGGGACTGTGGCTGGGATTCGGGCGGAAGATGGGAGCGGTGGGGTTGTGGATTGGGCTGTGCGCGGGGTTGATGTTCGCGGGGGTGGCGCTGATTTCGGTTTGGGGCGCCGCGGTGAAGAAGGGCGTGTGGAGGGTTTAGGGGCGACTGGTCCGTCAGTGAAGCCCGACGTGGGTGGGTCAGGTGGAGGGAAGTTGCTCGCGGATGCGGGTGCGGGAACGGGTAGTGATGATGAGGGCTGCGGCCAGGATGAGGCCGCCGCCGAGGCGAGCGCTGGGGCCCAGGGTTTCGCCGAGGAGGAAGACGCCGAGGACGGAGCCGATGAGGGGTTCCATGTTGAGCAGGACTCCTGCCTGCGAGGCGGGGACCTGGGTCATGCCCCAGTTCCACAGGAGCGTGGTGGCGGCGGTGCAGAAGAAGCCGCTGGCGGCGAGGGCCAGCCAGGCTTTGAGGGAGATGTGGTGGACGGGTGGCACGCCGTAGAGAAGCGGGACCGAGATGCAGAGCATGAGGGTTCCGGCGGTGATGCCGTAGGCGCTGACGACGATGGCGCTGTGGCGCTGCACCAGGCGCTGGTTGAGCAGGACCCAGCCGAGGGCGATGACGAGCGAGAGGACGACGAGGAGGTCTCCGGCGAGGGTGGGGCCGGCGGGGCCTGAGGTTGCATGCGTAGCGTGGCGGGCGCCGAGGGCGATGAGCGCCGCTCCCGTGGTGGAGACGACCAGGGCGAACCAGCCGGTGGCGTCCATGCGCTCGTGGGCGAAGAGCGTGGCGGCGGCCGCGAGCAGCACGGGCATGGTGCCGACCATCAACGAAGCGTGCGAAACCGTGGTGAGCGACAGGCCGGTGAACTGGATGAGGAACTGAAGCGGAACTCCGAGGAAGGCGCAGAGGAGGAGTGTGCCCCACTCGCGACGGCTGAGGCCGGGCTTGTGAGTGAGGAGCAGCGGGAGGAAGGCGAGCGTGGCGAAGAGGAAGCGGTAGAGGACCATCGCGCCGACGCCCATCTCGGCGAGGGCGATTTTTCCGAAGAAGAAACCGCAGCCCCAGAGCGAGCTGGCGAGGGCGCAGGAGGCGAAGCCGAGGGTGCGGTTCTTGGTGGGCACGGGGCTATGGAAAGGGTATCAGCGCGACGTCCTCAATCATCGCGACAAGCGATGATTGAGGCACCCACGATTTGCTGGCGAGCTGTGAGGTTTGAGGTATGAGCTGTCAGCTTTCGGCGTTCAGCTCTCGGCTTTCGATCACCAGACGCGGCAACTGTTGGCAGGGACCATGGGTGTGCTCTGCTTGCAGCCGAAGGCGGGGGCGAAGCCGGGCTGGTTGACGATGACGCCGTCGACGCGGATGGGGTCGGGCGAGTGCGGGTCGGTAAGCACCTGGGAGCGGACGGCCTCCGGGTGCGTGTTCTCGCAGTAGTTCTGCGCGTAGGCGATGTAGAAACGCTGGGGGCCGGTGAATCCTTCCTTCTTTGCGTTGACGTCGAGGTGGTCCTCTTTGACCCGCTGCATGTAGGCCATGAAGGCGAGCAGCAGGCCGCCGTTGTCCGCGGTGTTTTCGCCGAGGGTAAGCTTGCCGTCGACCTTGATGTCGTCGACCGCGGTGAAGGAGCCGTACTCCTTGACCAGGCAGTCGGTGCGGGTGGTGAATTTGGTCAGGTCTTCGGGAGTCCACCAGTCTGCGAGATTGCCTTTGGCGTCGAACTTGCGGCCTTCGTCGTCGAAGCCGTGGGTCAGTTCGTGACCGATGACGGCGCCGGCGTGGCCATAGTTCACGGCGATGTCCTGGGTCTGGTCGAAGAAGGGCGGCTGCAGGATTCCTGCGGGAAAGTTGATGTCGTTCATGCTGTCGTTGTAGTAGGCGTTGACGGTGGGCGGGCTCATATCCCATTCGCTGTGGTCGACGGGCTTGCCGATTTTATTGAGTTCGCGATCGTTCTCGAACTCGTTGGCATGGAGTTGATTCGCAAGCGGCGTATTCGGCTTGATGCTGAGTTTGGAGTAGTCGCGCCATTTGTCGGGGTAGCCGATCTTGTTGGCGACGGCGGCGAGTTTCTCGTGGGCGCGCACCTTGGTGGCGGGCGACATCCAGTCGATCTGATCGATGTCGCGGCCCATGGAAGTTTCGATGTCATGGACCATCTGGAGCATCTTGGCTTTGCTGTCTCCCGCGAAGTAGTTTTCGACATAGACTTTGCCGAGGGCATCGCCGAGTGCGCCGTCGGTGTAGGTGGAGCAACGCTTCCAGCGCGGGCGTTGCTCGGCCTGGCCTTCCAGAATGCGGGAGTAGAAGTCGAAGTTCTCGTCGTCGAAGCGTTTCGGAAGATTGCGCGCAACGGTGGTGAGCAGGTGGTAGCGCAGATAGGCCTTGAGGGTGGCGACGTCGGCCGTTTGCATCTGCTGGATCATCTCGGGCCAGAACTGCGGGGTGGAGTTGTTGATCTCGGTGACATGGGGCGAGTGGACCGCGTCTTCAAAGGCGGTGAAGTTGAAGCCGGGCAGGCTGGCGGTGAGGGTGGCGATGGGCCGGAGGTGATACGTCTTCTCGGGTTCGCGCATGTCGACGACGCCGAGCGAGGCCTTGGCGAGCGCGGTTTCCAGGGCAAGGATATTCTTCGCGTCTTTGAGCGCCTGCTCGGGACGGCTGCCGGCGAAGGTGAGCATCTTGGTGACGTGGGCTACGTATTGCTCGCGCAGCTTGACGTCTTTTTCTCCGGTGCGCAGGTAGTAGTCCTTCTCGGGCATGCCCAGTCCGCCCTGTCCGATCTCCGCAATCTGTTTGGTGGCGTCTTTGAAGTCCTGCTGCTCACCGAATCCCAGGAAGACGTCCACGTTGTCGCGTTGGAGTTCTCCGACGAGCGTGGCGAGTTGAGTACGGCCGGCCGGCGTGTCGGTTAGGGCGTCGATCTTGTCGAGCAGAGGCTTGAGCGGCGTGAGGTCTTCGGACTGGATGAGATCGGTGTTCATGCAGGCTTTGAAGTAGTCGCCGATCTTCTGCTCGTCGGCGGAGCGGGCGGCGCCGCCGGCCTGCGCCTTCTGGAGGATGGTGTTCAACTCCTGCGTGTTGACGTTGTAGAGGACGTAGAAGGGGTCGACGCTGGGCTGGTCGGCCGGGATGGGGTGGTTGGCGCTGAACTTGCCGCAGGCGAACTTGTACATGTCGGCGCAGGGATCGGCGGAGAGGTCCATGGAGGCGGGGTCGAATCCGGGGAGCGGCTTTTCCGTGGGCGGTGCGGCCGGCTGCTGGGCGGCGCAGCGGAGACTGGCGGTCAGCACGAGTGCGGCCATGGTCGCGAGGAGAGATAGGGCGCGGATGGAGCGGGCGGGTATCGAAGCGATTTCACTCATGCATGGTTCTCCCTGGATGCGGATGATTCGGGACGTCTTGCTGGGATGCTTACCAACGGTTCGGCGGTGCAGTCTCTAGTATGACGCTCCGGGGTGCGGATGGAAAAGAATCGGCGGGATTTGCGCGTTGATGAGAGTGGCGGGGGTTGCGCGGCTGTGAAAGAGTAAGGATTCGAGAAATACTATCGACATGATGGTTTGCAGTACAGTCCGAACGATCGAGGACGCGGGACCCAGATGCGTCGGTGCGGACGGTGGGCGGCGGGTGGTGCGACGGAAGGGTCGCGGCATCGCGGTGTTGGTGCTGGCGATGTGGGTGGGGCTGTCTTCGCCGGCGGTTGCGGCGGTGGCGCGCGAGCCGGAGGGACCAGTGCGGATTCCGCTGGGGCCGATGGGTTACCAGGCGCTTTCGACGGAGTTTTTGCTGTCGGGCAGCACAATGCTGACGGTGCACTTCGTCGATAAGGACCATCTGCTGATCACGTTTGCTTTGCGCCGGCTGATGAAGCGCGAGCCGGGCGACCCGCCGGACGATGAGGATCGGACGGTTGGGGCGTTCCTGGTGGAGGTGGCGTCAGGCAAGGTGCTGGCGCGGACGGAGTGGCGGCTGCATGACCGCGCGCAGTACGTGTGGAGCCTGGGGCATGGGCGGTTTCTGCTGCGGGTGCGCGATCGCCTGACGATGTTTGCGCCGATGGCGTCCAGCAATCCGGACGATGCGTTTCGCGAGATTCCGTTGCTGCGGATCGATCGACACATTGTGGCGATCCTGCTGTCATCGGATGCGGACCTGCTGACGGTGGAGTCGACGAAGTTCTCGATGGGGGCGGCTGCGGCCGGGGAGGGGTTTTCGGCGGATCCGGCTCCGGTGCAGATCAATTTCTATCGGCTGAAGGAGGTTGGGCCGTCGCTGGATGGACTGCAGGTGATCGCCGCGGGGGTGGTGCGAGCGCGGGCGGCGGTGGCGCTGCCGATGACGGCGGCGGGGACTCTGGACATGATTGAAGGCGGCAAGGACCGCTGGCTGTTCAACTTCGACGAGTATGCGGGCAAGGTGCACGAACTGGCGGAATGGGACACCTCGTGCTTTCCGCGTCCGACGTTTGTGGGGCACAGCGAGTTTGTTGCGTTCGGCTGTCGCGGCAGCGACGACAGGCTGGAGTTCGCGGGCTTCAACATGAAGGGCGAGGAGATGTGGCAACAGAACTTCCTCGACTCGCATGTGGGGCCGACGTTTGCCTTCGCTCCGGCGGCGGGGCGGTTTGCGCTGGGCTGGACCATTGTGAGCGAGCCGCTGGAGGCGGATGTCCCTCTGTCGGCGGGGGTGGTGACGGCGCAGGAGGTCCGCGTCTATCAGAGTTACGACGGAAAACAGGTGTTCAAGATCGAATGCTCTCCGGTGCAGCGTGCGGGACAGAACTTTGCGTTGTCTGAGGATGGGATGAGACTGGCCGTGGTGCGCGAGACGGTGGTGCGACACGCCGGGACCAAGGACTACGACTCTTACGTCGGGCGCGATGTGGTGGTGGAGGTGTATGCGCTGCCGGCTCTGACGAAGGAGGATACGGCGGCGGTGAAGGCTACGGAGGCAACGGCTCCAGAGGACAGCGGGGAGCGGATCGACCTGGCGCTGATGAAGGCTTCCGGCGGTCCGGGCGCAGGGGATAAGGCGAGCGGACCGGCGACCGCGGGTGCGGGTGCGACGGCGGTACCGGCGGATGTGCCGGCTCCCCCACCTCCAGCAGATGCTGCTCCCCAGGCCGCAACCGGGGCTGGAACGCAAGGGGAAGCTGCGGGCGGGGAATCTGCCGGGAGTGTGGGCGATTCGGAGCCTGCTGCTCCGCGGACGCCGCCGACGCTGTACGGGCCGGATGAGAAGCCGCCGAAGAAAACGCCGCAGTAAGGAGTGCAGACGCAGGAAAGCCAGCCACGGCCGTTTGCAGTCGGGCTGGCTTTGCGGCTGAAGCGGAGCTTAGGCTGCCTTGGTGGCGGTGACGACGGCCTTGACGCGGGCGTTCAGGCGCGCCTTGTAGCGGCTGGCGGTGTTCTTGTGCAGGACACCCTTCTGGACGCTCTTGTCGAGCACGGAAACGGTCTCGGAGTAGGTGGTGGCGATGGTCTTCTTGTCGCCGGCGGCGATGGCCTCGCGCAGAATGCGCAGGGTGCCGCGGAGCTTGCTCTTGTTGGCGCGGTTGACCGCGGTCTTGGTTTCGGTCTGACGTGCGCGCTTCAGCGAGGAGACATGATTTGCCATAGAATCTAAACTCTTTTCTGGGTCCGCGCGGAGGCGGGAAAATAGGATGCAGGTGGAGGTCGACGCACCGCATCCCTGCAACTACTTAGTGTATGGGAGCCGGGGGGCTGGGTCAACCTCAGAAAAGAGCGTATGTCTCAGGCTCCAGCGCGTCTTGTGGTTTGTGCGCGCGGCTTGCGCGGGTGGGTTGGAGTTGCGGGCCAGCGTCCGCCGTCCCTTTCAAATGCCTCGGCACTACGCGCCAGAGTCTCAGGCGATCCGGCGTGCCACTTTCTAAGTCGCAGCTTGCCGTCCGTCTTCTCTGCCCAGATCATTCGCTGGGTCTGCTGGACACGATAAAAGCCAGGCTGGTCGAGTTGTTCGAGATGCTTGATCGCGTCGGTCAGGGTTCGGCAGCCGGTCAGATGCTGCACGAGCAGCCACTGTGGCTCCGCGCCGGAGCTGGGTCGCTTCCACTGCTCAATTGTGAAGAATCCATGAGGCATGGCGATACTCTCCGCAATAGATCAAGTTTCAGGCAACTTCCAAACTGATTTGTAGCAGACGAACCGATGCGCGCGAGCAGGGCATCAATTCGGCGTGGGATTCTGCTCGACGTGATCGATGACGAGGATGGGCACAGGGACTTTGTCTCGCTTCTCGAGCTTGAGCCCGAGCTGTTTCTGCAGAGCATCGTTGAGGGTCAGGCCGCCCAGCGTCGGGTCGGAGGCGTGGAGGCCTTGCCGGTGATGTCCCAGAGGTCGGAGTTCAGCCACTTTGGCTGGTTGACGATCTTTCCAGGCTCGATGTCGAAGGAGCGGTAGATGAGGGTCAGCAGCGAGGCGTACTGGATGTTCACGTTGTTGCCCTCGATGTTGATGCGGAAGTTTTTCTCTTCGGGATTGACCGGGTGGATGATGGCGACCTCGAACTCGGCCGGCGGCGGGGGCGGCAGGACTGGAGCGGTCAGTTTTCGATGGGCTTCTCCTCGATGTGGTCGATGACGAGGACGGGCGAGGGGCGTCTTTGTTTCTCGAGTTTGACGCCTAGCTGCCTGGCCATGGCCTCGGGTAGCGAGAGGCCGCCGTTTGGGTCGGAAGTGGATGGCGCGGACGGGTCGCTCGATGGCGGCGGTGGTGGAACGCTGCGGAGCTGACCGGCGGTGCTGAAGCTGAGGGTGAAGTCGTAGGCGTCCTTCAGGCCGGTGGCATCCAGTACCGGGGTGAAGACGTATCCGCTCGCGAGGGAGGGGAGCATATCAGCCAACTGCGCCATGGTCATGTTCTGGCAGTAGAGCAGGCGGCCGAGGATGGGATCTGCGATGCGGGGGTCCTTTCCGTTGGGCCCCGGGCCTTCCTTGCATCCGGTACGGTTGAGCGGGTCGGCTTTCTTCATCTTCGGGTTGGTAGCGACGAGGGTGAACGCCTCGATGGGCCGGTCCTCGAAGTGGCTCTGCATCTTGAAGCGCTCCGCCAGCAGCGTCTGCACCATGTGTGGGAGGAGGTCGAAGTCGAACTGGGGTTTTCCGTCCGGGCCGATGGCCTGGGCTTCAGGTGCGGCCTTGGCGAGGAGATCGTAGTGGTCCTGGTTGAGGAACTTGGGGGCGTTCTGGATGAGTTCGTCGTCATTCGGGTTGAGGTTCCAGGCGTAGGCGATCAGGAACTTCAGGGTGAGGCCGGTTGCGGTGATCTGGTTGCCTGTGATCCGCGCCTGGAGTGGTGCGTCAGGCTTGCTGGGAGTGAGGACGGCGACGTCGAACTCGGCTGGAGGCGGAGGCGGGAGGACCTTGTCCAGGCCGGGCACGTTGGGGGTGGGCTTCTCGTCGACCTTGTCGACGACGACGACGGGCGTGGGGTACGGCTCCAGGGCGAGTTTAAGTCCAAGCTGCTTGTTGACGGCATCGAAGATAGTGAGGCCATCAGGGCGGGGCTGCCAGGTCCAGTGGAGTTCGAAATCGTAGCCGCCCTTCAGATCGGTTGCGTCGACCACGGGCTTGGGGAGGTACGCGGTGGCGAAGTCCATCAACATCTGTTTGAACTGCGCCATGGTCTGGTTGTGGCAGGTGACCGAATAGTAGGCCGGGACGCCGGGAGGGAGGTCGGTCGGGGTGTGGTGCTCGTCGATGTGGGAGGCTTCGCCTTCGTCGGCCTGCTTCAGCTTCGGGCCGCCTTTGTCGACGCGCAGGACGTAGGAGGGCCGGGGATGGGTGTCCTTGTGGAGGACGAGGTGGAAGCGGTCGGCGAGGAGGGCCTGGAGCATGAGCTTGATGTCGTCGGGCGAGGTGGTGCGGGGGGCGTGGGCGGAGACATCGAAGCGGTCGAGGTCGAGCCAGGCGGGACCGGAGAGGATGTTGTCGCCGTCCATGCCGTATGCGAGCGAGATCATGTCGACCATGGTGGCGTTGTGCAGGAGGTAGCGGTCGCCGTGCAGCCTGCCGCCGGTGAAGTACGGAGTGGTGGTCTTGGCGCTTACGTGGACATCGGCAAGATCGAATGTGGGTGTGGTTGCGGTTGCAGCGTCTGAGGATGCGGTGGGAGCGGGCTCGCTGACCAGGGATTGGGCGAGTGCGGGGCCGGAGAGAAGGGCGAGAAATGTAATGCCCACGAACGCTCGCTGTGCCGTCAGAATCATCATTCGAACCGCCTTGTGTGCAGAATGGGGAAACTCGGATGCAAGGGGCCGGGAATGCTCGATTTCTTTAGCGTTTTATTGGACGGATTCGTTCCATAAATGTCTGCTGATTCACCGCCGCTTTTCTTTGGTGTGAGCGAGCACCTTGTACCCCTATGTAGCAAACTACCTCTATTATTGTCAGTAAAACTGGCAGGGAAACTGGCAAAGGGGCGATCAGTTTTCGGTCGGGATTCTGTCCACGTGGTCGATGACCAGTATTTCGACGGGGACTTTTTGTGATTCGAGTTTGAGGCCGAGTTGTTCCTGGAGGGCGGTGAAGAGGTCGGGGAGATTGGAGTTTGGATCGTTTGCCGGCGCGTAGCTCAGCTTGATGTCGTAGTTGCCGGTGATGCCGGTTTTGTCGACGACCGGGTAGCCAACGGGGTGGGAGAGGATGGGGACGAAATGGGCCATGTCCATGCTCTGGGCCTGTACGCCGTTGGGAACGATATAAGCGTGCGGCGTTATGCCTTCTTTGCCCGGAGTGAGTTTGGGGCCGCCTCTTGCGACGATAAGTGCGTAGCCTGAAGTGAGTTTGGTGACGCGGTGAGTCGTAAGGTGGAAGCGCTGTTCGAGCAGGTGTTGCAGGAGCGGCTTGATCTGGTCGTACGTCAGCTCTTTGTTGCCCTCGACCTTGGCCTCGATGCTGTAGTGTTGCGAGTTGAGCCAGTCGGGGTCGCCCTGAATGTACTGCTGGTCCACTCCATACGCGAGCCCGACGAGCAGTTTGAGCGTGAGGCGCTGTGCCGTGAAGCGGTTGGTGGGGAAGGTGCTCCACGGATTGTTTGCGGCACCGCTGCGAACCTCCTCCTCGGTGTAGGGGGCGGCCATGCGGATGGAGGCCACCTCGAATTGGGATTGGGGCGAGGGTGTCGGTGGAGTTTGCGAATGGGCAGGGAAGGAGGACAACGCGGCGGCGATTACCAGAAGGAGTGCCTTCTTCATCGCGGACGGATGGACAACGCTGGGTCGGGGACGTGTCTTTTCTTTGGCTGAGGGCCGCGGACAACAACGAATGGAATGCACATAATCATCACGATGGGAGCGACTACCAATAAGGGAGAGGCCTGCCACGTGTGCGTCAATTCGTAGGCGGGATTGCGTTGGACGGCGATGAAGTAGAGCACCACTCGCCAGCCTGCGATGAGTTCGTAGGCCAGCGCGCCAAGGAGGATGCACCACGCAAGTCTCCGCAACACCGGCGGGGGCGTCCACAGGTTTCTATTCCGTTCTGCTTCCATTCGGCGGACAATAGGCTGGAATGCGCGCATCTTAGTCTCCTCCAGTTACGGGAAGTTTAGCAGCGTTGGAGGGGGTGCACCTTGGACGGTGCAAGAATCATCTAAAAATTGGCTTGACTGTGTGCGGGCGAAGTTCTAGTCTGTGCGCAACTTCGGCAAATTATTGGCAACCCTCGCCAATCCGGTTGCAGGCCCACAGACGACACTTCGTGCTGCGCGGAGCTTCAAGATCCTGCCGAAGCTTTCCCTTATCTACTGTGTTTCCTATTTGGAGCATCCAACCCCTGCACGTCCTGACGGAGGTCAGAAAACTACTTGATTAAAAAATCCTTCGAGATCACGCCTGGTATTGAGCCCCTGTACGGGACCCGCGACGAAAACCTTCGACTTATGGAAGACGGTCTTCAGGTGACGATCGATCTCCGTTCGGATGCGATCCAGATCACCGGTCCGATAGAGGGTGTGGAGCAGGTGGAACGCATCTTTGCCGACTACGAGAGTCTGCGCAAGTCGGGTGTGACGCTACAGAATGGCGAACTGAAGGGAATGCTGAGACTGGTGATTGCCGATCCGGCGGTGACGCTGAAGTCGCTGATGGATTCGGGCAAGCAAAGGTCGGCGGGGGTGAAGCGGATGGTGCAGCCTCGCTCGCCGAACCAGCGGAAGTATGTGGAGGCGATCGAACAGGGCGACATGACGTTCGGCCTGGGACCGGCGGGCACGGGTAAGACGTACCTGGCGGTTGCGATGGCGG
>OBLU010001204.1_pt1 | contig 24158 bp, 24 predicted proteins | sample 1518681 | NCBI WGS metagenome assembly OBLU01 (sample SAMEA3539304, study PRJEB22396) | soil metagenome | biome: tundra; feature: field; material: soil | place: USA | collected 2010-05 | depth 0.15 m
GCGCGGACGGGGTCGAAGATGTCCATGGTGCGGGTGATGGAGATGTAGGAGTTGGCATCGAAGCGATCGATGAAGCTCTGGCCCTGGTAGTCGAGGTAGCCGGCGACGTCGAAGCGGCCGTTCTGGCCGGCGGTGGTGGAGAGGTAGGGGTTCTCGTCGCCGTAGCGGTTGGGCTTGCGGGCGAAACGTTCTTCGAGGAGGGGCACGGACTTGTAGCTGACCATGCCGAGGGCGCGGGCGAGAGCGAGGCCGCCTTTGGGACCCTGGCCGGGCTCGTAGTAGCCGCCTTTCCAGGCAGGGTCGAGCATGATGGCCTGGCGCTGGAGGTGGTTGAGGCCGAGACCCATGGCTCCGAGCGGCGCGACACCGATGGAGATGGCGCGGGCAACGCGCTCGGGGAAGAGGATGGCCCATTCGAGCACCTGCATGCCGCCGATGGAGGCTCCGATGGCGAGCTTGAGGCGATCGATGCCGAGATGGTCGATGAGCTTGACCTGGGCGTTGACGATGTCGCGGATGCCGATGAGGGGGAAGGTGGGGCCGTAGGGCTTGCCGGTGGCGGGGTCGATGGAGCCGGGGCCGGTGGAACCGTAACAGGAGCCGAAGATGTTGATGCCGATGACGCAGTCGCGCTCGAGGTCGAGCATGCCGCCGGGCAGGAAGAGCTGCGGCCACCAGTCGCCGACACGGGCCGAGCCGGAAAGGGCGTGACAGACTAGGACCGCGTTGGAACGGTCGGCGTTGAGCTGGCCGTAGACGGCATAGTGGAGCGTGGGGTTGACGAGGATTTCGCCGCTTTCGAGGGAGAGAACTTCGTTGAGGGTGAAGTCTCCCTCGAAGGCGGGCGTGGGTATTGGGATCGGATCTTCTTCAGTCATTTGGGCTCGGTTGATTTTAGCGTGGTGGACGCGGATTGAATCCGCCTTGGATTGGGCCCGATCCTACGTAGCGTAGTTGCCCTGCGAAAGCGAGAAGCAGATTCCCTTCGGGAATGACAACAAAAGGGGCAGGAGGGAAGCGCCACCCATCAGAACGGCTCTGCTTGGGTGGCTTGCTGCGGTTCGGACTACTGGTTGGCGGCGGCAATGGCCTGGTCGAGGTCGGCGAGAATGTCGCGGATGTCCTCGGTGCCAACGGAGAGGCGGACGAGTTCGGGGGTGACTCCGGTGTCTGCCTGCTCGGAGACGGTGAGTTGGGCGTGGGTGGTGGAGGCGGGGTGGATGATGAGGGACTTGGAGTCACCGATGTTGGCGACGTGGGAGAAGAGCTTGACGGAGTCGATGAGTTTCTTGCCGGCTTCGAAGCCTCCCTTGATCCCGAAGGTAACGAGGGCGGATTGGCCGGTGGGCATGTACTTCTGCGCGCGGGCGTAGTACTTGCTGGAGGGAAGGCCGGGATAGTTGACCCACTCGACGCCGGGATGAGACTCGAGGTGTTTGGCGACGGCGAGGGCGTTCTGCGAGTGGCGCTCCATGCGGAGGTGGAGGGTTTCGAGGCCCTGCAGGAGCAGGAAGGAACTGAAGGGCGAGATGGCGGCGCCGGTGTCGCGCAGGCCTTCGACGCGGCACTTGAGGATGAAGGCGATGGGGCCGAAGGCTTCGACGTAGGAGAGGCCGTGGTAGGAGGGGTCGGGCTTGACGAAGGTAGGGAAGCGGCCGGAGGCCTTCCAGTCGAACTTGCCGGCGTCGACGATGACGCCGCCGATGGTGGTGCCGTGGCCTCCGATGAACTTGGTGGCGGAATTGATAATGATATCGGCGCCGTGCTCGATGGGACGGACGAGCATGGGGGATGCGGCGGTGTTGTCGATGACGAGGGGCAGGCCGTGCTCGTGGGCGATGGCGGCGAGCTGCGCGATGTCAGCGATGTCGAGCTTGGGGTTGCCGAGGGTCTCGGTGTACAGGGCGCGCGTTTTGGAGTTGATGGCGGCGCGGATTCCGTCAAAGTCGTCGGCGTCGGCGAAGCGCACGGTGATTCCCATGCGGGGGAGCGTGTAGTGGAAGAGATTGTAGGTGCCTCCGTAGAGGGAGGTGGTGGAGACAATCTCTTCGCCGGCGGAGGCGAGGGTCTGAATGATGAGCGTCTCGGCGGCCTGGCCGGAGGCGGTGGCAAGTGCGGCGACTCCGCCTTCGAGTGCGGCGACGCGCTTCTCGAATACGTCGGTGGTGGGATTCATCAGGCGGGTGTAGACGTTGCCGAATTCCTGCAGGGCGAAGAGGCGGGCGGCGTGGTCGGAGTCGTTGAAGAGGTAGGAGGTGGTCTGATAGATAGGGACCGCGCGGGAGTTGGTGGTGGGGTCGGGGACCTGGCCGGCGTGGAGGGCGAGAGTGGCGAGCTGCTGCGGGGCGTCTGACATGTACTGCTCCTTATGATCTGTTCGTGTGCTCTATGAGTGTAGTGAAAGGGAATGGTTTGGAACAATGGAAACGGCCCACAATCTCCGGGGAGTGTGGGCCGTTTGGAAGCTTGTGTTGATTGCGGATTAGCGCATTCGACGGTTTCCACTCGCACCCACGGGGTGGCTACACATTTGCATGCGCATGGCCATGGTGGGGGCGGAGTTGGCGGTGGAAATCATTTGGGAGAAGTATAGCAGCAGCATCGGGGATTTGTGCTGAAGACTCATTTTCGTTTGCTCTGCAGAAGAAGAACGCCGTGCGGTGGGACGAGAGCGCTGTAGGTTTGGTTGAAGGCGCCGAGATTCTTATGCAGCCAGAGATCGCGGAGCGTCTGCTTGCCGGTAAGGTTGGCCACGGACCAGTCCAAAGTGCCGGTGGCTGCGGCGTCGCTGCGGTTGAAGACGCCGATGGCTTTGGAGCCGTCCTTGAGGTCTTTGATCCAGACCTCGATTCCATTTTGTTGCGAGATTCGTTTTGCGCCGAGCCCGAGGGGATCCTGATCGATGGCGAGGACCTCATCGTTGGTGAGCAGGGCGGTGGTTGCGGGGTCGTCGTCGGGGAGGTTCATGCCGAGCATGAGGGGCGAGGAGTTGATGGACCAAAGAGAGATGAGGGTGCGCTGTTCGTCCGGGGTGAAGCGGGTCTGACGCTCCTTGGCGTTGGTGTCGTTGCGAATGCTGAGGTGGCCGAAGGGGATCATGTCGGCGTCGGGGAAGTGGCCGGGGCCGGCGATGCCTTGCCAGTGGGCGAGCAGGTCGAACTGGGCGTTGAGTTTCTTCCACTGATCCCAGAAGTCGCCGGAGATGCGCCACATGTTGGCCTGGGACATGATGTGTGAGGCGTGCGCAGGGTCGGTTGGGCCGGCCGAGGTGCTGAAGACGATAGGACGTCCAGCGCGGTCGATAGCCTTGCGGATCATCTCGATCTCTTCGGTGTGGTAGGGCGAGGAGAGATCGTCGACCTTGACGAAATCGAGTCCCCAGGAGGCGTAGAGGCGAAAGAGCGAGTCGTACCAGGCCTGACCTGCGGCGTTGTTGCGGACGCCGAACATGTCTGGACACCAGCCGCACTTGTTGGTGGGATCGCCGGCCTCCTCCGCGGTGAAACTGCTGCCTTCGATGGGGGACTTGGCCAGGACAGCCTGCCGAGGGATGCCTCGCATGATGTGGATGCCGAACTTGAGGCCCATGGCATGCAGGCGGTCGGCGAGAGGCGTGAAGCCCACGCCGTTTGCCGATGACGGGAAGCGGCTGACGGAGGGAAGGAAGCGGCCGTAGGCGTCGGCGGGGAGGACCGCTCCGGTGCGGGTGCGGGTCAGATCGTTGTCATTCAGAGTTACGACGGAGTCATACCAGCGGAAGTCGATGACGACATACTTCCATCCGTGAGCGAGCAGGTGGTCCTTCATGGACTGGGCGTTGGCGAGGGTTTCCTGCTCGGTGACACTGTCGCCGTAGGTGTCGTAGCTGTTCCAGCCCATGGGGGGAGTGCGGGCCGACTGCCAGTAGGCCGGATGCGGCTCGGCGGCGTCGGTTGAGATGCCGGCGGCGGAGATGAGGGACGAGGGCTCAGGTTCGAGGGCGCAGGCGTTGGGTGCGGGCCGCTCGGCGCGGGCGGGCGAGCTGATGGCAAGAAGAGACGCGAGGATCAGCGCGGTTGCCAGCGGACAGTTTTTCAGCTTGAGCATGGAGGTAGGCTATACCGCTGGGGGCGACTTAAGGAAGGTGCGACAGTTGCTGCTGGTTTGGCTTGCTTGGGGAGATGGGGCACAGGTGAAGCGCGCTGAACACTAGATACCCTGCGAGCTAGAAGTGGAGGCCTCCGCCGCAGATCAGGACTTCGCCGGTGACGTAGTCGGAGAGCGGGGAGCAGAAGAAGAGGACGGCGTTGGCGGCTTCTTCGGGGGTGCCGAGGCGGCCGAGGGGACAGCGCTCTTTGAGGGCTTCGAGCACGGGGGCGGGGACTCCGACTTTGATGTCCGTGCCGTGCATGTGGAGTTGGGCGTCTTCTGCCGATACGGGCTGGACGAGGCGGGTTTCGATGAGGCCGAAGCCCACGGCGTTGACGTTGACGTTGTAGCGGCCCCATTCCTTGGCGAGGGTGCGGGTGAGGCCGACGACGCCGGCCTTGGCGGACGAGTAGCCGGACTGGCCGGAGTTGCCGTCGGTGCCGGCGATGGAGGTGATGTTGACGACTTTGCGCATGACGCGCTGGCCAGCGCCGGACTCGCGCTTGGCGGCGGAGCGGATGTAGTCGGAGGCGGCGCGGAGGATGCGGAAGGGCGTGACGAGATGGATATCGAGCATGGCCTGGAACTGCTCGTCGGTGGTCTTCTGTATGACCGAATCCCAAAGGTAGCCGGCGTTGTTGACGATGATGTCGATGGCGCCGAAGGCGTTGAGGGTGGCTTCGACGACGGCGGCGGGAGTGGTTGGTTGGGTGAGGTCGCCGGCGACGTGGCGGACGCGGCCGGGGTGGTTAAGGCGGCCGATGGTTTCGAGGAGGAGAGACTCGTCGAGGTCGTTGAGCATGACGCTGGCGCCGGCGTCGAGGAGGCGGCGGGCGATGGCCAGACCGATGCCCCGGGCGGATCCGGTGACGAGTGCGGTGCGGCCTTCGAGGGTGAACGGCATGGGGACCTCAGGCAGGGATTATAGCCGGATGGATTCTGGGGGCAGGGAGCTGAGTGGCGGATACGTCGGCGGTGAGGGAGTGCAGGTTGGCGCGGATGTCGTCGCACAGGAGGGGGACGGCGATCTGGCCGAAGTCGGGTGGGTAGGGTTCGAGCTTGCGCAGGGCGGCGGTGAGGAGGCGGGTGGCGCCGACGGCGTTGTTGCGCTGGAGATGATGGTGGGCGACGGTGACCTGGATAAGGGCCTGGAGGAAGAGCTTCTCGGGTTGCGGGGCACGGAGCCAGACGCTCTCCCAGGCTTCGTGAGCGGCGAAGAAGTTGGCGGCGTTGTAGTCGCGGAGGCCTTCGGCGAGCGGGCCCTGGGTCCAGTTGAAGGTCATGTGGGGGAGTTCCTGCTGCGGAAGGGTGGTCTCAACATGATATTTCATCCGGCTCGGAGGGTTGGTGACGGAGCGCACTGCGACGGCGGGTTGCCGGTGATTATGATCACAGGATAGCGAATGTGGGCTGCAACCGGCGCGGAGGCGTGTGGGGCGGGTCCGGACGCAACTAGTATGTTCATTTGTGCAGACTTGCCCCGCGCGGGCAAAGAAAGAAGTTTCAATGGCTTCCAGTGAGGCGAGCAGCGGCAGAGTTCTGAATTCGGTTTTGGCGCAACTGGTGATGAGCGGGGAAGAGGCGGCGGCGCTGATCCAGCCGGGGTCGCAGATTGGGATGAGCGGGTTCACCGGCTCGGGCTACCCGAAGGCGGTGCCGATGGCGCTGGCGCGGCGGGTGGCTGAAGCGCATTTGCGGGGCGAGAAGTTCAAGGTGAACGTGTTTACCGGAGCCTCGACGGGGCCGGAGTTGGACGGCATGCTGGCCCGGGCCGGCGCGATGCAACTGCGGATGCCCTACCAGTCCGATCCGACCACGCGCAAGCTGATCAACGCCGGCGAGATGCAATACATCGACATGCACCTGAGTCACGTTGCGCAGCTGGTGGAGTACGGGTTCATGGGCAAACTGGACCTGGCGATCATCGAGGTGACGGCAATCCTTGAGGATGGCCGGGTGATCCCGAGTACGTCGCTGGGCAATAACCAATCCTGGCTCGACTGCGCGGACAAGGTGATTCTGGAGGTGAATTCGACGCAGCCACTGGAGCTGGAGGGGCTGCACGATATTTATTATGGGCTGGGGCTGCCTCCTTTCCGCGACCCGATTCCGCTGACGTCGCCGAACCAGCGGATTGGCGAGCCGCATCTCAGGATCCCCATCGAGAAGGTGATTGCGGTCGTCCATACCGATGTGCCGGACCGGGCCACGGAGTTCAAGGCCCCGGACGAGAACTCGAAGCGGATCGCGGCGCACATCCTTGATTTTTTTGCCTGGGAGGTGAAGAAGGGACGCCTTCCGTCGTCGCTGCTGCCGCTGCAATCCGGCGTGGGGAACATTGCCAACGCGGTGCTGTATGGTCTGGAGGAAGGGCCGTTCCAGGACCTGACTGCCTATACGGAGGTGATCCAGGATGGCTTGATGAACCTGTTGCATTCGGGCAAGATGCTGTGCGCCTCGGCTACATCCTTTTCGCTGAGCCGAGAGGGCGTTAAGGAAATCATGCCCCATATCGGCGAGTATCGCGACCGCATTGTTCTGCGCGAGCAGGAGATATCGAACCATCCAGGCATCATTCGCCGGCTGGGCGTGATTGCCATGAACGGCATGATCGAAGCGGACATCTACGGCAATGTGAACTCGACGCACATTATGGGGTCGAGCATCATGAACGGCATCGGCGGCTCGGGCGATTTTGCGCGCAACGGATTTGTATCGATCTTCATGGCTCCTTCGACCGCGCAGGGCGGGACGATTTCGACCATTGTGCCGATGGTTTCGCATGTCGACCATACGGAGCATGATGTGTCGGTTGTGGTGACGGAGCAGGGACTGGCGGACCTGCGCGGGCTTTCTCCGACGCAGCGGGCGAAGGTGGTGATTGAGACGTGCTCGCATCCGGATTACCGTCCGGCGCTGCGGGATTACTTCAGCCGTGCCACGAAGATTTCCATGGGCAAGCACACTCCTCACATGCTGACGGAGAGTTTGAGCTGGCATAGCCGGTATCTGCGGTGCGGGCAAATGCTGCAGCAGGATCGAGACTAAGCGTCGGGAGAATTCCGCGCAGTGGAAGGGGCTATCCCTGGGATAGCCCCGACTTGTTTGCTGGGATGTTGATGTGTTGACGAGGCGGGCTAACGCGGACCTTCAGAGGGTGCTGAAAAAGTGCTCGGGGCCAAGTCGAACAGTGACCCCAGCGGCTAAAGCCGATCGGATCTACGGCCTTTACGGCACGGATCAATCCGTGCCCTTAACGAAAACCCACTTTTTCAGCACTCTCTTCAGGCCGCCCTGTTCATGTGGGGCGGATCCTGGGGCTGCGCCCAGGCTAAAGCAAAGCGTGCCTTCGGCCCGCCCGGTTTCGCTGGGATGTTGATGTGTTGACGAGGCGGGCTAACGCGGGCCTTCAGAGGGTGCTGCCCGGGCGCAATACAAGTTGATTGTCGAGTTGCAGAGCGACTGGCAGTGGGTGGACCGGTCAGATTCAGCGCAAGCCCAGCTAGCGAAGATCGGTGAGGGGCTGTGCTTGAAAGCGAAGCGGCCCCGGCGATTTTGCCAGGGCCACATGCGGTGCGGGTCTGCAAGGGTCCGTTAGCCGATCTTCGCTTCGACGGGGGCTTCGGTGACAGCGATCGGGCCGCCCTTGCTATCGCCCGGCTTGCGGATGTCGATTCCTCCCTTGAAGTACGCGCCGTCTTCGATGGAGATGCGTGCGGCTGCGACGTCGCCGGTCAGCGAGCCTTCACTGCGGATGTCGACGCGGTCGCTGGCCTGGATGTTGCCGCGGACCTTGCCGAGCACGACGACTTCGCGAGCCGTGATGTTTGCGGCGACCTGGCCATTGCGGCCGACGGTGACGCGGTTACCCGGCAGGCTGATGGTGCCTTCGACCTTGCCATCCACGAAGAGGGACTCGGAGCCGGTGACTTCGCCTTTGACGAAGAGAGACTTGCCGATGGTGGCCTGCTCGCCGGAGGCAACGGTGGGAGTCGCAACGGGTGCTGTGGGTCTGGCGGTGCCGGAGTCGAAGGTTGAGGCCGGAGGAGTCGGACGGGCGGGCTCAGGAGTTGAGGGGGAGGTCGGTCCAGTCTGGTTCGGTTTCCACATGATTCGGTTGTTTCCTTTCCTGATTGCCTGGTGTGTCGTGCGGTTCTGGGGGCCGGCTCCGCGTGGCATCGTCCGCGCCAGCGTCAGCCGCAATGTCTAGGCATATCAACAGTGCTTCAGCCTGTGGAATATTGTGACGCAATTTCTCTTGTGAGAAACCGCGCAAGCGTCTTTTGCTCCGGGGGTACCTAGTATGGAACCGCTCGGAAGGTGGCCCGGATGCGCCTTGTCACAACGATACTACTCTGCGCAGGTTCGCGGAACCGCGACCTCTGCAAATCCGGGCCGTAAGCGAGCCGCCCGCGTGTCTGGGGCCGGCGGATTGGGGTGGAAGAGACTTCTTGTTTCTGGCCCGCAGAAGGTCTAGTCTGGCCTGCATGCAGACCTTACGCTCCGCTCCTGTGCGCCTGCTGATCTGGACGCTCGCCTTTTTCCCAATCTCGCAACACTCGGCTTTTGCTGCTGTGGCTCCCAAGGTTCACACAGTGGCTTTCGGAGCGGTGCGCAAGGTCCCGTATACGCCTCCGGAGAACGCGACTGGCGCGGCCAAAGGGCCTGATGCCTTGACCCTGAAGGTCCGGCCGTTGGTCGTGGACGGCCGCCAGAAGGAATGGACGACCGGCGACGCCCATGACGTGACGGATCGCAGCTTCACCGTGCGGCGGGCGCTGCGGCTGAACGATGCTTTGCCGGGCGATGCCACAGCACGCTGGAGTTGGCAGCCGGGCCCATGGCTGATGGTCGATCGCAGCACCGGGCACATCACTGCGCTGCATCTGCCCGACTTCGATACGGAGGTATCCGATGCGGTGTGGTTCCGTGACTACGCGGCGTACTGCGGAACGGCGGATACGGCGAAGGGCGGCCTGTTCGCGATTGTGGCCCAACTCGGCGCGCGGCGGGCCGTGGTGCAGAAGCAGATAGGCAAATGGCCGCAGGCAGGACATCCGGAGCCTGTCTGCAAGTCGGCCGAGTGGCAGCGCGGTCCGATGCGCGTGACACTGCAGCCCACGGGAGGCGACGCAATGACCTTCGACGTAGTGGGTGCGGCCTCGCTCGTCGAAGAAGGCGAGTCGGCGGAGGAGCAGTAGCGGCGGTCTTAGTGCGCTGCGCCCGAGATGTAGGCGTGCAGATGGCGGATGGTCTGTTCCTGCTCGGAGATGACGCAGTTGACCAGGTCGCCGATGGAGACGACGCCCACCACCTTGTCTTGTTCCGTGACCACGAGATGACGGAAGTGGCGGTCGGTGATGATGCGCAGGCACTCGCCTACGGTGTGCTGGCGGGAGACCGTGACCACCGGGCTGCTCATGATCTCCGCGACCCGCGTCTCCTTGGACGAACGCCCCTGCAGGACGATCTTGCGGGCGTAGTCGCGCTCGGAGACGATGCCGAGCAACTCGCCGCGCTCCATCACCAGTAAAGCGCCGACGCCCTTCTCCGCCATCAGTTCGATGGCCTGGTACACGGAAGCGTCTGGTGCGATCGATAAAACCTGGCCGGCCTTTTGTCTCAGGACGGCGCCAACGGTCGTAGTGAGTTCGCTCATGGTGCACCTCGGGACTCGAATTATTACCTTCCCGGCGCACCCGCGTCAATCGCGGTTCTGAAATGGTTGCGGTACCGTTGGTATCATCAGGCGATGGAGTGGGTTTGACCGCTATGGATTCGTTGGACAACTTGCTGCGTGAGGCGGAGATAGCACATGGCCATCTGTGTGCCGGGCAGGTGCTGGGCGTGCGGATGGCGATGCTGGGGTGCCGCATGCTTGGTATCGAGGACCCGCGCGGGTTGGTGACGCGCGCCGATCGCAAGCGCCTGGTCACTTTCGTCGAGATCGACCGCTGCGCCACCGATGCGATTGCGGTGGTGACCGGTTGCCGGCTGGGCAAGCGCGCGCTGAAGTTTCGCGACTGGGGCAAGATGGCGGCGAGTTTTCTGGACCTCGGGCGGCCGGCTGATGCGGCGCTGGGGCTGGAGGCGATCCCCGGCGGCCGCGCGGTGCGGATTGCTGCGCTGGAGTCGTCGAAGGAACGGGCGAGGGAAATGTATCCGCACATCGAGGGGAAGAACGCGCAGCAGATGATTGCGTATCGCGAACTGCCGGATGAGGAGCTTTTCTCGACCGAGTGGGTCTCGATCCCACTGCATGCCCGCGAGATGCCGGGTTACAAGTCTGCGCGCATTGCCTGCGACGTGTGCGGCGAGGGCATCAACTACGACCGCGAGATTGTTGTGGGCGATCGCGTGCTCTGCCAATCCTGCGCGTTTCCTGAGGCGCGCTACTATCAACCGCTATCCGGCGAGACAGGGGCGTAAGGATTTGCAGAAGTATCTCTTCATCGCGTTAGGCGGCGGCCTGGGATCGGTTGCCCGTTATGTTGTCGGCGTCGCCGTGAGCAATCGATTGGGAATTCGCTTTCCTTACGGCACGCTGATTATCAACATCTCGGCGTGCCTGATCATTGGGTTCTCGCTGGAGATACTGAATCGCCACGCGAATGTGAATCCGGCGCTGCGTTATCTGATTCCGATCGGGTTCATCGGCGCGTATTCGACGTTCTCGACGTTTGAGTGGGAGATCTTCTCCAACCTGAACAGCGGCGCGTTCTGGATCGCGATTCTGTATGTGACAGCCAGCCTGGTGTCTGGGTTGATTGCGGTAGCGCTCGGCGCGGCGCTGGGCAAGGCGCTTTCCTAACGGCGCCTGTGGGCGTATCTTGTGGCTGGCTGCGCGGAGCACTGTGCGGGAGGGTTCCATGTTGAAGGCGGGCAAGGCACTGAAGGTATGCATCTATCTCAGCGAAGGGTCGAGGCATCACGGCGTTGCGACCGAGTCGAGCATTCTCGACTATCTGTTTACCCATAGCGTTTCGGGAGCGACCGTCTTCAAGGGCGTGGCGGGCTTTGGCGTCGATCATCATCTGCACTCGGCTTCGTTCGTGGAGTTGTCCGACAAACTGCCGGTGAAGATTGAATTTGTCGAGACAGAAGAGAAGGTGGATGAGTTGCTGCCGAAGCTGATGGAGCTTGCGGGGACGGGCATGATCGACGTTCTCGAGACCACGATTGTGAAGGCTGCGGGTGCCGTGAAGGCGGCTTCCCCGGCGGGCAACTCGTAGCGGATTCCGGAGACCTTTGGCCGGTTAGGGTGCGGAGACGAGCGACCGGCTGAACTGCTGCGATGAGTCTAGCGCGGCGTCAGGCTCATAAGGAGCGGATCGCGGGGGCGCAAGGTGATCTTTGCCTGCGGCACAGGCGGGGCATCGCCGAGATAGGACAGGCGCCAGTGCGATGCGATCGTGGCGAGGATAAGAACGCCCTCCATCCAGGCGAAGGACTCGCCGATGCACTGGCGACCCCCGCCGCCGAAGGGAAAGTAGGCGAACTTCGGGCGGGCGGCTTTGGCCTCGGGTGTGTGGCGTGATGGGTCAAAACGCAGCGGGTCCGGGTAGTACTCCTCGCTGCGCTGCAGGATGTATTGCGAGAAGAAGAAGTGCGCGCCGGGTGGAATGCGGTACGGCCCCAGCGTCACCGGCTTTGTCGACATGCGTCCCATGGCCCACGCGGGCGGGTACAGGCGCATGGCTTCGGCGAAGACCTGCTCGGTGTAGGGGAGCGACGGGTAGTCCGCGAGTGTTGGGAGCCGGCCGCCGATGACGCTGTCGAGTTCGGCGTGAAGGTTCGCTTCTGAGCCGGGGTTTTGCGAGAGGCAGTACCAGGTCCAGGCGAGCGCATTGGCGACCGTCTCGTAGCCCGCTAGGAAGATGGTCAGGACTTCGTCGCGGATCTGCTCGTCGGACATACCCTCTGGGGTTCGAGGTTCGAGGCTCGAGGCTCGGGGTATGTCGTCTTCATAGCGGCTTGCGATGAGCATCGAGAGCAGGTCGCCGCGGTCGGCGCGCGTGCCGTCGGCAGCCATCTCCTCGCGGCGCTGCTGGATGATGCGGTCGACGATTCTGTTGAGGCGGTCGCGCGAGCGGCGGAACTTCGTGATGCCGGGGATCGGCCAGTGCAGGTACGACTCCAGCCGTGGCATGGCGACGATGAGGTTGTAGAGGCCCATGATGAGGTTGACTTCGTCGTTGATGCTGCGCACGTCGGGCGTGACCTCGGTATCGAAGAGGGTGCGCGCGACGATCTCGAGCGAGAGGCCCATCATGGCTGCGGCGATGTCGATGGTCTGGCCGGACTGCCACTGGCCGCTGGTGTGCGCGGCAATGGCGACGATCTTGTCTCCGTAGTGGGCGATGCGCTGGCGATGGAATGCAGGCGCGACGAGGCGGCGCTGACGCTTGTGGATCGGATCGTCCGAGGTGATCAGGCCTTCGCCGAGCAGGACCTTCATGCGGCGGACGGTGCGCTCCTTGACGAAGCTGGAGGCTTGATTGACGAGGATCTCGCGAATGTACTCGGGATCGTTGACAAAGATGATGGGCGTGCCCATGAAGCGGTAGTGGGCGATGTTGCCGTAGGTGCGGTGGAGGTGCTCGAAGAGCTGGATGGGGTGGCCGAGCTTGACCCACGGCTTGCCCGAGTAGATGTGCAGCGGGTACTTCAGGCCGGGTGGCAGGTTATAGGTCATCTGGGGCGGCGATCAGCGAACGGCGAGCGAGGGAATGCGTGCGGAGACGAGTGCGCGGATGCGGAGTTCGATGGCGTCGATGGAGTTGTCTCCGGCGGCATCGTTGGCGATGGTGACGACGCGATGGGGCTCGCGGGCAGCGATCTGCTCATACGCGGTATGGATGCGAGTGTAGAACTCGTCGGACTCTCGCTCGAAGCGGTTCTCGTCCGCGGCCTGATTCTTCGCTTTCGCGTCGCGGTGATTGCGTTTGCGGGCGCGGGTGAGCGAGGCCTCGAGCGGCGGCAGCAGCAGCAGCGTGAGGTCGGGCTGCAGATTGTTGCAGACGGCTTCGTGCATCTCGAGGATGCGCTGGCTGCCGAGTTCGCGGCCGGCTCCCTGGTAGGCCTCGGAGGAGTCGGTATAGCGATCGCACAGGACGATGGAGCCGGCGGCAAGCGCGGGTGCAATAACCTCGGCGATGGACTGGGCGCGGTCGGCGAACATCAGGGCCATTTCCGCGAGCGGACTGATGGGGCCATGGGTGGATTCCGAGCGTGAATCCAGCAGGATGGAGCGGATGCGGTCGCCGAGCGGCGTGGAGCCGGGATTGCGGAGGGTGACGACGGTGTGGCCGGAGGCGGTGAGACAGGCGGCGAGTCGGCGAAGCTGCGTGGTCTTGCCGGAGCCGTCGAGACCTTCGAACGTAATGAAGTAACCGCGCAGCATGATGCGAGTTTATCGTATGGGGAGAAAACTGCATCCAACAAGGAGAGGGTGCGAACGAGAATCAGGGGCCACGACTGTTGGAGGTTGGCATGTTGATTGTTTTGGGTGCAGTCCTGCTTGGAATATTTGGGATCTACGGAACGTTCCTGTCGATTGAAGCGAAGCAGCGCAAGGCGGATGAGGCGGCGAGATCGATGCAGCCGCGCGGTGACCGGACGACGATGGGGCAGGCTATTTCGGAGCGGCAATAGCGTCCGGCGAAATTCCGTGGATAGTGGTGTTGTCCGGCAAGCGGAGATCCCAGGCAGGGCCCGTGTCGGAGTTAAAGGTGATGGCCAGCTTGCCTTCTTCGCCTTCATGCAGGTCCGGGCCGGAGCCCTTGTGGTCGCGACGGGCAGAGTCGGTCCACAGAATGGTGGTCGGACCGCTTCCAAGGATCTTGAACCGGTAGTGAAAATCCCGGCCTGGGGCGAGGGCCTGGGTGCCGAAGCTGGCCGATGGGTAATCGACCTCGACGAGCGCGAGCGGCTCCGCGGTGTGGTTCGCAATGGTGACTTCGACGTATGCGGAGTGACAGCCGGCGAGGGTGAGTACGGCTGCGATTGCGACGAGCGGATGGAAGAAGCGCATTCGGGATAAGGGTAACAGGTTGCGATTCGACGGAGAGACATATGCCTCGGTGGAGGCCTCCTTCGTCGGGGCGGGTGCGCGCGCGTGACTAAACCGCTGGCGGTTGGAAAAAATAAAAAGAGACCGGGCTGCGACAGGCGAGGCCCAGTTGTACTAGACTCTGGTTTCGTATTCCTTTCCATTCTTGCTGTTGGGCCCCAGTCGCAGGCACGTTTGCTGAGTTGGTTCGATTTGCCCTGCGGTAAATCCGATTCACAAATCTGTTCCAGTAAGCCAAAGGAGCGTTGAACGACATGAAAAAGATAACTGGGCTTTGTGCAGGTTTATGTCTGATCTTGGGTAGCGGCGTAAGTGCCATGGTGGCACAGGATGCGGCGATGACCGGTCCGCCCAAGGTATTGGTGATCGATCGTGAGTTCACTAAGCCGGGAAAAGACGGCGCGGTGCATGAGAAGAGCGAGAGCGCATTTGTGAACGCGGTGGCCGCCGCCAAGTGGCCGACACACTACTTCGCAGCGAAATCGATGTCCGGCAGGCCGCGCGCCCTGTTTTTCTTTGGGTATCCCTCGTTTGAGGCCTGGGAGGAGGACAACAAGGCCATGGAGAAGAATCCGGCACTGGCTGCGACAATTGATCGTGCTGGTGTTGCCGATGGCGAACTGCTGTCCGACTTCGACCAAGGCGTTTTCCTCTTTGACCCGGACCTCAGTCTCCATACCGGCGACATCGTGCATTCGCGCTACTTCGAGATATCGAGTTACAAGGTCAAGCCGGGGCACCGGGCGGAGTTTACGGAACTAGTGAAGCTGTACGAGAAAGGCTACGCGAATATCCCCAACGCCAACTGGGCGGCCTTCGAGAGCTACTACGGAGCCGACAATGGCGGCATGTATATTGCCATCTCCAAGATGACCTCGCTGGCCGAAGACGACACGAGCATGGGCGACGACAAGAAGTTCGCGGAGGTGATGGGCGCGGACGGGATGAAGAAGGTTCGCGACCTGACCGCGTCCTGCATCGAGTCGCAGCAGACCAACCTGTTTTCGTTCAATCCCAAAATGAGCTATCCAGATCCGGATTGGATCAAGGCCGATCCGTTCTGGAAGCCCAAGGCGGCGTTTGCTCCGGCAGCGAAGAAACCTGCGCCGGCGACTCCGTAGACGGTAAAGAACTGGCTAAATGCGTTGAACTCCCCGCCCTTTCGCGACGCGAGGGGCGGGGAGTTTTTCTGCGCCTGGCGTTTGGCCGGCTCAGGCGAAGAGGTTGGGAGTTCGTTCCAGAATGCGCGCGGTGAGGACGGCGCCGGGGCGGCCGTCGTGCAGCGTGATGGGGAAGGCGAGCACGCTCCAGGTGAGGGTCTCGCTGGCGAGATTCGGCTGGAAAAACAGGCCGCGGCGGGTGCGGTCGATGTAGGTCTCGCGGGTTTCCGCGACCGAGCGGAGAATCTCTTCCCAATCGCCGGGCGAGGAGGGGAACTCGTTGAAGAGATTGCGTCCCAGGAACCACTCCCGCGGCTGGCCCAGGTACTCGGCGGCGGCTTCGTTGCATTCAATCCAGTTGCCGGCGGCGTCGAGGATTTGCACCAGCACGTCTGAGCCGATGGCGAGCGAGATGCGTGAGTAGAAGAAGTCGCGGGCATCCACCACCACGCGTGAGCCGCGGCGGCGCGCCTGGAACGAGCCCAGAGCCGCGAGCAGGTCCTCGATGGAGCTGTGGCCCTTGAGCAGGTGCATGTCCTCGACGCCGCCGAAGTGGCGGACCAATGTGGCGGACATGATGATGATGGGGACTTCAGGGCGGCGTTTGCGCAGCTTGGCGGCGACTTCGGTACCGAACTGGCCGGCGCCCAGGTGGTAGTCGAGGACCGCAATGTCAATCTGGTCGAGCAGTTGCGTGGCTTCCTCAATGGTGGTCGCGGTCAGGGAAGCGTAGCCGTGCTGGCGGAGGATGGCTCCACGGAGATGCAGGTTTACGGGATCGTCGTCGAGCAGCAGAACGCGCACGCCCGGGGACGGGACGAGTTCCAGGCCGGTCGTTGCGGGTGGCTCGGTCTGCACTGTCATAGTTAGATGCGCGAGAGACTCGCTGGGAAATATTACTCCTTGTTTTTCTGCGGCGGTTCCTTTTTTCGCAACTCCTTCACGATCTCGGGCAGGCGCTGGTACAGGTGAGTGGTGCGGAGCCACTTGACGTTGTCGAAGGCGGGAGAGCCGCTGACGGTTGCGCCGGGGGCGACGTCTCCTCCGACACCGGACTGCGCGGTGACGATCGCTCCGTCGCCGACGGTCAGGTGGCCGACGACGCCGACCTGCCCAGCGAGGATGACGTTCCTGCCGATCTCGGCGGAGCCGGCGATGCCAACCTGTGCGCAGAGCAGGGTGTCCGCGCCTACCTTGGCGGCGTGACCCACCTGGACCAGGTTGTCGATCTTGGCGCCGGCGCCGATGCGCGTCTCGCCCACGGTGGCGCGATCGATGGTGGAGTTGGCCTGAACTTCTACGTGGTCCTCGAGTACAGTCGGGCCGGTCTGCTGGATCTTGTACCAGGCGGGGGTGCCGGGTTCGGGTTTGAGGTGCCGGGCGAATCCGAATCCGTCCGACCCGATGATGACGCCGTTCTGCAGGATGATGTGGTCGCCCAGGCGGCAGTTCTCGCGGACCACGGCGTGCGCATGGGCGAAGAAATGGCTGCCGATGTGTGCGTCGGGGTAGATGACGACGTGCGGCAGCAACGTGGCGTGGGAGCCGATCACCACGTGGTCGCCGACGACCACGTAGGCTCCGATGTGGGCGTGGGGGCCGATTTGGGCGGTCGGGGCAATGACGGCTGTCGGATGGATTCCCGGGGCGTATGCGGGTGGCTTATAGAGCAGGTCGAGCGCACGGGCGAACGCAAGATAGGGGTTGGCGATGCGCAGGGTGGCGGCGGAGATGGTCGCAAACGTGGGTTCGACCAGCACCGCAGAGGCGTGGGTGGTGCGGGCCAGCGGGACGTACTTGGGATTGGCGACGAAGGCGAGCTGGCCGGGCCCGGCTTCTTCGAGGCCAGCGGCGGAGGTGATTTCAAGGTCGGGATCGCCCTGGAGGGTTGCACCCAGATGCGTGGCGAGCGTGGAGAGCTTCATGGGGAGAATTGTAGAAGAGTTGTCAGTGGTCAGTTCTCAGTTGTCAGAGAAGACAGAACGGAGATTGCTTGCCTCAGTGGGATTCGCGCTGCGGAAGATCGGTGCGCTATCCGCTGGAGTGTCGTTTTCAACTGAGAACTGACAACGGAGAACTGACAACTAGTTTGGCCGTGAATCCGGGTCGAGCGGCAGGTGGAAGAGCTCGTCCTGGAGGCTCTCTTTGGCGCGTCGCTCGGCGGCGGGCGGGCGGCGGGATGGGGTGGTGATCACCGCGAGCAGCACCAGCTCGGTGATGGCGGCGCGGGGGACGTAGATGCGTTGGGTGTTGGAGCGCGTGTCGGGCGGGGCAAAGAAGAGGCCCGCGTCGTCGACCAGGGCGTCGAGCAGGGAGCGGTCGGTGGGGGCAAGGCCCTCCAGTTGGTCACCGCTGCGGAAGGTCAGGCGGAGCCAGAGGCCCTCGGCGCGGGGTCGGGCCAGGAAGGCGCGGCGGGTAAGGCGCTCGGGGTTCTGGGTGTCCGAGAGGTTGAAATCGCGGACGAAGCTGATCGTCTTCACGTCGCTGAGGGGCAGGGCGAGGATGCGGCCGCTTAGGTCCAGCAGATCGATCGAGTTGTTGCGGACGAAGGTGGCGAGGGGCAGGTAGCCGGGGAGGGTGTCCCCGGAGAAGCGCCGGACGATGACCTTTTTTCGCGTATTGGACATGGCGGCAACCGTCTCCGGCGATTGTCGCACGACGCGCACGGGGCGTCACAGGAAAAAGGTGCGTAAGTGCTGGCAAATACGGCAATAGCGTGCTAGAATGGACCCTTGTGCCGCGTCCTTTTAGGCGGTGTAAGCGTCTGATTTGTATAGACTTCAGGGCGGTTAGAGCGATCTGGCTGAAACCGGATGGAGAAAACACGTAGCGTATGGCCGATTACATCTATCTGCTCGACAGCCGTCTTTCCCAGGCACAGCAGAATGCAATTAAAGCAGTACGGGAGATCGCCCGCGCCAAGGGGCTGACGGTATTTCTGGTGGGCGGTGCGGTGCGCGATCTGACCAGCGGATCGCCGGTGCGCGATCTTGACGTAACGGTTCAAGGAAATGCCCTCAAACTGAAGAAAGATTTAGAGAAAATGGGGGCCGTTGTCTCCGGAGACAACGAAACCTTCCAGCAGCTGTTCGTGCTCTTTCCGGGCAGCGTTCGGATGGAGATTGGCAGCACGCTGACCGTGCACTATCCGAAACCGGGCAAGCCGGTGGTCAAGCCGGCCACGATTCTGGACGACTTACGGCGGCGGGATTTCACGGCGAACGCCATGGCGCTGTCGCTAAACGAGGGGTCCTATGGCCTGTTGATGGACCCGCTCAACGGCGTGGCGGACATCGAGAACCGCGAGCTTCGCCTGGTGAGCAACTACGGCTTCATCGAGGATCCGGTGCGGATGATCCGGGCCGCCCGGTTCGCGGCGCGCCTGGGTTGGCAGATGGAAGAAAAGACCAGGGCGCGGTACGAGACGGGCAAGGCCGAGGGGTACATCTCGGCGATGTCTGCCTGGCAGCGCGGGTACGAGTCGGAAGAGATTGTGCATGAGGAAGATCCGCTGCGCGTGATGCGGGGGCTGGAGCATGAGGGCTGGATGAAGGTGCTGGCTCCGGCGTGGACTTCCGCCAAGGCGAACGTGGCGGAACTGGAGAAGTTGCGCGATGCGCAGATGCAACTGTCGATGCGTGGCATCAATGCGGACGCTGCGGCTGCCCAGTTTCCCCTGCTGACGGCGAAGATGAACTCCAAGGACGTGTCGGTGCTGAAGCGGAGCTTCCCGCGGCACGGATTTGTGACCAAAATCGAGGCGCTGGAGGCCGAGGCCAAGAAGTTTAGCGCGGAGCTGACGGCGAAGCTGGCGGCAACGCCGTCCGTGGCGTGGAAAATGCTGATGAGCGCCCGGCCCGAGGTGGTTTTGTGGGTTGCGTATTCGACCAAGAACGCGGGTCTGCAGGCGAAGTTCAAGAACTTCTACAATGAGTGGCCGCAGGCGCGGCAGAAGATTCCGTATGTGCTGATGCAGGAGATGCGAATCGTTCCTGGAGTCGACAAGTTCGATGAACTGGTCGACAAGCTGTTCTTCGAGCTGATGGACGGCAAGTTGGGAACGGCTGAAGAGATGAAGGCGTTTCTTGAGCCGTACTCTCCGCCTGCTCCGCCTCCTCCGGTGCATCTGCGTCGGGCGCGCGCGACCAAGAAAGAAGCAAAGGTTCCGAAGAGCCGGAAGAAGGCTGAGGCAGAAGATGGTTCCGCTCCGGGCGAAGGTGGCTTGGAGGAGGTAGCCTCTGCCGCCGAGGGCGCTGCTCCCGCGACCGCCGCAAAGGCTGGGTCCGTGAAGACCAAAGCGGCAGGCTCGAAGCAGGCCGAAGCGAAGGTTGCAGCACCGGCAAAGGCAGTTGTTCCGGCGAAGCAGACGGGGAAGGCCGCGGCGCCCGCGAAGGCGGTTTCTGCCAAGGCTCCGGCGAAGAAAGCGGTTGCGGCGAAGGCTCCAGCGAAGAAGACCGCGGCCAAGCCGGTTGCGACGAAGGTTGCTGCGAAACCGATCGTGAAGAAGGCGGCTCCCGCGAAGAAGATTGTGGCGAAGAAGGCTCCCGTGAAGACGGTGGCGAAGAAAGCCGCGCCGAAAAAGGTCGCGGCCAAGCCTGCGGCCAAGAGTGGAGCCAAGGCGAAGTCGTCAGCAAAGGCGCCGACTAAGAAGAAGCGCTAGAAACTGCGGTTGTGCTGAAAAGCGTACTGCAAGAGCCCCCCATCTCCGAGCGAGGTGTGGGGCAGGTTTATTTTGCAGGCTTTTGCGGAGTGCGGGCGGATTTGGTGTGCGGGCTGCATCTCACGTGGGTACGACGCATTCGAGGAGGATTCCATGGTGGTTGCGGTGCTTCTGGGTTCGGTGCGGAGCGAGCGGCTGGGCGACCGCGCGGCGAAGTGGGCGATCGCCCAACTTCAGGCGCGCGGACACGAGGCGGTGCTGGTGGATGCGGCGGCGCTGGAATTGCCGCTGCTGGACAAGATGTGGAAGGAGATCAAGAGAGATCCTCCGGCGAAGTATGCGGAGCTGCATGCGAAGCTTGCGCCGCTGGCGGAGCTGTATGCGCGCGTGGACGGCTTCTGCATTGTGAGCGCGGAGTATAACCACACAATTCCGCCGGGACTGACCAATCTGATCGACTATTTCCTCGAGGAGTACTTCTGGCGGCCTTCGGCGATCGTCTGTTACTCGGCGACTCCGTTTGGCGGGGTGCGGGCGGCGATGCAGTTGCGTGCGCTGCTGGCGGAGGCGGGGATGTCGTCCATTCCGTCGATCCAGCCGATTCCTTCCATCGCCACGGCGCTGACGAAGGATGGAGTGGCGCTGACCCAGGAGTTGGCTGAGAGAGCCGGGAAGTTCTTCGACGAATTCGGCTGGTACATGCGGGCTTTCGAGGGGGAGCGAGCGAAGGGCGCTCCGTATTAAGAATAGTGGTCCGTGGTTCGTGGTAAGTGGTCAGTCCTCCGGAGCTGGATTCCGCATCCAAACCCTCAGTGAGCGGCCTGTCGCGGCCCAGCAATTTGAACGCGATGGAAAACTCTTTGCAACGACAGTAGTCACAGAACGACTTTCCTAGTAAGCTCGACGCATCGCGCGACATGAGGTGACGTTTTGCCTGCCATCATCACGCCCCCCGATCTCGAACGCCGACCGCGCCGTGTCGAAGAGAACGACGGTGGCCACGGTCGGCGTCCGCCCAACGGCCGCGACCTCAAGCGGACCGGCGGTGGCGGCGACAACGACAACGGCAACGAGTCCCCCACGCCCCGCCGGCGTCCTGGGGAACGCCTCGCTACCTACCGCCTGGGCTTGCTCTTCGCGCTCGGCGCGGTCTTCATGTTCTTCGTCGGCATTGTCAGCGTGTTTTTCGTCTCGCAGACGACGCGCCACATCGACACCTACAACCACTACATCAATGCCTGGCTGCCGACCACGATTCCGCCGATCCTCTGGCTGAACACCGCGATCCTGCTGCTCAGTTCCGTCACGGTGGAGTTCGCTCGCCGCCATATGTTCCACGAGATCGACGCCATGGAGGAGTGGTTCGGCCTGGGCAAACCGACCTCGCGCCGCGCGCTACCCTGGCTGCTGGCGACGCTGCTCCTGGGTTCGCTCTTCCTCGCCGGCCAGATGACCGCCTGGCACCAACTCGCCGCGCTCGGCTCGCCGTTCCACTCGGCCAGCAGCAGCAGCCACTCGTTCTACATCATCACCTACGCCCACGCCATCCATCTCTTCGCCGGCGTTGGAGGCCTGATCGCGGCGGTCATCGGCCTGTTCACGTTCAAGAGCGTGGAAAACCGTCAAATCATGGTGGACACGGTGGCCTGGTACTGGCACTCGATGGGCGCGCTCTGGCTCTGCCTCTTTACAATCCTCGCCTTCTGCCAATAAATATCTGTTGACGATATATCCGTAACAGATATATCGTGCGGCTCTCATGAACGCGCCACCGCAGCCCCTCACCCCGGCCGTTTTCGCCATCCTGCTTGCGCTCGCCGACGGCGAAAAGCACGGCTACGCCATTATGAAGGAAGCCGCGCTCCCCGAAGGCGGCGCGATCAAGCTGGGCCCGGGCACGCTCTACGGCACGCTCGACCGTCTGATCCGCGACGCCCTGGTCGGAGAAACCGGCTTGACGGACGATGCCCGGCGGCGCTACTACCGGCTCACCGACCTTGGCCATCGCGCCCTCGCCGCCGAGACCGCTCGCCTGACCGCGTCCCTGCGCACGGCCCGCTCGCGAACCGAGGCCCGGGGAGCACGCGCATGAATCGCCCGAACCCGGTTCTCTTGACGCTCTATGGCGGTGCGCTCCGCCTCTACCCGTCGCGTCTGCGCCTGCTCTACCAGGACCAGATGTTGCAAACCGCTCGCGACGCCGATGCCGAACGAGATTCGACCGCGTTCAACTTCTGGCTCTACCTCTTCACCGACCTCGCCAAGTCTTTAGCAAAGGAGCGCCTGCTGATGATCCGCAACCAAGTCCTCGCGCGTCCCATCTTCTTCTATGCTCTCGTGCTCGCGCTCATCCTCACGCTGTGGGGCTTTCCCGCGGCGATGACCCTGCAGGGGGTGATGCGCGGTGCTGCGGACCAGCCGCAGATCCAGATGGCGCAGAACTACGCTTCCGCGATCGCCTCAGGAAAGCTTGCCGAGGACGCGATCCCAACCGGCCACCTCGATCTGGCGACCAGCCTTGAACCGTTCACGATTCTCTACAGCGCCGACGGCAAGCCACTGCGGTCCAGTGGCTATCTCGACGAGGCCGTTCCCACTCCGCCGACTGGGGTCTTCGACTATCTGCGGACGCATCCGACCGACAAGTTCACCTGGCAGCCTCGGCCGGGCCTGCGCATTGCAGCCGTCGCGCAGCGCATCGACGGAGCTAAGCCGGGCTTCATCCTGGTCGGTCGCTCGCTCACCCTGGTGCAGCAGCAGGAGAACCAACTCCGGCGCGGAACGTTCAATCACGTGGTTCGCGCTGATGGCGCTGCTGATCGGCGGTTCGACGCTGCTGAACCGCGTTCAGAGTGGCTCGCCGACAGCTGCCGCGCAGGGCTGATGGATTCCAGCAAACGGTGCTGAAAGGACGAGCGACCCCCTACCCCCTGTACTTAAGTCCTAAAGTAATTTTCTAAATGGCTTAGGTTCGGACTGGCGGTCTATACTCCTGGTAAAGTACACCGAATAAAGGGGTTGGCCGTAAAGTATCGCGGAATAAGGGGTTATGGGTTAAATGCGGAAGGCTGCGGGGTCTGCGCGTGGGCGCTCGCCTTGCAGCCTTTTTCATCTTTACTAACTCCCTTAATTGTAACAGGTTGACCATAACTCCCATGCCAACTATTTTTGCGAGAGGCGATGGGCGTAAGAGCTTGGTGGGGTATGGGTTAGGGGAGAAAAATAAAGTTTGGTGTGAGCGGAGGGTCTTGACACTATTCGGGGTGTGGGCCGAGTTCGCGTGCGGGAGTCAGGTGCGATGCGGAAACCCAGGCCTCAGAAGCGAGACCTGGGGCACCTGGTTTATAGCCTGGTTCTAGCGCTGGAGGTCGCCGGGTCTTTCGGGAGTGCCGGGCTGGTCGAGGAATTGGGCGGTGGTGGCGGGGCCTAGATTTTTCCAGTCCTGGAGGACCCAAACGAGTTTTTTGTCGGGTGTGACTTCGATGGCCTGGATGATGTTGGGGCGGTCCTCTTTCTTGACTCCGCCGGTGGAACTGAAGATGACGGTGTTGCCGTTGGCGAGGCGCTCGGAGGTTTGCAGGTTGTGCAGGACGATGTTGGGCGGGAGGTCAGCCTGGGTGAACTCCCACACGGTTTCGGATTTGGGGTTGACCTCGCGGACGAGTTTGTCGTGCTCGTCGGTGATGAGGGTGTTGCCGTTGTGCAGGCGGACGGCGGCCCAGGGGGTGGGGATGTCGTAGGACCAGATTTGCTTGAAGCGCTTGTCGTACTCGACCACCTTGTTGAGCTTGAGGAAGGGCAGCAGGTAGGTTCCGGCGGCGGTGATGCGGACGCGGCGGAACTGCGCGTGAACGGTCTTGGGGTCGGTGAGGCTCTCGGCGGGGAGATCGTGTTCGACTTCGACTTTGCCGGACTTCTTGTCGAGGATCATGAGCTTGGGCGGCAGGCCGTTCTGGACGATGAGGACCTTGTCGAGATCGATGGGCTGGGCGCTGTGGACCTCGGTGCCGGGAGGCGCGTCGTACTGCCAGACGATTTCTTTTTTCGGGCTAACTTCTTCGACCTGGAACTGGCGGGTGAAGAGGATGTTTCCGTTGGAGAGCATCCAGACGTCGTCGATCTCGCCGCCGGGGCCGGT
>OBLU010001206.1_pt1 | contig 24137 bp, 22 predicted proteins | sample 1518681 | NCBI WGS metagenome assembly OBLU01 (sample SAMEA3539304, study PRJEB22396) | soil metagenome | biome: tundra; feature: field; material: soil | place: USA | collected 2010-05 | depth 0.15 m
GTCTACCACCATCACAGGTACAACATCGCGCTCATGCGCGTTCTTGGCACACCTAGGGCGGCTACCCCACTTTGGACAATATTCGGCGCCTCAGCAATTCCTGTCCCGTTAAGCTATTGCGCAGGACTTAGCACTTGGCAAGATTCTGACGCCACTTGCAAAAGTCTTCAAAACGAGGGTGGCAAGCGAAACTCTGGCAATGGATAAATTATGCAAAGAGGCGGAGAAAAATTCTGGAGTGCGGCACAAGAAACCGGATCCGTCAGCTTACCCTTGGTTCTGGAGCGATGCCATTGCCAGGTTGAGCCTTATCTATCTCAAATCATTCGACATGCCTTAAGCCCGCAAACAAACATTGACAACAGGGTAGGTTCAGAGCGATTCTATAGCGAATAAAAGGCGAAACTATGCCCTCCGCCTCCACCCTTCGCATCCAGATCGAAAGCTCCCTCGAACGCCGCTTCCCTGCTGCGCTGACGCCTGTTCCTCGGACGATTCGTGAAACTGCACCTACAGGCATTCAGGAAGTGGATCGCCATCTGGACGGAGGATTGCCCGTAGGCGCCATCAGTGAAGTGACGGGACCGGAGTCATCGGGCCGTACAAGCCTGTCGCTTGCCTTTCTGGCGCAGCGTACGCGGCAGGGGCAGGTATGCGCGTGGGTCGATACCCACGATGCCTTCGATGCGGAATCTGCAGCCGCCAATGGCGTAAATCTCAAGCAGTTGCTCTGGGTGCGCTGCCGAAGTATTACCACCACGGCTAAAAACAAGCCCTGGTCACGGCTCGATCAGGCGCTGCGCTCTACCGATCTGCTGTTACAGGCGGGTGGCTTTGCGGCGCTGGTGCTCGACCTTGGCAATACCGCCCCGGAGCATGGCTGCCGGATTCCGCTGGCAACCTGGTTTCGTTTCCGCCAGGCGGCTGACCGCACTCGGTGTTCCTTGTTGGTTCTAGGCACTGTCCCGTTTGCACAATCGAGTGCGGCAGCAGTACTGGAATGCGCGGCCAAGCAAGTGGACACAGGCTGTGAGCCCGTACTGAGCGGCTGCTGCTATGAACTACGGTCGGGACGCCAGCGATTCACACCTGAGCCTTTCACACCAAGAATCTTCGGCCTCCGCAAACCGCCGGCGTCAACCTGGTCAGCGAGCTGCCCATGGCAGAGAGAGGAAGGCGCATGAAACTGGAACTCTATGCTTGTATTCACGCGGCAGAGTTTCCTGCGCAGGCACTGTTGCGCCTGCGCACTGAGCTTGAATTTCAACCTGTTGCGGTGCTTGAAGGCCGAGCGCCTTTTGAAACTGTCTGTTCCCTCAACAGGCTTGCACAGCTCAAGGGCGCTGCTCTGGGGATGACCAGGCTGGAAGCGGAGAGCATTGAGGGTTTGCGCCTGCTGGCGCGTTCAGAAGAAACTGAGGATGCGGCTCGCGCGGTGTTCTTCGAGTGTGCCGCGCATTTCTCTCCGCGCATTGAGGCGGCAAGCAAGGGAACAGTGTGCGCCTGTGTCCTGGATATTGCGGGCACAGAGCGGCTCTTCGGCCCGCCCGAGACCCTAGCGCAGCGGTTACGCGCCGCACTCGGCTTAGCCGGCTTTCGTGCATCCGTCGCCGTGAGCACAAACTTTGATGCAGCCCAATTCAAGGCAGCATCGACGCGCGGTATCACGGTGATTCCCGACACGCAGGAGACGGCTTCATTGGCAAAGCTGCCGATCGCCCTGCTTGACCTAGACGAAGCACATGCCGAAACCTTTGCTATATGGGGTATTCGAACCATGGGCGAACTGGCGGCGCTTGAAGAGACTGAACTGGTTACGCGGCTCGGGCCACAGGCTGCCAGGTGGCGCGATCTTGCCCGCGGCGTATTGCCGCACACCTTTCAACCTATTGAAGCAGAGTTCTCACTGAAAGAGTTCTGCGACTTCGATACACCCGTGGAGCGGAGTGACTCTCTGCTGTTTATGGGCGCTCGCATGATCGATTGCCTGGTGGCGCGCGCGGCCTCACATGCGCTATCGCTTGCTTCACTTGGTTTGCATATGAGGCTGGCGGGGTCGCTTATTTACGCGGGCACGATTCGGCCCGCAATCCCTACAACGGATCGCAAGTTTCTGCTCAAGCTGCTGCAATTGGAGATCGCTGCGCATCCTCCGCAGGCTGCCGTACTTTCGCTCACCCTGACTGCCCAGGCTGGGCAATCGAGCAAGGTGCAACTTGGGCTCTTCGCACCGCAGACGCCTGAGCCTTCGCGCCTGGACGTGACGATTGCGCGCCTGAAGGCCATAGCCGGGGAGGATCGGGTTGGATCACCGGTGCTGGAGGACTCACACAGGCCGGGCAGCTTCCGCATGGAAAGCTTTGTGGTTGCCAGCCAATCTAACACGCCGAAATATTTAGAGGAAAGCAGGCCGCGGTTAGCACTGCGGCGCATGAGGCCTCCCGTGCCTGTCTGCGTTCAACTGTTAGCGTTCAAGCCGGTTACGTTTCGCAATCGTGAAGAGAGCTTCAAGGTCGCAGCGGCCTATGGGCCGTGGAGGACCAGCGGATGCTGGTGGTCGACCGACGGTTGGGACACGGAAGAGTGGGACGTGCTGGCTGAGACAAGCAGTGGCTCTACGGTCGCCTGCCTTCTGGTTCGCAATTGTGCGCAGAACGAGTGGTGCCTGGAAGCGTTTTATGACTGACAGCCAGGAGTATATTGAGCTGCACACTGCCAGCGCCTTCAGCTTTCTTGCCGCGGCCTCACAGCCTGAAGCGCTGATTGAGCGCGCAGTGCAGCTCGAGATGCCTGCCATTGCCCTTGCTGACCGCAATGGTCTCTACGGCGTTGCGCGCTTTCACACGATGGCAAAGAAGTGCGGCGTGAAGGCGCATACCGGCGCGGAGATCGCGGTAAGCTCCCTTGCCCATCAACTTGCGCCGGCTGCGTGGCTGCCGCATCAATTCCCTGCCGAGCCCCCGCGACTGCTTCTGCTCTGCGTATCGCAAACCGGCTATCAGAATTTGTGCCAACTTATCACGCGCTTCAAGATGCGCGAAGCGACCAAAGCCGAGGGCGCCGCGACACTCGACGACCTGGAGGAGTTTTCCGCAGGCTTGATCTGCCTGACTGGGGGCGACGAAGGGCCACTGGCAGGTGCGCTGGCACGCGAAGGCCGTTCGGGAGCACAGAAGATTGCCGATCGGCTCACGGCAATCTACGGCCGCGGCAATCTCTATGTTGAACTTCAGCGCCACAGGCAACGCGAGGTTGAGTGCCGCAATCAGTCGTTGCTCGAACTGGCATCTCAACTGCACCTGCCCGTGATTGCCACGAACGGAGTTCGCTACGCAACGGAAAATGATCGTGAAATTCTCGACGTGCTTACGGCGATTCGCCACCATACTTCGCTCGATCGGGCCGGGCGTCTGCTAGCGCTGAACTGCTCACGCTCTCTGCGACCTGCACGCGAGATGGCTGCGCTCTTCTCCGATATTCCCGAGGCTATTGCCAACACCGGCATTGTCAGCGACCGGCTGGAATTCACGCTCAACGATCTTGGTTATGAATTCCCTCACTATCCGGTTGCAGAGGGCGAGACGATGGATAGCTTTCTTGAAAAGCGCGTCGATGAAGGCGTGCGCAAACGCTACGGTTCACCTGCCAAAAGACCTCTGCTCACCAAGGCTCGCGCACAGGTTCAGCATGAACTCAAGCTGATTACGAAGCTCGGATTCGCCGGATACTTTCTCATCGTGTGGGACCTGGTGCGTTACTGCCAAAAGCATGGGATTCTGGTGCAGGGGCGGGGTTCCGCGGCAAACTCCGCTGTGTGCTATGCGCTCGAGATAACTGCGGTCGATCCGGTTGGCATGGAACTGCTCTTCGAGCGTTTTTTGAATGAGAACCGGGGCGAGTGGCCCGACATCGATCTCGATCTGCCTTCAGGAGACGAGCGCGAGCAGGTGATTCAATACCTCTATGAGCACTACGGACATCTGGGCGCAGCCATGACCGCGAATGTGATCACGTATCGCGGCCGCTCGGCAGCGCGAGAGGCAGGCAGGGCGCTGGGCTTCGACGAAGAGCAGCTTGCCAGGCTTTCCGGGCTGGTCGGCCATTGGGAGTGGCGCGGCGCGAATGACACCATGGCACGGAACTTCGAACAAGCTGGCTTTGATGCGCGGCATCCGCGCATTGCACGTTATCTCGATCTCTGCCTGCGCATGAGGGACATGCCGCGCCATCTTGGGCAACACTCCGGGGGCATGGTTATTTGCGCGGGAATGCTGAACCGTGTTGTGCCGATCGAACGCGCTTCAATGCCTGGCCGCACTGTGATCCAGTGGGACAAGGAAGACTGCGCAGACATGGGCCTTATCAAGGTCGACCTGCTTGGCCTGGGTATGATGGCCGTGCTCAAGGACTGCATTGAACTGATTCCTCGCAAGTATGGGAAGGAAATTGACCTGGCCGCACTGCCTGAAGATCCGCTGGTGTATGAAACGCTGTGCAAGGCTGACACCGTGGGCATGTTCCAGGTGGAAAGCCGCGCACAGATGGCCTCGATTCCGCATAACGCGCCCACTCGCTTTTACGACCTGGTTGTGCAGGTGGCCATCATCCGCCCCGGCCCCATTGTGGGCAAAATGATGCACCCGTATATGCGGAGGCGTCAGGGCAAAGAGGAGGTCACTTATCCACACCCATCGCTCGAACCTGTGCTCAAGCGCACCCTGGGCATCCCGCTCTTTCAGGAGCAGCTTCTGCGTATGGCCATGACCGTTGCCAGCTTCTCGGGCTCTGAGGCGGAGGAGTTGCGCCGGGCCGTTGGCATGCGCAGGTCCATGCAGCGCATGAAGGACCTTGAAGGCAGGCTGCGTGAAGGCATGACGCGCAACGGCATCGGTCCGGATGCGCAGGACAACATCGTGCAAGGCATCTCGTCGTTTGCCATGTATGGATTTCCCGAGTCGCACGCAGCCAGTTTCGCGCTTATCGCGTATGCATCGGCCTGGCTGAAGGTTCACTACCTCGGGGCTTTCACATGCGGCTTGCTCAACAACCAGCCGATGGGCTTCTACTCCCCAGCTGTGCTGATCAAAGACGCACAGCGGCACGGTCTGCGCGTGCGCCCTATCGATGTGCTGCGCTCTGAATGGCTGTGCAGCCTTGAAGAGGAAGCGGATGGCTCTCTCTCGCTCCGCATCGGACTGCATTACGTGAAAGGCCTTCGGCAATCTTCCGCTCCCGCGCTTCTCGACGCTCGCAGCCGCAATGGAGGCTTTGCCAACGTAGACGCCCTCGCACGGCAAGTGCCGGAGCTGAATCGCAACGAACTCGTCGCATTGGCCAGCGTAGGTGCACTCAACTCGCTGGGTGAAGTTGAGCATCGCCGCGATGCGCTTTGGCAGGTTGAGCAAGCGGGCCGTCCTGTTGGCCCATTACTGCGAGACTCCACCGACCATCGCACAGGTGGATCGAAGCCGTTACAGAAGATGCCCATTGACGAGCGACTGACTGCAGACTATGCGGGGACCGGCATCACTACGGGCCCGCATCCGATGGCCTACCAACGCGATATGTTGCGCCAACAGGGCATTCTCTCCGCGCAGGAGCTGGAAAGCTGCGGCAGCAACCGGTCCGTTCGCATTGCCGGCCGGATCATTTCACGCCAACGCCCCGGCACTGCCAAGGGCTTTGTCTTTCTCTCGGTGGAAGACGAAACCGGGATCGCCAATGTAATTATTACGCCCGATGTCTTTGAGCAGAACCGCCTAGTTGTGACACGAAGCCGCTTCCTCTCAGTCGAAGGAAAGCTGCAGAATCAAGAAGGCGTGATCCACGTAAAAGCCCAGCTAATAGCACCGTTTAAGCATTTTCACTTCACGTGCTGACATTACATCGGCATGAGAGGTGGCTTTTTCTTAAGGAAAAAGCCACTCCGCTGCATGGATTCTGTAATGACTAGAAGTGAAAATGCTGTAGCCGAGCCACCAACTGGGCGGGAAGATGCAAAAAGTAAACCTATAGCCAACACGCACAATGCGTCGCTGGCATGAATCCCCAGACTACCACCACTCCATCAAGCGTCCCGAAGAAACCTTTGCCGTGCTCTCGGGCTTTTCTGTGCGGACGAGCAACAGCGGAATGTGTACGAGCCGCACCAGTTTCTCAGCAATCGACCCGAATACCAGTGGATGCCAGCCGGTGAGACCATGCGTTGAAACCACAAGCATATCGATATGCTCACGCTCAATCACGTCGAGGATGCTTCCCGCAATGTCGCTTTCAACTTCGACGCTGGAGGTTGCCTTGATTCCCTTGGCGGTAAGACCGGCCACAGAAACGGTAAAACGCTCCTCCGCCTGCTTCTTCTCAGCCTCGAGGTTCGCGCTCTCCGGAATCACGTTTACAAGGTAAACTTCGGCATGAAAATGCTGAGCAAGCACTGTGGCCTGCTCGAGGGCAATGTGGGACGACGGACTGAAGTCGATGGGCAACAAAATCTTCGCGGGTATGGTGCTGAATGCATACGCTTCGGACATTACGGTCTCCTCGCCGTTCCACACGCGTGGCCGGCCTGTTTTTTCTCACTAATAATCATAAAAGCCTGTTCTTGGATGATGACGTGACAGACAGCACACATATACCAAGCGCGAATTTAGCTCGCAAATTTTCATTCCGCAGCTCGATGCTCTCTATGCAAGCCGGTGCGAGGCGATCTCCTGGTACCCACCGTTGTTTTCCTGGAGGGTCGTCGCCGACTTGCCTGCGCCTACGGAATCAGGACGCCCGAACCGTGGCCGCCAGTTGGCCGGATACAACGCCAGAACCGTTGCCGCATTGACATCCTGAAGTCGCTCATCACACTTGCTCTTTCGAGGTAATCATGAGAGATGCGCAACTTATCAGGCGTGACAACTGCTTTGAAGTACCTGAGGGGCTCGGGAACCTGTGCCAGCACCTCAGCCTCGCGACAGTACTTGATGGTGGCCGGGTCAGTCAGGCCGGGATGCACCGCAAGCGGGAGTAAGTAGGTTCAGTCCTGTGAGGAGAATTGGATTGGACTGACGGGTCAAGAGGTGAAGTCACAACGCATTAGTGATTTGCAATTAATTTAGGGAATAGTACCTGTGCAAATTGCTTCCGGCCGCCTCTCATCCTCGTTCACAGGGGCAGTACTGTATGAAAAAGGGCGGATTTGAGTCAGGCAAACGCTAAGCAACCATCTCAAAGGCGCGAATCGTTTCCTTGCGGACAGTCAGTCGCTCGACAAGGTCCGTCCTGACTTCATAGCCTCTTCCGGGAGTATCTGGAATGGCGATCTCGCCCGCTGAAGAGACGGTGATCTCCGGTTCAACGATGTCTTCACGCCAATAGCGTGCCGACGCGGACACATCGCCGGGGAGGGTGAAGTTCTCAAGAGTTGAAAGGGCGATGTTGTGCGACCGCCCTACACCCGATTCCAGCATTCCACCGCACCAGACCGGGATGCCGCGTTCCTGCGCTGCGTTGTGAACAGCGATGGCCTCAGAGAAGCCGCCCACGCGGCCCAGCTTGATGTTGATGATCCGGCAGGATTCCATCTCAATGGCCGCAAGCGCGTCACGGCGATTGTGGATGGATTCATCGAGACAAATGGGGGTGTTCAGGCGTTTTTGGAGCATTGAATGGTAGTAGAAATCATCGTGCCAGAGAGGCTGCTCGATCATCAGGAGGTCGAATGCGTCAAAGGTGACGAGGTGATCGGCATCCCTGAGCTTGTAGGCAGAGTTGGCGTCGCAACTGAGTGTGATTGCCGGCCACCGGTTCCGCACGCGATCGAAAACCTCTACATCCCAACCTGGCTTGCACTTGAGCTTGATGCGCTGATAGCCAGCCGCAAGCTCTTTTTCAATTGTCGCAAGCAACTCGGGGATCGAGGAGTAAATTCCCAGTGAAACGCCGCATGGGATGACTTCGCGCACGCCACCAATCAACTGCGAAAGTGAGACTCCTTCGAGCTGCGCCTCGAGATCCCAGATGGCGTTTTCCAGGGTTGCCTTGGCCATGCGATTGCCACGCACCTGGCGGAAGATCTGCGGGCATTCGCCACCATGGTCAGGGGACTCCGATGCCAGCATGGGTCCGAGCTCATTGACGATCATTTGCCAGGCGCTGTCGGTTGATTCACCGGAGAAAAACGGACGCTCCCCAGCAGTGCACTCTCCCCATCCGGTCAGTCCTTCCGACTGGATCTCAGCGAGAAGAATCCTCCGCTGACGGGTTACGCCGAAGCTGGTTTCAAAGGGGCGCAATAAGGGAATGTGCAGTTCACGCAGGATGATTGCATCTATTCTCATAGAATTTTTTGGCGTCCTTGAGGAATTCAGTCCAGTTCCGGCTGGGTGGGGGTGCCCAATTCGAAGACTCCATTTCCATCCACATCCAGGGAGAAGTCAAGTACGGCTAGTCCCCGGGAAAATGCATGTTGAAATTTACGGCGGTTCTCCCACTGAACGGTGAGGGCTCGCTCCCGGTTCTCTTGTGAGGCCTTCCATGCATAGATGGAGGCCGGGACCAGGATTCGTTCCTCAATGATCTGCCTGACTGCCGGGCGGCCCTCAAGAATTCCCCTGACCCTGAGTGAATCCAACTGCCACTCCGCCAAAAGACGGTCCGTTGGCAGCCCACCTTGCAGACGAGATGAGGATAAACCATAAAAATCCTCGCGGTAACAAGAAACAGTTGCTCCCAGCCTGTGGATATTCAAGAAAGCGTTCTTGATTTCGAGGGGGTCGAAGGTCCATTCCATGAGCCGTATACCGCGGGAAAGTGCCTCACGGCGCTGCTCTCGCTTGAGCTTGGCGCCGAGGCCCTGGTCCCGGAACGGCTCTTTGACAGCCAGCATGTGGGAGTGCAGATATGCCTTCGGTTCGCCGTCTCCGGTTTTCACGCCAGGCAAAGACAGAGCGAAACCAACCAGCGATTCCGTCGCTAGGGCTGCTGAAGCGTTTTCGCCAGGAATCTCGCTGTCAAAGGCGCCAATTACCTGGCCGCCAATCTTTTGGGCAACAAGAAACGTCCTGCGGGGAATTACATCCGCCTCGTCATAGCCCCAGGTCTCGATCTGGAGTCGAACACATGCCTCGAGTTCGTCAAACCCCGAGCAGGCGCGGATGCTTATCATTTTCCCGCCCCAGGTTCGATACGGCCGGGACTCTTGGTTGAATTGTTCTGCGCCGCCAGCTTTTTCTTCGCCTGCGTCCACAGGTCTTCGAGTTCCGGAGCGGAAAGCTCTTCCAAGGGCCGATTGGAAGCCAACTCCATCTCCAGGAACCGCTGGCGAAAGCGCAGGTTGCAGCCTCGCAAGGCCATCTCTGCGTCCACGCCGAGATGGCGGCCGAGATTCACCGCTGTAAACAGAAGGTCGCCCAACTCAGCTTCGACTGCCGGTCTCCGCGCCGGATCCGTAGACGAAGCTTCAGCCTCGAGCTCTGCAGTCTCCTCAGCCAGTTTAGGCAAAAGATTACGCCAGGTCGGCCAGTCGAATCCCGACTTCTGGGCCTTAGCGCCCAGCTTGGCGGCTTCAGCCAGGGCAGGCAACGCCCTTTGTACGCCGTCGAGTCGCGAGACAGTTCGATTCACTGCCCCATCAGGGCCCAAGGAAGCATCAGAAGCGCCGGGGACCGCTTTTTCCGCGGCCTTGATTTCCTCCCAGTTCCGCAACACAGCCGCCGAAGAGCCCTCCACTAGCGCGTCAACCTCCGCCCTGTTTCCTGCCGCCTTTGAGGCTTCGTCGCCGAAGACGTGTGGATGGCGGCGCACGAGTTTGCGGTTCAGGTGGTCCAAGACGTCGGCAATGGTGAAATGGCCCTCGTTGGCCGCCATCTCGGCATAAAACAGCACTTGCAGCAGCAGGTCGCCCAGCTCCTCGGCCAGGTGCGGCCAGTCGCGCCGTTCAATGGCATCGAAGACCTCGTAGGTCTCTTCCAGCGTGTACTTGCGGATGGAATCGAAGGACTGTTCGCGGTCCCAGGGGCAGCCATCGGGAGCGCGCAAACGCGCCATGATTTCTACCGACTGCTGAAACAGGGCCGTCGCCCGCGCCGGGTCGGAGACGGTCTGCGACACAGGAGCCTGTGCGTCGAAGCTTTCAGGCGGAAGGTCCATGCCCCTCCAGTCTACCGTGCCCAGAGCGGCGACTAGGGTGAGTGCGTCTGCACAATGCGCCTGTCCTGTCGATGTGCTGCTTCCCTGGTCGGTAAGGGCCAAAGCAACCGCAGGTGGTCGTATACTCAACCTCGCGCATGATTCCAATTCTGGGCACGACCTTCGCTGGGCTTCTGGGGCTCGCTTTTGGCAGCTTCCTGAACGTGTGCCTGACCCGCTGGCCGAAGGAGGAATGCATTGTCAGCCCGCGCTCCCATTGCCGCGATTGCTATCACGTGCTTTCCTGGTGGGAGAACGTGCCCCTGGTCAGTTGGCTGGCTCTGCGGGGCCGCTGCCGGAGTTGCCGCGCATGGATCGGCTGGCGGTATCCGCTGGTCGAATTGGCGGTGGCAGTGCTGTGGAGCGTTCCTGCGTGGAAGCTTTTCAGCCAGTTGAGCAACGTGGATTTGCCCCTGATCCAGGTCTATGACGACGTGCTTATCGCAATTGGGTGGATGCTCTTCTATTGGATGATTGTCGGGCTGGCTTTTCTGGATGCGGAGCATCTATGGCTCCCCGACCGGCTTACCGTATCGGGAGCGGTTGTAGGTTGCGTGGTGGCCACCTTGCACGCAGGGCTGGTTGCCGAGTCGCCGATCAGGGACCTGAATCAAACAGTCAGCCACGCGGTCTCATCGGCCTTGATATCGAATGTGGCCGGCATTATGCTCGCAGGAGGCCTGATTCTTTTCATTCGCTGGATTTACTGGTTCATGCGCCGAGCCGAAGGAATCGGCCTCGGCGATGCCAAGCTGATGGCTTTGCTGGCTGCGTGGCTCAGTCTACCGGGCGCTCTGCTTGCTTTCGGCCTGGGAGTGGTGCTGGGAGCGCTGGTTGCGCTCGTTCTGTTGGCAGTCCCAACCAGGGATCGACCCGATACAGACGATTGGGCGCTCACAAGGCTGCCACTCGGCACATTCCTGTGCATCGGGGGGATCGTGAGCAGCTTCTGGAGCGGGCAGATGATTGCTGGCTATCTACGCTGGGCTGGCTTCTAGGAAGCAGGCTGGCTGTAACGCCGTGACCATTCTCCGGGCATTTCTTACTTTGGCGTTTCCGCTGCTGGCTGTCCGGGAGAAGTGGCCTTCGCGTTCGCAATCTCCGGATCCTTCAACGCTTTGCGCGCGTCCTTGCCATGCTTGCTGTCTGGATCGTAATCCACAACCTTCTCGTAGTAGCTGCGCGCCTCAGCGAAGTTCCCTAAATGATGCGCAGCCTCGGCCAGTCCCCAATAGACCTCTGGGTTCTCCGGGTCGAGGATCATCGCCGATTGAAACCTCGACTGAGCGGCCTTCCAGTTCTTCTTCTCGAGGTAATATCCACCCACGTTGATATCTTCTGAAGCACCCTCCTGATGGGCGGTCTCCTTGACTACGAGCTTTCGCTTCCCCTCTTTCTTGTCAGACTCTTCGTCATCGGGCGGGGGCGAGAATCTATCGAGGCCTGCCGAGCTGGAGCTTGACCCCCCTTCCTGAGCATTGGCCGGGAGAGGATCGTCGGGACTTCGGACCGGATCACTATCATCGTCCGCTAGCGGAATGCCTGTTCCGGTGTCGGTTCCCTCAAGCACGACTGCTTCGCCTTTGGATGGCATCACGGGAACTGTGCCCGTGTCCTCGGGAAATGGATTGGCCCCAGACTGTGGCGTAGCCTGCTGCTGCCCCGCGGCGGGCTTCTCCCGTTGGTCAGGCGTTTTGTTGCTGGCAGGCCCAGCGCCATCCCCACCAGCCGGAGTCTGCGCATGTACCAGTGACACTGCTGAGAGACTGCCCGCCAACACCAGTGTCAAAAAAAAAGCCCGCTTCATCTTCCTATCCCTCGCTCTTTCAATGGTACGATGCGGTCCATACGGCATAATGATTTGCAAAGGGAAAACATTGCGCATTCACATGGGACTCATCATCCGTTCTTCCGCCATTCACGCCGCCGGATGCTATACCACGACCGCGATCCGCAAAGGCAAACGTCTCGCCGAGTACACCGGCCGACGTATCTCCAAAGATGTGGCCGACGCCCGCTACGATGCCTCGCCCATCACCTATCTCTTTGGACTCGGCGACGGTTCGATTGTGATCGACGGCCACGGGATGGCGATGTTCATCAACCATAGCTGCGACGCCAATTGCGAGACCAGTGAAGTACGCGGCCGAGTCTGGATCACGGCCATCAAAAACATCCCCGCCGGTGCGGAGATTACGTACGACTACTGCCTCTATGACGGCGGCGAAGACGAAGCCCTCTGCAACTGCGGCGCAAAGAAATGCCGCGGCTCGATGTACTCACCTGAAGAAATTCGCCGCCGCATGGCCGCCGCAAAGAGGGCAGCCAAAAAGAAGAGTGGCGAATCCAGATAGGCGATCGAACGGCGGGAAGCTTCCAACGCGCTTTTCCCTGACGGCACTGACAATTTATTTTCTCAACTGTCCAAATGGCCTGGTGGCGAACGTCAAGGGAGTAGCGGACCAAATTGGCCGCCAAACCCATCAAGGAGGTTTCACATGCAATATATTCTGCTGCTTCACGCCAATGAGGCTGGTTTTGCACAAATGACACCGGAACAACAACAGCAGGGAATGGCTGCCTACGTGGCATACAGCGAAGCACTTGCGAAAGCAGGCGTCGTTAAGGGTTCGAATCGGCTATAGCAATTTCGGAATTGGTGTAGACCGAAAGCACACAGCCAAGTGGCGTTTTTCTCAAGAAAACGTCACCTTTCGATGCTCTCAAGAAGTCTACGTGTATTCCGAAATTGCTCTAAGGCCGGTTGCAACTGCCACCACGGTGCGTGTTGTGGATGGAAAAACACAGGTGCTCGATGGTCCCTATGCAGACACGAAAGAACAACTTGGCGGCTACTTTCTGATTGACGTAGCGGATCTGGATGCGGCTCTCTCCTGGGCTGCGCGCTGCCCCGGAGCCGGCAATGGCACTGTGGAAGTGAGGTCGATTTGGAGCATGTAGGAGAGAGCCGTTGCCAGAGCTCCGTCGCATGAGCACCGCCGAGGGCGGCGAACAGGCCCGAGACACGGCAGATGCAGTTGCACGCCGCAGTTACGGCAAGCTCGTCGCCTTTCTCGCTGCACGCACCCACGATGTTGCAGCCGCAGAGGACGCGCTGTCAGAGGCGTTTGCATCTGCTCTGACAGACTGGGTGCGGAATGGCTGTCCTGCAAATCCAGAGGGATGGCTGCTGACGGTCGCGAGACGCAAGTTGATCGACATGGTCCGCGCCGGGAATCGGCATCAACTGGCTACAGACGAATTGCAGTCGGTGGAAGATGTGATGGCGGCCCCACCCGCCGTGGAAGTCCCGGACGAGCGCCTTGCGATGATGTTCGCCTGTGCCCACCCTGCCATCGATGCCGGTGTTCGCGCCCCGCTGATTCTGCAGGTGGTACTTGGGCTCGATGCAAGGGCTATTGCATCTGCATTCCTGACCTCTCCTTCCGCAATGGGCAAGCGCCTGGTCCGGGCCAAGAAGAAGATCCGGCAGGCAGGGATTCCCTTCCGCGTTCCAGGCCGGGGGGAGCTTCGGGCTCGCCTTGACGCGGTGCTGGACGCCATTTACGCGGCTTTCGCCGAAGGCTGGACAGACCGTGCCGGAACGGATGTTGCGCGCCGTGATCTCACCGAGGAGGCGCTGTTTCTGGGGCGGCTCGTGGTTGAGCTGCTCCCGGGACAGCCTGAGGCGCTTGGCTTACTTGCCCTGTTACTGCACGCGGAATCGAGACGCCGAGCACGCCGGAGCAACGACGGCGATTTCGTCCCGCTCGCCGATCAGGATCCCACTTCATGGGATGGCCAACAAATTGCCGAAGCAGAAGCGCTCCTCCATCGCGCCAGTGCGATGGGCTCGATTGGCCGCTTTCAACTTGAAGCGGCGCTTCAGTCGGCGCACGTCGATCGCTGCCGGAGCGGCATTCTGAATTGGACCCACGTCGTAGAACTCTACGATGCTCTCTTCGCGCTGACTGGCTCGCCAGTTGTGGTCATCAATCGCGCGTTGGCAATAGCGGAGTTGCTTGGGGCCAATGCGGCCCTCGATGCAATGCCCGATCTGGCTGCGGATTCGCGGCTGGCCGAGTACCAACCCTACTGGGCGGCGCGGGCTGAACTGCTCGCCAGAACAGGCGCACAGGCCCTGGCAAGGCAGGCCTACCAGGTGGCTATCGGGCTCGAGCGCGATCCTGCCGTTCGCCGCTTCCTTGAACAGCGTCAGTCGGCGTTGGCCGATTGATCTTTCTCCGGGGTTGTCGGCAAAACTGGCGGAAGCGCATCCTTTCAAACGAAAAGCAGACATGTACATCGTCAGAGCAGGCTGTTTTCCACGCCGCCTTCGACCCGGTCAGCAGCTATACAATCGGCTCTAGACCTCTAGTAATTCCGGCTGGTCCGGGGAGCGGGTGAGCAGATGGGTTATCAAGTTCTGGCGAGGAAATACCGTCCGCAGCGATTTGCCGACGTGGCTGGCCAGGACCATGTGACGCGCACCCTGATGAACGCGCTGAGCCAGAATCGGATCGCACACGGGTATATCTTTTCCGGCCATCGCGGCATCGGGAAAACCACCATCGCGCGGATCGTTGCCATGGCGTTGAACTGCCGGACTGAAATCGGCACCGCTGCACGTCCGACGCCCGAGCCCTGCGGCGTCTGCGATTCGTGCGTCGAGGTGCGCCAGGGCAATGCCGTGGACGTGATTGAGATTGACGCGGCCACCAACCGCGGTATCGACGAGATTCGCGAGCTTCGCGACGCTGCCCGCTACGCACCGTCTCGGGACCGGTACAAGATCTACATTCTCGACGAAGCCCACCAGATTACCGAGGCTGCCTTCAACGCGCTGCTCAAGACGCTGGAAGAGCCGCCGGCACATGTGATCTTCATGATGGCGACTACGGAGCCGGAGAACATTCCGCAGACCATCCGCTCGAGGTGTCAGCACTTCAGCTTTCACGCGGTGAAATTCGATGACATCCTGGCCCAGTTGAAGATGATCGCCGGTCAGGAGGCGGTCGAAGCCGAGGACGACGCGCTTGCACTGCTGGCCGAAGCCGGCGACGGCTCCATGCGCGACGCGCTTTCTACCATGGATCAGGCTATCGCCTCGGCGCCGATTGAGGCAGGCAGACCCGTTCTATCTGCTCAACAGATCCGCGAGCTGATGGGCGCGGTTCCCAACGCGGTTTTTGAGCGCCTGCTTGAAGCGGTCGCGGCGGGCCAGAGCGCCGAGCTGATGGAGCAGTTAAATCTGTTGGTCAATGCGGGAAACAGCCCTTCTTCCCTTGCCCGGCAGATGGTCCGGTATCTGCGCAACGCTCTTATGGCCAAGCTGGGCGGCGAGCAGACTGAACTGCTGCAGATATCCGGGGATGAGCGTGCCCGCGCCACACGCTCTGCTCTGTTGTTCAGCGAAGAAGAGCTGACGCGGAATCTGCAGATTGTTCTGCGGACCTTTGACGATTTGAACTACCGCCAGGAGCAACGGCTCCATCTCGAGCTGGGCTTGCTGAAGCTGATTCATGCGCAGCGTCTGCTGCCACTCGAGGAGTTGCTGAGCGGAGTGGCGAGCGGCGCGATGGGAGCTTCTCCAGTTCGCAGCACTTCGACATCGGGCGCTACGAAGCCAGTGGCAGCTCCGCAGCGTGCTGCCGCCGCTTCCCCGACCGCACCTTCATCCATCTCACCGTTTGGACCAACGGGCAGTGGGTGGAGTTCCGGCACAAGAACGGATTTGGACTTGAAGCCAGGGGCCGCAGCCAGTCCAGTTGGCACGATGAAACTTTCAACATCGCTTCCAGGACCGGGATTAGCCCTTGAGTCGATGGGCAGCTCATTAACGGCGTCTTCACCGTTTCCGGCCAGCGCAAGTCCGGTCCCCGGCTACGGCTCCACAACGGGCCTTACGGAAGGCGCGCTCGCCAAGGCGCCCGAGCCGGCTACGGCCTCTGTGGGTCCTCCCAGCATGGAATCGGTTCGACACGCCATTGGGTCGGCGCTGGTGGATGCTGGACATAGCTCGGCCGCACAGTTGCTCAGTTCCGGAAGCTGGACGCACGATGGCGCGATCTTGCGGATTGAAGTTCCGGGGGTGGGCAAGAAGATGCTTGCTCTGACCGTGAATGCTGCCGCGGAGAAGATCATTCGCCAGGAGTTGCAACGGGCTGGCGCGCCCTCCCGGTTCCTGATTGTGCCCGGTGAGGCAAATGGCGGAGGAGGTCAGGCAGCACAACCGCTTGCCGCGCCGATAGCCGGCAGTATTCAGGAGGCCGCGCTCGCCAATCCATTGGTGCAGCGCGCAAGGGAAATTCTTCAGGCTGAGGTTCGCAGCGTAGTCGATCTTCGGCAAAAGTGATTCCACAAGACACACCCAGGAAACCAAATATGATCAATCCCCTCAAAATCTCTGAAATGCTTTCCCAGGCGAATCAGATGCAGGAAGAAGTTCAGCGCAAGCTGGGAGAGACCATTGTCGAGGCAACCAGCGGAGGCGGCGCCGTGACTGCGACGATGAACGGGAAGAAGCAACTGCTGAAGCTGCGCATCGATCCTTCCGCGGTGATCGGCCTGGGCGGCGGCCAACCGGACGTGGAGATGCTCGAGGACCTGGTTGTAGCCGCCATCAATGAAGCCGGACGCAAGGCGGATGAGGCCATACAATCCAGTGTCAAGGGATTGCTCGGCGGACTGAACCTGCCGGGGCTTGGCTGACCATTTCATTGCCAACTGTCTGCAAGGGATTCCAGGGAGGCGCGCAAAGTGTCACGCTATGCCGAGCCAATGGCTCGACTGATTGAAGAGTTGAAGAAGCTCCCCGGCGTTGGCACAAAGAGCGCCCAGCGCTTCGCGTTCCATATTCTGCGCTCCACCGACGACGATGCCGCGGCGTTGGCCGAGGCCGTGCGCGGCCTCAAGGCCAGTCTGCGCCTCTGTTCGGTCTGCAACAACGTGACCGATGTGGATCCCTGCGCCTACTGCACCAGTCCGAAACGCAATCAGCGATTGGTATGCGTGGTCGAGGAGCCCACCAACATCGAAGCTGTCGAGCGCACCCGCGCCTACCAGGGAGTTTACCACGTTCTGCATGGAACGCTCTCGCCCCTGCACGGCATTGGACCCGACCAGTTGCGCACGGGCACTCTGGTTGCTCGCGTTGAGCGGGGTGAAGTGGATGAGGTCATTCTGGCCACCAGCCCCACGCTCGAGGGCGAAGCTACAGCCAACTGGCTGGCAAGCGCTCTGCGCGGCTTCAATGTGCGGATCACGCGCATCGCTACGGGCGTTCCGGCCGGCAGCGACATCGAATACGCAGACGAAGTGACGATGGCCAGCGCAATGGAGGGACGTCGCGAGCTGTAACTGGCAGCCGATTATGGCCTTCGAATCACCCGCGCAACTTGTTCAACAGGTCCTGAGGGTGCACGGGCTTGGCCAGGATCTCGAATTCGTGGCCATCGGCGCGCGCTTTCTCAAGCAGATCTGCCGTTGCGGCTTGTCCTGAGAACAACAGGATTTTTATCCCTGGCAACAGCTGGCGTATGCGGATTGCGGCATCAATACCGTTCAGGTCGGCCATGATCACGTCGGAGATGAGCATGTCCGGCTTGAATGTGGCGACCGACTCAAGCGCCTTTTCTCCGGAATACACGGCGCGAGCATCAAAGCCGCTCTGGTTCAGAATCATGGCCAGCGTGTCGGCGATGACCCGTTCGTCGTCGGCAACCAGAACCTTGGGTTTAGCAGTTTTTTCGGGCATACTCTCCTTGATGCATGATCGGGCCGACGTTCGCAAACGTTGCTGGATAATCAAAAGGGCAACTGGCCTATCACAGCCGATGAAGGTTGGCTTGCGAAGCGCATTCCGGGCGGGCGAAGCGCTTACTAAAAATGATACGCTCGGTTTTAGAGGATTCGATTCACGCGTTCCGATCCCGAATCCCAGGGACAGGGCGGTCGCGACATACCAAATTCGCGGACCGGGTCAATTCATCTGCCTGCAACCGGGCAATCATACACTTGCAATCACCACAGGCCGCCCAATCACGCGGACCCCAACCGGAGAAGATCCCATGCAGGAAGCGGCCATCCCCAGCCAGCCCGAGATCGCGACTCCAACAACTGAACCGATTATTCGTGCCGAAAGGATCGAGAAATATTACGCTCAGCCTAGCCAGAACCGCATTCAGGTTATCTCTGCTACTGACTTGAGCATTGTGCCGGGAGAGATTCTTGCACTCCTCGGTCCGTCAGGCTCGGGCAAGTCTACGATGCTGCGAATGTTGTCAGGGCTGTCGACGCCCTCCGCCGGGCAGGTTTACTGGCACGAGAAGCCCATTGCCCAGGCCCAGATCAACGTGTCCATTGTCTTTCAGAGCTTTGCCCTCTTCCCCTGGCTTACGGTTCTTGAAAACGTTGAGGCTCCGCTGCAGGCCCGTGGCGTTAGTCCCGAGGAGCGCCGCGAACGCAGCATGAAAATGCTGGACACGGTCGGGCTGGACGGCTTTGAAGGGGCCTATCCCAAGGAGTTATCGGGTGGAATGCGGCAGCGCGTCGGCTTTGCGCGGGCGCTTGTGGTGGAGCCGGAGGTGCTCTTCATGGACGAGCCTTTCTCGGCGCTCGACGTTCTGACAGCCGAGAATCTGCGCTCCGAACTCCTAGAGCTATGGGCCAACAAGACCATGCCTACCAAGGCGGTTTTCCTGGTCACCCACAACATTGAGGAGGCTGTCCTCCTCGCCGATCGGATTATCGTGCTGGGGCGCAATCCCGGCCATATTCGGACGGACTTCCGTGTGCAGTTGCCGCAGCCGCGCGACCGGAAATCAGAGCCCTTTACGCAGCTTGTGGATTACATCTACAAGGTGCTGACCAAGCCCGACGTTGCGCCCGCAGAAGCGCCTGACCAAAAGACTGGCGAGCCGATACGCGACCAGCGACAGATGCACTACCAGATGTTGCCGCATGCCCGCCCCGGAGGAATGGCCGGCTTGCTTGAACTTCTTCTCGACAAGGGCGGGCGCGACGACATCTACCGACTCGCAGACGACCTGGCCTTCGAGATTGACGACCTGCTGCCCATCGTCGATGCTGCACAACTGCTGGGTTTTCTCAAGATTGAAGAGGGCGACGTGGCTATCACGGAGAGCGGCACCGAGTTTGCGAACTCCGAGATTCTGCGGCAGAAGGAACTGTTTCGCGACGCCGCGGTGGAGCACGTGCTACTGCTGCGTCAGATTCGGCGCGCTCTTGAAGCCAAGAGTGACCATACCGTTCCGGAAGACTTCTTTCTGGACATGCTCGACGAGCAGTTCAGTGAGGAGGAATGCTTACGGCAGATGGAGACTGCGGTCACCTGGGGCCGGTATGCCGAACTGTTTGACTTCGACGCTGGCCGGCGGCGCTTCGTGCTGCCCGACGCACAGGAGGAAGAGGTTGCTGCCAGTGGCGACCCCAAGTGAATCTTCAACACACGCTTGCGCGAACCCTGGTCACCACACGCACCTGGCCATTTCTCATCGACATTTGCGTGGCCGCCTGCGGGCTGGCCATCTTTTTTTCAATTGTCAGCACAGGCACTTACTGGCTAGGCAAACCCATCCCGGTGGTGCCCATCTCGCACTCGATCAGCTCGCTGCCGGTCTACGCGTTCTACTCCATTGTGCGTATCGGGATCGCTTACCTGCTCAGCCTGATATTTGCCATCTCTTACGGCTACACGGCGGCCTATAACCCACGCATTGAAGCCTGGATGGTGGCCGTTCTCGATGTCTTGCAGTCGATACCGGTGCTGAGTTTTCTGCCGCCCGTCGTACTGGCCATGGTGGCGCTTGTGCCGGGGCACCAGATGGGAATCGAGATGGGCGTCATCCTGCTTATCTTCACTGGGCAGGTGTGGAATCTCGCCTTCAGTTTCTACTCTTCTCTCAAGAGCATTCCGAGGGAGATGATTGAAGCCGCGAGCATCTATCGCTACTCCGCGTGGCAGCGTTTCTGGCAGCTTGAGATGCCCTACGCCGTCATTGGACTGGTCTGGAACTCTATTGTCTCTGTGGCAGGGGGCTGGTTTGCGCTGATCGCCTGCGAGATGTTCACCATGGGCGATCGCAACTTCCAGTTGCCGGGCCTTGGCAGCTACTTGCAGACAGCGACCGCATCCGGCGACATCCGCGCGCTCGTGGCGGGGTTTGTTGTGGTGATTCTTATCGTCGTGGCTACCGATCAGTTGCTGTGGCGGCCGCTGATCGCGTGGAGCGACAAATTCAAATTCGAGCAAGTTGAGTCGGCCGACCGCGTCACGTCGCCCATTCTCGAACTCCTGAAACGCTCGAATCTCTTGAGTTCCTTTCCTGGCCGCATCTGGAACAGTCTCGAGGAGCCCATCTACCGTCGGATGGCGCGTACCAATGAATGCCGCATCGTCCATCCACTGGATGAAGAGCAGCCCCCCAAGGGCTCTGTCGGCCTTTGGGCACTGGCAGTGGCGGCTTTCTGCGTTGTGGGTTGGGGGGCCATGCAGGCAGTCCTGATGCTGAGAATGGTCACATGGCCCGAAGTGCGCCTGCTGCTGGAGGGCGCGGGTGCAACGTTCCTGCGCGTGAATGCGGCGCTGCTGATTTCGGCTGCATGGACTATTCCTGTGGGTGTGGCGATCGGGTTCAACCCAAAGCTGGCGCGGGTTGTGCAGCCGGTGGCTCAGGTACTGGCGTCAGTGCCGGCCACGGCATTCTTTCCCATCCTTCTCATCGGCCTGGTCAAGATCGGCGGCGGACTTGGGATCGGCTCCATTGCGCTGATGCTGCTCGGCACGCAGTGGTACATCCTGTTCAACGTCATCGCCGGGGCCATGTCTATTCCTTCTGACCTGCGTGAGGTGTCGTCTCTCTACCACTTCAACCGGTGGCAGCGGTGGACCAAACTCATCCTGCCCGGAATCTTCCCTTACCTCATTACGGGGATGGTTACAGCCTCTGGTGGAGCCTGGAACGCCTCTGTGTTTGCCGAGTACACCCACTTGAAGGAGCGCACGTTGCAGACGGTCGGCCTCGGCGCACAGATCGATTGGGCTACCGACCACGGCAAGTTCCCCATTCTGCTGCTCGCCACAATCCTGATCTCGCTGATGGTGGTCACCATGAACCGCCTGGTCTGGCGGCGTCTTTACCGGCTCGCCGAAACCCGGTATAAACTCGAAGGATAATTTGCGGGTAGACGGCCAGAGTGTCGGCTCCGAGGAGGACCACATGATCCGAGTAGGCTTGGTAGGTTTCGGCTTGGGCGGGCGCGTTTTTCATGCTCCGCTGCTTTCCTCCGTTGAAGGCCTCGAGCTCGCCGCTGTGGTTGAACGCAGCTCGGACAATGCTGCTGAGCGCTATCCGGGAATCACTACCTGCCGCTCGCTCGAAGCCATGCTGACGGACTCTTCGCTGGGATTGTTCGTCGTGACAACGCCGAGTGGAAGCCACTTTCAGATTGCCCGGCAGATTCTCGCGGCCGGCAAGAGCGTGGTGGTGGATAAACCCGCCTCAGTTACTTCGGCCGAGGTTGCAGAACTCATGGCTCTGGCATCTGCAAATGGAACTTACATCATCCCTTTTCATAACCGTCGCTGGGACAGCGATTTCAGGACGATTCAGAAACTGTTGGATGAGGAGTCGCTGGGCCGGCTCGTGCACTTTGAATCGGTTTTCGATCGCTGGCGGCCTGTGCATACCGGCCGCTTGTGGAAAGAGGATCCGGCGCAAGGCGGCGGGGCGTTGCTCGACCTCGGCCCTCATCTTTCTGACCAGGCACTGGTTCTTTTTGGCAAACCTGATTCGGTAAGCGCGGAAGTGAAGCGTGAGCGCGACGGCGAGGGCTCCGTTGATGCGTTCACTTTGCGGCTGCGTTATCCGCGTCTCTCCGTCACGCTGGCCTCGAACTGCCTAGCTGCGCTGGCGCGGCCACGCTTCCACCTTCGCGGAACAAGAGGAAATTATTGGAAGTGGGGTGTAGACCTGCAGGAGACCGCATTGAACAAGATCGCACGCATCGAAGATCCACACTGGGGACAGGAGCCAGCGGCCCAATGGGGCACATTGAGTGTGGACGTGGACGGTGGCATGGTCACACGCCCGGTCGAGCCCATCCAGGGCGACTACCGCATTTACTACGCTGCCGTTCGCGATGCGCTGCTGGGGAAAGCACCCGCCCCGGTTACAGGCCATGATGCATGGCGTGTGGCCCGGCTGCTTGAGTGGGCCGCGGAAAGCTCCGACAAACGGCGAGAAATACCCTGCGATTGGAGCGAGGAACCGGAATAAACCTGTTCGTGGCTAGACCCTGCCCCTCGCGTCTGGAGGCGCATCGCTCACCTTTGCCGCTGCATTGCTGAGTCTTTCGATTGAACCGCGGACGGTGCGCGACTGTAGCGTCGAACTCTCGCTCGCAGGCTCCTTTTCAACCAGCGGCACCCAGAACCGGAAGTTTGCACCTTTCCCGGGAGTGCTGGAAACCTCAATCTCCCCTCTGTGTGCGCCGAGAATGGCGCGGGTAATTGCGAGGCCCATTCCGGAACCCTTGCCAACGATGGCACCTCTCTTGCCTCGATAAAACTTCTCGAAGATCAAGGGAAGATCGAGGGGATCGATGCCGGGACCATTGTCTTCCACACAGAACTCCAGGCGGTCGGCTGCGCGGCGGCTGCTCAGAGTGATCTTGGTGCCGGGCGGGGTGTAACTTTTCGCGTTTTCGAGAAGATGGCGCAATACCCTGCCTAGGAGGTGCGCGTCTAGCCATGCCGGCTTGTCTGGCTCGTCTGCGACGATCGTGACTCTGTGCGAGACCAGGATCTTGCGAGACTCTTCAACAGCGTGTTCGAGCAGCGTTCGTGGATGCATCGGAACCAGGTGGACTTGCACCACATTGGCATCGATCTCCGCCATCTCCACGGCCTCGCCGATGAGCAAATCGAGCCGGGACGCCTCCTCATCGACAATGGTAGCCAGGTCCTGCCGACCGTCTTCATCCAGGCCCTTGGCCTCCAACAGGGTTGTTGCAGCGGCGCGGATGGACGTAAGTGGCGTACGAAGTTCGTGGGTCAGCGAGTCAATGAGCGCCGTGCGCAGGCGTTCTCCCTCGCGGGCCGCCTCCATCCGCGCGGTGGCCTCGATCGCGATCGCTCGTTCAAGCATAATGGCCACCTGAGCGTTGACAGCTGTTGCTACTTCGCGCGAAAGTACCGCCGGTCGCCAGGCAAGAGCTCCTACAGGCCGCAAGCCCAACATGAGCGCATTCGCAGTGAAGCCGCCCGGCAGGGCCAGCGTGGGGTTTGACCCCTCAGTCATGGCGTGCAGACTCGCCCGAATACTGATGGGCAAATCGGAGGTTGAGGCAAAGAACTGGTCCCGGTCACAAACATACAGAACCACTCCGTCCAGTGCGAAGACCCGGTCGATGATGCGTGGCAGGTCGTGAATGAGCCCTTCGGCATCCTCTTGCAGCATCATTTCCTGGCTCAGTTCGTAGAGCCGTTCCACATCTTCGCGCCGCTGTTCTGCCTGGCGGGTCTGCCTGCGCGCTCTTTCCGCCACTCGCACCACGACCAGGCAACAAGCCACAAACGAACACATCGCCACCCATTCCTGGCTCCCCGCCAGCCGAAATGTGTGGTATGGAAGCAGAAAGAAGAAGTCGAAGGAGAGCGCGCAGAGGATTGCAATGTAAAGAGCCAGCCATAGTCCGGCCTGCGTGGATGACCACACCACGAGCACCAGAAATGCCATTCCCGCCGCAGTCGAGTTGGCGCCAAGCCAGACCAGTAGCAGTGTGGTCAGGGTGGCTATCATCGTCGCAACGACCCAGTGAACGACCCCTCGCGAATCGGAGACCATGCCCAGAATCCTCCCACCGTGCATGATACCGGTCGAAGCGCATGATGTAATCTCTTCGATGAAAGAAGAATTTATGCCAGACCGAATTCTGAT
>OBLU010001208.1_pt1 | contig 24129 bp, 25 predicted proteins | sample 1518681 | NCBI WGS metagenome assembly OBLU01 (sample SAMEA3539304, study PRJEB22396) | soil metagenome | biome: tundra; feature: field; material: soil | place: USA | collected 2010-05 | depth 0.15 m
CCCTGCATCGAGTCCAACCCGCTCTGATTGATGTTCTTTTGAAACAGCTCATTGGCCGTTCTCTTTTCCTCCATGTTCTGAAACTCTTTGATTTTGGCCTCCAACCCGGCTTCTTCGACCAGCAGCCCGTCTTTGTGCCGGATGATCTGGTTCCACTTGACCGAGACAGGTTTTAAGACGTGCGACCCGGCGACCCAGGGCGCGACGGCAACCAGGGCCAGGAACAAAATGGCGGCGACGGCTGCCAGCTGAGCTCTAAGGGCATTGGATTTCATGGCGTTATGGTTTCTTGAGTTGCGCAGCGACAGCTGCGTACTCGTTTTTGGCGCTGGGCCTTTGGTTGGTCGGCAGCTCCTGATACTTTGGCGTTTCCTCCCCCGACTGAACGATCTGGTAATCCGGGGGCGGCGCGAGGTTCTGGACGACGCTGTCGGCGATGGCCTTTTCGAGCGTGACGCGCACGTTCACCTTATCGTTGGCCTGCTGCAGGCTGACGAAATGCGCGCGTTGAGCGCGACCGACCAGGGTCGGCAACCAATCCAGCAACGGACCCGGGCGGGCGATCGCGCGCTGGCGGTATTTGAACTGCTCGTAACTGTTCTGCGTGCGCCGGCTTTCTACCAGTTTCTGGTTCAAGGCCGCGATGTCCCGCGTGGCCTGCTCGCCCGTGCGTAGTGCCTGCACCTTCAGTTGGTAGAGTTTGAAAAACCCGTAGCCCTCCTTCAGCAGCAAACCCATTCCGAACAGCGTGCAGATGTAGAGCAGGATGAAGAGGTACTTCATCCAGTCCGGCAGCCTGAGGACGGTGTTTTCGGGTTCGGGCTGCAGGTCGATGATGACGGGCAGTTTGAGATGGTGGGGATTCATGGTTCAGGTTGCGGTGCAAATTTCGGCGGCGATTCCAAGGTCGGGATCCGGATAAGGCTGCACCTGGCTGACAATGGCGTCGGCCGGCCAGCTCAAGGCCTTGGCGTTCTTTTGGATGCTTTCCACTCCGCCAAAGGCCGGGTCCTGGCGGTCATGGTAGACGTAGATGTTGGCGATCTCCGCGTTGTCGGCCTTGCCCGAAACGATTTGCACGGTGGTGTCAATTTCCTTGCTCAGGGCGTTGAGCGTCGGCCTGGTTCCGGTGCCGCCACGCTGGCTTTCGGCAATGAGGCGGCTGCGCAACGTCAGGATCTCTCCCTTGTTCCATCCGAGGAAGAACATGAGTTTCTGCGAGTAATACACGAGCATGCCGGGGTTCTCCCAGTCCAGCGGCATGGTGGAGACCTGGGCCATGATCGCCGTCGGGTAGTGGAATACGCCCACCACGTTGAATCCCCACCGCCGGAATTTCTCGATGGGCCGGGTGATTTGCTCTTGCTCGACCCCGTTGAGGCAGATTTGCTGGCCGGCTTGGGACAGGAAGTATTTGGCCTGCCTTTCGTAGGTCTTGCCCACTTCTGCTTCCAGGTTCGTGCTCACCGCGCGCTCTATCTCTTTGAGCTTCTGCTCGGCCGGATAAACCTTGATGTTGGAGAACAGAACGTTGAGCCCCAAGAGCAGGTGTTTGGCGCCAGCCGCCTCGGTTATCATCTCGGCAACCCAGGGAGCATCCATTTCGGCTTTCTGGAAACTTTCGCAGAAAGCGGTAATAGGCTTGCCCAGGTGCAGCTTCTTGTTCTTGAGCCGGGCCTTGGCGTACTTGATGTGCTGGTGGCCCAGGATGGCCAGGATGAATTCGTCGCTGCCAACCTTCCTGCTGAAATGAGTCGAGGGATCGTCGCTCCGGGCGATAAAAGCTTTGAAGGACAGGATGTTGAGAATGCTGTTGATCATGGCGGTCAGGCTCCCATTGCGATAATCTGCTTTTTGACCTCGTCGTCGATCAGGCCTTGCCGATGCAGTAGTTCAGCGGCTTTCTGCCAGTTCTGCATGCCAAACTCGCTGTACCCGGATTCGATGGCCCGGCGCACACCCTGCAAGTCCTTTTGCCTGATATAGGAAGAAACGCCGTCGCTGGTCAGCAGGATCTCCCGCACCGCCAGCCGCCCTCCCTCGCGGGCCTTGACCAGGACCTGGCAGAGGATGGCCTTGAGCGTCGTGGCCAGGACGTTCCAGGCGCTCAACTGCTCCGCCGCGGGAAACATGTTGACGAACCGCTCGATGGATTGGGCCGCGTTGGCCGTGTGCAACGTGCCAAAAACAATGTGCCCGGATTCTGAAGCTCGTAGCGCGATGTCGGCGGTTTCGTAATCGCGTATTTCCCCGACCAGGATGGAATCGGGATTCTGCCGCAACGCCGCCCGCAACCCGTAGGCGAACGTGCTCACCGAGATGCCCACCTCACGTTGTGAAATGATGGAGCGGTCGCTGCGCAGCACGTATTCGACCGGTTGCTCCAGGGTGATGATGTGTTCGCGGAACGTGTCGGCCCGGTGCTGGAGCAGCGAAGCCAGCGTCGTTGATTTGCCCTGTCCGGTCTTGCCGCAGACCAACACCAACCCCTGCCGGAACGCTTCGATCGTTTGCACGGTGCGCAGCTCCAGTTGGATCTCCTCGGGGGCGGGGATGTGATCGCTTAGCGGTCGCAGTGAGATTCGTGCCGTCTGGCGCAGGGTTTGCCCATCCAGCACTCGATAGAAGTTGAAGCGGTATCTCCGCCCCTCGCAGGTGATGGCGCCGTCCACGGAACCTTCCGGACAGGTCTCAGCACAGGTGATGGGGCCTTTAATAGCCGTGTTACCGGCCTGATTGAGAAAGGCAACGAGAGCCGCCTCGTCGGGCGCGATGATCGAGGTCGGACGCACTTCCCCGTTGGTCCGGACATGGACGGTTTTCCCAGCGCAAACGTAGATGTCGCTGACTTTGTGCTCCAGCAGTTGGTTGAGCACCGCGACCAGTTGTTCGGGGGTCTGAAGGTGTTTCGGCTCTGCCATCGTTCAATTATAGTGGCCGGCGCGTCTTTTGTTGCATCAGGCTTTGGATTTCCACGGCCACGACGTTCATCAGGTGCGTGATGTCTTCCTGTGTCAGCATTGGCGACCCGCGGCCTGTCGGCGCGGGGCCGCTGATCGTGGTCGCGGCGGCCGGGGCCATCGACGGGGCGCCCATCGGAGCGGGAGTCTTGGCGGCGGCAGGCGGTTTTGCTCCCGGCGGCATGACAACGGAAACTGCAGGCGTTCGTTCGCCGATTCGCGCCGGCGGCGGAACGGTGGGTGGTGCGGCGCCAAGCGGTTGAGAAAGGACTGTTTTGGCCGGCAGCGGTTTGGGCATATATCCGGCTACTGCGGTTTCCTGAGTCTTGGCCTCGGCCTGCGTCAGGTGGTCGAACAGCTCCTGCAAGCATTGGGGGCTGGCGAGGGCAAACTTGATCTGAGTGCATTGCTGAAAATATCCCAGCAGCACTTCGGCCGTGATGGGATCCCAGGGACTGCTGCTGATGACGACGAGGGTCTCCCCGCGGCGGGCCAGGGGGACGAATTTGTATTCCATCAGCGCGGCTGTCTCCAGCTCAGCCGCGAACTTGCCGCAATCGGCGAGCAAGGCCTGGGTCAGATCTGCCTTTTCAACGAGCGGGATGCCGAGCACGTAGGCCAGAGCGGCCATGAACTCCGGCTCGTCGACCGTCTGCCGGTCCAGGGCGGCAGGGCTGACCTCGCGTCGTTCGGCGACGGCGTTATATGCCTCGTTGAGGGTTTGGCTGGGGATTTCGGCAGTGTTCATACACTTATGCGAAATGCATCAGGGCTTTTCGGATTCGCTCCGGTTCGCTGAGCGCGACGACGGGGAATGGAGGTTTGCTCCCCGCCAGCCTTTGCCAGATGGCCCCGGGTCCTTCCGAGTCATGCGGGTTGCATCCGCACAGGACGAGCAGATGCTCGGTGGCTTTGACCGGAACGATGAAATGCTTGGAGCAGACGTCCTTGATTTCCTGATTGTCCCGCAGGTGGGGGGCCACCTCGGGATTCGGCCAGTAAGAAATGCGGCTGTTTTTCAGCACGTGATTGAAGATGGCTTCAGCCCGTTCTCGCGTTCCAGCCCGCTGCATGCAAAAATCCAGCATGGGCGTTATGGGGCGCTTGGCCTCGGCGTCCTGTCGCGTCATGTGTTCGTATTCTGACGCCATAGCCTCCTTGGTGGCTTCGGTCGCCAGCTTGAAGTGGGTGATCAATTCCATGAATTGTTTGCGGGAAGGCGTGTTCATTTGCGTTCGGGATAATCCTTCAAGGTTACGGTCAGGCGGCCGTTCTCGAACTCCGCTGCCCGGACCAGGAGGCCCACTCTCTCCAGCTTCTTGGCGGCCTCATAATCCAGCTCGAGTTGGACTGGATGGTTGGTCAAAGTGCGGCAGGGTATCTGATAGGCGCTCAACACGGATTCCACAGAAGAATTGGTGGAGAGAAAATGGCTGTCGTACTGGATGAGTTCCAGGTCCAGTTTTGTGCGCGACTGCACCAGGCCCCGGATCCGCCAGGTCTCGTGCTGCAGGGCGCCGGCGGCCACCCCACAAGCCAGCGCGGCGGTCAACAGCAGGGCCGGCGCCTTGAACAGGTGAAACAGGATGAATTGTTCGAGTTTGCTCATTGTCGGTAGGCGACTGCGTGTTGGTAATTTCCCAGTTCTTCGTGTCTTTGCCGCTCCCAGCCCATTTCCGAGAAGACCTTGTCCAAAGATGTCAGGACATCCAGGAAGTCCTGTTCCGGTCCCAGGGTGAACTGCACCGTGACCGTCGGGCCGGGTCCAACCCGCAATTGCCACTTGCTGGTGGTTTTCAGGGCCGACTCCGCCGCGGTGAGAAAACGCCCTTTCTTCAATGCCTGGGGGAGGCCGCGTTTCTGGAGAGCTTCCTGGATGCGTGCCGCTCGTTGCAGGGCGGCTTCGGTCTTGATGGGATGCACGCCTTTGAGCTGCTGTCTGGCCCCCACGAGCTGTTGGGCGCTCCAACCCGTCAGGGCCAATGAGCCGGCCAGAGCCAGAACGCCGGCAACGACCGCGGCGCGGCTGGCCTTCATCCATTGGGCCGCCTTGACCGGGAACGGCTCCACCACGTCGCCGGTGGTCGCCTGGGTCAGCTCGACCAAAGGCATCTGGAGCTTCAACGTTTGATAGCGTTGGAGAGTTCCGGGGACGTTCCAAGGCGTGCCTCCCGGGAACATGTCCTGCAGACCCACCTCGTCGGCGATCCCCGGGAACTTGAGTTTTGCCGCCGCCACGATGCGCACCTCCACGGCGTAATTCATTGCCTGGATGCATTTACGCAACGTGCTCACCCAGGTGAGGCTCACATCCAGCGGATATAGTTGATGGACGATCTGGCCTTTAGGGAAGTAGCTATAGACGCTCCTGAGTTTGGCCAGGGAGCTTTGCGAAATCGGCTGGCCTTCCATCACGGCGCGATCCTGCTGGAAAAAGCGCAAGACTCCTTTTTCTGTCATCAAACTGATGGCGGCGCCGTGTACGAGAACGGTGTGGTAAATGCGCTCCCCGCCGGCATCCCGGAAGAACGGCGCCGCTGTGGGGCCGAACCATGCGGCGCAGGCCCAAGTCATGGGCAGCTTGGCGAGCCTTTCCCGAACGGCGTAACCGACCGGCAGCCCGAAGATGAAGATCTTCGAGGTGTCACGCGCCATGGCCGTGTAACCGTAGAGACCGTTGGCTTGCAGGTCGCGGCGCACGGTCTGTGGTTGAGCGCGGAGGGCGCGATTGACCACGTCCAGCGCCACAGCCGGATTGGTTTCGAGCCGAAGCAACACCGGGTTGTCGTTCCAAACGGACACCCCCACCCCGACGCAGGGGATGGAACTGATGCCTTTCTGCTCCAGTTCCAGCATGAGCTGGTCCCACGCGGGTTCTTCGGCGGCCTGAAATTGGCCGGACTCGGTGCATTTGGCGTAATCCCAGAATGTGTAATAAACGGCCGCCGGCGTGGACTTGATGCGAAGTTGATAACGGTAATTGAAAGGGCTCCCGGTGGCGTAAGCGGCTCCTTTGGCCAGCTTCGCTTTGATGAGCGGCCACTGGTAAGCGACCGCGCTCTGGGTGCCGTTCTTCATGCCTCGGCACTATTCCAGGAGCTTGAGCGCGGCAGCGTCTTCCGCGAGGATTTGGTCTCGCTGCACGAGCTCATCCAGGCACCCGTTCCAGTCGATGCCTCCGCCGGTTTGGATCAGTTCCCGGATTCGGGCGGGCGTCAGGCTTTGGCCGTTGAGGTGGCTGGACAGAAGCATCTGAGCGAGATCTTTGCTGCGGAACAGGGCTTCATAGCAAAGGACGCGCTTGGGGTCCGCTTCGCTCGTGTCCTTGGCCGGAATCAGGTTCTGGGCGAGCACGCACAAAAGGTTGTTCGCGAGCATCTGCCCTACCAAACGCGAGTCCGGTCCTGACTGAGCCAGAATGCGGTCAATGGCCTGATACGCGCTGGAGGCGTGCATCGTACCGATGATCAGGTGCCCGGTTTCAGCGGCGCTGATGACCGTGCGCATGGTATCGGCATCGCGGATTTCGCCGATGGCGATGACCTCCGGCTTCATGCGCAGAGCGTCCAGCACGCCTTTGGGATAACTGGCGCAATCGACCCCGACGCTGCGCTGCGTCACCATGGAGTAGGCCGACTGGTCCCGGTGCAGGCGCGGGGCAAGGACGAATTCGACCGGGTCTTCCAGTGTCACCACGTGGTATGGGTTGGCGTCAATCAGGTGCTGGATGATGGCCGCCAGCGTGGTGGACTTGCCGGCCCCGGTCGGCCCGGTGACCAGGATCAAACCCTTGGTGCGCTGCAATGTCTGCACCAGCTTGTCGTAGTGCTTCTGCTGGAGACCCAGCTTGTCGAGGTCCAGCAGGTTCCGGTCGAGCACGCGCACGGTCAGTTCCGGCCCGGTGAGGGTGTTGACCAGGATGGCCCGGTAACGGCACTCGCGTTTGATTCCGTCGAGCGCGGAGGAGAGCGTCCCGGAAAAGTGAAAGGACTCCCGGGCGGCAAGGGCGGCATCGGCTTCTTTCCGCCGATGGTTGAGCAGGAACTGGAGCACGGCGTCCATCTTGTCCTGGTCGATCACCGGCGCGCCGCCCACCTCGTTGAAGAACCCCTGCCGGCGAATGAACGGTTTGCGCCCCAGCGCCAGATAGTAATCGTTCACGTCCGAAGTGATCACCAGGTTGAGGATGTCCCGGGCCTGGTCGGTGGCGTTGTCCAGCTGAAGGTTCGTGGGTACCATGGAGATCATAAGCTACGGCTTGGGCGTCGCGGGTTTGTTGCCGGTCACGGGAACCGCAGCTTTGGGCTTCTCCACCAGGATCGGGATGCCCAGGACCGTGGTGCGCCCGTCGGCCAGGAACACCGTGACGCGCTTGTGCCCGACCGCCACGAGGTCCATTCCGCGCTTCTTCCCGTCCCACATCTTGACCGTCCCGGCATGGCTGAGCGGGGCGACGAGCAGCATGGCTAAGCAAATCAGATTCTTCATAGTTGGTTGAGCAAGGTCCGCAGTTTCTCCCGGTATTCCCGCTGGGGCCTGGGGTCCGGCAGAAAGGCGTTGGTGATGGCCAGGCCAAACACGGCGATCACGCGGCCCGCGCTGTCGACGACTTCTTCGCCGACGATCTGGCCGGCGATCGGCCGGACGAGAAACGTTTTCCCAAGCGTTCCCCGCTTCCAGGTCTCCTGGACCACCCCGAGCATGTCGCGGGCGGCTGCGTGGTAGAGACGCAGCCGCCCCACGCGGATTTGATGGAACACCTCCATTGACGTTCCGTCGTAATTGATCTCAATTCTGGCGGCTTGCATTGGGAACCTTGGAACTCAGATACGCGAAGAACGCGCTCAGGAGTTGTTTCACCTCAGGCGGCAGCGCCCCGTATTCCATGCGCGTGTGTCCTATGGGCTCTTGCTGAGTCTCTTCCTCAGCGATGTCTCCCTGGTCGGTGGCCCGGACCTTCAATGGCAGATAGAGGATCTCGTGCGTCGGCCCGCAGACAAAGAGGCTCTTGCGGGAACGGCGAACCAGCACCACCAGGTTGCCGCACTTCAACTGCCGCAGGAGGTGGATGAGGTTCTCTTTGGCCCGGGTGCGCCTGACCGGCCGGTTGACCTGGATTTCTCCGGCCTCCCCGTAAAGCGCTGCTTCCAACCCTTGAATGGTTTTGTGGAGCACGTAGATTCGCACCTGGAGCGTTTGCTGCACTTCTGCGTAGGGACGACCCTGAAGCGGTGTCGGGCTGAAGGCGAGCCGCCTTTCGGCGACTCGGATTTCAACCGAGCCCTTGGGCGTCCGAAGGATGAGCGGTTCGAGCTCGGGGTGCTGCGCCAGCATTTCCTGGTAGCGCTGCTCCAGCGCCTCCAGATTCCGGAACATGCCGTAGGCATTGGGCTTGCTCCGCAGGTCGACGTCGCCGCCCACGGTGGAGTTGATCACTTCCGGTGCGGGCGGCAGTTGCGGCGGCTCCATGCTCACCCCGGCCACCTCCTCGACGGCGGTCTGGGTCAGGATTTGGGCGGCCCCTTCCTGCTGGCGCTCCTCGCTCAAGCACTGCAAGGACTGCATGATGTTGTAGATGCGGTAAACCGGCGTCCCATGCAGTTCCGTGATGTGGGGGCAGTCATAGCGGGTGGCGGCGGGGAGCTCGCTTTTGGTGATCTGGGGCACGCCATCGGCGACCGATACGGTCGCCAGCTTGTCCCCGTCGATGAATTGGGTGGGCGAAAGATGGGGATTCTCCTCGAGCAACTCCTGCAACTCCTCCCTTACGCGGTGTTCGATGTCGTCGCTCATAGTATCAGTTTAGGATCGGTGCAGAGGGTCGCGGCCCCTTTTTTGCGGTTTCCTCGATAAGCTTTTCAACCTGCCTGACGTGATAAGGCGGGAGCACCATGACGTTGGTGTGCAGCCGGTCGTTATGGTAGTTGAAGACCACATACGTCCCCGGCTCAGTGGGGCTGCAATAAATCGCCTGGGTAGGCCTCTGGATATAAAGCTCGAAGGATACGCGCGCGTGCGTCAGCTGCACCCGACCGGGCCAGCCGAAGCGGTTGGTTAAATTGCGCATTTCAAGCATCACCCGGCTGGTGTTCTCAAATGTCTTTGGGTGGGCGAAGGTGGCCATCTGGGCGACCGGGTAGCGCCGGTAGAGTTCCTGCCAGAACTTTTCCTGCACCTGCAGTTGGGGCGCTTGGCCTGCGGCCAGGGAGGAAGCCAGTCCCACGCTGTTGATTTCACCATCGGAATCCTCGACGAGGATGAACAGGTCGAACCAGGGATTGTAGAGCACGTCGGGCTGGACCGGCACTGAGCCCATGACCAGGTAGGGCAGAAACACCGGCGAATAGAGTTCCTGGATCCGGCGCAGCAGTTGTAATCCGTGCGGGGTAAAGGCTTCCTCCGGCGGTTTGTAAAGGCTCAGGATCTCGTGCCGATAGAGCCGCTGCGCCGCCCGGGTGTACTCGGCTTTGAGTTGTTGTTTGGTGATGGTCCGGGGTGCCGGCATCAGCCACAGCAGCACAAACAAGGTGATGGCCACGCCGCCGAGCGCCAACAGGAGTATCTTAATCCGCTTTTTCATTCATCAATCTGGGTTGCCGGATTCCGGGGTGGACTGTCTGTAATGGGGCCATCCTCCAGCCCTCGGAGGGAGATCAATCCTCGACGAAAACTGGAGGTCGTAGCCCGTGCGGACCATGATTGCCCGCAGCTCTGCGGGGCTGACGTTTGGGGGCACGCGATGGTCGAGGATCAGCTTTGTCAGTCTTCTGCTGATCCGAACGTTTTCCTCGTAGCGCGCCAATCGGTCCGGGTTTGGCGGCACCAACGGCCAGTTCTCCGCCGACCCGAACTGTTCTCGGATGCGAAGGACTTCTTTCAGGTAGTCGTTTGAAACGGGCAAATCTGGTTCCTTTTCCGACAGGTGGTTCAGGTAGCAAAGGTGCTGGAGCACCTGGCTGACCGGCGACTCCAGCTTCAGGGGCTGCTTTTCCCATCGCCTCAGGATGGTCTGGCGCGTCTCCTTGAAGCTTTTGTTCAGTTTCTCGGAAAACATGCCGAGCAGGCACTGGTTGACCCGCCAATCTTCGCAGATGTTGTAGAGCACGAAGCGGTAGTCGTCTGCTTGCAGATAATGCGTGGCGATCGAGTGCATCCCCTCGTGGGCTGCCATGAATGGCCAGCATGGGGTTCCGAAGTCCCGGCTGCCGTCCCCGATATACAGAATGGACGGAGGCTGGCCGGGTCGCGAGTCCACGCCCCAGGTGTTGAAATCGGGCAGTGCCTGCACCTCCTTCAAGTTGTGTTCCGGAATGATGCCCGCCAGCCGCAGAATTGCTTCGCTCGCTATCATGCTTAAGACCCTGTGGTCATTTGGAACTCAACCGATTCCAGGCGATAAAACCGACCAGGCCGACGCACACGATGATCCAGGTGATCAAAGACCCCCACCCTCCCTTTTTCTCTTCGGCTTGCGGCTCGGCGGCGGCAGCTGTGGCCGCTTTCGCTGTCTCCGCCGGCTGACTCCTGATCGGAGCCGGCGCGTCGAGCAACTTGTAGCGGGAATCTGCGGCAACGACCCTCACCTTGGCCCCGGTGTTCTGCGGCAAGAGCAGCCGCTTTTTCGCGGGCTCAGGCGTTTTAGCCAGGGTGCTGTAATCCTTTGATTCTACGAGCGTGGCGCCTGGCGAGGAACTTCTCCTGAGATAATTGGGGGAGCCGTACCCAACCCCGTAACCAGTTCCTCCTCCATAAATGCCTTCCGGACCGGGGCTTGTGCCCGTCGAACTGGGGTTGTTTGTGGCGGGGCTGCTGGTTACGCCCGCTTGGTCGTACTTGATAGCAACATTCTGGGGCGAGACGATCACCAGGCTGACCGGTTGCCCGTATTGCCCATCGAAGCCTCGGAACTCAGTTTCCGGCAGCACGATCCCGCCGGGAAAGCTGACCTGCAGCGCTTCCAAAGCGGGGACGCCCTGCCCGACCAAGGGGACCTGGAATTGCCCGATCATGCGTTTGGGGACCAATACCGAGGTGCTGGGATCGCCAACGCGACTGAGGTAGACCGTATCGTAAGTCTGGTTGTCGACGCTGATCCAGCCAGGCGAGGTCCCCCAGCAGACAGGGACGAACACCATTGCTGTCAGACACAGGCCCATTGCGTCCATTGCTCTCATCCCTCCATTTTAGGTTCGCAAGCTCTTCCTGCTACACCGGCTGTGAGGTTTATCGGAGGAAAGACCCTGTTGAATTGAACATATTTATGTCGGGATGCAGGCAAGGTGTGTGGGCATTAAAATGGGATGTATGGGAATTCTGTGTAACCGAAGCCGGCTGCGCGTGGGGTTCACGTTGATTGAGGTTGTCTCCGTCGTGGCGGTCATCTTGATTCTGGCCGGCATCATCACGGTTCGTCTGGGGGATTTGCGCTCCTCGGCCTTGTCCGCTTCTGCTCGTGCCTTGGAGAAGGAGTTTTCCAAGGGAGTGGAGGAGTTGACCTCTAATGGAGTCGATCTGGGTCCGCTGCAGGGTGCGGCGGCCAGCGGCGAATTGGTTTCGCAGACGGGATCGGACCCGAATTACATGTCTCTTCAGTCCGCCGTTTACCGTCTTTCCAGCCCGCAAGCGGCGAATCCTGCGTTGGTTTCGGGTGCGCTAACCCAGCTCAACACCTTGCTTTCCGCCCGGGGTTTCGGTGTGGTCAAGGGGGCTGTCGGCCCGGAACTTTTGGCCGTTTTCAACGCGGATCTGGTGGTGGTCCGGGATTCCGGTCATTCCGTTCGCGGCGTATATTTGCGCTTATCAAAGTGATGAAAAAGGGATTCACCTTGGTCGAGTTAGTGGGAGCCCTGGTAATCATCGGCATCCTTGTCAGCATGGTATTGGTCACGACCGGCAACTCCCGGGATCGGGCGCTGCAAACCCGGATTGCGGCCGACATGGAGGCCATCAACTCGGCCAAGGGGCTGTGGGTCTTGGATCACAACGGCGCCGCGTTTCCTTCGGATGAACCCGGGCGCTTCGATGCAATCCGCCGGTATCTTGAGGTAAGCCGCTCATTCCCCTCCATGTCGGATTTCGAGGCGCCTGGGGCGGTCTACCTCATCAACGAGATTGGAATCGGCGCTTCCCACTCCCCCTGACATGAAGAGGAAGGATCACTCTCAATCCGGTTTCTCCCTGGTCGAGGTGGTGGCCGTGATGGCGCTGCTGCTCCTCATTATGGGCCTTGGCCTCTGGGGGGTGGGCGGCTCGCGGGATCGGCAACTGCTCGGCAAGGTGACTTTGGATCTGGCGCGAATTGATTCGGCGAAGGCTGCCTGGCGCACAGATCATCCGCAGATGGCGTTCCCGGCCGACGAGCCGGCCCGTTTCCAATTCCTTCGCCCATATCTGCAAGTCGGGCTTCAGGATGTTCCAAGTCTCGCAGCCCTGCAGCCCAATACGAACCTGGCCGGGGTGGTCGTCTACGCCATAAACACCGAGACAAACCCCGCCAGCGCCCTGAACAGCTCCACATCCCAGCAGTTGGATCGGTCTTCCGGGGATTGGGTTCCCTGATTATCGCGCTGGACCCGGAGCTTCACAGACAGCGGCATCCAAGCCTGATCAATTCACTTCAGGTCTGCCATGGCAGAAAGAAAACCAAACTGGAAAGAAGGCACAATGAATCAAGGGCCCGCTCATCTGTCTGCTAAGCGGCCATCGCGGCCACATCGCGCACGCGTCTGCGTTTGGGGTTTCGACGCGCGTGAACCTCTTGGAATGTCAGGTGAGATTTCTGAGAAAGTTCCGGCGATGCACTCCGGGGATTGGCCCGAATTTGCGAATGGCTTCGACATGGACCTTGGTGCCATAACCCACGTGCTCGTTGAAGCCGTAATGCGGGTACTGCTTGTGCAGTTCTTGCATCTGCCGGTCCCGACGCACCTTCGCGAAAATGGATGCGGTGGCGACGGTAATGCTGCGCGTGTCGGCCTTTGGAGCGCACAGCCCGGGAAATGGAAACGACTTGTCCGCAATGCTTCCATCGAGGATCACACGGTCGAAGTGAGGAAGTTTCTGGAGCGCTTCTTTGAACAGCCGCAGATTCAGTTCGTTCAGGTTGCTTGATTCAACCTCAACTGCCGAGGCCTCCGCGTAAGCGACGTGCAGCAGTCCTTTGTTGACGAATTCGACGGTCAAGACGTCCACCAACAGCTCTCGTTCTACAGCGGTCAATGCTTTGCTGTCGCGGATTTCGAAAGGCATTTCCACACCGGGAGCGTAGGCGCAGCCCGCCACAACCATGCTGAACGCGAAAGCCCCGCGTCCAACTTCGTCGCAGCCGGCTATGATCAGCCCTGCCTTGCGCCCGAGATAATCTTCGAGACTCCAATCCGCCTTTTTGCCCTTCATGCAGATTGGGTTTGGCCGAGAATTTGGTTTTCCCGCATACCCCATTTTAGGGCTTGGCCCTGTGGGACTTGAGGGGACGGAAAACCCCTCAGAGAGCATGCTCCTGTGCTACCGGACGAACCCTCAGGCGCGAACGGTCGCGCTTGCGTCTTCAAAGTCGAAGTTCTCGATGCAGTCCTTGCAAATACCCTTGAGAGACCGCCGGAAAAAGAAGACGATGTCCTGCTTTGGCTTGGCTTGGCAGCAACCCGGACAATACGCCATGTCGGGACCCCAAATGGGCATCAGCCACTCCCGGACCTGCTGCAAAGGATAGGTCTCCTGTTTGCCTGGCAAACGGACGCCATTCTCCACGACTTGAAGGACTTCAGGCTGACCATCGAGATAGGCGAGCCAATAGGACATGGGCCGAGGCGTCCCGGCCGCGTTTCGGCACTCGTCGCAAATATCGAGCCGTACACCCGGCTGCAATTTTTGGGCGACCCGCTTCAAGCATCGGACGCACTTGAGCATCGTCGCGGTCCAGACCGGGCTGAGCCATTCCTGTACCCGGTCAAGGGGGTGCTCTCCACTTTCGCCGGGGAACTGGCATTTGTTGCTGCTGTGGTGGATGCGCAGCACTGTGCAGCGGTTATCGACGATAACCAGCCAACAATCGCCGGGTTGAAATATGGCGTCCATTTTATGAATTGCTGCGGGATTCTCCCTGCATACTTAAACTTATGTTCTATCTGAGCCTATGCAATCGCCATTTCCACCTCAAGCCTCTTTGGTGAAGGGATCTCGTTTGCCCACTGCACGTACTGTTCCCGCGTGGGCAATGGATAAGCGGGATCGTCCAGATGGGTCGCTTTGATGCCGCCGGGCAGGCTTTGGAGGAAATAGCTGCTGTAGCTGGCCGTGAGCAGTTTGGGGTCGAGCATGACGAGGAGGCCCTTCTGGTTCTCTTCCCGGATCAATCTTCCCCACCACTGTTTCCAGCGGCGCACTGTCTCAGGCAGCGTATCGTCCCGGAACGGGTTGAGTTTTTTCCCTTCGAGGTATTTCTGGCGGGCCTCCCGGTAGGGGGTCTGCTGATCAAACGGTATTTTGGTGATGATCAACGCGCGGATGCGGATGTCCACTCCCGTACCCATCGCGTGGTTGCCTAAAATAATGGCCCGGGGCTCGCGGTTGTATTTCCCGACCAGCACCTCCGGACTGGTGTTTCGCTCCTGCACATGGAGCTGGTAAGCCTCACGCGCGCACCAGTCCTGCAACAACAACTGTGTTTCCTGCAACTGTCTGTAATTGGTAAACAGGGCCATGACACGGCCATCCGTTATGCTCGCGATGCGCTTGATTTCTTCGGCGATGGCCGGCGACTCGGTGATGCTCTTTCCGCGCGGCGGCAGAAACACACGCATTTGTTTCTTGTAATCGAACGGCGACGGGAAATTTGCGGTGCTCCAATTGCAAGCATTGAAGGTCTTCTTGGTTTCCGGGATGGAGGTGCCCACCAGGGTTGCGGAAATCAACGTGCATTGCTGAAAATTGCCCCAGAGTTTATTCAGGCTGTCCTCCAAATCAAAGGGCTTGAGCTCCAGGTTCAGGGCGGCTTGTCCGCTTGGGGATAGCGTTCGGTTGAGGAGCATCACGTAATGGGGCAGTTTGTTTTCCAGGTACGAATTGAGGGTTATCTCCGAAAAACCCAGCCGGCTTTCAACCTCGCGGTAATCCTCGGCCACTTCGTCGTTCGGCGCCTCCTTGCGCAGCCACGTGGCCATGCCCTTGATTTCGCGGATGGCAGACACCAACTCGCGACACGCAATGCCGGCCGGCGCGTCGGGCTTGACGATCTCCTGCCCTTCGGGCCCCTTATCCAGCCCGCAGCGGATGCGTTGAAGCCGTTGGGAGACGAGCTCCAGCCGCGTCCGCAAATGCGGCCGGTCGAAAGTGTCGCGGCCGAGCATGTGAACAGCGCCCTCCAGCGTGCGGATCGAGACATCGGCGCTTTCCACCTCGGTCAGCCGGTTCAACAAAGTGTGGGCCTCGTCAAGGATCAGGATCGGCTTCAGCGTCTCAGCGTCGGCTGCCACCGGCACGGGTTTGCCAGTGTACTTGAGGTTATAACCCAGCAGGTCGGTGTTCACGACGACGATTTTGGCTTGCTCGGCCAGCTTGCGCGCCTGCCGCCGGTAACAGCCGCCAAGAGATTTGCAGCAGTTGCCCTCGCCATTTACCTGGGCCCAGGTGGGATCGGAAATCTTGATCGGCAACTCTTCCCTCCAGCCGTGCGGGAGTTTCTCCAATCGATCGAAGTTGATGAGCAATTGGCGCAGTTCCGCTTCGACCTGGCTGCTGTATTGGGACCGAACGGCAGCCCGTTTTAGCCGGTTGAGACAGAGATAATTGTTGGCGCCTTTGAGGACGGCGCTCTCCTTGAGTTCGGGAAACTCCTGGGAGAACTTCTCCATGTCCCGCTCGATCTGAGCCTGGAGATGTTTCGTGGCGACCGCGATGACAAATCGCTGCTTGGGCTTGCTGCGCAGATACAACGCGATCGGGATAAGGTAGGCCAGCGTCTTGCCGGTCCCGGTCGGCGCCTCGATCAACATCGATTGCTGCTGGTGGATGGCCTTATTGAAAGTCAGGGCCATTTCGGCCTGGCTCCACCGAGCCCGGCCCCCAAATTGAGTGACGATTCTCCCCTCCGGCCCAAAGAACCTTTCCAGTTCCATGGCCGTTTTCTGGTAAACAGGAATTTTGACCTTCATCTCGCCAGCAGCCCCTTCGGAAGAACCAAACGCTCAGGAGGGTTTGTTTTGACGTGAGTCTGTTTGGCAGTTTATCCGTCAATTCCCCGTGGTTGAAGCCGGCGGAATGACGGTGTTGCTGGTGGTGCCGTCGGATCTCCGTTCTGGTTTCCTTCGGGCTTCGCATTGCCGATCACGGCTGGGACGGCTTCCCGTTCGCCGGGATCCTGGATGATGATTATCTCGACCGCTCTGTCCTGTGAGGCTCCGTTCTGAGATTTGGCGGCAGCGGTTCCCGTAGCGGCGGGAACAGCCGGCGGCGAACCGGTGCAAGGGGCTGTTGCTCCGGGAGCCCGCCCTGACTCCAGGTCGGGCGCTGGGGGTTCAGATTCCTCAACCTTCAGCCTGGCTCGGTCGAGCAGGTTTTCGAAAACGGCGTCTCGCAACAGCTCGCCAGCCTCTTGAGGGGTGATACGGCGATGGCTGGCAATCATCTGCACGAGCTGCTCAAAGGGCATCCCCCGCACTTGGTCCTGCAATATCATGCTTTCCAGGCGCGGGAAATCGCCCGGGCTGCTGATCCGGACTGTCTCCAGCAGGATGTGCTTCTCGGCCTCCGTTTGGGCCCCTTTGTAAAGGCCCAGTAATCGTTCTATTTGGTCCATGTTCTCGTTCCGATTCATGTGGGTGCGGCCCATTTATCAAGCCGCCATGCCCCATAACATTATAATGAGGTGTGCCCTGTAATGGGGTTGTGAAGGTTATGATTGAGATTGATGAATTTCCCGGTCAGGTGACGGGCCTGCCCGTGCGGGCGCTCGTGGGTGAGGGGCTTCTGTCTCCGCGTTTGGCGCGGATGCAAGCATTCTTCGACCGGCTGGCCAGCCGGTCGGCACGCGAGGAGGCGATCCCGGAGGATATTCAAGCCAACGCAGGTCTTTATGCGTTGTGGGGCCGCACGAGCGATGGGGAGGTTTTGGGCCTCCGTCGGGTGGGCGGCGTCTGGCGCATGATGCAGGTTCCCATCCCTTCGGGTGTAGTTCGTTCGCTCAACCTGCCCGGCGTGCTTGAGGCGAGAGAAGAATTGGTCTGGGTCGAGATCGGACCGGATCGTATTCATCTTCTTCGCCAGGGTGAGCGTGTCCCCATTTGGCAGGCGGAGGTTCCTGATTCTCCCCAGCCGGCGCCGCGAACGCCCCGCGGGCCAAAGCCGCCTGGCCTCGCCCTGAGCTGATCACGGCTTCACGCGGTTCCACCCTTCCAGCCCCAGGTATTTGAGGCCCGGGATCTCGATGTCCGGCTGGTCAGGGTGCGGGATGAATTCCTTGACCTCCTCACCATTCCACTCGCGGGTGATCCTCATCTCGGCCCGCAGCTTGGGCCGCTGATTCGAAGGGATGTCCAGCATGATGCGGGGGAGCAGCTCTTTTGCGAGGCTCAGCACGGACCAGTGGACCAGGTAACGCTGGGCGTCGTGCAAAATGTCGATAAGCACGATCGGGACGTTCGGGTTGCGGCGGCGGAATTCCACCCAGTTGGCGCAGGCTTCCATGATGTAGACGGCCACGCCGTGTTGGATCTGCCAGTTGGAAGCTTCGCGGCGCATGTCCTTCAGGGTGCGCAACAGCTCGCTATCCCCGCGGTTGTCCTGGTTCAGGATGATGCGGACCAGAGCCGGATCCAGGAAGCGGCGGCGAAAGCCGGCGGGACTGACCTGGTAGCCAAAAACGCCCTTGTGCGTGAAGTAGGTTCGGCCCGCGAGGCCGGTTTCCTGCGGGATGACGCGGTTCATTTGGTTTTCCAGATAGTCCCAGGCCACGCGGTACAGGTTGCGGTAGGCGTCCTTGATGTGCGCGACGCTCTCGGCGGTGTGCGTGGCCGGCTGCTTCGCGCGGACGGCCTCGCGGTTGAGGCTGCGCGCCATGGCTTCGTTTCCGCGCTGGTAGGGGATGCCAAACGTAAAAGGCTTGGCCTCATCCCGTTCAGCCTTGTGGTGCTTCTTGATTTCGGCGTCACTCAGATCGCCCAGGTGTTCCGGGTCCTTGGCGCGGGCCAAGGAAGCGTGCGGGTCCCTCTTGGGATCGTCCATGATCGCGGTCATGTTCGGGTCCCCGGAGACCTGGGCCAGGCGCTGCACTTCAGCGGCCGAGTAGTCCAGTTCCACCATGAACCATCCGCGCGGCGCCATTTCCATTCCCCGGATGGTGTGCGGCGGGGCTTCGCCAATGATCTTGGACACATAATCCTCTTCTCCCTTGGGCACCGCGCTGACGTTGGGCGAGGTGCGCAGCCGGTGCGTTTCCAAAGAACCCCAATAGGTCGTGTAGAGGATGGATTGGTCCCGATTCACGGCCATGGACATGGCCTTCTGACGCTTGCCCACCAGTTTCGGATCTTGTGTTTTCTTGGCCTCAATCTCGCCGGCGCCGAACAGTTCGAGCTGGTCGCGATCCAGGTCGTCCCCCTCCTCCAACGACTCCAGGTATTCCTTCACCCGGCTGGCGCCCCAAGGGCCGTCCTTGCGGCAATAGTTGTTGGCCAGCGTGGCGATCGAGCGGCAGTCGTTCAATTTCTCGCAAAGGGGGTCGGTGGCGGCCAGCATCTCCAGCGTCTCCTGATTGGTGGATGCGGTCAGGACCGGGTAGTCCCGCTCGGGAATCTTCAGCGGCATCGGGCACTCCACGCTGCTGAGCAGCTTTCGGAGCCCGGGATCATTGAGATCGAATGTGGCGCTGCCGCGCCGCTGGTGAATGAAATCCAGCAAGGCCTGCCCCTTCTTTTTGTCGGCTTCCACCAACTTCGCGCCGGGCTTTAACAGTGCCGCCTGCGTGGCCTTGAAGAGGATCTCTTTGACGGCCCGGGGCCACTCGCGCACGGGTTTCTCGGTGCTGTACATCGGGTAAAGTCCGATGCCCTCTGGCGGTTGGTTGAACAGGATCTGGCGTAGCTGCGCGGCGGAGCCAGGATTTACTTCCGGCGTCGTGACGCGGGTTTTGATGTAAGCGACCGTTTCGGCCAGCAACCTTTCCAACTGTGTGTCGTACCACTCGATGTTCTCTTCGAGCCGTTTGAGACTGAAGGGGTGCCCGACCAGCTCCATCTCGATCAGCGCCCCCATCTGCTTGCGCTTCACGTTGAAGTAAGCGTTTTCCAAAGTCCACCCCTTGGCGTAGGCGTCCGGTTCCTTGCGCTTGAGGTCCTCGTCCTGCTGTTTCATGTCCGCCAGCATCACCGGGACGAGTTCGAAGGTGCGGCGGCCGTCTTTGCCGCCGTAAGGCAGGCGGATTTCGGGCGGCACCATGCCGTAACTGCCATCGGTGATGCCTCTGGTCTCCCGGTAGCGAGCCAACTCCGCTTTGTGGTCTTCCTTGCCGAGGTAAACCTTGATGAGGTCATCCAACCCCTGGGGCTGGCCCTCATCGAGCACTTTGGCCAGATCGTAGGTGCACAGGTGCAGCTGGTCGCGCAAGTCGACGCCAAAAAGGATCATCTGGATCGCGTCCACCTTCAGCGCGTGTCCCACGAGCTTGACCTCGGGCCGGCGCAGATACTTGTTCAGAATGTCCACCAACTCTTTTGGGCTGCCTTTGAACACCCAGCGCACATCGTCGATGTAGGCATGAAAGCTGTGCGGGGGCGGCGTCCACTGCTTGAAGGCCGCTTCATTGGGGAAGATGTAGACCGCCCCCTTGCCGTTTGGCAGGTCGTAAGGGTTGCGCAAAACCGGCTCGTGGCGCCCCTCATGCACACGGATGTTGAGCGTGCGGCTGCGGGTGGCCAGGATGATGTCGAGGATCTTATAGTCGGTGGGGTCGTGGCCAACAAACTCGGTGTCGAGGCAAAACACCTCCTCGCGGTCATCCTGGATCTCCTGCAGGTGCCGCCGGAGATCTTCCGGGTTGTCGAGGCAAAAACAGGGGGGCTCGGGCGTGGTGTCCTTGTGCTGGTTGAACCAGTTCATCAGGGCGCCGCGCATGGTCCGCTCCCAGCTTTTGATCCACTCGGCTTTGCTGAGCAGGTTTCCCGGCTGGGTCGCGCAGATCAGGTGTGTCTGATAATGCTCGAGCGGTATGAGCTGTCCCTGCAGCTCCGTGACGGTGGCGTTTTCCAGGTGCTTCACCAAATGCGGGACGATATTGGCCCCGAAGCTGATGACGAGCTGGGGCTTCCGGTCCCGGATCAACCGTTCGATGAATTGGTAACCGTACCGTTCTTCTCCGGCGGCGACGCGCGTCTTGGGGGGTACATACCACGGCACCAGGTTCGCGTGCATGCAGCGGCCCCAACTCAAACCGATTTTCTGCAGGATGTGAGCGGTCAAGAGCGTGTAGGCCTCGCCTGTCAACACGCCCACGAACTCGCCGGGATGTTTTTCCATCCTCCGCATCTCAGGGAAAGACGGGTGATAGGCGACGATGAGAACGCCATTCCAATCCTCCGGACAGTGGAACGGAAACCAATATTCCTTCTCTGGCTCCTTCTTCTTGCCGCCCAAGGAGCCTTTGAATTCCTGAAAGGGCGCTCCGCCGCCCATCAAGCGCTGGTATTGCCTCTCGGGAAAGGGCGCCGGTTCGGCCGCAAACAACCTGAGTTGGTCGCCTGGTTTGTCGCGCTCCAGCAGGCAAGAGGCGCCGCCTTCCCCGTTTGACGGGTAATCGCTCACGGAAAAGTGTTTGGTCAAATTTGCCCGTGCCCTCGACTCAAGCCAGAAGGTCGGCTTCGCGGCGTGCCTGGCGCAGGCGGCGCGAGTTGTTCTGAATCTGCTGAAGCTCTGCCGGAGTGAACGGCTGTTCTGGATGCCGGGCCGCCTCAACTTCGCCCTGGTAAACCTCCGGGTTGAGCAGAAAATGCGGCAGCCGCCGTTTGCCGGGGTGGTAGGACTTCGGGCGCACGAGCTGCGTCAGGCGATGCTGGATGAATCCCGGCGCGCGGCCGATTTTGATGATGATGAGCGTGAAGGTGAGCCCCGCCAGCCAGAGCAGCATGTGCCAGGTGGGAATGTCCACCGGCAGGAACGTGGACACGGCCAGCGGCGCGAGAAAGCCCAGGACGGTGATGACGAAGAGATCGAACACCTCCAGGTAATAGAGGAAGCGGAGCGGAGCGTTGATCTTGCGGTTGTAAGGTATGGTCTTCACCCGAACTCCTATACCTTGACGCCTTTGGGATAACGCTTGGCGAACTCGATGAGCGCGTCGGTGAGTGTCATGCCGGAGCCCAGGAGTTTCTCAAACTCCAGCTTGTCCGCCGGCCGCGTGGTGGTGGTCGCGTAGAGCAGCGGCGGCATCGTCAGCTCCAGGATCATGCGGCGCGTGCCCTGCGCGCGCTTCTGGATCATGTAGCATTGGGAGTATTGACCGGGCTCGGTGACAAGGCTGCGCAGGGCCAGCAGGTCGCCTTCATGCCCTTGAATGTAGCGGACGGTCTGTTCGGCCACGTTGGCCGATAATTTGAACAGAAAGAACGTGCTGATGGAATCGCGAATGGCCTCGCTGTTCTTCAGGGACCCCCATTCGGTGATGCCCTGGGAGATGAACATGAGGGCGATGCCGTATTTGCGGTAGGTGCGCGCCGCCTCCTCCAGGAATTGCGCGCAGATCGGCGAGGACATCAGGTTCCAGCCTTCGTCGATGAAGAACATTTTGTCCTGCGCGGCAAACTCGCGGGTCATCGTCTGCGCGAACCGGATCGCGACCATCATCATGATCGGGCCGACGTCGCGGTCGTCTTTGCGGCGCGTGAAATCAAACACCGTGAAGGGATTTCGGGCGGTCACCATGCTGTTGCCGTCAAAAAGGTTCCCGTAACTGCCGCCTTTGCACCAGATGCGCAGCCGGTTGCCGAGCGATTTGGCGTTGGCGGAGGTCTGGTTGGCCAGAATTTTCTGCACGTCGCTGAGGATGACTTCCTCGCCGCGGCCAACTTTGGCCTGATACGCCTGGCGGATGCACTCGGTCAGCAGCATCCGATCCTCCTTGGCGAGCTGGTCGCGATCGTTTTCGATGACCATGCGCTCGACCAGGAGCGCGTTTTGGATGATCTCTTCCTCGCCCGGTATGGTGCCCGGCGGCGCGTAGAGGAAGTTCATGCGGTTGCGGTCGCTGTCCAGATCCATCGTGAGATAGTTGCCTCCCAGAACGTGGCAGAGCTTGTAATACGATCCGCCGATATCGATGCCCACGCAGCGCGCGCCGCTGGCCATTTTCTGCAAGAGAATCAGGTTCGTGGCCACGGATTTGCCCGAACCAGACGAGCCCGCTATCATTATGTTGTAGTTATTCAAGTTCACCTGGTCATGGGGATCAAAGTTGTACAGTGTCCCGTAGCGCGTGCTGAATATGCACGCCGGCTTTGCTTCCGACCCGTCGGGCAGATACAACGCCGGCAGCAGCGTGGCCAGTTGGCTTGATGAATAAGCGTGGTCCCGGTAGCGGTCCTTGTCGCTCAGGTAGCCGGGTGTGGTTTTGAGGAAGTATGGGAAAATGGGGGTGGTCTCGTGGATCCACGTCATCCCTTCGTTCTGCTGGCCGAACTGGCGCTGTTCCAATACCAGATTATTAAGAATGTCCAGATCGGTTGCCCAGAGGTGGATGGAGTGAGACGCGACCCAGGGCCGGTCCCGGCCGGTGGCCAGTTCATCAATCTCCGCTTCGATTTCCTCGAGGGTCCGGCGCAGTTCCGGTTGCTTGCTGACGCGTCCGAGCACCTGCAAGCGGCGATTCTTCAGCTTGCGCAGCCGCTTGGCGGTGTCGCTGCTGCGCGCTTCGACACAGAACGCGCCGGAGACAAAGCCCGGCGCCAGCATTTGGGGCAACAACATGCCGAATTGCAGCTGGGTGGGTGGCTCGTGCAGGAACACGATTCGCCGGTAAAGTCCGTCCATCTGGATCCAGCCCTGTTTGGGGTTCACCTCCAACTGGCTGTGAACGAAATAGGAGGCCGCCGGTTTGGGTTCGACCGGATCGTAAGGGGGCGGCCGCGTGCCGAGCGCGTAGGACTTGGGATTGTACCACCAATAAAGCGTCTCAACCAGCTCGTCCGAAGGCATGAGCGCCGCCTGGATGCCGGCTGCCTTCAAGACGGCGTGGGCTTGCTGCACTTGCTTGGACAGAACGTTGACGGCGGTGTTCCACTCTTCCTCCGTCATATTCGCGGCCTCGTCCATCGACAGCTCGAAAGTGTCTCGAAGGAAATTCGACACGCGCCGGGCCCAATGTTCCCTGGGGCTCAACTTGCGATGCCGCTTGATTCTTTCCGAGTACTCGACAATCGGCTCGATGCCGATGAAGAGGTAACAGGAGTAGCGACGAAGTTGATTCGCGGCGGCCTTTTCCCGGTAATGCTGCCCGATGTCCCGCTTGAACTGCGCCAGCAGCGGGTTGCCTTGGGGCATCGTCAGCAGGTAGTCGTCCAGCAGTTCGTCGTACTGGTTGTGGCAGATCGTCAGAAATTGCAGGCGCGCTTCACCGTCGCCCATGACTGCCATCTGGTTGAGCATGCTGCTGAAGGCGTTGTGCAACTCGTCGGCCTGCTCGCTCGAGACAAACAGGGTGTCGGGGTACTGCACCCGCAAGCCGACCGCCAGCGACAGGTCCTGTGCGATGATGACGTGGTTGTCGACCCAGGCGATGGGGATCTCTTCATCGAGGCACACCCCCGACAGCCGGTTGATCCGTTCAAACTGCAGCATATCCAACCCATTATATGACTGCGCCCCCCGATTTTGCCCCCATGAACGCGGATTCTCTGAGAATCCTTTCCGCTAGTATTCCGAGACGCAACGCTTCAGTCGCGGGTCCTCCGCGGGGTCTCCCGTGAAGAGGGTCTCGCCCGCCACACTGATCGCAAAGTGCCCCTGGTCGATATTGATGTATGCCTCGTTCCCCTGGCGGTGCCCATAGTAGTAGTCGACCCCGCAACCCGAATCGGGCCCGTCTCGAAGTTTCCACTCACGGGCGCGTGTTCCTGTTAAGGCGGCCAGCATCCCTGGCAGGTTCAGGGTCACCACTTCGACCGCTCGCTTGCGACTCATGTTTTTC
>OBLU010001209.1_pt1 | contig 24127 bp, 18 predicted proteins | sample 1518681 | NCBI WGS metagenome assembly OBLU01 (sample SAMEA3539304, study PRJEB22396) | soil metagenome | biome: tundra; feature: field; material: soil | place: USA | collected 2010-05 | depth 0.15 m
GGACCTGCACCCGCACGACCGCGGCCCCAAGGGCACCCACGACGGCGCCATCATCATCAACGGGAACCTGTACTGCTGGGTGACCGTGCCCAGTCCGGGGAACTGGCCGCGGCAGAACGCTTCGAACCGGGCCAGCACCTGCGCCTCGGTGGAGTACTTGCAGCCGACGGCGCGTTTCTACGCGACAAGCGCTGTGATCGCGTCGGCCAGCGTGATGCCGGGGTCATCGTGACGCCTCCGTCGCGGGCCTGTCCGGATCCAGTGCGCACTTGGCCAGCAGGCCCAGGGACGATTTCAGGTACACGCCGGTCGACTGGACAGACTGGTGACCGAGGATGCCTGCGATCTGCTCGACCGGCGTGCCGTCCTCCAAACTGGTAGGGAGCGGTTTACCAACCCTGCTGAATGGGTCAGCGTGACGCCCGGCCGACAGTGGCATCTGCCCTCGTCGCTGCGCTTTTTCGTTGCTTTCGCCGCATCATGCTTGCGTCTGATGCAACCAGAGTGGACGCAACATCCTGGCACCCGATGCAACACCGACCTGTTACGGACGTCCTGGCCTGAGGGTTCGCTCTGCCGCCGCGATCGCCGCCCGCTGTACCCGGACACCCACCCCTTACGGCGCCTGCCTCACGCCGGGCGCGGAATGTTGCATCTGATGCAACTCCGCGCCCTTTCAGCCGGGTCGCCAGCGTGTGCCTGAGCGAGTGCATACCGTGGCGGCGTTTCTCGCTGACCAGGACATGGGCTGCCCGGGCGTGCTTGACCAGGATCTGGTGCAGATGATCCTGGTCGGAGAACGGGCCTATCGGGGGCGGTGTGGCGGATGAACACCTGCCGGCAGTCACTGACCGGCCGGCCACACCGAATGTAGTCGATGACCGCCCAGCCGACGTCTTTCAACAACGGCAGCCACACCCTGCGGCCGGTCTTCGCCTGAACGACGGACAGCCGGCTCCCCGGCCAGTCGAAATCGCAGAACTCCAGCCGTTTGACGTCGATGCCGCGCAGCCCAAGCCTGGTGACCAGCAAGATGATCGCGTAGTCCCGCTTCCCGCACGGGTTGCCCCGGTCGACCGCGTCCAGGATTTTGGTCACGTCGGCCGGGTCCCAGACCGACGGGATCCTGGTCTGCTTGCGGGACTTCACAGCCGGGACCGCATCCAGTACGGCGGCGTCGACCAATCCATCGCCGGACGCGAACCTGAGGAAGGACCGCAAGGCGCACAGTTTCTGCTCGACGGTCTTGAACTGGTATCCCGCCAGCGTGGAAACGAACGCCTCGATCGCCCCCGCGTCACAACGAGCCGTCCTGCCGCGAGTATCCAAGAACGCGACGAACTCTCCAGCCACCGTCGCATACGTCCGCACGGTCGACACGGCATTGCCGGCGGCCCGCAGCCACACCTGGAACCGGGCGACGGTGTCCGCCCCGTCCCCAGCCAGCCTGCTAATGGTGCGGGAGTAGCGGCGCAGCACCGCCCCGTGGATCGCGTAATCGCCGAGCATCTGGGCGACCCTTGAACAAGTAGACATCGGTCTGCTTGAGCGTGCCGGCCTGCTCCTTGCCGAAAAAGCCGCAGGCTTCGTCGACCCACGCCAGGGCCAGATCCCGTGAGAACTCTTCCACGCCGCGGGCAGCGAAGAACTTCTCCAGGCGGCGCCAGCAGCCCCGGTACCAGACCATCGTCGAGCCCTTGCAGCCCAGACGCACCAACTCGGCATCCAGGCCGGACACCAGCGAAGACAAACTCACCATCGCAGCCGACCTCCAATCATGCGGGCCCGGCACCATGCCAGGCCACGTGATCAGAGTCCACGGGTTATGCGCGACGTGCCATGCAGCCGCCGTGGCGATGAGTTCCTGACCTCGGGGCAGTCTTATCGTTGCAGGCGGTGGCCGCGTCCGCCAGCCGGGCACCAGCCTCGCGGTAGCCAGCCGACATTTATGAGGCAGCGGACCCGGACCTGGGAAGGCAGGATTCTTATGGCGGGACGGCTTGACGGGAAGGTCGCGCTGATCACAGGAGCGGCCAGGGGACAAGGCCGTAGCCACGCGGTGCGCCTGGCCCAGGACGGCGCCGATGTGATCGCGGTGGACATCTGCCGGCAGATCGGCTCGGTCGCCTACCCGCTGGCGACGCCGGCAGACCTCGCCCGGACCGTGTCTGAGGTGGAGGCTCTCGGCCGGCGCATTGTCGCCGCCGAGGCCGACGTCCGCGACGCCGCCGCGCTGCGGGCCGCCGTGGCCAGCGGTGTCGCGCGCCTCGGCTCGGTGGATATCGTGGTGGCCAACGCGGGCATCGGGATGATGTCCGAGGAAGCTAGCGAGGAGCAGGCGTTCCGTGACCAGGTCGAGGTCAACTTGTTCGGCGTCTGGAACACCGTCCAGGCCGCTGCGCCGGTCATGATCGAGCAGGGCCGGGGCGGCGCGATCGTCCTGACCGGGTCCACGCTCGGCCTGGTCGGCCGCGGCGGCAACGGCCGCGGCGGGTCGGACGGGTATTGCGCCAGCAAGCACGCCATCGTGGGCCTGGGACGTACCTGGGCGCACTGGCTGGCCCCGCACAACATCCGCGTCAACTCCGTGCACCCGGCCGGGGCGAACACGCCGATGGTGATCAACGAGGCGGTGGCCAAGCTGTTCGCCAGCGCTCCCGCCTCCAGCGGCGCCGGCGTGGGCAACCTCCTGGACGTCCAGCTCATCGAAGCCGTCGACGTCAGCAACGCGATCGCCTGGCTGGTCTCCGACGAGGCCCGCTACATCACCGCCGTGGCGCTCCCGGTCGACGCCGGGTTCACCGCCAAGTAGCCCGGGCCTGCCCGAAACGGATCAGCGGGCGTCGCCCGCTCATCGGCAGATCCGGACGTTGGCCGACCAACGGCCGTGTCGTAGCCGCGGTCAGATCGCCCAGTTCGGTGCGGCACCAGACGGCCGCTGTGCTAATCAGGCTGCCGACCAGAACGGCGGATATCGCGCCTTGAGCAGACTAACCGCGATCGCGGAGCGTAACGATCACGATGTATGGCGTGCCGGGGTCGGACGCGGCATCGATCGCGGAATCGGAGGGGTTTCGCCGCGTTCTTCGGGTCGGTCCGCAGATGCGAGATCGGATGGTCATGTGCTCGGCCCGGGCGTTCTGGCCACCGGGAAGCGGCTGGCCCGGCGGGTTCCTCCCCGTCCGCCATGACCGTAGCCGTAACCGCACCCAGGGCCGGGCTCCGGGCCTGACAGCTGTCACTTCCGCGCCGGGCTACTTCAAGATGTTGACGGCACGCGCCACAATCAGTGCCACCGTGACGATGGAAATGACCGACTGCAGGGTCATGGCGAGCTTCGCCCAGCGGGACAGCGGCATCACATCGGTCGGGCTGAACGCTGACGCGTTGGTGAATGCCAGGTAGAGGTAGTCGGCGAAGGCGGGTTCCCAGTCGGGCGGTGCCAGCTCAGGGCTGGTCATCTGCACGAACTGGAAGTCCGGGTACGGATGAGTCCCGTGGGCGCGCGCGACCGGGCCGCCCCGGTCGAACTCCCAGTACCACAGCCCGAACACGATGACGTTGGTGAGCCAGATCGCTCCGCCGGTGATCAGCAGCGGCCCGGCGTTCTCCCCTTCGGTGCCGCGGACCAGGCCGGTTGCCAGGCTCACCAGGGACCATGCGTTGGCGAAGCTGATCAGCGCCGCCAGCGTGAGGCCGAGGATGCGCAGCACCCGGGATTCGCGGTCGATCCGGTGCGGGTTGGCCACCAACAGCGTGAGGAGCAGGATGCCCTGTAGCGCGGGGAGGATCCATACAGGCCGCAGCACCGCCAGCCGTCCTGGCACCGCGACCTGCAGCCCGATCGCGACCGCAGTGCTGGCCGCGACCTGCCAGCGCCGCTCCCCCCTGGTCCGGCGCCGCCAGGCCGGTTTCACCGCGCCGGCGGTCCGCTCTGGCGTCCGGAAGACCGCGGCGCAGGTCTCCTCCACGCGCTGGGCGACGACGTGCTCGAGTTCGTCGAACCGCCTGTGCAGCGACGCGAGGTCTTCGGGTTTCTTACCTTCACTCACGAACCCCTAGTGTGGCCGGCCGATGGCGGTGAGCCGGACCTGGTCGGGCACACGGACGACAACATCGCCTGACCCGGGATCCGGACGGCATTTTCTCGGCCAGGTCCCGGTCGCCGCAGTGCGAGCCGGGAATCACCCGCAAACGGGCCGTTGCCGCGGGCGGACATCGTGCTGCACCACATGCCGGCCAGCACCTGCCGCGGTCCGCTGGCGTGGTGCCGGGGCAAGACGCGGGGCGCAGACCTGGTAGCCGCAGCCGGGCAGCGGCGCGCGCAGGCTCAGCCCGCAGGGTTCGCAGCCCCGGCCCGATCACCGTCTCGGCGGCACTGAACACCAGCAGATGCCGCTCGCAGGCGGAGTCCGCCGAACGGGCTGACCGGCGACTAACCCGCCGTCCACCCGCAGCCGACGGCTCCGCCGCCGGCTGCTGCCGCGCGCCCATCTGAGGTTCTACTTTCGGACCAGAACATCCGGATCTGGATCGCAAACTATTGACCGGCGGCTACCACGAAACGTAACCAGAGAGGCAGCCTGTCAGTGGAACGGAACGCCAAGTATGCGCCTGCCAGGTGCTGCGATCGGAGATGCGGCTCGCGTGCGCAGATCGCCCGGGTCCGGGCCAGCGCGGGGACGGCGCGGCCGCGCTCGTCGCGGAAGGCAGCGCTGGGCGACGGGCTTGTCATCCGTTCTGGAACGGGCGTACCTCGATCGCGTGGTACCGGGCGGCCGGGTGCGCGGCGGTGAGCTGGATGGCCTGCTGGCGGTCAGCGCAGCGGCCAGGGCCCCTGGGCACCTCCCCGGTATGGGAGCATGCACCGGTGGTTCCCGGCTGTGGTTACCGGGCCTCCGATTAGCGTTCAAAAAGGCCATCTAGCTGCAAAGACCTGGTGGGCGCAACTGGGTTCGAACCAGTGACCCCTCGCTTGTAAGGTGCATTTCTGCCGTCGCGGGATGTCGCTCGGTGTCGCCTGATGTGGCATCTACCTGCGACAACCGTGGCTGACTGTGGCCTGATGACTCCTCGCGTCTGCGGTCGTTGGCTCTTAGTTTGGCTCTTTGGATCTCGCCACTGGATACCAGCGCTGCCTGGTTCACTAGCCCGCCCGCGGCGCGACCGCGGCCCTAGCCGCTGTCGCCGCATCTTTGTGCACCGGACTCGGAACGATGATGGCGCAAGGTCGCAACAGCTCGACGGGCAGAGCGGGATGCCCGCGCAGAAGCACAGATGGTCGTCGGCGAGGAGGTCCTTGATGCCGAAGGCCAGGTCAATGCTCAGCTCACCGTTGCCTATAGCCGCCTGAAGCGGCTTGAACGCGAAAGTGATGCGAGCGTTCGCGATCCTCTCCTAGCCGAGGCCGTCGAACTCCTGGACAAGATCATCCCCTTGCTTTCCCGCGCAAGGGTGATCATGCGCATGGAGCCGGGAATCATCGATAAGCCGACGGGCTGGTATTAGCCCGAACTACTGCAGTGGACAATCCAGCGCATTTTTTACATATGCCATATGTGGCCGTTACGGTCATCACCTTGAGCCGATTGCCGTAATGTGGGCCACCGTTACTGGCGTGGAGGGTTAGGGGATGGAACCGATCGCGCTGATCGTGATGGCGCTAACAGCGGGCGCAGCTATGGGGATTACGGACACCGCGTCGTCGGCGGTCAAAGACGCCTATGAGGGCCTGAAGGCTCTCGTGAAGAAGCGGCTGAGCGGCCGACCGGACGCCGAGCTAGCGCCAGCCAGATATGAGCAGGCCCCTGAGACATGGCAGGCGCCGCTTGTGGCAGAGCTGGGCGAGGCTAAGGCCGACCTTGACCTCGACCTAGCGGCTGCGGCGGAAGCACTGATGCGCCTGATCGAGGACACCGGAACTCGAACCGGGAAGTACACGGCCGATGTGCGCGGCGCGCAGGGTGTACAGATCGGGGACCACAACAGGCAGGACAACGTATTCAACCCGCCCGGTGGTTTAAGGCCGGAGATGACCCGCAGCGCCACCGGAATAGGCGGTGCGCCACCGCGGGGGTGTTCAGGCAGTCACGGAGTTCCCTGTTGAGCGCTGAGCTGGATCCAGATAGAACAGATAGAAGACGTGACCAAGGCCCGCTTAGTGAGAGCGGCGGGTCACCAGTGGATGCGCGCGGCACCATGGGCGTCCAAGCCGGCACTTATTCGGTCGATGCTCAAGATGCCACGGGAGTTCAGGTTGGCGATCGTAACACCCAGATTATCTACAACTACACCCGGCTGACGTGGACCGATGGAGTTGCGCCGCCGCCGTTGGCCAGCGTCTCAGGTGAAATCGATTCTCCATACAGAGGCATTAGCGCCTTTGAAGAGCGGGATGCGCCGTTCTTCTTCGGCCGCGAAGCTGACGCAACACAAGTCCTGGAACGGATATCGCAGCTTGTGAACGAGGCCGGGCTTCTTGTGGTCTCGGGTGTATCGGGGGCAGGAAAGTCTTCGCTGCTGCGAGCCGGCGTCCTGCCGCGGTTGCGTGGAGCCGGGCTAGCCTCTACTCCTGAATCCGCGTCCTGGCCATGCTTGATTTTCACCCCTTCTCACGCGCCACTGGACGAGTTGGCTATCCGGGTTGGGTCACTGGCCGACACAGATGCGGCCACGATACGGCGGAGCCTGCACGCCGATCCGGCTGGCTTCGCTCTCACAGCACGGCAGGCCGCCCTAATGCAGTCAGGGCGGAGCGCAGAGACTGCGAACGGCCCGCCGCCGGAATCGCAGCGTCTGCTACTGATCATCGACCAGTTCGAGCAACTGTTTACCCAGTGCTCCGATGACGAGCAGCGGCAAGCATTCATCACGGCTCTGCACGCTGCGGCCACCGACAGCGGCCCACGTCAGGTGCCGACAGCCATGGTCGTGCTGGCAGTCCGCGCTGATTTCGAGGCCCGTTGCGTCGAATACCCGCAGCTAGCTGACGCTATCCAAAGCCGTTTCCTGCTGACCTCGATGACGGGGCGGCAGCTGATGATGGCCATCACCGAGCCAGCCAAGAGGGCCGGGTCTAGCGTCGACGAAGATCTCGTGAAGGTCCTGCTGCGGGAGATAAGCAGCAGGCAGCAAGGACAACCCGACGCCATCTCCCGTCCTGGGACGGTCTTCGGCGCCGGAGTGCTACCACTGCTATCGCACGCCCTGGATCAGGCCTGGCGGAACCGCATCGGCGACATCCTCACACTCGCCGACTATGAGCGGACTGGCGGCATCGAGGGAGCCGTCGCTGACAGCGCGCAACGCGCTTACAACAGGCTCAGCCGTGGCGAGCAGAAAATGGCCCGGCAGATCTTCACCCGGCTAACCGCGACCAGCAGCGATGGTTTGGACACGGCTGATCGTGTAGCACGGCCGGAACTGACCAAAGGCAAGACCGGGGCCGACGTCGGTGACGTGGAGGCCGTGCTAGAAGCATTCGCTGCCGAACGACTGCTAACCCTGGCCGCTGGAACTGTGGAGATCAGCCACGAGGTGCTGCTGACCGCATGGCCCTTGCTGCGTGACACATGGCTCGCCGAAACCCACTCCGACCGCGTCATCTGCACCCGCCTCTACAATGTCGCAGCAGACTGGGAGCGTGATTCTTATGACCCGTCCTACCTTTACAGCGGGAGCCTGCTGGAAGCTGCTACTGATGTCGCCGACCGCATCGACGCCGATCCCGCTCGCTACCCGCCCCTCAGCTCGACCGAACGCAGGTTCCTGCGTGCCAGCGATCGCGCACGCCGACGCAGGGCACGTCGACGGCAGGGCATCATCGCCCTTCTCACCGCCCTAGTCGTCGGCCTAGCCGCAGTCGCATTCCTGGCCCTCCGCTCCCGCCAAGACGCAATCAATCAAAGCGACACCGCAGTCTCTGGTCAGCTGATTTCCCAAATCGAGGCTCTCGGCGACAATAATCCTGTTCTTTCACGGCTGGAAAGCCTCGCGGCGTGGCGTATCCGCCACTCCAGCCAGGCTAGTTATGCGATGCTCAACGTCGCTGCTCGCCCTGAGATCGCCACCCTTCCCACCCGCTACGGGCAGGTGCAATGGGCAGCGTTCTGGCCTGGGGGCAAGGTCCTGGCAACTCTAACCTCCGGCGGCATGGTGCAACTGTGGGATACGAGCACGGGACAGCTGATCAAAAGCCCGATTACCGGCGTTAGCAACACTATTGAGGTGACGGCAGCGTTCGGCGCCGGAGGGAAGATCCTTGCAACGGAAAATTCCGTGAGCTTCGACGTTCCTGGCGGTCCAGTCCGCCTCTGGGACGTTGCCACCGGACGGCAGATCGGCTCCCTTCCCCGTTCCTCTGCTGGGACCCAGATCATGACGTTCAGCCCTGATGGCAAAACCCTGGCGGCAATCGGCCTGGGCAATGGTGTGCAGTTGTATGATGTTGACAAGCGTCAGCAGATACCTGGGCCTGATATCGACAATAACGGTCAAGTGAATTGGATGGTGTTCAGCCCGGACGGTAAGATCTTGGCGACCGAAGAGGTCGACGGCGCAGTGCGGTTGTGGGACGCAGGTACCCGGAAGCAGATCGGCAGGGCGCTTGGCGGCGGCGTGCAGGGTCTCTTCGGCGGACTATCCGACCCGATAGCATTTAGCCCGGATGGCAAGAGCCTGGCGGCAATCAGCGGTGATGATCGTTCGGATAGCACGGTGCAAGTGTGGGATATAGCCACCCGCCAGAAGATCGGTAATCCCGGTATCACCGGAGCCGACTCTGTAGCGTTCAGCCCGGACAGCAGCACACTCGCTATCGGCACTGACAGCGGCGCAGTGCGGTTGTGGAACCTGGCCGACCGCGACCAAGTCGGCAGCGTTCTCTCGAGCAGCACCGCTCCAATCGATACGGTGGCGTTCAGCCCAGACGGCAAGACCCTGGTCTCGGGCGGCGATGACGGCATTGCACGGTTGTGGAACATGCGCCTGGCTACCGTCAGCATGATCGGTATCCCGTCCACTGGTGCCGACCCGCTTGGGACAGAGCTCAGCCCCGACGGCAAGACCCTAGCCGCCGCCACCCCTGATGACGCCCTAAGGCTGTGGGATGCGGCCGGCCGCAAGTGGCTGAGCGGCCCACTTCCGGACACCGCATCGGACGTCTTCTCGACAGCATTCAGCCCGGACAGCAAGACCCTAGCTGTCGGCCTGACGGATGGCTCGGTGCTGCTATGGGACGTTGCCGCTGACCGCCAGATCGGAAGACTGAACGCCGATCCCAGCGGAGGCAGCGTAGGCGCGGAGGCGTTCAGCCCAGACGGCAAGACCCTGGCGGTCGCCATCTCCGAGGACGGTACGGTGGAACTCTGGAACCTGACAGCCCGCCGTCAGATCGGAAAGCTCACCGCGAACACCGCCGAGATCGGCAATATCGACACTGTGGCGTTCAGCCCAGACGGCAAGACCCTGGCCGTTGATTCCGGCGGCACTGCGGAGCTTTGGAATCTACCAAAGCGTCACCAGACCGGCGTAATCATTACAGGCGACGGCAGCAATAGCAACTGCTGCTCAGACGGGCTAATGGCGTTCAGCTCCGACAGCACGACACTGCTCACCGCTGGTTCAGCTGGGATCGTGCAAATGTGGGACGTAGCAACCGGACAGCAGATCGTGGACCCTATTACAGGCGTCAACGCCCAGATCGACACCGTCGCGTTCAGCCCGGACAGCAAGACACTGGCCACGGGTACCGCAGATGGCACCGTGGACCTGTGGGACCTGGCAACCGGGCAGCAGATCGGTACCCCTCTCACCGGCAACGGCGGTTATGTCATGCAAGTGATTTTCTCCCCCGATGGGAGAACTCTGGAGGCCGTCGCCAGAAAGACAATTAGTGTAAATTTGAGAACCTTGCAGACCGTCGTCGCTGACACAGTTGAACGGTGGGATGTGGCGTACCTCGTCGACCCAGTCCACTATCTTTGTGCCTCTACGGGAGGGCCCGTGACGCGTGCTCAGTGGACACAATACGTGCAAGGACCTGCATACGGGAACGTCTGCACTTGATCATCGCCAGGAATCACGCCACATAGAGCCGACGGAAACCAGAGACGTAAACGTTTCATATCTCAGCAATGGCCGATCAGTTGCCTCACCCTACGTGTTCCTGCACATATTGACGATCTCTGCCAGCAGTTATGCGCACTTGCGGCTTGTGGGCGCCGGTAACTTGTGCCGTGCCAGAACTCGCGCAGAGCATCTGACCTGGGCTTCTACCCTCGGTCCTCGTGCTCTTCCGCCTCGCCTATCTGCTCATGGTCCGGCTGTTTGGCTGGCTGGTGCTCCTCGCCCGCAGGGATGTTACCAAGAACGTGGAAATCTTTGGTGCTCCGGCATGAGGTCGCGGTCTTGCGCCGCCAGCTCTCCCGCCCGAAACCAGACTGAGCTGACCGTGCAGTGATCGCCGCACTACGTAACTGATCGGCATAGCAGCAACGTGTCGTGTTATCGGATCTCTCGATTACTGACCAGTCTGACCTCTTGCATGCCATACAGACCCAGCCTGTCGCCGGACAGGGCTGGATGTCGCTCTGTAGGCCAATCAGCTGCGGTGATCGTAGCTCGATGTGGCCTGACGCCGCCTTGAGCCTGCCGCAGTTGGCTCCCAACTTGGCTCCCACCGGATCGTTAGCACCGCTAATGTTCGAAACCCCCGAGGCCGACGCCAAGCTACCGCCGATGCATCAACACCGGAAGGTCGGCCTGCCAGATAACCGCCCGCCCGCCCGGGCGGCAGGCAGCCACCCCGGAAACTGCGAGCACCGGGAGCAGGACCGCTCCCCCGGCCGGGCCACCCGACATAGCCATCGCCCCGGGCTGGCCGTGCCAGAATCACCTATGCAGCGGGCCCGGCACACCATCGCCCGACCTGCTCCCGGCACCGCACCCACCCCATCACCGACACCACCTTCCGCGACCAACCAGGGACGCGCAGCGATTCCCCGCCCGCTCGACCGGAGCGAGTTCCAGACCGGCCACTCTGCCGCTCCGGCTAACCGGCTCTGCGACCGGTTCCGGGCAGGATGTCGGGCTCTACGCCGGCGAGCAGCAACTCTCCTTCAGCGACCGACTGGCCGCCTTCCCGATGTTAGCCCTATGGACGACCGCATCATGACCGGCAACCCGCCCGGAGGGGGTGCTCAGCGTCACCCCCGAGCCCGACCACAGGTGCTCGCAAGCGCAAGGTGACCGCCGATCTGTATCGTCGAGGCCGGGATTGACTAGCGGCCCGACCTCGCGCATAACGAGGCATCCTGTATCCGGTCCCTGCAGAGTCAGCCGACCGATCCGACCCGCGTGAGGCGGCTCTCGCTTCTCAATGCGCTGTGACTGATGCGCCGGCCAGCGCCGGGCGGGTTGGCGAGGGACGGCGGCCTCCGGTAGGCGATCGTCCATCTTGTATTCGGCCGGGCCGACGCTTTGGCGTGCTCCGCGAGGAGGCTGACCGTCAGGGTATCCGCTGGGTACACCGGAGACCCGCGCCCGATGCGATGCGGAGATAGGGAGAGCGGTTCGTGCCGTCGGCGGGCACAGGCCACCGTGGATTATTAATCATGCTTGCTTGCTTGCTTGCTTGCTTGCTTGCTTGCTTGCCGACCGGCCGGCCTGGAATGGTGATTGGCCTTCCCAGGGGGGTGGAGACTCTGGATTTCTGGGTCGAGATCAGTGGCGGTGAGTGTTCGTCCCCTCATGGTCATCCTCCGCCTGAGTGGAAACGCAACAGCTGAGCATTCTGCGCCAGCGCGGCCGTCAGATTCCCCCGCACGGCAACGGTGCTGGGATGGTCCGCGCCCAGGACCCGCTCACAATCGGCGAGGGTCTGCTCGTACAGCGGGATCGCCTCGCCCGGCCGTCCCGCCGACTGGTAAGCGTAGGCTCAGTGGTTGTTGCGGGATGCCAGGGTGACAGGGTGGTCGGGCCCAGGTTTCCTGACTTGACCGCCTTTTGGTGGCGCTTTGTGGTGGTGTCGCCCTGGTCCGGCGGCGAGCCGCTGTGAACGCTGGGGAGGATGGTATGACAATGTGGGGCCAGGCGGTTCCTAGTCAAGCTGCTCCATCATCAGGGGCTGGTGAGTGAGCCGCCGCTGCAGTTCGATGTGCCTGAACTGGTAGACCGGGCCAGCCTGGCGCAGGATGCCGCGCCGGTGTGCGTCATCGAGGAAAGACATCAAGTGCCACGGCTGCTCTCCGCGCGCGGCCAGGAATATCCTGCAGAGCAGGAACCTGCCCCACGCTCTAGGTGCGGCAGCGGCTATTCCGGCGCTGATCGCGAAGGTACACCCGAAGGCGAGCCCAGGGCGAAGGCCACCTACCGGAATAGTCCAGGCGGTTGCCAGCAGGCCCACCACTCCTCCGGCAATTCCGTAGGTCACCGCGCCGACACGGCCGTATTCCAGGAAGCCGAAGAACATGCCCGCAATAGCGCAGACAACTACGGCTGCGGCAATTCCCGTGGATCCGAAACCGGGACCGGATGTGGGGGTGATCCCGGCGACATCGAGGCCTCCCAGGCTTCCGAGCGCGAACGCGACCGCGATGCTGAACCCGAGCGTGCCGGCCCGGTCCTGGGCGAGCGTGCCTGACGGGCTGGGTATCGTCCGGGCGAGCGCTGGGGTGCTCAGCCAGCCATACGCGCCGAGGACGCATCCGAACGCGATGCCACCCGGGAGGTCAGCGGGCTGCTCGGTAATAGCAAGGACAATGCCCACGGCAACTCCCACGAACCGGGTCAGGAACTTCAGGGCGTTAGCCCGGAACCGGAATTCGACACGGAACAGCGGGAGGGGCGAGCTGAACACGAAGGACAGGTAGCCGGCTAGCCCGAACGCGAGGCCGTAAGCCAGCCCGTACCTGACGCCGTACGAGCGTCCGCCGGCGATCCACCCGGCGAGCCCGAACGTGAGCAGGCTGGTACAGCCGACGGCAAGGCCGGTCGCGCGCCGGTTGAGGGATCTGCTCAGCTGCCACCAGGCGAAGTCAACGTCGTTTTCCAGGTGCGCGGCCAGGAACATGAGCCACCCCGCTGCCTGCGGGGCAGTCCAGGAGCGGCGGTGGTCACGTCCCTGGACGGGGGATCTGTACGCGGCGGGGATGAAGGCATCGAACAATAGTGCCTCGACGGCGGCCTGGTCAGCCAGGGCAGGATCGCGCAGTTCGGCGGGGTCACGCAGTGTCCCGGCCTGCTCGCCGGGGCGGGGATTGTAGATCGTGCGGGCCAGGCTGATCATCAGCGGTCTGGTCAGTGCCTGCGCGACCGGGGCCGTGGTGCCGAGCACAGCCAGGACCGGAGCCCACCGCGAAGCGGAGCCGGGGCCGCCGGCATCATCGAGCAGGTACTGGGAGATGGCGCTGGCATCCAGCGGGCACAGCTGGATCACTGCCGCGCGCAGGGCCGGTCGGGGGCCGTGCTGCGTCGTAAGCATGTCTAGGTACTGTTCCGTCCGGCAGGTCACCACGACCTGTCGGCCAGCCCGCAGCACATCGCTATCACTGATACGGGTGATCGCCGGGACACGGATAGTGTCGGGGATCTCATCCAGGCCATCCAGGATCGGCAGGACTAGGCCGGCTTCTAGCAGCGCCTCGATGCTGGTCTCGCCCGGCGACCCGGCGGGTGCTACGGCGGCCAGGGCGGGTTGGTCGGTGGACATCTGGGCGGCGAGCCAGCCCCGCAGGTCCTTTCCCTCCGGATCCCACGAGGCCAGCGAGAACAGCACCGGGACAGGGCCGCCGCTGGCACGCCGGGCCAGCAGATCCAAGACCAGCCGGACCATCAGCATCGATTTGCCCGCACCGGGCTCCCCGAGTACTACCAGACGGCCGGTCGGCACTCGCGCCAGCACACCGGCCAGCTCACCGCCGGTCCCGGCCAGTTCCTCCGGGCCCGCGGCCCAGGTTCCCGGCGGCGGGGGCGGCGGCCACCCGGCACCGCTCGTCGCCAGCCTCTGCAGTGCTCCCCAGTCATCGGCCAGCGACGCATTGTCCGCAGCCACCCATGAAACTGGCAGAGGCCGCGGGTCATTGAGGCGGCGGATTCTGGCCTCGTTCTCCCACTGCTTGCCTATCGCTGCCGCAAGCTGGTCGGCTATCCTCTGCAGGCTCGCGCGCGCGATATCAGGCGCATCACGCTGGCTGTCCCGGTAGGACACCCAGGCCAGGTAAAGCCCCGCCGGGGCACCGCCGCCGACCAGCGCCGCAGCCAGCGTCTGCGGCACGCCCAGATCGTAACGACGCGCCAGCAGCAAGGCCGCCGCGACTGAGGTGATTAACAGGACCAGGACAACCACGCCAGTACCGCGGGAACGCCGGCCCGTCGGCCTTCCCAGGCGATTTGCGAACCTGAAAGCCTTCACAACCTCGCTCCTCACAATTTTGACGCGAGTACGGGCCAACGGTAGCTACTTCACTACGCAGTCGCTGGTCCCGGCATCTGAACGCCAGGTAACTACGAACCCAGGCAATCAATAAGCACGGCGCCCAAAGTCACCAGCCCAGCCCGATCGATCGCGGCCCTGCACGACGCGCGCAGAACCGGTCGATAGGGCCGTCCGGCACGAGACACGGAACCGACCGGGTACTCGCGCCCGAGTCGGCAGGCGCGAATTGTACCCAATTGGTCGCAGGTGCTCGTCACATTAGGTTACCGCTTATGCGGGGTATCGCCAGCCAGGTCACGGAGTCGGCATTTTGCATGCGCTGAAGACGCCGCTCGTCAGATCGCTTCCCGGCGCCAAGGCCCGACTCGTCCTACTCGCCACTGACAGCAGCTCGCCCTCAGCCTGGGAAAGGAGCAGGCATTCGCATGCGACCTACACCCCGAACGTGACTCGAACGCGGGACCTACTGCTTAGGAGGCACTCCCGTTACGTCGCTGGACAGCGGCAGATGTGGCCTGACGTGCCGTCTAGCTGCACTGACAGCAGCTGACTGTGGCCTGATGTAGCCCGCCAACTGTGGTCGTTGGCTCCCCGTTAGGCTCCCCGAAATCTCTCGTATCGCCACCGTGCGAAGCTATCGAAAACAGAGACGATTCTCCGATTGCCGATTTCAGAGCCGATCCCCGTACGTCTAAACAACCCGGATCCGTTCGCCGGACACGCGGCTGGTGCGGTGCCCAGCCCTTGGCATCGCCAAGTCATGATGCCCATGGCCGGCCTTTTAGACTGGACGGCCATGGGGTTGGCGGAGGGGACCATGGGGTTGCTGGAGGGAAGCGTGCGCTGATCATGGACGGCACCACCCGGAACCGGCCATGCCTCCCCTAAGCCAGCGTGCCTGCGGGCCCGCGCCCGACACGCTCCGGTCACATTCGGTCTTTCTGCCTTCATGTACGCCATGCGCCATTGGCGTGAGCGTTAGGCACGGCCAAGTCCCTGCAGGGCTCGTTACGCCTTGGCCTACTTCTTGGTGGTCTTGCCGCTGGCGTCGCCCTTGCCTTTGCCCTTCGCCTGAGCGAGATAGCTACCTGCCACGCTCTTTTCAGCGGACGTTAGCTCAGCTCGTGCGGGATTTGCCCCACGGGTGCGGCGGGAGGGCATCGATCCGATTGAGAAGGCTGGCCCCCTGGGCCTCGATCTCGTCTAGGCGGTGCTGGCGGTCGAAGAGCGGGCCGAGGTTGACGGTGCCCGTGCCCAGGATGCTGGTCCCGATGTATCCGGTGATGTTGCCCGCCGCGTCGACGTCGATCGTCTTGGCCGTCCCGGTCGGCGGGTCGGCCTTCAAGCCGCCGATCAGAAGGCGTACGGTGCCGTAGAACCCGTACACGCCGTCGACCATCTCCTGGGTCGCGTGGCAGATATCGGGAAACGTCTTGTTCTTTAGCGTGCCGCCGATCTCGGCGACGCCGGCCAGATCCCGGCGGCTGTCGCTGATGGTCTGGAGGTAGTCGTCGAGATCATCGTCTAGTTCGGCCGCGAGACCGTCGCGCTCGCGGGAGACCGTGGAGCCGTCGAGGGCAATGCCCAGGTAGGCCAAGGTCGGCAGGAGCAGGCCGGTGACGGCCGCGGCGAAGACCATCACTGCCGTGGTGGTGATGCTGGCGTTGCCGAGGGCGGCCACGCCGCGCCAGATCATGCCGCCGGTAATGGCGACGGCGGTCACGGAAGTTCCCGCGAGGTACCAGTTGCGCTTCGTGAACCCCCGTTCTCCCTCGATGCGGTGGCCGTTGACGTAGATCTCCCGCGCGTGGTTGTGGCTCTTGCCGGCGTGCCGCACCAGCCAGGTCTGGCCCAGGATGATGACCACGACAACCACCACGGCGAAGGACCAGCCGAGCCAGTCCTGCCACGGTTCAAACAGGGGCACGTTGAGGTAGTAGGTGACGAAGGTGAGGAACCCCACCGCCTCCAGCCACGGAACCCCGATCGCGAGGCGCTGGAGCCGCGCGGGGACGCGTTGGTGGTGATGCATGCCGACGGCCCCGTCCCGCTCGATCGTATCGTCGTGCTGCCCGACGAGGTCCACCGCCTCGGCGACGGAGTAGTTGGAGCCGGACTCCGGCGTGGAGATCGGCCGGGTGTCCTCGGCGATTTCATCGAGGTTCGCCTTGACGTTCTCGACGAGGCCCTGGGATTTGTCGAGGGCAGGGTTGGCCTCCTTCTCCAGGCGGCTTTCGAATTCCTGCTCGCCGTCCGCGATGAAGGGGGCGGTCAGCTTGTCGTTCACGATGGGCGTGGGCTCCCACTGATCGCGGGCGGTGCCCAGCCGCTGGTGCTCTTCGACGGCCGTGCGGGCGAAGAGAGCGGCCTGCTCGTACTCGCTCCTGGGGATCCCGAGGGTGATGGCCTCCCTCGGGGTGAGCGCCGGCTCCCAGTGCTCCTCCGGCCCGGTGCGGCCGGTCGTGACATTCGCCATGGCCATGGCGCTCGCCTCTTTCGCTTGGTGGATCACTTGACGGTGTAGGTGATGATCACAATCCGGTTGGCGGGGCTGCCCGGGTCGTCGGGGGCAGGCTGGTCCGCGTTGCCGTGCCCGGCCAGGTGAGTGATGGAGGACCAGGGCACATCGAGGTCGTTGACCAGCAGGTTCGCGATGGCCTGGACTCTCTCGCCGCTGAGCTTCTGGTTGTAGGCGTAATTGAATTCGGGCTTGCCGTCGGCGTTGAGCGGTCCTTCGTACGACGCCCACCCGTCGACCGCGAAGGTGGCATGGGCAGCGAGGGCAGCGGTGATGCACGGGGTCAGGTTCCGTACGGTCGTCACGGGGTCGACCAGCTCGGCCTTGCCGAATTTGAAGTAGCTATCGGGCACCGTGCACGTCGCCTTGTTGTTCCCCGCAGGTACCTGCGGGATCGGGGTGCCGGGCAGGGCCGGGAGCGGGACCGTTGGCGCGCTCGGGGCTGCGGAACTGGCAGTGGTGCCGGTGGCGTCGATAAACGTCACGGAGGTTGCGCCCGCAGCCTTCAGCAGGCCGGTCCAGATGGCCTTGATGTAGTTCTTCTGGGCCTGCCCGAGCTGTTGCTGCGGGCCGGCGGCCGGCACCAGCACGAACGTGACCGGGCCGTGCAGAGCCGGGAGGGCACCGGCCTTCTTCACATCCGCCACCACTACCGCCGGGGGGATGGACCAGTTCAGGATCCGGAAGTTGTCGGGATTGGCCAGGTCAAGGCCGGAACTGATGATGGTCACGGGGGCGTCAGTGAAGGTAATCCTGGTGAGGCCGGCGAACAGGGCGCGGCGGCCGCCGGCGGTGGCCGCCGCGGAGTTGACGGCCGTCTGGATGCCGGAGATCTTCGCGTCTATGGCCGGGACCTCCCGGCCATAGACCCTGAGCGGGGCATCCGTGCTGGAGTTACCCGTGCGGGGGGTCATGTCGATAGGCGACGTGGATACGTCGCCTGTGTAACCGACCCGGATGAGCTCGATGGACTGGTGAGCCAGCCCGGCCTGGAGCAGGTTTTGCTGCACCGCGCTCGGCAGGGTGATCGCCGCGTCGTTCGCCGTGCGGGCAGTGTAGATGAACTGGTCGGCGACAGAACCCGGCGGGTCGGCGGGGGCGGGGCTCGTGTGGCCGACGAAGTCTCGCGCGACCGCCCGGAGGCCGCCACCCGCGAGAACAGCGGCCACGACCGCGATGACCACCACCACAGAGCCAGCCACGATGGCCGTCGTCAGAGACTTGCCGGCGTTCAAGCGCGATCCGGGGCGCCGCCGGTAAGGATTGCGCCGGCGCGTGTTAGCCCGGCCGCGGCGCGGCGGCTGATAACGACCCCTCGCACGCCCACGGGTCCGGGTCGAGCGACCCCGGCGGGACGGGGCCGGGCGCCGGGCTCGCGTCCTCCTCGATGAGCTTGTCACGGCCGACCCCTTCCTCCGTCCGCCGTCCATGCGGCGTTCCGGTTGACAGCCATTATACGTCAGGCAGGAGGGCGTCTTGCAAATCGCCATAGGGCAGATCTACTATCAGCAGTAGTGCTCAGGGCGGCCAGACCAGTGGCTTATCGATCAGTATCAGGAGTACCCAAGGCAGCTGGCTTGGTATCGATGTACCTTGCGTCAAGGGGACTGCTAGCAGCCGAACACCAGGCCGATCTACTTATGGCAGGTGTACTGTAGGCGGGCGTACCATAAGCAGATACCCACCTGCCGAACGACTCTGAGAGGGCACTACGCCTTTGAGCCTGCTGTCCCGGGCAGGGGCTCCAAACAAGGAGCAGGAGTTGGAGAGCACCGCAGCTCAAGCGCGACCGTGGCAGCTCACGGGCCCGAACCTATTAACGACACGGTGCGCGATAACGATCGCGGTACTGTCGTGACATGAAGCAGGCCGCGCGGCTTGGGTGATGTTGTGTCGCATGACCTGGGCCGCACGGCCTTGTCCAAGCGTATCTTCACCGGCCTCCAGCCGCGGCGCCTCGGCAAACTCGTCGCTGAGCTGGCCGGCACCTGGATGGCCGCTGAGGAGTCCCGGCTGCGTGAGCGCCGGGGTCACGAGCGTTTGCGGGCGCCCGGAGCAGGCCCGGACCACGAACTCGTGTTCACCGACCGCGTCATCGTGACCTTGGTGGCGCTGCGCTTTCAGCTCCCGCACGCGGCACTGGCAGAGCTCTACCGGGTGCACCGCTCCACGGTCACCCGCGCGATCCGCGAGGTCCGGCCGCTGCTGGCCGCCCGCGGGTTCGCTGTGCCCAGCCACCCCGGCCTGCAGCTTCGCACCCTGGCGGACGTCTTCGCCTACGCCTCGGCCCACGGCGTGGAGCTGCGGCTGGACGGCACCGAAGTCCAGGTCCGCCGCCCGCGCGCCAGCAAGCCGGGCCGCCGCGCGTTCGTCTCGGGCAAGAAGAAGATGAACACCAAGAAAGCCACCGTCGTAACCGACGGCGAGGGGCGCACGCTGTGGGCCGGGGCGTTCCGGCCCGGCCGCATGCACGACCAGACGGCTGTGCGAACCGAGGGCATCGCCGACATGTTCGAGCAGTTTCCCGGGGTCAAAGCCAAGGTCGACGCCGGGTACCGGGGCCTGGCCAAGGAGTTTCCCGGCCAGGTCCAGGCCCCGCCGCTCAAGCCGAAGAAGGACGCGACGCCGGAGGAAGCCGCCGCCTGGGACGCGGCGCGCCACCAGCAGTCACCGGAACGGATCTGCGTGGAGCACGCCAACGCCGAGCACAAGCAATGGCGGAGCCTCCAGCGGTTCCCCGGACGACGCGAAGACTTCGACGAGACCTACAGGGCCGTTGCCGGCCTGGTCTCCGACCGCGCCGCCGAGAGGTGATCACCAATCAGGCAATCCGCCAGGCCAGCACGCCCCGACCTCAATCGCGCACCACGTCGTAAGAGTTCATCCATGGAGTCGCATCCGATACCTATATAGAGTTCAGCTGTGGTTCCTCGGATGACTGCTCAGACGCTCCTGATCCTGCAGGCGCTGCTGTCCGATCCGGGCCGGGAGTATTACGGCCTGGAGTTGTCGGAAGAGACGGGCTTGCAGCCCGGCACCGCCTACCCGATCCTCCTGCAGCTGGAGCGCGAGGGATGGGTGACCAGCCGGTGGGAGGACATCGACCCGCATGCGGAGAAGCGGCCGGCCCGCCGCTACTACCGGCTTACTGCCAGCGGGGCAGCCGAGGCGAGCGCAGCGTGCGCGGCCGCCCCGCGGCCCAAGGGCGCAGCGCTGCGCCGCCTAGCTGGGGAAAGGCTCGTCTGATGATCGAAAACTCGCGGCCCGAGGTGCTGGAAGATTACACCGCCGCCTTGCGCGATCCGCTCGGCGCGGGCCGCCCTGCAGGAAGCCCGGGGGGGCACGCTACCCGGAAGGAGACTCCCGCCATGACCCAGCCGTCCCCCGGCACCCCGTCGGTGGCCCCCGTGCCGCCGGGAACCTATCGGCTCGATCCCGCCCGCAGCACCATCCGAGTCGACGTCAAGACCTTCTTGGGGCTGATGACCGTGCATGGGAGCTTCCAGCTGGAGTCCGGCCAGGTCATCATCGCGGCCGACCCGCTCACCTCCACGGCGCAGGCAGTCATCGACGCGCGCAACTTCGCCTCCGGTAACACGATAAGGGACCACGATGTGATCTCCGCGGACCTGCTGGACGCGTCCACCTATCCCACGATCACGTTCATCAGTACGCGCGTCCGGCCAGACGGCGCGAGCTGGGTAATGTCCGGGTCAGTCACCGCGCGCGGCACCAGCGCCGACGTGGAGATCCGGGTCCGCGAGGCGCGGATGGAGGAGGGCGGTGCCGCCCGGTTCCGGGCCAACGCCACGCTCGACCGCACCAGTTTCGGGCTGACGAAGAGGAAGAACATGATCAGCCAGATGGTCGAGGTCGTCATCGAGGCGATCGGCGTGCCCATCTGAGCGCAACCCCGGGCGGAGCAGAGCGCGGGCAGCGGGCACTCTGCCGAGAACGGCCCCGCTGGAGCCGGCTGTCCCGTCTCACGGGATGTTGCCGCTGCCTCATGTGATCTTGCCGGATTCGCTGCTGAGCGAGAACGCCCAGTGAGACAGCGGAGGTCGCTCGTACTCGATGGCCATGTTGACCTGCGGCAACGAGCTCTGGGAGAAGCGCCCTTACCGACAACATCACGTGAGATACCAGTCTGGATCCTCGGCTGGCAGGCAATGTCGGGTGAGATTTCGCCGATCCTCGGTCTCACCCGAGATGCATCTCGCCTGGTCAGGACGTCGCCGAGAGACAAGATCCTCTAAGACGGGACACCGGCCATCGCGAGTCGCGGTGCCGAGAACTGCGGCACGCCGGGTGTCAGTAAGCCAGTTGTGAGGAGGCCAACCGAGTTCAACACCAGTGGTCCGCTGCCTGCCAAACGGATCCGTCCGACCTCGTCGGCCCGTAAAAGTGACCAGCGGAACAAGTGGTGGCTTAGAACCGCACAGCTGGCGTCTGACACCCGCCTGGATCCAGCTATCCGGCCTTTACTCTATTCAGGAAGGCCAGCCAGGAGTTGAGCGAGATTTCCAGTGGCGGATCGGACGTGTTCTTAGAGTCCCTTACAAAAAGGGATTGTCTATTGACTGCCACCTCGACGCACTCATTCTGCCCCGAGAAGGTACTTTTCCGCCAGACAAGAGTAGTAGACCGGCCCGATTCCGCCATCAGTTCGTCCCCAGCAGCTAAGGAAGGAGTGCGCCGCCGCAGGCGTAGCTGACCCGATACGCCTGCGGATTTGCCCCCCTGTGCTCCACGACCCACCAGCAAGACTGGAGTAAACGGCCTGAGATTGGAAGCAACTGATGGTTCCAGTGTGCTTCACCAGCCCGGCCGCTCCCTCACCTTGCAGAAGATCCTTCCGCCTGGAGTGTAGGCCGGTTGCCCCTACATGCATATAGGCGCATGCGTGCTTCGCATGCGCCTATTCGTTAGCGCTGGTCAGGCTGGCCGCGCTGCGCGCCATTGCGAGGCAGCGCGGCCAGCGTGACCAGCGTGGCGGCAATACACGCACGGTCAGAGGCCGTAAAGCCACGGCCAGGCATCACATGTAGCGCAGGGCTTCCTCGATGATCTTCAGCGAGTCATCCTGCTTACGTGCGATCTTCAGCAGGGCGTTGAAGCCATCCTGGTACCTGGCGAGTTCTGCCGCGAGGTACTCAGGGGCCGGCGCCCCCGGGCCGATCGCCTCTCGCTCACCAATCAGCAGGTCTCCTCTTCTTGCACCCTCGAGGTATAGGACGTCGTCTAGGCGCCCCCCGAAACCGAGCAGGACAAAAGAGCCTCTCAGGCCAAAGTGCATCCCCTCGTAGGGAATGATGCGGATGGTCACTGACGGCTTCTCGGCAACCCGGAGCAGATGGCGCAGCTGGTCGTGCATCACATCGGCTATTGGCCGGCGGATGATGGTCTCATCCAGGATGTAGCACTGCTCAGGACCACTGGCAGCTATCCTTTTCTGCCGTTCGAGCCGTAGCTTAACCGCCTCCTCCACCTCCTCTGGCGGCAAGTTGTAGGTCGCCAAGAGCGCCCGCATATAGGCCTCGGTCTGGAGAAGGCCAGGGACCGCCAGGCCGTGGCTCATGCGTATCGAGGATGCGCCATCCTCATATCCGAGGTAGGCCTCAAAGGCCCTGTCATCGCCATGGTAGAACTTCAGCCACCAGCCCGGCTCCCGGGCACCCTTAGCCCAGCTCACCAGCTCGTCGATGCGGTCCTGGTCCTCCACGCCGTAATAACGCAGAAGCCCCTCAAGATCACTTTTCGAGATTGGTGAGTTGCCGTTCTCGATGCGGGTGAACTTCGAGACGCTCCAGTCACGTGCATTTGCTACTTGCTCCTGCGTCTCTTTCCTCCCAAGTCTCAGACGTTTTAGCTCCTGTATCAGGAGCTCTCGCTGGACGGCAGGCCCGAGTTCTTCTGAACTCATTACTGACTCGCTCTCCGTGGCTGGCAGGGACTCTGGCCCCCCTGGTAATCACCCTGGTAGGAGCCCCCTTCCCGGCTCCATGCACAGGATCCAGAGATCCCCACTTATCATCGATGGTAATCTCGCCGGGCTTCAGTGTGCTACCCAGCGTACTGAAAGTTATCATATGAGCCATCAGCAGCGTGCTAGATGCTGAGATGCCGTAGGGAGGCCTGAGAGGCGGAGAAGCTACCCGGTTTGGCCAGGAGGCTACCGGCAGCCTCTCCGGGCCATAGGGCTGGGACGACCTGGACTGACACGGCCAGGTCCAATCGCCTGCGCGGGCCAGTGCCGCAGGCGATTGCGCCTGGCTCATCCCGGCGGCCCAGGCGGGAGAAGCTGCCCGGAGCCCGGTAGTTCCAGCGTAAAGGGCAGCTCCTACGAAACCGCTTGTCAAGCAAGCCATCTGTCGGCCGATCCCTCTAGGGAATCAGAACAGCGGCTCGCAGTCGGCGGCCGGGACGGCGGACCAGCACGGAGCGCCGCCTGGACGGCGGCGGCGAGCCGCGCGGTCTCGCGGTCGATGGCGATGTTGCGGCGCAGCACGCGGCGGACGACCTGGCCGGCGTGCCGGTGCGGTTCCTGCGGGCTGTCGGCCATGTCAGCGCTCCTTGTTGAGGTAGTCGTAGACGGTGGTGCGGTGCACGCCGACGGCCTCGGCGATTTCCGCGACGGTGTGCTGCCGCTTGCCGTCCGGTCCGGTGGCCTGGTACATGCGGCGGACCGTGGCGGCCTGCCGGGCGTTCAGCTTGGGCTTGCGCCCGCCGGTACGGCCGCGGGCCCGGGCGGCCTCGAGGCCCTCGCGGGTGCCCTCGATGATCAGCTCGCGCTGGAACTCATCGATCGCGCCGAGGATGTGGAACGCCAGCCGCCCGGTCGGCGTGGTGGTGTCGATCTGCTGCTTGAGGACGACCAGGCCGACGCCGCGCTCGCGCAGCTCGTCGGCGAGCGCCAGCAGGTGCTTCAGCGACCGCATCGCGCGGGACAGCCGGGTGATGACGAGCACGTCGCCCTCGCGCAGGTAAGCCAGGGTCCTGTCGAGCTCGGGGCGGGCGGCGTGCTTGCCGGAGGCGGTGTCGGTGAAGATCTTGTCGCACCCGTAGGCGGTCAGCTCGTCGACCTGGCTGTCGTCTTTCTGGCTGCGGGTGGACACCCGCGCGTACCCGATCTTCGCCATCACGCGGCCGCGGCCTGGCGGGCGGGCGGCGCGTAC
>OBLU010001210.1_pt1 | contig 24121 bp, 30 predicted proteins | sample 1518681 | NCBI WGS metagenome assembly OBLU01 (sample SAMEA3539304, study PRJEB22396) | soil metagenome | biome: tundra; feature: field; material: soil | place: USA | collected 2010-05 | depth 0.15 m
CGGAAGAGGCGCTCAAGAATCTCGACGAAGCGGGCATCGTCTATATCGGCGCCGAGGTGCATGCCGGCGACATCCTGTGCGGCAAGATCACGCCCAAGGGCGAAAGCCCGATGACGCCGGAAGAAAAACTCCTGCGCGCCATCTTCGGCGAAAAGGCTTCCGACGTGCGCGACACCTCGTTGCGCGTGCCGCCGGGCGTGCAAGGCACCGTCGTCGAAGTGCGCGTGTTCAACCGGCACGGCGTCGAGAAGGACGAGCGCGCGCTCGCCATCGAGCGCGAGGAAATCGAACGGCTCGCCAAGGACCGCGACGACGAGCAGGCGATCCTCGACCGCAACGTTTACGGCCGTCTGGCGGAATTGCTGGAAGGCCGGCAGGGCATCGCCGGCCCGAAGGGCTTCAAGAAGGACTCAAAGATCACCAAGTCAGTGCTGGATGAATATCCGCGCTCGCAGTGGTGGCTGTTCGCCTCGCCCAACGACAAGCTGATGGCCGAGATCGAGGCGATCCGCAAACAGTACGACGAGTCGAAGAAGCTGCTCGAGCAGCGCTTCCTCGACAAGGTCGAGAAGCTGCAACGCGGCGACGAGTTGCCGCCCGGCGTGATGAAGATGGTCAAGGTCTTCGTCGCGGTGAAGCGCAAGATCCAGCCCGGCGACAAGATGGCGGGCCGCCACGGCAACAAGGGCGTGGTGTCGAAGATCGTGCCGGCGGAGGACATGCCGTTCCTCGCCGACGGCCAGCCCGTGGACATCGTGCTCAATCCGCTCGGCGTGCCGAGCCGCATGAATGTCGGCCAGATTCTGGAGACCCATCTCGGCTGGGCTTGCGCCGGCCTCGGCTTGAAGATCGGGCAGGCGGTCGATCTCTACAACAGCAAGCACGACACCCGCCCGCTCAAGGACATCCTCAAGAAGGTCTATGGCGACGACGAGACCATCAAGTCGTTGGACGAGCAGGGGCTGATCGAGCTCGGCGGCAACTTGCGGCACGGCGTGCCGATCGCGACGCCAGTGTTCGACGGCGCCAAGGAAGCCGACATTGAGAAGATGCTCGATCTTGCCGGTCTCGATCATTCCGGCCAGGTCAGCGTGTTCGACGGCCGCACCGGCGAAGTGTTCGACCGCAAGGTCACGGTCGGCTTCATCTACATGCTGAAGCTGCACCATCTGGTGGACGACAAGATCCACGCCCGCTCGATCGGCCCGTACTCGCTGGTCACCCAGCAGCCGCTCGGCGGCAAGGCGCAGTTCGGCGGCCAGCGCTTCGGCGAAATGGAAGTGTGGGCGCTGGAAGCCTACGGCGCGGCTTACACCTTGCAGGAAATGCTCACCGTGAAGTCGGACGACGTCGCCGGCCGTACCAAGGTGTACGAGGCGATCGTGCGCGGCGACGACACGTTCGAGGCGGGCATTCCGGAAAGCTTCAACGTGCTGGTCAAGGAAATGCGTTCGCTCGGCCTCAATGTCGATCTGCACAATTCCAAGCAGCAGCGGCAGGGCCAGGGCGGCGACACGGCGGAAGCCGCCGAATAACAAGCGGCGCGGCCGGACTTTTATGTCCGGCCGTCCACGCGGCGTGAAGAATTATAGCGAATGCAGCCGGCGGCGGTCGGCGTAGCGGAGATGGCAATGAATCAAGAGATGATGAATCTTTTCAGCCCGCAGGCTCCGGCTCAGGTCTTCGACCAGATCCGGATTTCGATCGCGAGCCCGGAAAAGATCCTCTCGTGGTCCTACGGCGAGATCAAGAAGCCCGAGACGATCAACTATCGTACCTTCAAGCCCGAGCGCGACGGCTTGTTCTGCGCGCGCATCTTCGGGCCGATCAAGGATTACGAATGCTTGTGCGGCAAGTACAAGCGCATGAAGTACAAGGGCATCATCTGCGAGAAGTGCTCGGTCGAGGTCACGCTGTCGCGCGTGCGGCGCGAGCGCATGGGCCATATCGAACTGGCCGCGCCGGTTGCACATATCTGGTTCCTCAAGTCGCTGCCGAGCCGCATCGGTTTGCTGCTCGACATGACGCTGAAGGACCTCGAGCGCATTCTCTATTTCGAATACTACGTCGTGCTGGAGCCGGGTCTCACCCCGCTCAAGGACCGGCAATTGCTGTCCGAGGACGAGTATCTCAAGGCGCAGGAGGAATTCGGCGCCGACAGCTTCACCGCCACCATCGGCGCGGAAGCGATCCGCGAGATGCTCAAGGCGCTCGACCTCGACAAGATGCAGGCCGAGTTGCGCGCCGGCATCCTGGAGACCGACAGCGACATCAAGAAAAAGAAGATCGCCAAGCGCTTGAAGCTGATCGAGGCGTTCATCGCCTCCGGCAACAAGCCGGAATGGATGATCCTCACGGTCGTGCCGGTGATCCCGCCCGATCTGCGGCCGCTGGTGCCGCTCGACGGCGGACGCTTCGCCACCTCCGATCTCAACGATCTCTATCGCCGGGTCATCAACCGCAACAACCGTTTGAAGCGGCTGATCGAGCTGCGCGCGCCCGACATCATCATCCGCAACGAAAAGCGCATGCTGCAGGAAGCGGTCGATGCGCTGTTCGACAACGGCCGCCGCGGCCGCGTCATCACCGGCGCCAACAAGCGTCCGCTCAAATCGCTTGCCGACATGCTCAAGGGCAAGCAGGGCCGCTTCCGCCAGAACCTGCTCGGCAAGCGCGTCGACTATTCCGGCCGCTCAGTGATCGTGGTCGGCCCCGAACTCAAGCTGCATCAGTGCGGCTTGCCGAAGAAGATGGCGCTCGAACTGTTCAAGCCGTTCATCTATTCGCGGCTCGACGCCAAGGGTCTGTCCACCACGGTGAAGCAGGCCAAGAAGCTGGTCGAGAAGGAAAAGCCGGAGGTTTGGGACATCCTCGATGAGGTGATCCGCGAGCATCCGGTGCTGCTCAACCGCGCGCCGACGCTGCATCGCCTCGGCATCCAGGCGTTCGAGCCGGTGCTGATCGAAGGCAAGGCGATCCAGCTGCATCCGCTGGTGTGCGCGGCGTTCAACGCCGACTTCGACGGCGACCAGATGGCCGTGCACGTTCCGCTGTCGCTGGAAGCGCAGCTGGAAGCGCGCGTGCTGATGATGTCGACCAACAACATCCTGCATCCGGCCAATGGCCAGCCGATCATCGTGCCGTCGCAGGACATCGTGCTCGGCCTCTACTACCTCACGCTGATGCGCGAGGGCGAGCCGGGCGAGTGGAAACTCGAACTCCATTCCGATGCAGAATTTAAGAAGGACCCGAAATTAAAGAATACGGTCAAGGGTTTTTACACGAGCATCGCCGAGATCGACCATGCCCTGCAGGAGAAGATCATCGGCCTGCACACCAAGATCAAGTACCGCTGGGAAGGCATCGACGAGAAGGGCAAATCGTTCCTGAAATGGTTCGAGACCACGCCCGGTCGCGTCGTGCTCGGCAACGTGCTGCCGCGCAGCGTGAAAGCGCCGTTCGACATCGTCAACAAGCTGATGACGAAGCGCGAAATCTCCGGGATGATCGATCAGGTCTATCGCCATTGCGGGCAGAAGGAGACGGTCATCTTCTGCGACCGCATCATGGCGCTCGGCTTCTATCACGCCTTCAAGGCCGGCATCTCGTTCGGCAAGGACGACATGGTGGTGCCGGGGTCGAAGTGGAAGACTGTCGAAGAAACGCGCCAACTCGCCAAGGAGTTCGAGCAGCAATACAACGACGGTCTGATCACCCAGGGCGAGAAATACAACAAGGTGGTTGATGCCTGGTCGAAGTGCACCGAAGCGATCGCCGACGCGATGATGAAGGAAATCTCTTCCGTCAAGAAAGACGCGAAGGGGCGCGACGAGCAGGTCAACTCGATTTACATGATGGCGCATTCCGGCGCGCGCGGTTCGCCCGCGCAGATGCGTCAGCTTGCCGGCATGCGCGGCCTGATGGCGAAGCCCTCGGGCGAGATCATCGAGAGCCCGATCATCTCGAACTTCAAGGAAGGCCTGTCGGTGCTCGAGTACTTCAACTCGACGCACGGCGCCCGCAAGGGTCTCGCCGACACCGCCTTGAAGACGGCGAACTCAGGCTATCTGACGCGGCGTCTGGTCGACGTGGCGCAGGACTGCATCATCACGAGCCAAGATTGCGGCACCAAGGGCGGCATCAAGGTTCGCGCCATCATCGACGCGGGCACCGTGGTCGCACCGCTGGCTATCCGCATCCTCGGCCGCACCACGGCGGAGGACGTCAAGGACCCGGCCAGCAACAAAGTCGTGGTCAAGCGCGGCACCCTGCTGACGGAGCCGGAAGTCGAAGCGATCACCAATGCGGCCGTGCAGGAAATGAAAATCCGCTCGGTGCTCACTTGCGAGTCGAAGAACGGCGTGTGCGGGGCCTGCTACGGGCGCGATCTCGCCCGCGGCACGCCGGTCAACATGGGCGAGGCGGTGGGCGTCATCGCCGCGCAGTCGATCGGCGAGCCGGGCACCCAGCTCACCATGCGCACGTTCCACATCGGCGGCGCGGCGCAGATCTCCGAGCAGTCGTTCATCGAGTCGAACTTCGACGGCAAGCTCAAATTCAAGGGCAAGAACATCGCCAAGAACACCGACGGCGACGTGGTGGCGATGGTGCGCAACATGGTGGTGGCGGTGGTGGACCCCGACGGCACCGAACGCGCGCATCACCGCATCCCGTACGGCGCGCGCATGCGCGTCGAAGACGGCGACAAGATCAAGCGTGGCGAGCGCATCGCCGAGTGGGATCCCTACACGCGGCCGATCCTCACCGAGGTCGAGGGTTCGATCGCCTTCGAGGACCTGGTCGACGGTCTGTCGATGTCGGAAGCGCTCGACGAATCGACCGGCATCGCCAAGCGCGTGGTGGTCGACTGGCGCACGGGGTCTTCGCGCAATCAGCAGGAGCTGCGTCCGGCGATCGTGATCAAGTCGGGCAACAAGCTGCTCAAGCTCGCCCGCGGTGGCGACGCGCGCTATATACTCGCGGTGGATGCGATCATCTCGGTCGATCCCGGCGGGCACGTGAAGGCGGGCGACGTGATCGCGCGCATTCCGACCGAAAGCGCCAAGACCCGCGACATCACCGGCGGTCTGCCGCGGGTAGCGGAGCTGTTCGAGGCGCGCAAGCCGAAGGACGCGGCCATCATCGCCGAGATCGGCGGCACGGTGCGCTTCGGCAAGGACTACAAGAACAAGCGCCGCCTGACACTCGAGCCGACGAGCAAGGGCGACGAGCCGAAGGAGTACCTGATCCCGAAGGGCAAGCACATCCATCTGCAGGATGGCGACGTCATCGAGAAGGGCGATTACATCGTCGAGGGCAATCCCGCCCCGCACGACATTCTCGCCATCAAGGGCGTCGAGGAGCTGGCCGCCTATCTGGTGAACGAGATCCAGGAGGTCTACCGGCTGCAGGGCGTCAACATCAACGACAAGCACATCGAGGTGATCGTTCGCCAGATGCTGCAGAAGGTCGAGATCGACGAGCCCGGCGACACCGAGCTGTTGCAGAGCGAGCAGATCGACAAGACCGAGATGGACGAAATCAACGCGCGGGTCGAAGCCGAAGGCAAGAAGCCGGCCAGCGGTCATCCCGTGCTGCTCGGCATCACCAAGGCGAGCCTGCAGACCCGTTCGTTCATCTCGGCGGCGTCGTTCCAGGAGACCACGCGCGTGCTCACCGAGGCCGCCGTCAACGGCAAGGCGGATACGCTCGACGGGCTCAAGGAGAACGTCATCGTCGGCCGCCTGATCCCGGCCGGCACCGGCGCGATGATGGACGAGTTGCGCGAGATTGCGATCAAGCGCGATGCGCTCATCCTCGAGGAACGCGAGAAGGACGCGGCCAAGGCTGCGGCCAAGGCCGAGGCGGAAGCAGCACCCGCGCTGCCGCCGGCGGAGTAAGCCACTTCGCCGATCAAGAATTAAGAGGGCCGCCTCCGGGCGGCCCTTAAGTTTGCGGCCCTGGCTTCCGCTGTATGGCGGAAGCGCCGAACGGCCCCGAACCCTCGATTTTTCAGCCCTTTTCGCCTTGACTTGGGGGAATGTGGCCGATACATACGCCTCACTTTACGGCAGGCGGTGAGCTTCGCTTGTTCGGAACGGCCGCCCGGCTAACCCTTTGAGAGTGTTAAGTATTTCTCAAAGCTTGGCTGGCGCATCGCCTCGAGGAATGAAGCTCAAACGCTGCCTCTGACAGCCACTGTCAGGCTTGAGTGACCGGGCGCGCGGTCTTGCGCTGCGCGGCCGTCCGGAACCGAAAGAGCGCCCCCGCGAATAAAGCGGATGGCGCGATTTCGTTTTGCGTGCGGGAAACGCGCAAAGCGAGCTGCGAGGGGCGATAAAGCCCAAAACGAATCCGGGCGCTCTTAGCCCAAACGAAGGTAACGAAGGCCAACGATGCCGACGATCAACCAGCTGATTGCCAACCCGCGCAAGCCCCTCAGGGTGCGCATCACGGCGCCGGCGCTGCAAGGCAGCCCGCAAAAGCGCGGTGTCTGCACGCGCGTCTACACCACGACGCCGAAGAAGCCGAACTCGGCGCTGCGCAAGGTGGCCAAGGTGCGCTTGACCAACGGCTTCGAGGTGATCGGCTACATCCCAGGCGAGGGGCACAATCTACAGGAACATTCGGTGGTGATGATCCGCGGCGGCCGCGTCAAGGACCTGCCGGGCGTGCGCTACCACATCCTGCGCGGCGTGCTCGACACCCAAGGCGTCAAGAACCGCAAGCAGCGCCGTTCGAAATACGGCGCCAAGCGTCCTAAATAATCGGAATCTGAACCATGTCCCGCCGCCACGCCGCCGAAAAACGCGAAATCATCCCGGACCCGAAGTTCGGCAACGTCGTCGTCAGCAAGTTCATGAATGCCGTCATGTATGCCGGCAAGAAGTCGGTCGCGGAAGGTATCGTCTACGGCGCGCTGGAAATGATCGAGAGCAAGACCAAGCAGGCTCCGCTCACGGTGTTCCAGCAGGCGCTCGACAACGTGATGCCGTCGATCGAAGTGCGCTCGCGCCGCGTCGGCGGCGCCACCTATCAGGTGCCGGTGGAAGTGCGCACCTCGCGCCGGCAGGCGCTTGGCATTCGCTGGATCATCTCGGCCGCGCGCGAGCGCAACGAAAAGACGATGACCGAACGGCTCTCAGCCGAGCTGCTCGACGCATCCAATAACAGGGGAAACGCCGTCAAGAAGCGCGAGGATACCCACAAGATGGCGGAAGCCAACCGGGCCTTCTCGCATTACCGCTGGTGACGGCGAATAACGGAATCAAGGACTAGAACTGCAATGCCCCGTAACCACCCGATCGAGGACTACCGCAATTTCGGCATCATGGCCCACATCGATGCCGGGAAAACCACGACCACGGAGCGGATCCTCTATTACACCGGCAAGAGCCATAAGATCGGCGAGGTGCATGAAGGCGCCGCGACGATGGATTGGATGGAGCAGGAGCAGGAGCGCGGCATCACCATCACCTCGGCCGCGACCACCGCGTTCTGGAAAAACAAGCGCCTCAACATCATCGACACCCCCGGCCACGTCGACTTCACCATCGAGGTGGAGCGCTCATTGCGCGTGCTCGACGGCGCGGTTGTCGTGCTCGACAGCAACCAGGGCGTCGAGCCGCAGACCGAGACGGTCTGGCGCCAGGGCGACAAGTACAAAGTGCCGCGCATCGTCTTCGCCAACAAGATGGACAAGATCGGCGCCGACTTCTTCAAGTGCATGGACGACATCAAGACCCGCCTCGGCGCCAGGCCGGTGGCCATTCAGCTCCCGATCGGTTCGGAGCAGCAGTTCAAGGGCCTAATCGATCTAGTGCGCATGAAGGGCGTGGTGTGGAACGACGAATCCCTCGGCGCCGATTACCACGATATCGACATTCCCGCCGACATGCTCGCGCAGGCTCAAGAATACCGCGACAAGATGATCGAGGCGGCCTGCGAGCTCGACGATGACGCGGCCACCGCCTATCTCGAGGGCAAAATGCCCGACGAGGCCACCATCAAGAAACTGATCCGCAAGGCCGTGATCACCGGCGCTTTCTTCCCGGTGCTGTGCGGCTCGGCGTTCAAGAACAAGGGCGTACAGCCGCTGCTCGACGCCGTCGTCGATTACCTGCCGAGCCCGCTCGACGTGCCGCCGATCCATGGCATCAACCCCGACAATGGCGAAGACGTCGTGCGCGAGCCGAAAGACAACGCACCGCTCGCGCTGCTCGCCTTCAAGATCATGGACGACCCCTTCGTCGGCACCATCACCTTCTGCCGCATCTATTCCGGCACGCTCACCAGCGGCACCGGCGTGATCAATTCGACCAAGGAGCGCAAAGAGCGCATCGGCCGTATGCTGCTGATGCATGCGAACAACCGCGAGGACATCAAGGAAGCCTTTGCCGGCGACATCGTCGCGCTGGCCGGCCTCAAGGAAGTGCGCACTGGCGACACGCTGTGCGATCCCAAGCAGCCGGTGATCCTGGAAAAGATGGAATTCCCCGATCCGGTGATCGAGATCGCGATCGAGCCGAAGTCGAAGGCCGACCAGGAAAAGCTCGGCATCGCGTTGGCCAAGCTGGTGGCGGAGGACCCGTCCTTCCGCGTCAACACCGATCCGGAATCAGGCCAGACCATCATCCGCGGCATGGGCGAACTGCATCTCGACATCAAGGTCGACATCCTCAGGCGCACCTACAAAGTGGACGCCAATATCGGCGCTCCGCAGGTGGCGTTCCGCGAGAAGATCACCCAGCGCGTCGAGCACGACTACACCCACAAGAAGCAGACCGGCGGCTCCGGCCAGTTCGCGCAGATCAAGATCATCGCCGAGCCGTCAGCGCCCGGCACGCCGTTCGAGTTTGAAAACGAAGTCGTCGGCGGCACCGTGCCGAAGGAATACATCCCGGGCGTCGAGAAAGGCCTGGAGTCGGTACTTGGCTCCGGCGTGCTGGCGGGATTTCCGGTGGTAGACCTGAAGGTGACGCTGATCGACGGCAAATATCATGACGTCGACTCTTCTGCCTTGGCGTTCGAAATCTGCGCGCGCCAATGCCTGCGGGAAGCTCTACAGAGAGCTAGGCCCGTCCTGCTCGAGCCGATCATGAAGGTCGAAGTGGTGACGGTGGCGGAATACACCGGCTCCGTCATCGGCGACCTCAATTCGCGGCGTGGCCATATCCAAGGTCAGGACACGCGCGGCAATGCCAACGTCATCAATGCGATGGTGCCGCTGATGAACATGTTTAGCTACGTCAACAACCTGCGGTCCATGTCTCAGGGCCGCGCCACATTCACGATGCAATTCGATCACTACGCAGAGCTACCCGCCAACGTGTCAGCGGAAGTGCAGAAGAAATTCGCGTGACGATCGCAACCTGAAAGATTCTGAACGGAGAGGTCCATGGCCAAAGAAAAATTCCTGCGCAACAAGCCGCATTGCAATATCGGTACGATCGGTCACGTCGACCACGGCAAGACGACGCTGACGGCGGCGATCACCAAGGTGCTGGCGGAGACCGGCGGCGCCGTCTTCACCGCCTATGACCAGATCGACAAGGCGCCGGAAGAAAAGGCGCGCGGCATCACCATTTCGACGGCGCACGTCGAATACTCGACCGAGAAGCGCCACTACGCGCATGTCGACTGCCCCGGCCACGCCGACTACGTGAAGAACATGATCACCGGCGCGGCGCAGATGGACGGCGCAATCCTGGTCGTCTCGGCCGCCGACGGCCCGATGCCGCAGACCCGCGAGCACATCCTGCTCGCCCGCCAGGTCGGCGTGCCGGCGCTCGTCGTCTACATGAACAAGGTGGACATGGTGGACGATCCCGAATTGCTCGAACTGGTCGAGCTCGAGGTTCGCGAACTGCTGTCCAAGTATAATTTCCCCGGCGACAAGATTCCGGTGATCAAGGGCTCGGCGCTGATGGCGCTCGAGGGCAAGGACGAAAAGCTCGGCAAGGAATCGATCCTGGCGCTGATGAAGGCGGTGGACGACTACATTCCGCAGCCGGAGCGTCCGATCGACCAGCCGTTCCTGATGCCGGTGGAAGACGTGTTCTCGATCTCCGGCCGCGGCACCGTGTGCACCGGCCGCATCGAGCGCGGCATCATCAAGGTCGGCGAGGAAGTCGAGATCGTCGGCATCAAGCCGACGCAGAAGACGGTCGTCACCGGCGTCGAGATGTTCCGCAAGCTGCTCGACCAGGGCGAGGCCGGCGACAACGTCGGCTGCCTGCTGCGCGGCACCAAGCGCGAGGAAGTCGAGCGCGGCCAGGTGCTGTGCAAGCCCGGCTCGGTCAAGCCGCACACCAAGTTCAAGGCGGAAGCCTACATCCTCACCAAGGAAGAGGGCGGCCGTCATACCCCGTTCTTCACCAACTACCGTCCGCAGTTCTACTTCCGCACCACCGACGTGACCGGCGTGGTGCACCTGCCGGCCGGCACCGAGATGGTGATGCCGGGCGACAACGTGGCGATGGAAGTGCACCTGATCGTGCCGATCGCCATGGAGGAGAAACTTCGCTTCGCCATTCGCGAGGGCGGCCGCACCGTCGGCGCCGGCGTGGTGGCGAGCATTATTGAGTAAGCGAATAGAGAAGAGCGAATAGCGAATGGATTGACCTCCGCTCGCTACTCGCAATTCGCCCTTCGCGGGAAACAGCCTGCGCGGGCGATGATCCAAGAAAGAGACAACGGCAATGAACGGCCAGAATATCCGGATCCGGCTCAAGGCGTTCGATCACCGCATCCTCGATGCGTCGACGCGTGAGATCGTGAACACGGCCAAGCGCACCGGCGCGCAGGTCCGTGGCCCGATCCCGCTGCCGACCAAGATCGAGAAGTTCACGGTGAACCGCTCGCCGCACGTCGACAAGAAGAGCCGCGAACAGTTCGAGATGCGCACGCATAAGCGCCTCTTGGACATCGTCGATCCGACGCCGCAGACCGTGGACGCGCTGATGAAGCTCGACCTCGCCGCCGGCGTCGACGTCGAGATCAAACTGTAAAGGCCGGGTGAGGAATTAAGATGCGTTCCGGAGTGGTTGCGCAGAAGATCGGAATGACCCGGTTGTTCACCGATGCCGGTGAGCACGTGCCGGTCACGGTGCTGCGCCTGGCGCAGTGCCAGGTGGTCGCACACCGGACCAAGGACAAGAACGGCTATGTCGCGCTCCAGCTCGGCTCGGGCGAGCGCCGCACCAACAACATGATCAAAGCCGATCGCGGCTATTTTGCCAAGGCCAAGGTCGAGCCCAAGCGCAAGCTGGCCGAGTTCCGGGTGACCGAGGACGCGCTGATCCCGCTCGGCGCCGAGATCACCGCCGACCACTTCGTCATTGGGCAGTTCGTCGACGTCTGCGGCACCTCGATCGGCAAGGGCTTTGCCGGCGGCATGAAGCGCTGGAATTTTGCGGGCTTGCGCGCCTCGCACGGTGTGTCGGTCTCGCACCGCTCGATCGGCGGCACCGGCGGCCGGCAAGACCCCGGCAAAACCTTCAAGAACAAGAAGATGCCCGGCCACATGGGCGTCGACCGGGTGACCACGCTCAATCTCAAGGTGGTGAAGACCGATGTCGAGCGCGGCCTCATCATGGTCGAGGGCGCGGTGCCCGGCGCCAAGGGCGGCTGGATCACCGTGCGCGACGCGGTAAAGAAGAAGCCGCATAAGGATGTGCCGAAGCCCGGCAAGTTCCGCCTGGCGGAAGCCGCCGAAGCGAAATCCGAGGCTAAGCCGGATGCCAAGCAAGCTCCCGCCGCCCCCGCCGTGACGGAGGGCGCGTGACATGGAATTGAAGATCACCACCCTCGAAGGCAAGGAAGCCGGCTCCGTCAATTTGTCGGATGCGATCTTTGGCCTCGAGCCGCGCAGCGACATCCTGCAGCGCTGCGTCAACTGGCAGCTCGCCAAGCGCCAGCGCGGCACGCACAAGACCAAGGACCGCTCGGAAATCTGGCGCACCGGCAAGAAGATGTATGCGCAAAAAGGCACCGGCGGCGCTCGTCACGGCTCGGCACGCGTGCCGCAGTTCCGCGGCGGCGGACGCGCCTTCGGCCCGGTGGTGCGCAGCCATGCCATCGGCTTGCCCAAGAAGGTGCGCGCGCTCGCGCTCAAGCACGCGCTGTCGGCCAAGGCCAAGGACGGCGGCATCATCGTCATCGACAAGATGACGCTGAAGGACGGCAAGACCAAGGGCCTCGCCAAGCAGTTCGACAAGCTCGGCCTGATCAACGCGCTGATCATCGACGGCGCCGAGGTCGAGCTGAACTTCCGCAACGCGGCGCGCAACATTCCGAATATCGACGTGCTGCCGGTGCAGGGCATCAACGTCTACGACATCATGCGGCGTAAGACCCTGGTGCTGACCAAGGCCGCGCTCGATGCGCTGGAGGCGCGATTCAAATGAGCACCAGCGATCCGCGCCATTACGACGTCATCCTGTCGCCGGTGATCACCGAAAAGGCGACCATGGCGTCCGAGCACAACAAGGTCGTGTTCAAGGTGCGTAAGAACGCGACCAAGCCGCAGATCAAGGAAGCGGTCGAGAAGCTGTTCGACGTCAAGGTCAAAAACGTCAACACGCTCACCCGCAAGGGCAAGCTCAAGGTGTTCAAGAACAAGGTCGGGCAGCAGTCCGATGTGAAGCGCGCGATCGTGACCCTGGAAGAGGGTCATCGGATCGACGTGACCACGGGATTGTAAGGGAAGCTCCGATGGCGTTGAAAACATACAATCCGACCACGCCGAGCCAGCGCCAGCTGGTCAACATCGACCGCTCGTCGCTGTACAAGGGCGCACCGGTGAAGGCGTTGACCGAAGGGCAGCATTCGTCTGGCGGCCGCAACAATAACGGCCGCATCACCTCGCGCTTCCGCGGCGGCGGCCACAAGCAGGCCTATCGCAAGATCGATTTCCGCCGCACCAAGTTCGACGTGCCGGCGACCGTCGAGCGGCTCGAATACGATCCCAACCGCACCGGCTTCATCGCGCTCATCAAGTACCAGGACGGCGAGCAGGCCTACATCCTGGCGCCGCAGCGCCTTGCCGCCGGCGACCAGGTGATCGCCTCCGAGCATGCCGACGTGAAGCCGGGCAATGCCATGCCGATCGCCAATATTCCGGTCGGCACCATCGTGCACAACATCGAGATCAAGATCGGCAAGGGCGGGCAGGTCGCGCGCTCGGCCGGCAGCTATGCGCAGATCGCTGGGCGCGACCAGGATTACGTCATCCTGCGGCTTAGTTCCGGCGAGCAACGCCTGGTGCATGGCCGCTGCATGGCGACCATCGGTGCGGTCTCGAACCCGGACAATATGAACACGACGATCGGCAAGGCCGGCCGCCAGCGCTGGAAGGGCCGCATGCCGCACAACCGCGGCATCACCATGAACCCGGTCGATCACCCGCATGGCGGACGCACCAAGGGCGGCAAGCATTGGAGCACGCCCTGGGGCATTCCGACCAAGGGCAAGAAGACGCGCAAGAACAAGCGCACCACCAAATTCATCGTCGCCAGCCGGCACGACCGCAAGAAGCAGCAGCAGTAGGGACAGAGATATGACGCGTTCAGTCTGGAAAGGTCCGTTCGTCGACGGCTATCTGCTGCGCAAGGCGGAGGCCGCGCGCTCGTCGGGCCGTCACGAGATGATCAAGATCTGGAGCCGGCGCTCGACCATTCTGCCGCAATTCGTCGGCCTGAATTTCGGCGTCTATAACGGGCAGAAGCACATTCCGGTGATGGTGACCGAGGAAATGGTCGGTCACAAGTTCGGCGAATTCGCGCCGGGCCGCATGTTCTACGGCCATAGCTCCGACCGCAAAGCCAAGCGTGCGGCCGCCGCACCGGCGGCGCCGGGTGCCCCGGCTGCCGCGCCGGCCGCGACGCCGGCGGCGAGTTAAGGAATCGAGAGAGACGTCATGGGCAAGAGCGCACACGAGCGAAGCCTCCCGGATAACGAGGCCAAGGCGGTGAGCCGGATGATCCGGGTCAGTCCGCAGAAGCTCAATCTTGTCGCGCAGATGATCCGCGGCAAGAAGGTCGCGAGCGCGCTCGCCGACCTCGAGTTTTCGCGCAAGCGCATCGCCAAGGATGTGCGCAAGTGCCTGGAGTCGGCGATCGCCAATGCCGAGAACAATCACGACCTCGACGTCGACGAGTTGGTCGTCGCCGAGGCCCATGTCGGAAAGGCGCTGGTGATCAAGCGCTTCAGCCCGCGCGGCCGCGGCCGCATGGGGCGCATTTTGAAACCGTTCTCCCACCTGACCATCATCGTGCGTCAGGTCGAAGCGCCAGCCGCAGCGAAAGCCTGAGGGGTCGTTTATGGGTCAAAAAGTTAATCCGATTGGGCTGCGTCTCGGGATCAACCGCACCTGGGACTCGCGCTGGTATTCCGGCAAGGCCGAATACGGCACGCTGCTGCACGAGGACATCAAGATCCGCGAAGAACTGATGAAGCAGCTCAAGCAGGCGGCGGTGTCGAAGATCATCATCGAGCGGCCGCACAAGAAGTGCCGCGTCACCATCCACTCGGCGCGTCCGGGCGTGGTGATCGGCAAGAAGGGTGCCGACATCGAGAAGCTGCGCAAGTCGGTTGCCAAGCTCACCGACAGCGACGTGGTCATCAATATCGTCGAAATCCGCAAGCCGGAACTCGACGCGCAACTGGTCGCCGAATCGATTTCGCAGCAGCTCGAACGCCGCGTCGCGTTCCGCCGCGCCATGAAGCGCGCGGTGCAGTCGGCCATGCGGCTCGGCGCCGAAGGCATCCGCATCAACTGCTCCGGCCGTCTCGGCGGCGCCGAAATTGCGCGCATGGAGTGGTACCGCGAAGGCCGCGTGCCGCTGCATACGCTGCGCGCCGATGTCGACTACGGCGTTGCCACCGCTTTCACCACCTACGGCACCTGCGGCGTCAAAGTCTGGATCTTCAAGGGCGAAATCCTCGAACACGATCCGATGGCGCAGGACAAGAAGCTCGCCGAAGGCGACCAGGGCCGTCCGCGCCGCGAAACCGCGGCCTGAGGAAAGAACAAGAGTTAAGTCATGCTGCAACCGATCCGCACCAAGTTCCGTAAGGCGTTCAAGGGCCGCATCCACGGCCTCGCCACCAGCGGCGCCACGCTCGCCTTCGGCCAATACGGCCTCAAGGCGCTGGAGCCCGAGCGCGTCACCGCGCGCCAGATCGAGGCCGCGCGCCGCGCGCTCACCCGCTTCATGAAGCGGTCGGGGCGGGTGTGGATTCGCATCTTTCCGGACGTACCGGTGTCGAAGAAGCCGATCGAAATCCGCATGGGCAAAGGCAAGGGCACGCCCGAGCTGTGGGTCTGCCGCGTCAAGCCCGGCCGCATCCTGTTCGAGGTGGACGGCATTCCGATCGGCGTCGCCAAGGAAGCGCTGGCGCTCGCCGCCGCCAAGCTGCCGGTCAAGACCCGTTTCATCGAACGCATCGCCGAGTAGAGCCATGAAAGCCGCAGACGCAAGAGCGATGACGCTCGACCAGATCGACGACGAGGTGCTCAAGCTCAAGAAGGAGCAGTTCAACCTGCGTTTCCAGCGCGCCACCGGTCAGCTCGAGAATACCTCGCGCGTGCGCGTTATCCGCCGCGACGTCGCGCGCCTGAAGACCATTGCCGCGCAAAAGCGCGCCGGATCGATGCCGGAGATTGCGCCGAAACCGAAAGCGGAGGCGAAGCCCAAGGTTGCTAAGCCGAAGGCCGAGAAGCCGAAATCCGACAAGCCGAAATCAAAGAAGCCGCAGTCCGCGAAGAGCCTCAAGGCTGGCGCGAAGAAGACTGCCGCGAAGAAGTCGAAGAAGTAAGGGGTTCGAGATGCCGAAGCGTACGCTCCAGGGCGTCGTCGTCAGCGACAAGCAGGACAAGACCGTCGTCGTGCGCGTCGACCGGCGTTTCACCCATGCGACGATGAAGAAAACCATTCGCCGTTCGAAGAAATATCATGCGCATGACGAGAAGAACGAGTTTTCCGTCGGCGACACGGTGTGGATCGAAGAGCGTCGCCCGATCTCCAAGCTCAAGTGCTGGGAAGTGATCCGCGGCGATAAGAAACAGAAAGCTTAATGAGCGCCATGTTCGTAGATAAATTGCGCGCACAAACAATGAGAGCCGCATCATGATCCAGATGCAAACAAACCTCGACGTGGCGGACAATTCCGGCGCGCGCCGCGTCATGTGCATCAAGGTGCTGGGCGGCTCCAAGCGCAAATACGCTACCATCGGCGACGTCATCGTCGTCTCGGTGAAGGAAGCCATTCCGCGCGGCCGCGTGAAAAAGGGCGAGGTGATGAAGGCCGTGGTGGTGCGAATCGCCAAGGACATCAAGCGCGCCGACGGTTCCGTCATCCGCTTCGACCGCAATGCGGCGGTGCTGATCACCCCGCAGATGGAGCCGGTGGGAACCCGCATCTTCGGGCCGGTGCCGCGCGAATTGCGCGCCAAGAATCACATGAAGATCATCTCGCTCGCCCCGGAGGTGCTCTGATGGCCGCCAAAATCAAAAAGGGCGACAAGGTGATCGTGCTCGCCGGCCGCGACAAGGGCCGTTCCGGCGAGGTGATCGAGGTGCGTCCGGGCCAAGACCGCGCGCTGGTGCGCGGCGTCAACATGGTCAAGCGCCACCAGCGCCAGACCGCGCAGCAGGAAGGCGGGATCATCTCCAAGGAGAGCACGATCCATTTGTCCAACCTGGCGATGGCCGACCCCAAGGACGGCAAGCCGACCCGCGTCGGCTTCAAGTTCGTCGGCGAGGGGCAAGACCGCAAAAAGGTGCGCATCGCCAAGCGTTCCGGAGTCGAGATCGATGGCTGACACGCAACAGAATACCGAACCTAAGAAGCCGAAGAAGCCGAAAGTCGCCAAGGATAGCGACGCGCCGAAGGTGAAGAAGCCGCGCGAGCGCTCCGACTACGTGGCGCGGCTCAAGACCCATTTCGAGCAGGTCATCCGCGCCGAGCTGAGCAAGCAGTTCGGCTATACCAACCGCCTGCAGGTGCCGGTGATCACCAAGGTCGTGCTCAATATGGGCATCGGCGAGGGTGTCGCCGACCGCAAGAAGGTGGATAACGCCGCCGCCGACCTGACGCTGATCGCCGGCCAGAAAGCCGTGATCACCATGTCGCGCAAGTCGATCGCCACCTACAAGCTGCGCGACGGCCAGGCCATCGGCTGCAAAGTGACGCTGCGCAAGGCGCGCATGTACGACTTCATCGACCGGCTGGTAAATATCGCGCTGCCGCGTATCCGCGACTTCCGCGGGCTCAATCCGAAGAGCTTCGACGGCCGCGGCAACTACAGCCTCGGCATCAAGGAACACATCGTGTTCCCGGAGATCGATTTCGACAAGATTACCGACTCTTGGGGCATGGACATCACCGTTTGCACAAGCGCACGCAACGACGATGAGGCGCGCGCGCTGCTGGCTGCATTCAACTTCCCGTTCCGGCAGTGAGGGGCGATTCCGTTCCCTCAAACGCGGAAACGTAAGGAGCTAAAGGTATGGCGAAGAAGAGTTCGATCGAGAAGAACAACCGGCGGCGTAAGATGACGAAGCAATTCGCCAATCGCCGCAAGGCGCTCAAGACGATCGCCCGCGACAAGACGCTGCCGATGGAGGAGCGTTTCGCCGCCACCCTCAAGCTTGCCGAACTGCCGCGCAATTCCTCGGCCACCCGCATCCGCAATCGCTGCGAGCTCTCCGGCCGTCCGCGCGCCTATTACCGCAAGCATCGTCTCAGCCGCATCGCGTTGCGCGACCTCGGCTCCAAGGGCCTGATTCCCGGCCTCGTGAAGTCGAGCTGGTAGGGGGATCGCGATGGGTGTCAACGATCCGATCGGCGACATGATTGCCCGCATCCGCAATGCGCAGATGCGAGCCAAGTCGAAGGTTTCCATGCCGGGCTCCAAGCAGCGCGAGCGCGTCTGCGAGGTGCTCAAGACCGAAGGCTATATCCGCGGCTATGCCAGCGTCGCGCATGCCGATGGCCGCAGCGAGCTCGAGATCGAGCTGAAATATTTCGACGGCGAGCCAGTGATCCGCGAGATTTCGCGCGTCTCCAAGCCCGGCCGGCGCGTCTACGCCTCGGTCAGGGCATTGCCGCGCATCAATAACGGCCTCGGCATCTCGATTTTGTCCACGCCCAAGGGCGTGATGGCCGATCACGAAGCCCGCGACGCCAATGTCGGCGGCGAAATCATCTGCACGGTGTTTTGATGTCGCGCATCGGCAACAAAGCGATCGCGATCCCGTCCGGCGTCACCGCCAACGTGGAAGGGCAGACCGTCAAGATCAAGGGCCCGAAGGGCGCCATGCAGGTCGTGCTGCATGACGACGTGACGGCCAAGATGGACAAGAGCACGGTCAAGCTCGAGCCGCGCAGCGAGAGCAAGCGGGCGCGCTCGATGTGGGGCACTTCGCGCACGCTGGTCGCCAATCTGATCGCGGGCGTGACCAAGGGCTTCGAGGAGCGGCTGGAGATCACCGGCGTCGGCTACCGCGCCGCGGTGCAGGGCAGGTCGCTGAACCTGCAGCTCGGCTTCAGCCACGACGTGAATTTTCCGATCCCGGAAGGCATCACGATCGCGACGCCGAAGCCGACCGAGATCGTGGTCACCGGGATGGACAAGCAGAAAGTCGGCCACGTCGCCGCCGAGATCCGCGGCTTCCGTCCGCCCGAGCCGTACAAGGGCAAGGGCGTGAAATACGTCGGCGAATACATCTTCCGCAAGGAAGGCAAGAAGAAGTAGAGGGACGCGCGATGTCGAGATTAAGCGATCGAACTGCGCGACGGACGGCGACCGTGCGCCGCAACGTCAAGCTTGCCGCCGGCACCAGCGGCCGCGCGCGGCTGACGGTATTTCGCTCGTCCAAGCACATCTACGCCCAGCTCATCGACGACACCAAGGGCGAAACGCTCGCGGCGGCATCCTCGCTCGAAAAGACGACGCGCGAGGGGGCCAAGACCGGCGCCAATATCGATGCGGCGAAGGTGGTCGGCAAGCTGATCGCCGAGCGCGCCAAGGAGAAGGGCATCAAGGACGTCGTGTTCGACCGCGGCGGCTATCTCTATCACGGGCGCGTCAAGGCGCTGGCCGATGCCGCGCGCGAAGGCGGCCTCAACTTTTAACGGATTAGACGCACATGGCACATGAACCCCGACGAGAGCCGCGCCGCGACCGTGAACGCGGCGGCCGCGATGAGCGCGACAGCGAGTTCACCGACAAGCTGGTCCACATCAATCGCGTGGCCAAGGTGGTGAAGGGCGGCCGGCGTTTTGCCTTCGCCGCGCTGGTGATCGTCGGCGATCAGAAGGGCCGCGCCGGCTACGGCCACGGCAAGGCGCGCGAGGTGCCGGAGGCGATCCGCAAGGCCACCGACGCCGCCAAGCGCAGCCTGACGCGCGTGCCGCTGCGCGAAGGCCGCACGCTGCATCACGACGTGTTCGGCCGTCACGGCGCCGGCAAGGTGATCCTGCGCGCGGCGCCTCCGGGAACCGGCATCATCGCCGGCGGTCCGATGCGCGCGGTGTTCGAAACGCTCGGCATCCAGGACGTGGTGGCCAAGTCGCTCGGCTCGTCCAATCCTTACAACGTGGTGCGCGCGACTTTCGACGCGCTCAAGCATCAGGATTCGCCGCGCTCGGTCGCGGCCCGCCGCAATATCAAGGTCTCCACGCTGCAGTCGCGCCGCCGCGAAGGCGATGCTGAACCCGCGACGGATTAAGGATCACGCGAATGGCTGAGGCACAAAAGACCATCAAGGTCGAGCAGGTGGCGAGCCCATCGCGGCGCCACCATGACCAGCGCGAGACCCTGATCGGGCTGGGCTTAAACAAGATCGGCCGCACCCGCGACCTGCCGGACACGCCGTCGACGCACGGCATGATCCGCAAGCTGCGGCATCTGGTGCGCGTGGTCGGCAAAGCGAGTTAAGAGGACGAGTGCCATGAAACTCAACGAGATCGCCGACCGGCCGGGCGCGCGCAAGAACCGCATGCGCATCGGTCGTGGCATCGGCTCCGGCATGGGCAAGACCGGCGGCCGCGGCGGCAAGGGCCAGACCGCGCGCTCCGGCGTGCGTATCAAGGGTTTCGAAGGCGGTCAGATGCCGCTGCACCGGCGCCTGCCCAAGCGCGGCTTCCGCAATACGTCGTTCGCGGTCAGGCTAAACGAAACCAATATCGGCAAGGTGCAGGCGGCGATCGATGCCGGGCTCATCGATACCAAAAACGCAGTCGACGTCGCGGCCATGGTCAAGGCCGGTCTGATGCGGCGCGCCAAGGGCGGCGTGAAGCTGCTCGGCGACGGCGAGCTCAAGAGCAAGGTCGATTTCGCGGTCTACCGGGCGTCGAAATCCGCCGTCGCGGCGGTCGAGAAGGTCGGCGGCAGCGTGAAAATCCTCGCTCCGGCGAAGGAAGTGGACGCCGAGCCGAAGGGCAAGAACAAGCGCATGGCGCTGGAAGCGGCCAAGGGTCCCAAGCCGAAGGCTGCCAAGCCCAAGGCGGAAGCGGCCGAGGGCGAAGAGCCCAAGGTAGAGCCCAAGGCCGAGTAATTTCATAACGGTGTCATCGCCCGCGCAGGCGGGCGATCCAGTAAACCCGGCCTAGAAGAACTGGTGTGAGAGCATATTTAGGAGACGGCGAGTACTGGATGCCCCGCTTTCGCGGGGCATGACAGCGGCAAAGCCGGGGCGCGGCGGCAGGAGCGACTGATGGTTTCGGCAGCGGAACAACTGGCGGCCAATCTCAACTTCTCGGCGCTCGCCAAAGCCGAAGAGCTCAAGAAGCGCATCTATTTCACGGTCGGCGCGCTGCTGGTCTATCGCCTTGGGACCTATATTCCGCTGCCGGGCATCGATCCGGCCGCCTGGGAGCAGATCTTCAACACCCAGGCCGGCGGCATTCTCGGCATGTTCAACATGTTCTCCGGCGGCGGTATCCACCGGATGGCGATCTTCGCGCTCAACATCATGCCCTACATCTCGGCCTCGATCATCATCCAGTTGATGACGACGGTCTCGCCCACGCTCGAAGCGCTCAAGAAGGAAGGCGAGTCGGGCCGCAAGATCATGAACCAGTACACCCGCTATCTCACGGTGGCGCTGGCCGCGTTCCAGTCCTACGGCATCGGCATTGGGCTGCAAGGCACCGGCAGCGTTGTTAGCGAACCCGGTTTCTTCTTCCTAATCTCGACCACGATCACGCTCACCGGCGGCACCATGTTCCTGATGTGGCTGGGCGAGCAGATCACCTCGCGCGGCATCGGCAACGGCATTTCGCTGATCATCCTGTCCGGCATCGTGGCGCAGTTGCCGTCGGCAATCGCCGGCACGCTGGAACTCGGCCGCCAGGGCGCCTTGTCCACCGGCTTGATCCTCGCCATCATCGTGATGGCGACCGCCGTCATCGCTTTCATCGTGTTCATGGAGCGCGCGCAGCGCCGGTTGCTGATCCAGTATCCCAAGCGCCAAGTCGGCAACCGCATGTTCGAGGGCCAATCCTCGCATCTGCCGCTCAAGCTCAACACCTCGGGCGTGATCCCGCCGATCTTCGCCTCCTCGCTGCTGCTGCTGCCGACCACGGTCGCGAATTTCAACGCGGGCTCGGGACCAGGCTGGTTCACCACGATCACCACGCTGCTCAGCCATGGCCGGCCGCTGTTCCTGATCCTTTACATCGGGCTGATCGTGTTCTTCGCGTTCTTCTACACCGCGATCGTGTTCAACCCGACCGAGACCGCCGATAACCTGAAGAAGCACGGCGGCTTTATCCCCGGTATCCGGCCGGGCGAGCGCACGGCGGAATATATCGACTACGTGCTCTCGCGCATCACCGTGATCGGCGCGCTCTACCTCGCCATCGTCTGCCTGATCCCGGAAATCCTGATCTCCTATGCCGCGGTGCCGTTCTATTTCGGCGGCACCTCGCTGCTGATCGTGGTCAGCGTCACCATGGATACGGTCGCGCAGATCCAGGGCTACCTGCTGGCGCACCAGTATGAAGGCTTGATCAAGCGGTCGAAGTTGCGGGGGCGCAATCGATGAGACTGATCCTGCTCGGCCCGCCGGGAGCGGGGAAGGGCACGCAAGCGCAGCGCCTGGTCCAGAAACACGTCATCGTCCAGCTTTCCACCGGCGACATGCTGCGCGCCGCGGTCGCCGCCGGCACGCCGGTCGGCCTGCGCGCCAAAAGCATCATGGATGCCGGGCAACTGGTTCCCGATGAGGTGGTGGTGGCGATCGTCGCCGATCGCATCGATCAGCCCGACGTCAAGCGCGGCTTCGTGCTCGACGGCTTCCCGCGCACGGTGCCGCAGGCGCAGGCGCTCGACCGCCTGCTGGCCGAGCGCGGCCTCAGGCTCGACGGGGTGATCGAGCTCAAGGTGGACGAGGGCATCCTGCTCAAGCGCATCGAGACCCGGGTCGCCGAAATGACCGCCCGCGGCGAGAAGCTGCGCGCCGACGACAATCCGGAAGTGCTCAAGGGCCGCCTGGCGGCCTACCGGGCGCAGACCGCGCCGCTCGTCGACTATTACGCCGGCCTGGGGCAGCTCCGCAGCGTGGACGGTATGGCGCCGATCGATGCCGTCACCGCGGCCATCGACCGCATCCTAAGCCCCTCCCGGGCCGGCAAGGCCAAACCACCCGCCAAGGCCGCCCGCCGCAAGGCCAAGGCCGCTAAAGGCCGTTCGGCTGGCAAAGCCCGTAAATCGGGGCGAAAGCCGAGCCCTCCGGCCCGCGCCAAAAACAAGGCTGGACAGCGCAAATCGCGTACCCGGCGGAGGTTGACGAAGGCTAGATGAATCCCTTAATAAGCTGCACATTCAGAAGCTTGACGCGATGCCGGGCCCCAGAAAACCGGGGACAGGTGTCGTGTTACGCTTTGCGCTATCCCCTTCCAGGGACACGAAGATTCGGCGCGTCACGCGCGGCCGGACGATAACAGGAGAGACCATCCGTGGCTCGTATCGCGGGCGTAAATCTGCCCACCAACAAGCGCGTCGTGATCGCGCTGCAGTACATCCATGGCATTGGGCAAAAGAAAGCCCATGAAATCATGGAGAAGGTTAACCTGCCGCAGGAGCGGCGGGTGTCGCAATTGACCGACGCCGAAGTGCTGCAGATTCGCGAAATGATCGACCGCGACTACATGGTCGAGGGCGACCTGCGCCGCGAAGTGGCGATGAATATCAAGCGGCTGATGGATCTCGGCTGTTACCGGGGCCTGCGCCACCGCAAGGGGCTCCCGGTGCGCGGTCAGCGCACCCATACCAATGCGCGCACCCGCAAGGGTCCGGCCAAGACCATCGCCGGCAAGAAAAAGACACCGACTCCGCAGTAACGACAGGAATTGCCCGCGCCTGATGGCAGCGGGCTGCAAAGGGATTGAGAATGGGTAAGGAAGCCACCCGCGTACGCCGGCGCGAACGCAAGAACATCGCGTCGGGCGTCGCGCATGTCGCTGCGTCGTTCAACAATACCATGATCACCATCACCGATGCGCAGGGCAACACCATTGCCTGGTCGTCGTCGGGAACGATGGGGTTCAAGGGCTCGCGCAAATCGACGCCCTACGCCGCGCAGGTCGCCGCCGAAGACGCCGCCAAGAAGGCGCAGGAGCACGGCATGAAAACCCTCGAAGTCGAAGTGTCGGGCCCGGGTTCGGGCCGTGAATCGGCACTACGTGCTTTGCAAGCGCAGGGCTTTACCATCACTTCGATCCGCGACGTGACCACGATCCCGCATAACGGTTGCCGGCCGCGTAAGCGTCGTCGCGTTTGATTTCCGTTTCTGGCGGACGCTGCCAGCGTCCGCTGCCGCCGAACTTTTCCCCACACGGCGGGTGGGATGCGCGGGCAAGCCTCGCGCCGCTCAACAGGTGAATGACGTGATCCAGAAAAATTGGCAGGAATTGATCAGGCCGAACAAACTGCAAGTGACCGCCGGCAACGACGCCGCGCGGACCGCCACCGTCGTCGCCGAGCCGCTCGAACGCGGTTTCGGCGTGACGCTGGGCAATGCGCTGCGCCGCATTCTGCTGTCTTCGCTGCAGGGCGCCGCGGTGCAGTCGGTGCATATCGACGGCGTGCTGCACGAATTCTCCTCGATCG
>OBLU010001211.1_pt1 | contig 24121 bp, 19 predicted proteins | sample 1518681 | NCBI WGS metagenome assembly OBLU01 (sample SAMEA3539304, study PRJEB22396) | soil metagenome | biome: tundra; feature: field; material: soil | place: USA | collected 2010-05 | depth 0.15 m
GCCGCTGCCGCCGAGCGCATCCCGGCACGCTCGCGCTCCGTCGTGGGCGACGACCACGCGGTGCAGCCGCAGACGCTCCAGTGGCGGCAGGGGGTAGGGGAAGCGCTTCGAGCAGCGGCGGTCGAGGAAGAGGCGATCCGGGAAGGCCCGGATCCAGCGTTCGGCCCCCCAGATCTGATCCGCGGAGGCGAGGACGGCGCGTCGGAACCAGCGGTCCCAGCGCTTCTGGAGATCGTCGGTGTTCCCGTCGGGAAAGCGACAGTCCTTGTCCGAGAAGATGATGACGTGGGGGTCGAAGACGATCAGGAGGTCGCATACCTCCTTGCCGTCACGGCTCCCACCCACCGCGCCCTGGTCGCGGAAGACGCCCGGGTAGCTCCAGAGCGAGAGGAACGTCTGATCCGCGAGGGCCTTCAGCTTCCGCTCCCCGGCGGTCTGACCCTCACCCTGGTGAACGGGGTCGGTCACCGAGCACACCATGGCCGTGGTCGGGATGTTGTCGCGCCCATCCGAGGCGCGGTGCCGTGCGCAAAGCGCGTGACGGGTGACTCAACCAGTGCGCCCCTCGCCTCGTGCGTCTCCCTCCACCGGCAGGATCTGGAACCCACAGCTCCGGCTCGTACGGCCGCGGGCGATGCGTTCCCACTCGGGGACGTACGCCTTCATCAAGCTCCGAAACAGGCGCCCGTGATTGGGCACGTTGAGGTGGAGGAGCTCGTGGACGATCACGACGTCCTGGAAGTCTCCGGGTTCGCGCAGGAGGTCGACGCTGAACGTGACCGTTCCGGCGGTCGAGCAGGAGGCCCACTTCCGGCGCATTGCCTGGACCTGGAGCCGTCGCGGCTGGACCCCGATCCGCTCTGTCCACGCACGGGCTCGTGCCTTGAACTGGGCACGCGCCACGTGGAACGGGGCGCGACGAACAGGCGTGGTTGAAGGGCGGGGGCTCATGCGTGCGCGATGCGGAGGAGACTCTCCGCTGTCTCGACCATCGACTTCTTCCCCACGGCCGGCATAAGGTGCTTATAGAGTTCGGCCTTGAGTAGCCGAAGCTGGCCGGCGTTCTCGCGGTGCTCTGGGTACTTTGCGAAAACCGCCTGGAGCGTCCCGGCCAGCACGAGGGCCTTCTCGGCGTCCAGGCCGCCTCGCTTGAGCGCGTGGTGGACCGCGAAGGTGTGCTCGTCGAGGGCGAGTCGCTCCCGCTCCAACTTCGCGTCGAGGAACTCGCGCACGAGCTTCTCCAGCTCGGAGACCGCCTCGCCGGTCGAGAACTGCCGGTCGCCGAAGAGCTCGAGTACGGCTTGGACGCGGTCGCCGATCGGCACGAGGAACGGCTGTTCCGGCCCCTCCTTCGCGACCGTGTCCACGATCGCGCGGCCGAGGTTGATCACCTTCGCCGTCACCGAGCCGCCGTCCTTCCGGAGCGCCTTGAGCGCCTCCTCGTCGATCGTGACGAGTGGCAGCGCGCCCGTGAACCCGTACGCCGAGGTTTCCTCGCGCACGAGGGATTCCGTCTTTCGCATTAGGTCGTACACTGGCCCCACTTGCCTGCCATATGCGCTCCGCAGGAGGTTGTAGAGGACGGAGAGCCGCGTGTACGCGTCGATGTGCGGGCGGAGAAACGCGTCTGGCGAGAGGATCTCGTAGAGGGTCTCGATCTCCTTGAAGAAGCTGTAGAAGACCTCGCGTCGCTCCGGGTCGGTGAACCCCTCGATCGCCCGCTCGACGGCCTTATCGTCCACCCAGGCGCCGCAGTACTCGAGGTACGCGGGCGCCTGAATCGCCATGAGCGAGTCGAAGCGCTGCTTGAGGACGTCAATGTTCTGGATGACGGAGGCAACCACGTCGGAGTCGAAGGAGAGCGCCTTCTGGAGGTTCTCGAAGATGCCTACGAAATCGAGGACGAAGCCCGCCGGCTTCTTGACCGAGCCGTCCTCCTCGTACGGGCGGTTCACGCGCGCGATCGCCTGGAGGAGCGTGTGGTCGCGCATCGGCTTGTCGAGGTACATGCAGTAGAGGACCGGCGCGTCGAACCCCGTGAGGAGCTTCTCCGTAACGATGAGGATCTTCGGGAGCTTCTCGCGCTTCACGAACGCTTTGCGGAGCTGCTTCTCGGCGTCCTCGTCGATCTTGAACTCGGTGAGGAGCTCCGGGTCGTTGTGGGCGGTGGTGTAGACGACGGCGGAGTAGCCCTGGGGAAGGTGCCTGTCGAGCGCGTGTTTGTAGAGCGCGCAGGCCTCCCGGTCGACGCCCACGAGGAACGCCTTGTAGCCGAGCGGCTCGACGTTCTCCTTGAAGTGCTGGGCGACGAACGCGGCGACCTTCCCGACGCGGTCCGTGGCCTTGAGGAAGGTCTTCAGGTTCACCGCGCGGTCGAGGATTTTGTTCAGCTCCTCGATGTCGCTCACGCCCTCGGTCTCCGCGATCGAGAGGAACTCCTTCTCCAGTTGCTGCTCGGGGACGCGCATCTCGTTCGGGGCGAGGGTGTAGTGGAGCGGGAGCGTCGTGCCGTCCGCGATCGACTCGGCGATCGAGTACTTGTCGAGGTAGCCCTTTGGATCGTCGACGCCGAAGACCTTGAACGTCCCCTTCCCGTACGCCGTCTTGTCGATCGGCGTCCCCGTGAACCCGATGTAGGTCGCGTTTGGGAGCGCCGCGACCAGGTAGTTCCCGAGGTCGCCGCCCGTCGTGCGGTGCGCCTCGTCGACGAGCACGAAGACGTTCTCCCGTGTCGAGAGGTCAGCGTCCGCACCCTCGAACTTGTGGACCATGGCGACGATGAGTCCACGGTAGTCGTTCCGGAACAGCTCGCGGAGCCGCTTCTTCGACGTGGCTTGCTCGTACGGGAGGCCGTAGGCCGTGAGGTTCTGGAAGAGCTGGCCCTCGAGCTCGTTGCGGTCCACGAGCATGAGGACCGTCGGCTTCTCGTTCCGCAGCGCCGGGTGCTCGAGGATCTGCTCGGCAGCCGTGATCATCGTGAAGGTCTTGCCCGACCCCTGGGTGTGCCAAACCAGGCCGTGGCGCTTCTCCGGGTCGAGCGCGCGGTCGACCACCTTCTCGACGGCGCGCGTCTGGTGCTGCCGAAGGACGATCTTGCGAAGCTCGTCGTCGCGCTTGTAGAAGATGATCCAGTCGCGGAGCAGCTTCAGGAACCGCTCGCGCCCGAAGAAGCGCTTCACCTTCCGCTCGAAGTTCCCCGCCTCCTCGTCCTTCCAGTTGAAGAGGTTCTTGCGGTCGAGGTTCCAGGTGACGCCGTAGAAGAAGTCGACGAGCCGCGTCACGTCGAATACTTGCGGTGCGGTTAGGAGCTCGGGCGTCTCGCGGTGGTAGCGCCGCACCTGGTCGATCCCGACGTCGATGGCGTCGCTCCTCGTGGCGCCCTTCACCTCAACGAGCGCCACGGGAATGCCGTTGAGAGCGAACATCACGTCCGCGCGGTTCGCGTGCTGGCCGTTCGTATAGCGCCACTCGTCCGTCACGTGGAAGACGTCCTGCGCGAGGTGGTCGTAGTCGACGAGCATCACGTTGCGGTGGCGCTTCTCCGCCGCCACGAACACGGTCCGCTCGCCGCGGAGCCAGGCGAGCACCTCCGCGTTGCCCTCGATGTTCGTCCGCACGCTCTCAATTCTCCCGATGACTTCGCCGACATTCTCAGGTGTCACGACGCCGGGGTTGAGTTCGAGGAGTTTGCGTTCGAGCGTCCTGTAGAGGAGCGTCCCGCTCTCGCCGCCGCGCTCGGTGATCGCCTCGTCGCGCGAGAGGATCGTCCAGCCGACGTCACCGGCGTACCGAATGAGGGGGTTCTGGACTCCAAAACGTTCGTTGCCGAGGTTAGGCATAAGCGTTCAGATGGCGTTCAAGCAATGGTGCGACGCTGAGTCGTCCGCTCAATACAGCACTCGAAGCGGAAGCAAAGAGTGCCGTGAGGAGATCCCTCTTCCGCTCAGCAATAAGCACTCGCGCGTCAAGTTTTTGTCCAAGCACTGAGACGTCACGCTGCTCCGCCAGCGTCGGCAACGCAACAGTCATTCGTTTCATCGCCCCCACATTGAAATGCTGTTGTGCAAGGCCACCCTTAGACGACCGGACATGGCCCTTGCCCCAAGGTGAATTCAAGAACCTTGCAAGGTAGTCGCTTCCGATCAGAGCTGGCTTGGGACGGCAAAATATGAGATCAATGCAGTTGCTTCCCGTGTAACGCTCTGGAACGACGCATGCGGTCCCCGGATAGCCTGTCCGAACAACAAGAACATCGTTGGCTCGTACGATCGACTTTTTATGTAATGCGTTTGCAGATTCCGAGATGAAGACCAGGTCCTGGTCTTCAAGGCGATCTTCGCGGACATTGAAGGACCGAAAACACGGGATGCCAGATGGCGCGTAATACTTTGCTGGAGTCACGACTATGCCGACGGAAATCGTCTCGCACAGGGTCTCGGCCTTCGCCAATGTCCAGCTCTGTGGTATCTCTCCAACCTCTGTCTGTCTAAGTGGCTCGCCACGCAACCCTTCACGGAATACTTTAGCCATGGTCGCGGCCTTGAGTTCCTTGAGGCTGGCAACTCGCCGACGCTCGATCTCGATAGCGTCCTGGATCCTAGAGAGGAAGAACGCGATAGCACGCTGTTCTGCGATCGGCGGGACGGGGATCTCAAAGTTGACTAAGGTGTCTTTGTTGATGGCTCGGAATATCGCTCCCGAGCCCAACCGGTCCAATTCATCCTTGTAGGCCATCAGGACGAAGAAGAGGTACTCTCCGACGGTCGATTGGCTGGCGCGGACTGAGGCGACGCCACGTCCAATGCAGCAGCGTTCCGTCGCGACGTTTACGTCTCCGACCGGAGCCCGAACCGATAATAGTACGTCGCCCTTGTCGGCGAAGCGCGCGGGGGCCGTGCACCACACGCGGGGGACTGGGTGGCGAAGACCGAAGTCGGCCTTACCCTGATAGAAGGGCAGACCGATCCCCGAGTTGTTATAGCTCGACGATGCTGGTGACTGACCCATGGTCAGAAGCGCAACGTCACGATCGCCGAGACGGCGGGTAGTCCAACTCGTGTGTGTGGTCGTGGAGTTCATCGCTGCATCGGCGACGAGTACCCGAGGGCAGCAAACGCCTGCTCCAACTCACGGTCCAACCCTGCCGCTTCTGTGGTGACGCCACGTAACTCCTGAAGAATGGAGAGGACATCGCGATGTTCTGCGACAGCTTTGCTGGCGACATACCTCGACGGGGACAGGTTGTAATCGTTCGCGGCGATCTCCGCTGTGGTAACGACCCTCACCAGCCGCTCAGTATCGATGCCATCGTGGAACACCGCTGTGATTCTTGAGAGGGCCTTCTCGGAGAGATAATTCTTCGGGCGGCCCTTCTCGAACTCGCTGCTTGCGTTGACGAGGACGACTTTGCCGCGACGCTCCTTGGACTTCGCGCGGTTGAGAACCACTATGATGCCAGCGGCTGTCGTGTTGTAGAAGAGGTTGTCCGGCAGAAGAATAACTCCCTCAACCCAGTCGTTCTCGACGAAAGCCCTCCGAATAGTCTTCTCTTTGTTGTCCCCTTGGTTGCCACTACCGCGGCTCACCGCGCCGGTGTCGAGTACGACGGCGGCCCTGCCCGTGTCAGTGAGGGAAGCGATCGCATGCTGGAGCCAGGCCCAGTCAGCGCCGGAAGCCGGCGCATAGCCTGTCGTGAACCGTTCGTACGGGTCGCTCTCGTAGATCGCGGGGTCGATGTTGTCCTGGTTCCACATCGGATTCGCCACGACGACGTCGAAGCGCCGGAGCCGCGAGCCATCGAGGAACTTCGGGTTCGTCATCGTGTTACCGCGGACGATTTCCCCCTCCATGTCGTGGAGGACCATGTTCATTCGCGCGATGGCGAAGCTGGACCCGGTGAGTTCCTGGCCGTGGAGTTTCAGTGGCCGTTTCACAGTCTTCTCCCGCTGGAGGAGGCGGAGCTCGCACTTGATGAGCAACCCCGCGGAGCCGCACGCGCAGTCGTAAACTTCCTCACCCTGCTTCGGCTCGACGAGGTGCGCGATTAGCCAGCCGACCTCCTTCGGGGTGAAGAACTCGCCGGCGCTCTGCCCCTGCCCCTCGGCGAACTTGCGGAGGAGGTACTCGTAGGCACGCCCGAGGAAGTCGGCCTCGACGTCCTTCAGTCCGAGCCGGTACCTAGGCTCGCTGAAGAGCTCGATGATGCGGTTCAGCGCCTCGTCGCTCACCTCGCGCTCGCCGTTGCGCGTCTCGTTGAAGTCGACGATATCGACGACCCCCTGGAGGCTGGGGTTCGCCCGCGCAACGGCGCGCGCGGCGTTCGTGAGGCGCTCGCCCAGGGTCTTCGGCGCCTTACCCGCAGGCCACTCGATCTGCCTCCGCCCGGCGAGGACGGGCCACGTGGCGACCTCGGGGATGAAGAAGCGGACGAGCGAGTGGTCCTCCTCGAGAACGGTGAGCGCGGTGTCGGGGTCGCCATATGTTTCCGCGAGGCGGGCGACCTCGTCCTCGAACACGTCGGAGAGGCGCTTGAGGAACAGGAGCGGGAGGATGTAGTCCTTGAACTTCGGTGCGTCCTTCTCGCCGCGGATCGAGCACGCCGCTTTCCAGAGCATCCCCTCCATCGACTTCGTGTCGAGGGTGGTGGCGTCCGTTGGGAGCGCCGTGTCGGAAGACCGCGGCCGCCGCCCGCGCCTGGGCCGCTCAGCGACGGGGGCAGGTTCCTCGCCGCCGTCGATCTGGTCGGCGAGTGCCTGGAGCCCTGGGCCTCGCGCACGAAGAAGGGTGGCGAGACCATGTCTAGCTCGCTCATCGGGGTTGGTCTTGCCGTTCTCCCATCGGTTGACGGTTGGGAACGAGACCTTAAGGAGACGAGCCAGCTGTTCCTGCGTCAGTTTCAGGCGCAGCCGGACCTCGCGAACCAGATTTCCGAAGCTACTTGACGGTGTGGGCTTCACAGTCCGATGTTATATCAGCTATTATATCAGCGCAATGGATCATGCAGATGCAGGACGGCCCCGGCGGTCGTCACGGAAGGCAGGCTCGGGGCGGACGAAGAAATCCTCCCACGTAGGGGGACAGCTGTTCGGTTACTCCCTCCAGACCACGCGGGCTGTCGTCCGCCTGCTTGAAGCACCGGCAGGTTCCTCCGTCAGCTTGGAGGTGTTCGACGACGTCGGCGTCGAGGCTCCGGGTGGCGACAAGGTCGCTGAGCAGACGAAGAGCGCCGGCCAGAAGAACCCGATCGCCGACCGCTCCGTTGACCTCTGGAAGACGTTCGCGAACTGGATCGACGCAGTCGAGAGCGGGGAGATCACGCTGGAGGGCACCTCCTTCGAGCTCTACGTATCGAAGAAGCGGAGCGGCCCGATCGCGGAGTCGTTCTCGGTCGCGGACGGCGCGGAGCTCGCTACAGCGGCGCTCAAGGCGGCGAGGGAGAAGCTGTGGGGCACGCCGCCGGGGTACTCGAAGCGCAAGCGCGTGGCGTCGACGCTCTCGCCGCACGTCGATCGCGTTCTCGGGGCTGATGAGGCGACCGTCGCCGGGATCATCGAACGCTTCTCACTCGCCTTCGGCCAAGGGGCTTCCGTGGCTGAGGTCGAGAGGCTCCTCGCTACGAAGATCATCTCGGACGAGATGCGGCCCACCGTCGCTACCCAGATGCTCGGCTGGACAAAGAGGGAGATCGATGGGCGGCTCGAGCTGGGGAAACCTGCGGTGATTGCGGTGGACGCGTTCACCGTCGAACTCCACTCCTTCGTGGAGAAGTACGACCGAAACAAGATTTTGTACTCCTTCGCCCCAGAACCTCTCCGAGACGAAGTGGAAGCGGAGCTCCCGACCCGCACCTACATCCGACAGCTCGACATCATCGACGCTGACTACGAGACGAAACTGCGTGCTGCGAACGATTTCCTCCGGGCTGGCCTGAATCGGTCGATCTGGGGTGTGAAGGGCATGGTGCACCCCTCGAGCTTCGACGACTTCGAGGACGAGCTGCTCCGTACGTGGTCCGCCAAGAAGATGGCGGTCGCGGTCCAAGCGAAGGGTCGACCGCATCCAGAAGTCGGGCAGCTCCTCTACGCGGAGTGTGTGCAGATTCGGCAAGCACTCGAGGGACGTCCAGTGCCGCCCCACTTCACCCCCGGCTGCCTCCACACGCTCGCCGACGCTCAGCGCCTCGGGTGGCATCCGAGCTTCGAGAGCGAACTCGTGAGACAGGTCGCCGCTCCGGCTCCCGCGGCAGTATGACGGCCGTACTCGCCCGCGAGGTCCAGGCGATCCAGAATCCCGCGCTTGGCGGGGCACTCTTGTGGCGATTCGCCATCGGCTACGCGGCTGCGAGGAAGACGCCGCAGTCCACACCGCTCCCGGTGCTGTTCCTTCCGCTCCCGATCCTGTTCCACGAGGAGACCTTCGCGCTCGTCGCCTCGACGCAGCGCCAGTCCGGTCTCAGGACTTTCGCCGGGAAGTTCGGCGAGTCTTCCGTGAACGAGAGTGACGTCCTCCTCTCCCTGGAGCGTCGGGCCAGGGCGCTTCGGCCTCTCACCCTCTCAGCTCTGCGCATTGCTGTCTCATCACGTCTGCTCTTTGTCGAACCAACGACGGCGGAGGTCGTCGCGCTGTCCGATACCGCGCCGACCTCGATCCCGGAGTCTGTCCGGCCCCTCCTCAAGAACGCTGAAAAGCTGGGCGTATGGTGCGGTGGTGTGACCACGTACGAACTCTCTACCCTCCTCCACGTGGGGTTCTGATCTATGAAGTTCCAAATTCGTGAGCTCATCCTCTGGCCGCGTGATCCGAAGCGCCCACCCAAGCGACTCTCTTTCGACCTGGGTTCGCTCAACGTCATCAGCGGCGTCTCGCGCACCGGCAAGTCAGCCGTGATCCCGATCGTGGACTACTGCCTCGGTGCCGACACGTGCACCATCCCCGTCAGCACGATCCGAGATCGTTGCAGCTGGTTCGGCATCATCGTGGCGACGCCCCAAGGGGAGAAGCTCCTCGCTCGGCGAGAGCCGGGGAACCAGCGGTCCACTGGCGATATGTTCGTGCTCGACGGCCAGTCGGTGGAGCCTCCGCTCGGCACCCCGGTGAAGAACACCACCGCTGATGCGGTCAAACGGTCGCTCGATGAGTTCGCGGGGCTGACGCTCCTTGATTTCGAACCGGAGCGATCGACGAGCGGCTTCAAGGGTCGACCGAGCTTCCGCGACCTTATGGCCTTCACCTTCCAGCCGCAGAACATCGTGGCGAATCAGAACGTCCTGTTCTTCAAGGCCGATACCCACGAGCACAGGGAAAAGCTCCGAACCATCTTCCCCTACGTCCTCGGGGCGCTCTCGCCCGAAATCCTCGCGAAGCAGCACGAACTCAGCCAGCTTCGGAAGGATCTGCAGCGGAAGGAGCGGGAACTCAGGACCCTCCAGAGCGTCTCAGAGCGTTGGATCGCTGAGATCCGAGCGTGGGAATCACAGGCTCGCGAGCTCGGTCTCATCACCGCACCCGCAGACCCTGAAGCTGCGACGTCGTCCGTTATCGATCAGCTCCGTCGAGTCGTCCACTCCAAAGAGCGAATCTCGAGCGTCACAGAGGAGACGATCAACGCGTCAGTCCAGGAACTCGTCGGCCTCCAGCGAGAGGAGTCCGAACGAGCGACGACCGTCGCCCAGCTCCGACGCCGCCTGTCCGAGATGGAACAGCTCCGAGAAACGGCCACGCAGTACAAGGGCCAGCTCCAGGTGCAACGCGATCGGCTGCAGGTCGCGAAGTGGCTCTCCGGCCTGCACGACTCAGATCAGGCGTGCCCGCTCTGCGGCCAGGGTATGACTGGCGCCCGCGAAGGATTGAAAGACCTCCTCGCGGCGCTTGAGCAGCTCGAGCGGAGCGCTGGTCAGTTCGTCGGCGTGCCCGCAGCGTTCGATCGGGAGCTGCAGCGCGTCCGCGAGCATCTCCGGCCGGCGACCGAGCAGCTCGAGGGCGTCCGTCACCGGATCAGAATCCTGTCGAGTGAATCCGAGGAGGCGCGCGCCCGGCAAGACGCCACCCTCGAGTCTTCGCGATTCGTCGGCCGACTCGAACAGGCATTGGAACACTACGAACGCCTCGGCAATGACGGTGAGCTTGCCGCCGAGGTTGCATCGCTCCGGGATCGCGTTCGCGCCCTGGAGGCAGAGGTGCAGGAGAGCGAGATCGGGAAGCGAACCAACCTCGCCCTGAAGAAGGTGTCGACGTTCGCGGAGAGACTCCTACCGAGCCTCGACGTGGAGTGGCCGACGGATTCCGTCGCGCTATCGGTCACCGACCTGACGATTCGCGTTGCGCGGCGGGAACGCGAGGACTACCTCTGGGAGATTGGCAGCGGTTCGAACTGGCTCTCCTATCACCTCGCCATGAGCCTTGCCCTCCAGCAGTTCTTCCTGTCACTTCCAGCGAGCCCAGTTCCTTCCTTTCTCGTCTTCGACCAGCCGAGCCAGGTGTACTTCCCGAGGCGCCTCGCAGAGCGGCCGGGCGAGGACGAGAAGGATGCTGAGCCGAAGTACCGCGACCAGGACGTTGATGCGGTGCGAAAGGCCTTCCAGACGCTCGCCGACGCCGTCACCGACGCAAGAGGCCAGCTTCAGATCATCGTCCTCGACCACGCGACTGACACCGTCTGGGGCGGCATAACGCCACTGAACCTCGTTGCAGACTGGCGCGGTGGCGAGAAACTTGTTCCAGACGAATGGGGCGAGGCCGAGCCGCCCAAGCCTCCGGAAGCTGCTTAGGCGCGCCACCGCCTATCTGACGCTCTTGACTCCCTCGGCGTCGGGCTGATCCGCAGGTTCCGTCACTCCCTGTGAATCTTACCCGCGTCAAGCGAGCGGATCGTGGCGCCGAGTTCCTGCGCCGCCCGGGCCGCATTCGCCTCGAGGACGCGAAGGGCTTCACAGCAATAGAGAATCGCTGCCCGAATCAGGCGAAGCATGCGAACAGTCTCTGATTCGAGTTCGTCGACCTGGATCGTTCGCCACCTCGAGAGGTCGGCGTGAAGCCGCCCCGGCAAGACAAGCGAATGCTGGAGGTCGTTGCGGAGCTCGCGGAGGCCCTTGAAGCGGCCATTGCCTGTCTCAAAACTTGCCGACAGGTAAACGAGCGCGCGAAGCCCGACAGATTCCGGCCACGCTGTCGAATCTCGAAATGAAAGTTTCCGGTCGTGCTTCTCGAAAAAGAGCTTATCGAATGCGGGGCGGCTCTCAATTCCGAAGCGGCCACATAGCAACGCAGCGATTCGGTCGAGTACCCCGTACGCTTCGCGGAACGCTGCGCCAAGGAACGCGGTACGGCGGGAGAAAACGAGCCCGTCAATCGGCCAGCTCGTGATTTCTACCTGGCTCGCGTCATCCGCCCGCGAGAGCCAGAGCAGCGCGCGAGCCCCCATGAAGCCCTGTAGCAGGAGGTTGACTTCCGCGAGCTTCATCTGCGCCTCGCCGCCCTTGCCGGGTTCGATCAGGACGCCCTCAAGAGGGAAGCGGTCGTAGCCGTCAGACTTCTCGGCGCGACAGCCCGAGCAGAGGTTCAACCCGAGATCTGTCGTGCAGACGAAGGCCGGCAGCCCTTCGCCCCAGGTTGCGGCTGGAGGGATGAGCAGCCGTGACGGCTCGCCGGCGGCGCCGGCACGATGAAAGTGAGTGCGGGGTGCCCCCTCCGCGAGCAGCCCATCGATACGGGCAATGCATTCACCAATGTGCGCTCGGAAGGGCCGATCAACCCGCTCGAGTTCGAGAGCATTACGGTATGCGTCCGATGCGTCTACAAGCAGTCCCGGGAATCGACCGTAGAACGCCCAGACAGACCAGAGGGCGTCGCCAAGACTCGCCCACCCTGGGCCGCGTCGGGGATGAGCGGAGAGCGTTTCGCGGGCGAGGTCGAGGGCTTCTATGGCACGGCCGGATCCCGCCAGTGCGGAGACAAGGTTAAACCGGGCTTCCGGTCTGTCTCCGCTTTCATCGATGGCCTCGTAGTAAAGCGACGCGCCTTCAGCGACTCGTGGGTCGAAACGCACGGCGACCGCGTCCTCTGGCGTCGCGGGAGAAGACCCGAATAGGCCATTCGCGAGATTGAATTTGAACTGCGTTACCGACACCCGTTCGAGCGCCTGGCGAGTCAGTGAGATCCCTTCTTCAACCAAGCCTCGGTCGCCAGTGTCCTGGCCGATGTCGATCAGGACGCCGCCGACGTTCCCGACGACCTTTGGGTCCGAGCCCCGGAGAGTAAGCCACTCGCGCGCTGCGGCCTCGGCGGCGGGTGCCTCGCCGGCCATGATCTGGTCCCGAATCTCGCTGAACGGTTTCAACCCGCGTCTCGTAGTTCCCGCTCCCGGCGCTTCACCCCGATGACTCAGTTTACGGGTTTCCGCTCAGAAGCCGCCCCATCGAATCAACCTGTCCAAATCCAGCTCGGCGGGTGAGATGACAACTTCAAGCGCGGTCTGCGCCGTCGTCTGCCAGAGCTGTAGTGCGGACGTCGGCGTGATCTCGATTGGCCCTGAGGAAGGCTGCGCCTGATCAGAACCGGTCAGGCAGCAGTCCCGCGCAATGGGAAGGAGGAGGGCGAAGCCACCGTCCCTCTGCGCAGTCTTCAAGTCTCTACGGGTCAGGTTCAGGTCCTCCATGACCAGAGGGTGGTCGGAGGTAATCACGGGTAGATCGCGGGAGCGTGAGACGTGCAGCGCCCACGAGAGGCGTCCGAGGAATGACCTTAGTGCGGCCGCCTCCCGGAGTATCGCTTCAGAGACCGCATCTTGGTTCGCGGGGTCCGAGAGGCCGCTCGGAGCGGATCCCGATTGCGCCAGAAACCGAAGACGGAACAGCGGGCTGCGCAGGCTGAGCAGCGCCATGAAGTTGATGAGCAGTGGAAGCTGGGCGGCCCAGCCGCCGAAGTCGCCCTTTCGAAGCTCGGCCAGTACCGCCGGCCACGAGTTCTCGCCTGCCCACAGCATCTTCCTGAGATCGGATTCGATCTGCGGGTCAGAGTGGGTCTCGAAACCACGGAAGGCACAGACGGATTTCGTGCTCTTCCGCGACCAGGTGTGACGCAATTTTGTGAAGACCCGAAGAGGCTCAGGAGAGCCTTCCTCCTGCGGATCTACGAATCCACGTAAGTAGGTCTGAGGGACGTAATGGTCGCTGGCCATTTCTCCCGTCAGTTTCCCCGGGCCTTTGCGTGGCGGTCGGCCAGCGCGTCAATGATCCGAAAGATCGCCTTTCGATCGGCGGGGGGCAGCTCGTCGAGCCGCTTGAGGTGACGCTGCCGGCGAACATTACCGGCGGGCTTCGGTCCCCCAGCATGGCCCGACCCCTTTTTTCGGCCGAAGAGAGCTTCGATCGAGACCTTCAGCGCGTCTGCGATCCGGATTAGGAGCTCAGGCGGCGGGGAGACCCCCTTTACCTCGTAATAGGCGACGACCCGCTGTGAAACGCCGACGAGCTTGCCGAGCTGGGTCTGAGTCAGGCCCTTCTCGACCCGATAGCGCCGGATTCGAGCACCCAGCGACTGCTTTCCGGCGGCTACACGCGGTCCCCTCTTCCCCATGAAACGAGTTTAGGCGGCGTTCTCTGGCCGGGGCCGGAAAGGCTGCTTGACCGTCGAGAAAACTACCGTCTATAGTCAGAACCGAAGTGAACTACTTATCGTCTCTTCGGAACACCTCGCCAGAAAGGAAACGGCCGTGGCCTGGCTGATCAGGCGCCGTGACGTGAAGTCCGGCTGGTACGTCGGCTTCAGGGGGCCGGACGGTCGCGAGGTTCGGCGCGCCCCGCAGGTAAGTCGCTGCGGTCGGCGGAGCGGATTCGCGCGAAGATCGAGACACAGGTTCGCGAGGGAAAATTCTTCGAGCGTGACCAGCGGTCAGACTGGTCCCTCGGAAAGCTCGCGGAGACCTACCTGGAGCGCATGGCCCGCCTGCGCCCGAGGTCGGCCCGGTGGCGGGGCGACATCTACCGTCAGGTTCTACGCGTCCTCGGTTCGGATGTGCTGATCGAAGAGATCAACATGGGGACGCTCGATCGGTACGTCAACCGGCGCCGGGCGGAAAAGAAGGCGTACTCGACGATCAACCGGGAAATCTCGATCCTGCGCCACTCGCTGCGGCTCGCAGCCCGCTGGAAGATGGAAACGAAGTTGACGCAGTTCAGGCTGGCGGACTGGACGACTTTGCGGGAGTCCGACAGCGCCCGGAAGGCTGTATTCCTCACGGCGGAGCAGGTAGCCGCTGTGATTGATGCGGCGCGCGATCGCGCCTCGCGAGGCGGTCTAAACGAGCGGCAGGGTGAGGCAGTCATCCGTCTTGCTCTTGAAACCGGGGCGCGGATCGGCGAGATCCTGGCCCTCGAATGGGAGGATCTCGAGGGGAGCATTCTCAGGATCCGAACGGAGAAGCACGGGCCGGATCGCTCGATCAAGCTGCCCGAATCGACCGTTCTGCTGCTCTGGGGCTTTCGAAAGAGCCGCCTCTCGCAAGGCCTGATGTTCCCGAGCGACCGTACGGGTTACGAGCGCGACGGCATCCGGCGTTTCTGGTACGCCGTGCGGAAGGCGGCGAAGGTCGAGCACATCCGCTTTCACGATCTCCGGCACACAGCGGCTTCCGAGATGCTGCGTCGAGGGCTTCTGCTCCGCGAGGTTCAGTACGTCCTCGGCCACTCGTCAGCTCGAATGACGGAGCGCTACGCCCACTTCGCCCCGACCTTCCGTCCGCCCAGCGCGATCGAGTGGCAGGTGCCCTGACTACCTGGCTTTCAAAGCCCTTCTCTATGTTCACGATTTATGGTAAGTTCACGAAACCGTGAACAGCCACGATTTCGTGAACAAGAAGCAGCTAGCGGGGGCAGCCCTAGAACGGGCTCTGGCGGGAAAGCTGAGCGAGATTCTTTCTGGCATTACCTGGCTTAGCCAGCGTTCCACTAAATCGCAACGTGACGAACCCGATATGAAGATCAGCCTCGAGCTTCATGGAAAAAGGCGCGCCGAGCTGCACGTGCATTTCAAAAGCGACATACGACCAGCCTTCTTTCAATCTTGGGCTGGACAACGGCGCCACACGATGCAAGGGGGGAAGGCGGTAGACGTTCTCGCCTCCTCTTTCGTTTCACAGCGTCTCGCTGACGTTTGCCGCCAAGCGGGTTGGAGCTGGCACGACCTTTCCGGAAACTGCTGGATCGATGTGCCTGGGCTCCTCCGTATCGAAAAGAACGGACTTCCACCAGCCCACCGGCCGCCTCGTACCACGGCGAACCTGAGCACGGCGGCGGCCGCCAGGGTGATGCGAGTGCTCCTCACGCCGGCGCACGCCGGGCGCACCTGGACGCAGCGCGCGCTTCAAGTGCAGACGGGCGGGAACCTTCCTAACGAGGAGCCCGTGAGCCTGGGGCTCGTCAACAAAGTGTTTCATTACCTGCGTGAACAGGGGTTCGCAGCAGGAACCGACGAGCGAGGCGTTCGTGTGAAGGACCCGATGGGGTTGCTCAACGCATGGCGCGACGCTTACCGATTCGACCGCCATCAACGCCGTTCGTACTTCACTCTGCTAAAAGGGCCGCCGCTTGAAGAGGCGCTTTACCGTACGGGTGTCGACGCTGGTGGGTTCGCAGCCTATGCGGCGTTCTCGGCCGCGGAGCGCCAGGCGCCGCAGGTTCGGCAGCCGAAAACGTGGCTGTATCTCGGAGCTGATTTCATGGATTCCCTGGTGAAGAACGCGCAGGCGAAGGAAGTGGACTCCGGCGAAAACCTCGTCGTTCTCGTGCCGCACGACACAGGTGTGTTCCAGACGTTCGAAGGCGACACGTACGTAGGGGAACAGAAGCTCGGGTGCACTGATCCGGTGCAGACCTACGTCGATCTCTGGCACAACCCGAGCCGGGGTGAGGAGGCGGCTCAGGCCGTGCTCGAGCAGCGCATTCGCCCAGCGTGGGACGCGGTAGGTTCCAAATGACGGAGCCGCGTACCCAGCACGACTACGGCGAACGCGAGGTTGCTGCCGCAAGACGAGTCCTCATCGATCTCGGGCAGGTTCTGGGCTCCTACCTCATGGAAAGCGTCGTCGTGGTTGGCGGCTGGGTACCGGACCTCTTGATCGTCGGCGCCGAAGAGCGCCACGTCGGGAGCATCGACGTCGACCTCGCTCTGGACGTTGAGAAGCTCCGCGAAGGCCGCTATGCCGAGATCGTGAACGCCATGCTGGCGACGGGACGCTACGAGAAGACCGACAAGGACTTCAAGCTACGGGCGAAAGTCGATCTCGGCGACAGCGGCCCTGTCGTCTTCGTTGATGTCGACTTTCTGAAGCCCGTAGGAAAGGTGAAAAGGGGCGGAAAACCTCGCTTGCTCGAGGACTTTCGGGCGCTCGACGCCGACGGCTGCGCGGCGGCTTTTCGACACCCGGCGCGCGTAGAGGTCGACGGTCCGATGCTGAGCGGTGTGCTCAACCACGTCACGGTGCTCGTGGCATCGATCGAGGATTTCCTCGTGATGAAAGCGTACGCGCTCGCTGGTCGTGACAAGCCGAAGGATGCGTACGACATCTGCTACTGCCTGGACAACGTGCCCGGCGGAATCGACGCGATGGCGCGAGCGTGGCGGGAGTGGCGGGAAGACGAGATCATCGTCGGCGCAATCGCGCGCCTGCGCGACAAGTTCTCATCCGTCGATTCTTATGGCCCTATGCAGGTCGCTGCTTTCTACGACGCCTCATCAACCGAGGAACGGCAGATGCGAGCGCGCCTTGCCTACGAACTCGTGATCCGGTTCCTCGAACTCGTCGAGTCCTAACCCGCGACCTCTTCGCCTCGTAATCCGTACAGTGATTCGGCATGCACGCTCGACTCACCGTGCGCTGATTCCATCTTGGCAGAGACTGAGCCCGTAGCAGATCGTCAAAGCGCCCTTTATGGCATTCAAGAGGTCGACGGTTCGATCCCGTTCAGCTCCACCACTACATTGAAGCTCCGACAGGACACAGATTCTCACTGTGAGGTGCTCCTCATGGAGCTGAACGGGGAGAACCGTCGACTGAGGGGTGCGGGGATTCTTCCCCGCATTCAGATTCGATCAGCCCGACGCAGCGAAGCGTGTCCCCGCGCTCGGCACGAGCGCGGGTCGGGCGTGTTCGATCCCGTTCAGCTCCACCACTTTATTGCGGCGGCTATACGGCCTTCCCGTCGAGCACCTCGCGCACCTTGCGCGCGAGCGCGAGCGGGGTGAAGGGCTTCTGGAGGAACGCGACGCCGGACTCGACGATCCCGTGGCGCATGACGGCGTCGTCCATGTAGCCGCTCATGTAGAGGATGCGGACGCCGGGGTGGTCCTTCACGATCCGCTCGGCCAGCTCGCGGCCGCTCATCTCGGGCATCACGACGTCCGTGACGACGAGATGGATCGCCCCCGCCCGAGGCCGGTATCCTTGCCGACTCCCTTCGTCGTGAAGAAGGGTTCGAAGAGATGGGCCTTGACCTCTGAGACGGAGGAGAGGATCGCGCGGTACCTCGCCCCGAGGCGGAGGCGGGGAACCATCGGGAGCTGACGGCCTCTTGCGGGTGCGCATCAAACTTTCTATCCTTCGGTTGCGGTGAAGCGGTGCGGTCCGCCGCGGGCAGGATGAGCTGATTCCAGCCGGCGGCCTGTGGTTCATGATAGGTGCGTATGCTGCGGGCGCGACGGCGTCGCTGCTCGCACCGTGCTCGGCGAGGACCGCACGTGCCCTCGGCCACTCCGGTCTCTGCGTCGGCGCCCTCGCCGGCGTGGCGCTCGCGATCCGATGCACAGCCGGCGGCGCGTCCGGCACTACGTTGCGCGTGGAGCTGCCGAGCTTGTTCCCGTTCGCGCACCTCTCCCTGGTCCTGGACGGGCTCGGCGCGTTCTTTCTGCTGGTGGTCTCGATCGTCGCCGTCGCGGCGGCCGTCTACGGCCCCGCCTACCTGCGGGCCCACGGCACCGGCTCACCCGCTGTGGAGGTGCTCGGGATCAACCTCTTCGTCGGCTCGATGGCCCTCGTCCTATGTGCCGGCGACGCGCTGACCTTCCTCCTGGCGTGGGAAGGGATGACGCTCGCCAGCTACACACTGGTGGTGTCCGAGGGCGGCGAAGCAGACGCCCACGCCGGCCTCGTCTACATCGTCATGGCGCACGCAGGCACCGCGCTCCTCATGGTCGTCTTCCTGTCGCTCGCCTCGCATGCCGGGAGCTTTGACTTCGCGGCGATCCGCGCGGCGGCCACGGCGCTTTCCGGACCCGAGCGGTCGGTCCTGTTCTTCCTCGCGCTCGCCGGTCTCGGGGCGAAGGCGGGCGTCGTGCCGCTGCACGTCTGGCTGCCCCTGGCGCACCCGGCCGCGCCGAGCCACGTTTCGGCGCTGATGTCGGGCGTCATGCTCAAGGTGGCGCTCTACGGCGTGCTGCGTCTCGGGCTCGACCTTCTCGCGCCAGCCGCCGGGCCGCTCCCGCCGTCGTGGGGCTGGACGGTCCTCGTGCTGGGCTCGACCTCGGCGGTCATCGGCGTGCTCTACGCGCTGCAGCAGCATGATCTCAAGCGCCTGCTTGCATTCCACAGCGTGGAGAACGTCGGCATCATTCTGATGGGCATCGGGATGGCCATGCTCCTCGCGCGCCGGGGCGGCGCCGCCGACGCGCTCGCGGCGCTCTCTCTCGCGGCCGCGCTCTTGCACACCCTCAACCATGCGGCGTTCAAGGGGCTCTTGTTCCTCGGTGCGGGCAGCGTCCTCTCCGCCACGCACCTGCAAAACATGGAACAGCTCGGGGGACTCGGGCGGCGCATGCCGTGGACGGCGTGGCTGTTCCTGACCGGCGCGGTGGCGATCTCGGCGCTCCCGCCGCTCAACGGCTTCGTGAGCGAGTGGATGACGTTCCAGGCTCTCGTCCTCGGCGGCGCGCAGCTCAGGGGCGGAGCCGGGCTGGCGGCCGTCGTCGCGGCCTCGGCCCTCGCGCTCACCGGCGGGCTTGCCGCCGCCTGCTTCGTCAAGGCGTTTGGCGTGACCTTCCTCGGACGGCCACGGTCGGCGCGCGCCGCCGAGGCCGTCGAGGTAGCGCCGAGCATGCGGGCCGCCATGGTTCTGCTGGCGGCGGTGTGCGTGGTCGTCGGCGTCGTACCGGGTTACGTCATGTCCCTGCTCGACGCGCCTGTTGTGCGCCTCCTCGGCGGCGCCGGCCCGAGCGCCCTCGTGACCGTCCGCGGCCCGCTCGTGCTCTCGGCTCTCGGAGCCGCGGGCGCCGGGACCGCCCTCTCGATGACGGCGGCGGCTGCGCTGTTCGCGGCGCTGGCGCTTTTGGTGTGGGGAATTTGCGCCTGGCCGCGCGCCGCCGCGCGCCGCCTGGCGCCGACCTGGACGTGCGGCATGACGCCCCAGAGCCGCTTCGACTACACCGCTACCGCGTTCGCGAAGCCGCTCCGATTCATCTTCGCGGCACTCTACCGGCCTCGGCGAGAGGTCGAGAAAGAGACCGGACCGACACCCTATGTGCTGCGCCGGCTCCGCTGGGAGGGCGACGTGGTGGACCTCGCCGAAACGGAGCTCTATCAACGCCTCCAGGCCGGCGTGATGCATACCGCGCGCGCCGTCCGCAGCCGGAGCACGGGCCGCATCCACGGATACATCGCCTACGTCCTGATCACGCTGCTCCTCACCCTGCTCGCGTTCGGGAGGGGCTGACATGGAGCGCGCGACTCCCTGGGCGCTCGCCCTCGGCCAGATGGCCCTCCTCGTGCTGCTCGGACCGCTCGTCACCGGCGTGATCCAGAAGCTCAAGGCGCGTCTGCAGTGCCGCCGCGGCGCGGGGATCCTCCAGCCCTACCGCGACCTCACGAAGCTCTTGCGCAAGGGCACCGTGCAGGCCGACACGGCGGGCTCCTTCTTTCGCGCGGTGCCCGTGCTGGTGCTGGCCTCCACCTGCGCGGCGGCGGCGCTCGTGCCAGTCCTGTTCGCGCCTCCGGCGGCCGGTTCGGCTTCGCCGCTGCCGCTGGGCGATGCGATCCTCCTCCTCGGCTGGCTTGCGCTCGGGCGGTTCCTCACCGCCGTCGGGGCGCTCGACGCCGGCGGCGCGTTCGGCGGCATGGGAGCGTCGCGCGAGATGACGGTCGCGACGCTGGTCGAGCCGGTGCTGATGCTGGTCGTGTTCTCGGTGTCCGTTGTGGCCGGCACGACCGACCTCGGCGCCATCGCCGGCCATCTCTCGCTCCGGCGCGGGTCGTTCGGCGCGCCCGACATCCTGGCGCTGTTCGCCATGCTCGTGCTGCTCCTGGCCGAGACCGGCCGCATCCCCGTCGACAACCCCGACACGCACCTGGAGCTCACGATGCTGCACGAGGGAATGCTGCTCGAGCACTCGGGACCCGGGCTCTTTTGCCTCGTCCTCGCCCACCATACCAAGCAGATCGTGGTCATGGCCCTCGTGCAGGCGCTGTTCCTCCCGTGGATACCCGCGAGCACGGCGCCCTTCGCGCTGGCGCTCGGGCTGGGCGCGTTCGCCGCGCGCACTCTGGTTCTCGCGATCTTCCTCGCCCTCGTCGAGTCGTCGTACGCGAAGCTGCGGTTCTTCCGCCTGCCGCAGTTCCTCGGCATCGGTTTTCTGAGCGCGTTCCTCGCGGTCGCGCTGAGGCTCCTGTGAGTCCGGAGCTGGCGACGCGCCTCATCGACGCCCTCGGGGCGCTCCTGCTGTTCACGATGATTCTCATCCTGGCGGCCGGGCAGCTCTACCGGGCCATCTACGCGGTGGCCGCGCAGTCGGTCCTCATCGCGCTCGCGGGCGCCGTGCTCGGCGCCACGACCCACAACCTCGATCTGTGGATCGTCGCCGGCATCACGCTTTTGGTCAAAGCGATCGCGCTGCCCTGGCTGCTCTTGCGGGTCATCCGCCGCGTCGGGATCCGCCGCGAGATCGAGCCGGTGGTCCCCATCACCGCCACGCTCGCCATCGCCGGCGGCATCGTCGTGCTCGCCTTCCACCTCTCGTCGTCCCTCGGCGCGGTGAGACAAGCCATCACCGGAAACGCCCTGCCCGTCGGCATCGCGCTCACGCTCATGGGCGTCCTGGTGATGATGTCACGCCGCGAGGCGCTGACGCAGATGGTGGGGCTGTTCGCCTCCGAGAACGGGATCTTCTTCACGGCGATGGCGGTCAGCCAGGGGATGCCGCTCATCATCGAGATCGGGGTGGTCCTCGACGTGATCCTCGGCGCGCTCGTCATGGGGGTCATGGTGCTGCGCGTGCGGTCGAGCGTCGACGCCGACATCGCCGAGCTGGATCGGCTGCGGGGCTAGGTCTCGTGACGACGCTCTTGTGGATCCTGCCGCTCGTCCCGGTCGCCTTCGGCCTCGCGATGCTCGGTGTCAGGGACCGGCGCCTCTTCCACGCGCTCGACCTTGCGAGCGCCTCGGCGACCGGCGTGCTCGTGGTGATCGTCGCGCGGACGGTCATGCGCGACGGCTCGCTGCGGGCGGCCGGGGTGTTCGCCGCCGACGCCGTGACGGTGGTGTTCCTCGGACTCATCGCGCTCCTGGGCCTGGCGACCGCGATCTACACGATCGGCTGGATGCGGCGCGAAGTCGCCGGCGGGGACATCGAGGAGCGCCGCCTCCCGGCGTACTTCGCGCTCGTGCAGGCCTTCCTCGCCACCATGCTCGTCACGGTGCTCGCCGACAACCTCGGCGTCTTGTGGATCGCCATGGAGGGGACGACCATCACCTCGGCGCTCCTCGTCGGGTTCCGCCGCGACCGCTACGGGCTCGAGGCGGCCTGGAAGTACATCATCGTCACCACGATCGGCATCTCGTTCGGCCTGTTCGGAACCGTGCTGGTGTATGCCGCGACCGCGCACGCCCTGGGCGGGGCGGCGGCCGGGGCGATGAACTTCACGACCATCGCCGCGATGGCCCACCGGCTCGACCCCGGCATCGTCCGCATCGGGTTCATCTTCGTGATCGTCGGCTACGGCACAAAGGCCGGCCTCGCTCCGATGCACATGTGGCTCCCGGATGCGCACAGCCAGGCGCCGAGCCCCGTCTCGGCGCTCCTGTCGGGCGCGCTGATCAAGTGCGCCCTATTCGGCATCATCCGCTTCCACACCATCGCCCGGGGCGCTTGCGGCCCCGCGTTCTCCGGACGCCTCCTCCTGCTGTTCGGCCTCGTCTCCGTCGTCGTCGCCACGCCGTTCATCCTGACCCAGCGGGACCTCAAACGGCTGCTCGGCTACCACAGCGTCGAGCACGTGGGCATCGTCGCGCTCGGCCTCGGGATCGGCGGACCGGTCGGGACCTACGCCGCGTTCCTCCACGTCCTGAACCACGGGGTGACCAAGGCGCTGGTCTTCTTCGTCGCGGGCGACGCCCTCGGCCGTTACGGCAGCCGCGACATGGGCAGGATCCGGGGATTCCTGCGCGCGGCGCCTTTCGCCGGGACCTTCCTCATGCTTGGCGCCTTTTCGTTGGCGGGCACGCCGCCCTTTTCGATCTTCGTAAGCGAGCTGCTCGTGCTCCGCGCGGGCATCGCCGCCGGGCGCTACGTGACGGTCGCGATCTTCCTGGCCATGGTCGTCGTGATCTTCGCGGGACTCATCCACCACGCTGGCAAGATGGCGTTCGGCGAGCCCGACGAGGCCGTGCGGCGCGGAGGTGAGGCGCCATCGGGGGTCCTCGCGATGGGGCTGCTCGCGGCGGTGATGCTGCTCCTCGGGCTCACGGTGCCCCCCGGGCTCGATCGCATCCTCACGCGCGCCGCCGAGGTGACCCTTGGCTCTTGAGCTTGACACCATCCCCGCGCTCTCCGCCGCCGTCGTGAGCGAGCGTCTCGGCGCCCGGTTGGGCGGCCGGGTGGCCTTTTCGAGCGCGCCCCGGGAGCGGGACGTCACCGCGCGCCTCGAGCGGGCCGACGACCTCCTCGAGGCTGTTCGCGAGCTCTCGGGCGGCCTCGGCATGGGGCTCGCGACCGTGGTCGCCACCGACGAGCGGCGGGAGAGGGAAGGCGATTTCAAGGTGCGCTACGTCTTCGAGCCCGCCCGGCCTACCGGAGAGCCGCTCGCCGACCTGTTCGTGTCGGTGGTCGTGTCCGTCGCCGCCACCCGGCCCGAGGTGCCCTCACTCACGCCGCTCCTGCCAGAGGCGGATTGGCATGAACGAGAGATGCGCGATCTCTTCGGCATCGAGCCGATCGGACACCCCGACCCGAGGACGCTGGTCCTGCACGACGGCTGGCCGGCCGGGCTCTACCCGCTGCGGAAGGACTTCGACGCGCGCATGCAGCCGGAGAGGCTGCCGGCTCCGGAGTTCCCGCACGTCGTGGTGGAAGGGGAAGGCGTCTTCGAGATCCCGGTCGGCCCGATCCACGCGGGCATCATCGAGCCGGGACACTTCCGGTTCAGCTCCGTCGGCGAGACCGTGCTCCACCTCGACGCGCGGCTGTTCTTCACGCACCGGGGGCTCGAGAAGCGGGTGGAAGGCCTCACGCCGCGCGACGCGTTCTTCATCGCCGAGCGGCTGTGCGGCGCGTGCTCGGTCTCGCATGCTCTCGCTTTCGCCGAGGCGGTGGAGCAGATCGCCGGCGTCACGGCACCGCCGCGCGCGAGGTTCCTGCGGGTCGTCGCGCTCGAGCTCGAGCGGCTCTACAACCACGTGGGAGACATCGGCAACATCTGCGCGGGCGCCAGCTATCACGCGGGCACGTCGGCCGGGATGCGGCTGAAAGAGACGCTCCAGCGAGAGAACGAGCAGCTCACCGGTAACCGATTCCTGCGCGGCTTCGTGGTCCCTGGCGGCGTGTACCACGACGGAGCAGCCCGGGCCGCCGCAATCGACCGGGTCGCTCGCGAGACCGGCGACCGGCTTACGGAGCTGATGCTGGCCCTCGAGCGCAACCCGTCGGTCGTGGACCGCCTCGACGACACGGGGATCCTGACCCCCGAGGAGGCCCGGGATCTCGGGGTGACCGGCGTCGCGGCCCGCGCGAGCGGGATCGACCGGGACGCGCGCCGCGACCACCCGCACGCGGCATTCGAGGGGCCGGGCGCGGTCGTCCCGCGCGTTTCGACCGACGCCGTCGGCGACGTGCATGCCCGCATCACGGTGCGCGCGGCCGAGGCAGC
>OBLU010001212.1_pt1 | contig 24108 bp, 24 predicted proteins | sample 1518681 | NCBI WGS metagenome assembly OBLU01 (sample SAMEA3539304, study PRJEB22396) | soil metagenome | biome: tundra; feature: field; material: soil | place: USA | collected 2010-05 | depth 0.15 m
CAACGCGGATTTGCTGGCGTTTATTCAGTGAGCGTTGACGCACAAGTGGACAGTGGCTAGCGCCGGTGGTCGAAAGCGATTTGATCGCTCAAGGGTGGTGTTAAGCCCGGCTTTTAGGGGCTCGGAGGGGGTTCCCACCCTCCCGCAGAGATTTGCAGTAGGGTGGGAACTGACCTCTTTGCTTGACCGTCTCGTTGCCTGAAGCCTCTCCTATTTCAGAAGAAGCCTGCCGGCTGCGCGCCCAGGTAAGGCGTGATCAGAGCAATCGGGCTGCGTCTTTGGCGAAATAGGTGACGATGAAGTCGGCTCCGGCGCGACGCATGCCGAGGAGCGATTCGAGGATAGCGCGGTCGCGATCGAGCCAGCCTTTTTCGAATGCGGCCTGCAGCATGGAGTATTCGCCGGAAACCTGGTAGGCGCCAATGGCGACATCGATCCGTTCACGGGCGGCGCGCACTACATCAAGATAGGGCATGGCAGGCTTCATGAGAATCATGTCCGCGCCCTCGGCCAGGTCGAGATCTATTTCGCGCATGGCTTCGCGCAGATTGGCTCCATCCATCTGGTATGTCTTGCGATCGCCAAACTGCGGGGCGGAGTCTGCAGCTTCGCGGAACGGTCCGTAGAAGGCGGAAGCAAATTTAGAAGCGTAACTGAGGATGGGTATGTCGGCGGAGCCGGAAGCGTCGAGAGCGCGCCGAATGGAAGCCACGCGGCCATCCATCATGTCGCTGGGAGCGATGACGTCTGCCCCAGCGCGAGCCAGGCTGGCGGCGGTGCGACCTAGCAACTCGAGAGAGGAGTCGTTTTCGACCTCCCATCCATGGCGGCCTTCGACAATCAATCCGCAGTGGCCGTGGCTGGTGTATTCGCACAGGCAAACGTCCGCGATGAGCACCAACTTGCTGGCCGCGGAAGATTTCTTCAGAGCGCGCAGTCCGCGCTGCACAATGCCATCATCATCCCAAGCGCCGCTGCCTTGTTCATCTTTTGTCTCGGGCAAACCGAAGAGCAGGAGGCCGCCGATGCCGAGGCTTGCTGCTTCTTCCGCTTCGCGTACGGCTTCGTCGATGGATAGATTGAAGACGCCGGGCATCGATCCGATGGCTTTGCGGACGCCTTCACCGGGGCAAAGAAAGAGCGGGTAGATCAAGTCGCCGGCGTTCAGACTGGTTTCACGGACCAGCGCGCGCAATGACTCGCTGCGGCGAAGACGCCGCATGCGCGTCTCAGGGAAACTCATTGGACGATTGTATTCCAGGGGGCGGCGGCCGTCTTGAATGGTCAGTGATCAGCAAAGCCGTGCACGGTGGTCAGGGCGGCGATCTGTGCAGCAGAATTGAGCCCGCAGAATTGAACGTGCAGGTCAGCCGAAACGCAGGAACGGTTCAAGGCCTAGTCTGTACCGCCAATCATGCTGAGGAATCTGATCAGTCTCGGCCTGAGCTTTCCATACTTATTCACTACTCATCACTCTTTACTGGCCACTGCTTTACTGCAATTGCTGATAGAGCGTGGTGTTGCGGTAGCCGAGCAGCGTGACCAAGGTCCAGATGCCGAGGGCGGTGCCGAACGGGAATTTGAGGAGGATCAAGAATGCGGCCACAATCGCAACGATTCTGCCCCAGTCAGTGCGCTCCATCAGACCCCATGCAGCCACGAGGGCGAGCCCTGAACGCACGACGATAAACAGCCATGCGAAATGGAGAATCGCGGGCCCAAACCATTCTGGCCGAAAGGGGCCGTCGCCCCAGTCTCCGTGAGCCCACTGGCCCATGTGTCCATGAAAGAAAGCACTGGCAAAAGCGAGTCCTAAAACACCAAACAGCGCTGACAAGCCGGCATAGACGAACCACACGATGCTGAGTGCCCGAACCTTTCCCGCGTAGCTGCTGAGCTGGAATTGAAAGCCTGGAACAGCGGGAATTCCGACCGCCATGGGACGACCGCAACGGGGACACATGCCCTGTCCTGGAGCCATTGCCTGACCACATACGCTGCAATACATGCTTGCCTCCTCCGTTGGGAGATCATCGTAAATCTTCGGGGGAATATGAACCCGAAGATATCGATCTCCATTTTGGTGCGAACATCCGCGCCGCTCTTGCAGGTCGAAGTGAAACGCTAAGTGTCTCGACCAGAGCCAGGGTTTGGGGCGGAATCCGCGGCATCATCCCTTGCTTAAAAGGATACGCAGGCGGGCCGCGGAGTGTTCCAGCGGAATCATTCCTTGCCGGCGGCAGGGCGTTTGCGTTCCCAGCGCTCTTCGTAGCGGTCATCGTGGAAGAGCAGAGCGACAACATGACCTTGGGTATCGCGCTCGACCATGAGCCGGGTCCACACGCCGCCCAAGGGGTAGAAAAAGACATTGGGCGATTCAGCTTCGACCTCGGTGATTTCGCCGTGAGGGTCCTTCTCATACAACTGATCGCCTTGGCGGAACAGCGTGGCAGCGATGCGGCCATTCACGTCGAAGTACTCTCCCGCGAGGCTTTCAACCGCGGCGGGCGGAAGCTTGATTGCAGCTGGATGGATAGGGATGACCAGGCGCTCTGCGAGAGGAGGGAGTTCTGGCGTGGTGGCGGGCGAAACACCGGGGGCCGGGGCGGGAACAGTTCGATGGGCCAGTAGCCAGCGAGGTAATTCGGGCTCGTTGAAGGCGCGAGCCCACGAATCGTGGCGCAGTCCCTGGTAGATCCACAGGCGAATGTGGCCGCCATTGGCTTTGAAGGCGCTGAACATCAGTTCGCTTTCGCGCACCGGCACCACGTTATCCTCGCTCCCATGGAACATCCAAACGGGCGTATGACCTACCGCACGCGCGTATTCTCCGGGTAACGTCGAAGCTTCCTGCCAGCGTTCGGGAGCGTAGCTCCAGAAGACTCCGCCTGCAGCGATGGCAATGGCCGCCCAGCGGTGCGGATAGAGGCGGGCTAATTCCCATGCGCCGTAGCCGCCCAGGGAAAGGCCGGTGAGGTAGGTGCGTGCGGGGTCGGTATGGAACTCGGAGGCTTCCTGATCGAGTGCCGCCATGGCCATGTTCAGCATGGGCGGGTCTGTCCAGTAGTTGGTAAAAGGGCATTCGGGCAGGACGATCACAAACGGCCAGCGTTCGGGGTGATCGCGCACCTCAAGGGGCAAACCGACCTGGGTTTGCCACATGCCTTCGGTGCCGCGTTCTCCGCGCCCATGTAGAGAAAGGAGGATTGGCCACTGTTTGTGGTCGTCGCGGCGGAAATCTTCAGGGAGGTAGACCTGGAAGCGATAAGTTACGCCGTTAACCTGGACCCTTCGATTGAGGAACCCGGTTTCCTGCGGCGGCAGCTGCTGCTCAGGGGCAGGCCGCTTCTTCGGCGCGGCGGCGTGGGCCACGGCAGGAGCGAATCCTAAGGCGATCGTCAGGCTGGCGACTGAAACTCGAAGAAAATGAAGCATGCTCGAATTCTCATGATAGAGCCGCTGTCAAATCGGCGCTGTCAAATCGGCGCTGTCAGAAAACGGCCCGTTCTGTTCTGAGGATGTCTTGCGGAGCAAAGTTGTCTGTCATTCAAACAGTTTCCTTATGCGCAAGCATGAAACAATCAAAAGGTTTAGCTGAGAGGGACGATGAAGTTGCTGGAGCCTGGAGAAACACTGGATCACTACCACGTCGACGCCCTTGTTGCGCGAAGTGGGATGGCCACGCTTTATCGGGCCACGGACCAGCGTGACGGCAGGCAAGTTGCCATCAAAGTACCGCACCCCGAGATGGAAGCCGATGCGGTCTTGCTGGAACGGTTCAAACGCGAAGAAGAAATTGGCTACCTGGTCGACCATCCCGGCGTAGTGAAGACTTTCAACAGCGATGAGGATGAGCGCAGTCGGATCTACATGGTGATGGAGTGGGTGGAAGGGCGGCTGCTGCGCACCGTTTTGAACGAAGAACACCAGCTGCCCGTGGACCGCGCGCGCACCATCACGCTGGGAATTTGCGATGCGCTGGACGCGCTGCATAAGCGAGGCATCGTGCATCGCGACCTAAAACCAGAAAACGTGATGGTCGATGCCGAAGACCACATCAAGCTCATCGATTTTGGCATTGCGATGAAGGAAGATGCGCGCCGTCTGACATTTGTGAATGTCTCCTCGCTGCTGGGCACGCCGGACTACATTTCCCCTGAGCAGGTGCAGGGGAAGCGTGGCGATCAGCGCAGCGATATCTACGCGGTGGGCATCATGTTGTACGAAATGCTCACGGGGCAGGTGCCGTTTTCCGGGCCAAATCCGCTGGCGGTGATGAACGACCGGCTGGTGAAGGAGCCCGTGCCGCCGCGGGAACTCAATTCGGATATTCCTCCGGAACTGGAGGAGATCATTTTTCGCGCCCTCGCGAAAGAACCGCGGCACCGTTACGCCAATGCCAGCGACATGGTCTGGGATCTCGAGCATCCGGAGCAGGTAGGGATTGAAGACCGCGGGGTGCGGCCATCGCGACGCGGGCGCTGTTCGCTGTTCGATACGCTGAACAGGAGAGTGTTGCTGTATGCGGGGTTGGCCTTGGTGCCTGTCGTGCTGTTTGGATTGATGCTGATTCTGGCTAAGCGCTGATTATCTGTCGATTGGGGAGCGTCGTTCTCAACGAGAGATCTCAAGTCTGCGAATTCAGATCTGGGCCAGCAGGACCATCCGGGCAGAACCTGCAATCCATCCATGAATGAACACCCGCATTGGGCTGTCATCTGTACGAGTCGTCGCGATGGATGACAAATTCCGGATAGGCTCCGCCGCCGAGTTCGTGAAGATCCATGCCGAGGCGTTCGCCATCGGCGTCCGCACGGAAGGGTATCCATCGATTCAACAACCAGAACAGCAAATAGAGGATCGGCAAGACGAGGCCGAGGAGTGTGGCGATGCCGACAAGTTGGGCAACGAGCTGGCCGCGCTGGGGAGCGAATAGCCCCGCAGCGAACAGCCCCCAAAGGCCTCCCGCGGCGTGGACGGTAATGCTTCCGGTGGGGTCGTCGATCGAGAGAGCGAGTTCAAGGAGTTCAGCAAACAGCGGAGTGGCGGTGCCGGCGACGAGCCCGATCAAGATCGCTACGCCAGGATCGACGATGCCGGCGCAGGCAGTGGAAGTGACCAATCCGGCGAGCCAGCCATTGGCGCAGAGGCTGGCATCCGGTTTACCAAACCGGATGCGGGTCACGGTGAAGGTGGCGGCGAAGGCGGCAGCCGCGGAGAGCAGGGTATTGATGGCGACGACGGGTAAAGCCGCCGGCGCGGTATGAAGCCAGAGGGTGGCGCCGGCCACGTTCCAGGCAAGCCAGCCGACCAAGGCCAGCAGGCAGCCAAAGAGCACGTAGATTGCGTTGTGACCGGGAAGCGCGGTGGCCAAACCTTCTTTAGGAAATTTTCCTTTGCGTGGACCGGCTATCCAGACGACCGCGAGTGCACTGAGGCCGCCCAGCGTGTGGACTGTGGCTGCTCCGCCACCATCGACGAATCCGACGCCGAGGAAGAAATTGACTCCAAGTTGAGCGAGCCAGCCTCCGGCCCAGATCCAATGCGTGAGAATCGGGAAGACAAATGCGGCCAGAACCGCAGCCGTCGCGCAGCCTGCCGGAAGGCGCCAACGATCCGCACCCGATCCCCATGGAATGAGAGCGGCAAGCGCCACGGCAAAGAATTCGAAGAGGATCGCCAATTGGGCTTGAGGTCCTGCAGTTTGGAGATTTTTGAGCAGGAGAGGCCCGGATGCGACCCAGTTCCACGGCTGACCGGCGAGATGGAAGGTGTGGGACGGACCGCCCGCAATACCTGCAAGGGCTGCACCGATCACGGCGAAAGCGATCGCCGTAATGGACACAATGGCCACGCAACCGAGCAGAAATTGGGCCGCGGAGCGCGAGCGACCCAGACCGGTGTTAATGAGGGCCAGGCCAGCGATGGCCGACGGCGCGAGCAGCAGGAGACAGAGAGTGGGTGCGACGCCGAGTTCCGTAGCGGACTCAAGAGGGGGAATGTTCATCAGGTCGTCCCGCGTCGAGGCATGTGGCCGCGCACTGCTACGGCCAGCCCAAGAGCTTCAACGCCCATGCCGCAAAGCACAAAGGTGGCGCGCAGAGATGGATCGGGAAACAGGATGAGGGCAGAGAGGGAGAGGAAGCAGCCAGTGGGCATAACGAGCAACCCCGCATATTTCATGGCGTTTTCCTTTCAAGTTCGAGCCGGGTTAATCGGATGGACTATCAGAGGGACGAATACCGAGCCGACCGAAGGGCATTTCTGGTCTGCAACAGTACAGGATTTGTCTCTGAGGGTGGCTGGCTCGCCGCTTGATGAGATTCTAAGGCATTGAACTGATACGATCTGCACTTCAGTCATCTTCCCAAACTGAATTATTGCCGAGGAGGTCTCATTTGATGAGTGTTCTTGACCGCTTAGTGGCCAATCCACTGGGCGCACTGGGAGTTTTGACCCTTGCTGCCTTTCTGGAGGCTTGGGGCGATTCGTTTTTTCAAGTCAGCTTTTATCGCTCTTCAGGAGCGGGACGCATCTTAACTTTTCTGGCAGGGGCCTTGGTGCTTGCGGCCTACGGGTCGGTCGTCAATGTTCCGCGCTGGGACTTTGGCAAGCTGCTCGGCATGTATGTCGTGCTGTTCTTCCTGATGGCACAGTTGTTGGCGAAAGTTCGATTCGGGCAATCGCCCACCTTGCCGATATATGCAGGCGGAGCGCTAATAGTCGCCGGGGGACTGGTGATCGCTTTATGGAAGGTGTAGGGTAACGCGGTGGTGAAGCCGTTTGACCGGTGACTGACGGCATGTGCTATTTTTGGTGCAAATATACCAGTCTCTGGGACGGCTGTCACCAGTGGCGCGGCTGTGTTTCCCTTCGAGCGTAGTTAATCACAAGTCTTTTTCTTTTCAGTAAATTACCAAAACAGTTCTCCTCAGATTTTTTTGAAAAATGCAGTGCGCAGACGGTTGTAACCGAGCCAGCGCTGCTATATTGAACTTTCGGGGCCGTCTCCTCGACGGTGGTTTAGCGCTCCCGAGCGACTTTGTACATGCCCTATGTGACCGTCGGCACAAGCGGCGCATTTGAAGAAACCAACGTGCCCTCCAATTAAACGCATCGCAGATTAGGGAAAGCATTCAATGGCGCAGATATTTGACCGCAGCTCCAATGCTTTGGCTCGCATGAGCCTGGTCTTGACGGGGCTGATCGTGATCGCTCTCGGGGTCACGCTGGACGAGTTGCAGCGTTCTCCGTGGGTGACGCGGCAAGGGCAGCGCCCGGATCAGCCGGTTCCGTTCAGCCACAAGCACCACGTACAGGGACTGGGGTTGCAGTGCCAGTACTGTCATACGACGGTGGAGAAGTCGAGTTACGCGGGAATTCCTCCTACCAAGACGTGCATCAATTGCCACGCACAGATCTGGACGAATGCGCAGTTGTTGGAGCCTGTGCGCAACAGTTGGGCGACGGGCCAATCGCTGGTGTGGACCAAGGTGCATGACCTGCCCGACTTCGTTTACTTCAGTCACGAGATTCACGTGAACAAGGGTCTGGGCTGTTCCACCTGTCACGGCCGGGTGGACCAGATGCCGCTGATGTATGCGCAGAACACGCTGCAGATGGAGTGGTGCCTGGATTGCCATCGGAATCCCGCCAAGAATTTGCGGCCTACCGGGCAGATTTACAACATGGCTTGGGAAAAGCCGGCGGAAGATCGGCCAGTGTGGTGTTCGGTCGGTGAAGCGAAAGACGGCAAGCCGACGGCGCAGAGCGTGGATTGCGTAACCAAGGATCCGCTTGGTTCGGGACCTGAGATGGCTTCGCTGCAACTGCCATTGAGCAGCGGCCATGGTCTCACAGGAGATGTGGCTGGAGCCCCGGTGCCAGTGCCTGCTTCCTATAAGAAATTCACAAGTCAGGATGAGCTGGGACATTTCTTACTTGCAAATTACAAAATCCGCACTCCCAGAGAGTTGACCAGCTGCGAGGTCTGCCATCGATGAGCGGACATGTGCATGACGAGGTCAATGGGCCCGGGATGAGCGGATTCGAGAATGAGACGGGGAGCCGTGTGGAAAACGACGCGAACATTCCGCAAGCTACCGCTGCAGTGCAGAGCGAGCCGATGACGCTGGCTGCTGTGCGCCAGGAACTGAAGGGCGCGAAGGGTAAGCGGTATTGGCGGTCGATTGATGAGTTGGCAGGAACTGAAGAGTTCCAGGCCGCGGTGGAGCGCGAGTTTCCCGCCGCCGCGCAGGAGTGGGTCGATCCAGTCTCGCGCCGTGGATTCATGAAGTTGATGGGTGCGTCGATGGCGTTGGCCGGACTAGCTGGCTGCACCAAGCAGCCCGACGAGCCAATTTACCCGTACGTGAAGCAGCCGGAAGATCTGGTTCTGGGCAAGCCTAATTACTTCGCCTCGGCGCATCCGTTTGTAACGGGCGCAGTGCCGGTATTGGTGAAGAGCGACCAGTTCCGTCCCATCAAGGTCGACGGCAATCCGGAGCACGCATACAACCTCGGTTCGTCGGACGTATTTACGCAGGGCACGCTGCTGGATCTATACGATCCGGATCGCTCGCAGCATGTCGTGTACATGGGCGAGTCCCGGCAGTGGGGCGAGTTTGCGCAAGAGTTTAAGCATGCCGTCACGGCATCAAAAGACGGCACGGGCGTTTATTTTCTGAGCGCAACCATTACCTCGCCCACGTTGGCGCGGCAATGGAAGGCGGTGCAGGCAGCCTATCCCAAGGCCAAGCTGGTGCAGTATGACCCGGCGCTGGCGGGGACTTCTCTGGCCAGCGGACCTGCGGTGCAATACGCATTGGCTGATGCGGATGTGATTGTTTCGCTGGACGCGGATTTTCTCTCAGGCGCAGCCTTCCCGGGTTTCCATAAGCTGACTCGTGAATATGCGCAGCGACGCAAAAGTCCCGAGAAGCTGAATCGGCTTTATGTTGTGGAAAGCACTCCGACCACAACCGGCATGAAGGCCGAGCATCGGTTGGGGCTGCGGGCCAGCGAGATTCCCGCATTCGCGGCGACGTTGGCTGCTGCGGTAGGCGCGAGCGGTGCCCCGGCGTCTAGCTACAACTGGACGGACGGACAGAAGAAGTACCTCGCAGCGCTGGCCAAGGACTTGAAGGCTAATGCGGGCAAGAGTGTAGTGATTCCCGGGCTCTACCAGGACGCTTCCGTGGCAGCTTTGGCCCTTGCGATTAATAGCGCGCTTGGTAATGTCGGCAAGACAGTTCTTGTCTCCAATGAGCCGGCGAATCCGATTCCCAGCGATCAGCTAGGAGATTTCAAGAGCCTGGTCGCTGATCTCAATGCGGGCAAGGTGGATTGGTTGATGATTCTGAATGTCAACCCGGTCTACGCGGCCCCCGCAGATTTTGAATTTGCGTCCGCCTTTAATAAGGCGAAGGTTGTCGCGCACCTGGGCTCGCATGTAGATGAGACTGGCCAGATTTCGCAATGGCATATCCCTGCGGCAAGTGCGCTGGAGTCGTGGTCGGATGCACGGTCTTACGACGGCACGGTCTCGATCGTTCAGCCGCTGATCGAACCATTGTATGCCGGCAGGTCGTCGCATGACGTTCTGCAGTTGCCGCTCAACGAGCCGTTTCTCAGCGCCTACGACGCGGTGCGGGAGACGGCGAAGTCGACGATCAAGGGTGATTTCGAGACGGGTTGGCGCAAGGCGTTGCATGATGGCTGGATCGCGGATAGCGCGAAGTTCGGAGCTGGTTCCGCGTCGGGAGCCGGTATGCCGAAATCGATTCCCGCGCCTGCTGCCAAGGATGCAATTGAGATCATCTTCCGCCCCGACCCAAATATCTACGACGGGCGCTGGTCGAACGTGGGCTGGTTACAGGAGCTGCCTAAGCCGGTAACGAATCTGAGCTGGGATAATGCAGCCATTGTTTCCGGTGCGACGCTGTCGAAGCTAAACCTTGAAGAAGATGACATTGTCGAACTAAATGTCAGCGGAAAAGTAGTCAAGGCTCCAGTGATTGTGGCGCCGGGCCATCCCGATAACTCAGTCACTGTCTATCTGGGGTATGGGCGCGAAGCGGCGGGCCGCGTGGGTTCGGGCGCCGGGTTCAATGCCTACTTGATCCGTCCGAGTTGGGCTCCGTTTTATACAGCGGGAACGATTAAGAAGGTTGAAGGCAAATGGGGCCTGGCGATTACCAAGAGCCACTATCAGGATCACCGCTCAAAGTGGTTTGGCGGCGAAGGCAACGGGAATAATTCGCTGGAAGCTGATGAAGCACTCGGGGATCGCGGCATTATTCGGTATGCGACCCTCGATGGGTACAAGGCGAATCCCGGATTTGCGAACGAAGGCGAGGGGCACGAGAAGACCGACATGGGGACTTCGCTCTTCCCTAACTGGACCTACAAGGAAAATGCCTGGGGTATGTCGATCGACATGAACAGCTGCACGGGATGCAATGCCTGCATCGTGAGCTGTTATGCCGAGAACAACATCGCCGTGGTGGGCAAGCAGCAGGTGCGCATCGGCCGCAACATGCAGTGGCTGCGTATCGACACTTATTTTGAAGGCGACCTGGCTGCTCCGCGGGCTCACTTCCAGCCAATGACGTGCCAGCATTGCGAGAACGCTCCCTGCGAGCAGGTTTGCCCAGTGGGCGCCACGGTGCACACCCCGGAAGGCCTGAACACCATGGTCTATAACAGGTGCGTCGGCACCCGTTACTGTTCCAACAACTGCCCTTACAAAGTGCGCCGATACAACTTCCTGCTGTACTCGGACTTCGAAACGGAAAGCCTGAAGCTGTCGCGTAACCCTGACGTGTCAGTCCGTTCACGCGGGGTGATGGAGAAGTGCAGTTACTGCGTGCAGCGGATCACGGCGGCCAGGATTGAAGCCGATAAGGACAACCGGGCCATCCGTGACGGTGAGGTTGTGACTGCATGCCAGCAAGCTTGCCCGGCCTCGGCGATCACGTTTGGCAACCTCAACGACAAGACCAGCAAAGCTGCCAAGCTGAGAAGCGATGAACGTACCTATCAAGTGCTGGCTGATCAGAATACCCGTCCGCGGACGACGTACGTGGCCGCGGTTTTGAATCCGAACAGCGAACTCGAAGAAGCGCCGGTGGAACACGCGCCGGCAAAGGGTTAAGCCACGATGGCAACGAGCGACCTGAAACCGAAGGACCCGAACTACGAGAAGTGGGTAGATCCCGCTACCGGAGAGTTTCGGGTCATTGCGCCGGGGCAGACCTTCAAGTCGGTCACCGACAAGATCACGCGCATCGTTCTGACGCCGTACACGCCGTTCGGCTGGTTTGCGTTGTTTGGCGTGGCGGGCGCAGTGGCCACATTGCTCCTGGTGGCGGTGACCTGGCTGTTCCTGAAAGGCGTCGGCATCTGGGCGATCACGCAGCCTGTGGCCTGGGGCTTCGCCATCATCAACTTCGTGTGGTGGATCGGTATTGGCCACGCAGGTACGCTGATCTCTGCAATTCTGTTGTTGTTCAAGCAGGGCTGGCGTAACTCCATCAACCGATTCGCAGAAGCCATGACAATTTTTGCCGTGGTTTGCGCCGGCTTGTTCCCGTTGATCCACATCGGGCGCCCATGGCTCGGTTATTGGTTGCTGCCTTATCCCAATAGCATGAACGTCTGGCCGCAATTCCGTTCGCCATTGTTGTGGGACGTCTTCGCGGTTTCTACCTATGCAATAATCTCGGTCGTGTTCTGGTATATCGGAATGGTTCCCGACTTTGGGACGATGCGCGACCGGGCCAAATCGAGACTGGCGCAGTACGTTTACGGGATGATTTCGCTGGGTTGGCGCGGGTCGGTGCGGCACTGGATGCGCTACGAGACTGCCTCGCTGCTGCTGGCGGGCCTGGCTACGCCGCTGGTGCTTTCTGTACACACGGTCATCAGCTTCGACTTCGCAGTGGCAGTATTGCCGGGCTGGCACAGTACCATCTTCCCACCGTACTTCGTAGCCGGTGCCATCTATTCCGGATTTGCCATGGTGCTGACATTGGCGATTCCACTGCGAAAGTTCTACCACCTTGAAGGCCTGGTTACTGAGCGTCATATCGACAACATGGGTAAGGTGATGTTGGCCACAGGATTTATCGTGGCCTACGGATACGGCATGGAAGTTTTCATGGCGTGGTATTCGGCCTCCCACTGGGAATTCTTCATGATGTGGAACCGTATGTTTGGGCCCATGGGCTGGTCATACTGGACGCTGATTGCGTGTAACCTCGCGATTCCGTTGACCACGCTCTGGTCCCGCAAACTGCGCACATCGATTCCTTTCATGTTCTTCATTTCCATCGTAGTCAACACGGGCATGTGGTTTGAGCGCTTCGTCATTGTTGTGACGAGCCTGTATCGCGACTTCCTGCCATCGTCGTGGGGAACGTACCGCGCAACCAAGTGGGATTACATGACGTATGTGGGTACGCTGGGGCTGTTCACCGCACTGTTCATGCTGTTCGTGCGCTTCTTGCCGATGATTCCCATGTCTGAAATTCGAATGATGCTGCCCGGAGCGAAGATCACTCCCAAGAAAGCTGCGGAGGTAGGTGACTAATGCCACCACGCGTAGGAACATATGGCCTGCTGGCCGAATTCAACACGCCGAGCGATTTGGTGCGAGCCGCACAACAGGCTCGAAAGGACGGATGGCGGCGAATGGACTGCTACACGCCTTATCCCGTCGAAGAAGCGGCTGAGGCGATCGGGTTTCATCGGAACAAGGTTCCCTTATTGACGCTTGTGGGGGCTCTGATGGGTCTGGCGGCCATGTTCGGCATGGAGACCTGGGTGTCGACATTGGCATATCCATTGAATATCGCTGGAAGGCCAACCTATTCCTGGCCAGCATTTATTGTTCCAGCGTATGAATGGACCATTTTGTTCGCAGGTTTATCGGCTGCTTTTGGCATGCTGGCTCTGAATGGGCTGCCGTCGCTGTATCACCCTCTATTCAACGCACCCAACTTCCGCGATGGAGCTTCGACTGACAAGTTCTTTCTGTGTCTCGAGGCATTGGATCCGAAGTTTCATTTGACCGATACAGCGCAGTACCTCGAAAGCTTTGGACCGGTATCTGTGGTGGAGGTGGAGTACTGATGCAAGTTAGCCTCCACAACAAGATGGGCAAAGTCGCGGCATGGACAGGCACGGCCGCATTGCTCTTAATCGCCGGTTGCCGACAGGACATGCACAACCAGCCCAAGATCATTCCGCAACGTGGGTCGGAGATGTTCAGCGATCATCGCGGCGCTCGGCCGCAGGTGATGAACACCGTTGCGCGAGGACAACTGCGCGAGGATAGTTACTACTACACGGGAGTAGTGCAGGGTGCGAACGGCTATCGCGAAGAGCGCAACGAGCTACCATTCCCCGCAACGTTAGAGGTCCTGCATCGCGGGCAGGAGCGGTTCAATATTTACTGCACGCCGTGCCACTCGCGTGTAGGCAACGGGCTTGGGGAGATTGTGCAGCGTGGTTACAAGCCAGCGGCCAATCTACATGACCAGGTACGCGTTTCGCAGCCCTTGTCGCACTACTTCTATGTCATGACCAATGGCTACGGAGCGATGCCGGACTACTCGGCGCAATTGACTCCAGCAGATCGTTGGGCGGTTGCAGCCTACATCCGCGCTCTGCAATTGAGTCAGGCAGCCAAGGACAGCGATGTTCCCTCCGGTGCGCAGGCTAAGAGCCTGAGCGACGTTGCAGCCAGCCTCAACTTGCCGGCATCGTATGCCAAGCCCTGGGAACTGCCAGGAACGGCGGTGCAGGCGTATCCCCCGGTAACTAAAGAAGGAACTCCGGCCATGGCTCCGGCGAATCCAGCTGATCCTGTTATCAAAATTCCCGCAAGCAAACCGGCCCCGTCGGCCGCGAAGTAAGGACTCTAGGAATGGCTCACGAAGCTCACGCCAAGACGCTGCCCGCTGATTTAGGCGCCCCGCCGTTTGTGGATGCCTGGAAGGCGCGCGCGTTGATTATTGGCCTGGTATTTTCGGTCGTTGCTGCGGGCCTGGCCCTTCTGGACGGCTCGATCGATCACTTACTGCGCGGCTGGCTGCTCGGCCTGATGCTGACATTTGGATGGACAGTGTGCTCTTCCGATCTGTAGACGAAAACAAGAGGAAGCGTCCGGCTCATTGCTGCTGAGGCGGCCTCTCGAAGCAATGAGCCGGACGCTTCCTCTTGTTTTCGTCTACTGGATCGTGATCGCGCTTTCGCAGAAGCGGCTTTATCTCTGGGCGAATCACGGACTCATCGACGACGGCGTGAAGAAGGGTCTCATTAGCCAGGATCAACTCGAGTCCATCGAACATGCGATCAAGTGGAAGGGTCCCATGCTGAACCCTTCGGCGTTCATCGTGGTGAGCGTCATCTGCTTTGCGATCTGGGCTTTTTATACCTGGCGGCTCAACACGCTGGCTCTGAAGCGTGAAGCGGATTCGCCGCTCAACACGCCTTATTGGATCAAGAAGTTTGAGAACGTAAGTGGCCCCGGGATCGTCGTCTACTCGCTGACGATGACGGCGGCAGTCATCTACTGGGTCATGTCTCTAGACCCAACCTGGTACTCGTCCGTGTATGGACTGCTGTTCCTGGTTGGACAGGGTTATTCGGTACTGGCGTTATCGATCATCGTATCGATCAGCCTTTCGAAGGCTGAGCCGTTCCGTACGATCCTGCGCCAGACCGAGCAGCACGACTTGGGCAAGTTCACATTCGCCTTTGTAATGCTCAACATCTACCTGGGCTTCGCGCAGTTCCTCATCATCTGGTCAGGGAACCTGCCCGAAGAGATTCCGTGGTACCTCGATCGTATTCGCGGACACTGGGGCATCATTATCACCCTCGATTTCATCTTCCACTGGTTGATTCCCTTCACGCTTTTGTTGTCGCGAGACATCAAGCGCAACAAGAAGCGGCTGGTGCGGGTATGCCAATGGATGATCTTCGCCAAGGCATTCGATCTGTTCTGGTTGATCGAGCCCAACTTTAAGGACGCGGCGCGCAACCTGCACGCGAGCTGGGGGATATTCGAATATGTTGCAGTACCGATGGCGCTGGCGAGCTTCTGGCTGGCCTACTTCTGCATGCAACTGAAGACTCGCCCGCTGGTGCAAACCAACGATCCGCATCTAGCGGAAATTCTGGAGCCTGAACATGCCCACGCATAGCGACGACCAACTCGGTTCTCACGGCCCCGATCCGGAGGAGGTTGACGCATCCTTCGGGTATGAGCAGACTGACGTTCGAGTCACTGGCATTGTTGTCTTTCTTACGGCGCTGGCGATTCTCGTCGCGGTCACAGGAGTGCTGTGCTACGGCATCGGCAAAGTCATCAATGCAGAGCTGAATAAGGAAGACGGTCCCAACAACAAGTGGACGAAAACTGTCGATGTGCGGCAACTTGGCAACCTGCCAAACAATCCTGAACTGCAGAACAAGATGGCGGCTCTGACCCAGGAATTTCCAACTCCGCGTGTGCAGACCGATGACGGCAACCAGGATGTGGCGGACTTGCACGCTCGCGAAGACTTGTTGCTGGAAAACTATACCCGGGTGGAAGGCAAGCCCGGCGAAGTGCGCATTCCCATTGAACGAGCCATGGAATTGATCGCGCAGCGCGGACTGCCCGTGGCTTCAACTGCGCCGAAGTCCCAGGCGATGACGGGCGATGAGGAGCCAACGGTCACGGCACCGTTGACAAGCGGCTTTGCGCGCACGGCGTATGAATTGGACCTCGACGCTCAACGGGCCTCAGAAGCGAAGAGACCGGAGTAAGCAGGAACTGTCATTCCGGTTTGCAGGCGAAGTAAGAACTGCGGCGGCATCGACACCAGGTTTAGCTGCACAGAAATCGGGCGAGGTATGGAGAGCGGAAACACAATTCGGAAACATTGGCGCACGATGACTATAAGCGCGGCCACTGTGATTGCGTGTGCGCTTTCACTGTCATCCACGCCCCTGGCTGCGCAGGTTTCAAGTTATGCCGACAAGCAGATGGGTCCGGCGAACGAGAAGTCTTCGATATTGAATAGCGTGGGAATCGCCCAGCACTTGAATCAGCAGATACCGCTGAACCTGACGTTTACCGACGATGCTGGTAAGCAGGTGCAACTCGCGAGCTACTTTGGTCAAAAGCCGGCAATCCTGGCGCTGGTCTACTACCAATGCCCGATGCTGTGCTCAGAAGAATTGAATGGCCTGACGGGCGCGCTGCAAATGGTGGATGAAGTGCCAGGAAGAGACTTCAACATCATCGTGATCAGCATCGACCCCAGCGAAGGCCAAGATCTGGCAGCTGCAAAGAAGCGAAGCTATGTGAAGCGCTATGGGCATCCGGAAACGGCGAATGGCTGGCATTTCATGACGGGAACTCAGCCAAACATCGACGCGCTGACCAAGGCGGTCGGGTTTGGTTATGCAAAGATACCGGGACCGGATGGAAAGCTGAACCAATTCGCGCATGCCAGTTCCATACAGATTGTGACGCCGTCCGGAAAGCTGGCGCAGTATTACATGGGGGTTGAATATTCGCCCAAAGATTTGCGGCTGGGACTTGTGGAAGCTTCAATCAACCACATCGGTTCTCCGGTCGATAACATTCTGACTTACTGCTACCACTACGATCCAGGAACAAATAAACACTCGCTGATCATTGCGCGCGTGGTGCAGTTAGGCGGACTGATTACGGTGCTTACACTGGGGGGCTTTATGTTTCTAATGTTCCGCCGAGATGCAGCGCAAAATCACGTCCAGCCCAAGACAGTAGCAAAGGTGAACGGATAACGGAATGGATCACATCAGTCCAGTATTCTGGCAATTTATCGTCAAGTGGATGACGAACTTCGCGCTCTTTCCGCCGGAGGCGTCGAAGATTGCGCCTCAGATGGACGCGCTGTATTTCTTCATGGTGCTGGTTAGCCTCATCGGGCTGACGATCGTGATTCTGCTGGTCACCAGCTTCTCTATTCTCTACAACAAGAAGCGTCATCCGGTTGCGGTGCAGATTGAAGGCTCCACGCTTCTGGAAGCTACGTGGACGATTATTCCGCTCGGACTGTTTCTAATCATGTTTGTGTGGGGCGCGCTAATTTACTTCCGCGTTTACACACCCCCCGCCAACGCCATGAACATTTACGTGGTGGGCAAGCAGTGGATGTGGAAGGCGGAGCATCCAGGTGGACAACACGAGATCAATGCGCTGCATGTGCCGACAGGCCGCGCAGTGCAATTGACTCTAATTTCGCAGGATGTGTTCCATAGCTTTTCGATCCCGGCATTCCGCGTGAAGCGCGAAGCAATTCCCGGACGTTACACATCCGTGTGGTTCGAAGCTACGACGCCTGGTACGTATCATCTGTTTTGCACGCAGTATTGCGGGACTAACCATTCGGCCATGATTGGCGACATCGTGGTGATGACTCCCGACGACTTCAAGAAGTGGCAGCAAGAATCGACCAGCGGTATGTCTCTGGCGCAGAACGGCGAGCGGCTCTTTGCAAGCTTGAGTTGCAACGCCTGCCACAACGGCCGTCCTGACTCGCGCGGGCCGAGCCTGGCGAACGTCTATGGATCGAAGTTGACGTTGACCAGCGGCCAATCGGCGACGGCGGACGAAGCTTATCTGCGGGAATCGATTCTGAATCCGTCAGAGCATGTGACGCAAGGGTATGCTCCGATCATGCCGACATACCAGGGACAGATCAGTGAAGACGGCGTGATCGCGCTGGTGGAATACATCAAGAACCTCAATTCGAACTACCGTGTTGAACAAACACTGAACACACCTGGTTTGTTGCCTGAGAGTGAAGGCAAGGCGGCAGGCGGCAAGCAACAGCCCGTAGGGCAATCTCCCGCAGGGCAGGGGACGGTGAAGCAATGAGCAGCACAATTGTCAGTCTTCCCGACCAGTCCACGGCCAGGGTTCCGAAGACCAACTTCCTTACCAAGGAAAATGGGATTCTGAGCTGGCTGCTGACTGGCGACCATAAGCGGATCGCAATTCTTTATTTGATCTCGATCACCTTCTTCTTCTTTATTGGCGGAGCGCTGGCTGGGCTCATTCGGCTGGAGTTGTTGACGCCACAGTCGGACCTGATGGCTACGGACACCTACAACAAGGTCTTCACCATGCATGGTGTGGTGATGATCTTCCTGTTCCTCGTGCCTTCAGTTCCGGCGACGCTCGGCAATTTCCTCATACCGATCATGATCGGCGCGAAGGATCTGGCTCTGCCCAAGGTCAACTTGCTGAGCTGGTATCTGTATATCGTCGGCGGCATCCTGGTGCTGTATACGATGATCTCGGGCGGCGTGGATACGGGATGGACCTTCACGACTCCGTTGTCGACGCACTACGTGAACACTAACGTGCTGAGCACTGGGCTCGCGGTATTCGTCGCTGGTTTCAGTTCAATCTTTACCGGCTTGAACTTCATTGTGACGATTCACAAGATGCGCGCGCCGGGTATGACCTGGTTCCGCATGCCCCTGTTTGTGTGGGCTCACTACGCGGCTAGCATTTTGATGGTGCTGGGAACACCTGTACTCGCGATCGCAATTGTACTGGTCGCGCTGGAGCGTACGATCGGCATCGGCGTATTCGATCCTGCCAAGGGCGGCGATCCGCTGCTCTTCCAGCACTTGTTCTGGTTCTACTCGCACCCGGCCGTGTACATCATGATTCTGCCCGGCATGGGAGTGATCTCCGAAGTTATCTCGACTTTCAGCCGCAAACGCGTGTTTGGATACACAGCGGTCGCATTCTCATCTGTCGCAATTGCAGTGTTCGGATTTTTTGTCTGGGAACATCACATGTTCATCATGGGTGTTTCGAGCTACTCCATGCTCGTGTTCTCGTTGCTGACCATGCTGGTTGCGGTGCCGTCGGCCATCAAGATTTTCAATTGGACTTTCACTCTCTACAAGGGCTCAATCACTTTTGAAACACCGATGCTGTACGCCTTCGGATTCATGGGGTTGTTCACCATCGGCGGGCTGACGGGAGTATTCCTCGGAACTTCGGGAACAGACATTCACCTGACGGAAACTTACTTCATCGTGGCGCACTTCCACTTCGTCATGGTCGGCGGCATGTTGATGGCGTTTCTGTCCGGCATCCACTTCTGGTGGCCGAAGATTACGGGCCGTATGTACCCCGAGAAGATCTCGCAGTTAGCCGCGGTTATAACGTTCATTGGGTTCAACTTCACGTTCTTCCCGCAGTTTATTTTGGGCACGCTGGGAATGCCGCGGCGTTACGCAGCTTATCCTCCGGAGTTCCAGATCTTGAATGTCTTCTCGACGGCCGGCGCGACGATTCTAGGCGTGGGCTACCTGTTGCCCATCCTCTACCTCACTTGGTCGCTGAAGTACGGTGAGATTGCCGGCAGCAATCCCTGGCAGGCCACAGGCCTGGAATGGCAGATCCAATCGCCGCCGCTCACGGAGAATTTCCTTGAGATTCCCGTGATGGATCACGATGCCTACGATTATGAGTGGCTTGAGCGCCAGAAAGAAAAAGAGGTAACCAGTGTCGGATAGCCCAGCGATTGTGCATGGCGCTCACGTGGAAGCTCATCACGAGCATCCGCCCTACCAGCGTCACCATTTCGAGACCATGGCGCAGCAGGTGGACGCTACCAGCTTCGCCATGTGGCTGTTCCTGCTGACGGAAATCATGTTTTTTGGCGGGTTGTTTACCGCCTACCTGATTTACCGCAACTGGTATTTCCCGGCGTTCGTGGCAGGCTCGCACCAGTTAAGCATTTTCTGGGGAACGCTGAATACGGGCGTGCTGATCAGTTCCAGCTTCACTATGGCGATGGGCGTATGGTGCGCGGAAACCCGGCGCAAAAGTTCGCTCGTGCTTTGTCTGGTGCTGACGTTCGTACTTGGAATCGCCTTCCTGGGCATCAAGACTATCGAATACTCAGAGAAGATCGAGAAGCATCACGTACCTGGATTCCACTTCAGCGTTCAATCGTTTGTGAACCCTGCATCTGATCCTGAGATTCACAAGGCATATCACGACAAGCCGTTGGCCCTGGACATGGCGCGCCACACAGAAGTCTACTTCTCGCTCTACTTTGCCATGACGGGCATGCACGCCCTGCACATGATTATCGGAATTGCAATCTTAGGGTTCATGATCTTCAAGGCCCGCGCAGGGGCGTATACAACCGGGCATATTACATTCGTCGAGAATTTTGGGCTGTATTGGCACTTTGTCGACATCATCTGGATCTTTCTGTTCCCGCTGCTCTATTTGATCAGCAGGCACTCGTGAGGGGCGTACAGACATGAGCAAACATAGCGAGCACCACGGGTCATCTTCGAACGATACCCACGACAATTTGGATCACGTTGTCAGTCCGGTAATCTACGTGATTGTCTTTGCCATCCTTCTGGTGGCGACTGGACTTACGGTGCTGGCCTCACTCTTCGAACTGGGGGTGTGGAATCCGGTAGTCGCCTTATTCATTGCCGTGGTCAAGTCGACGATCGTCGTGCTGTTTTTCATGCACGTAAAGTACAGCTCGAAGCTGACCAAGCTGACGGTGGGCGCCGGACTATTTACGTTCATGGCGCTGGTTGGCATGACGCTGTCTGACTACTTCAGCAGGGCGTGGGGACGCTGGTAGCATCTGTTCCTAAAATCCGAATCAAGCGGCTACCTTCGGGTAGCCGCTTTGCATTGGGCGCGCGTGAGACTCTTGAATTCCTTTTGAAGCCATGCTGCACAAGTTGCGATGTGTTTCGATACGACGCATGTTGCTAAGTCCCTGCCGCCATTGCCAATGCGGCTATTCCGGCGATGTTGGGCATCAACTCTGCGGGAGCATTGTGGCGCTGCTGGAGATATGCAGGGTCGTTCCATGAAAGCCATACCTGGTCCTGAGCGTCTTGCCAGATAAGAATTTTCAAGGGTAGATCGATGGCGATGCTGGGAGCGGCCAGCATGAGAGGCGTGCCCGCTTTGGGACTGCCAAAGATCAGCAGCTTGGTTGGAAGCATGGCGATACCAGCTTTCTCGGCTTCGCCGCTATGATCGACGAATGCGAAGAGCGTCAAGCTTTTCGCTTGCAAAATGTCTTTGAGCTTCTGCGCTGTTTCATCGACGGAGTGATGACTGGGATAAGTGACGATGCCATTGGCGAGTGTCGGTGGCATTAAGGTCTCCTTTCGCGTACGGATTCGGATGGGCGTGAAGAAAGAAGGGAGAAGAAAAATACAGATGAGGGGAAATGGTCGACAAGCATAACCTGCCGAGTGAACTTGCGAAGTTGGCCAATCAGCCCCGTGTATTTGTGAGGCGTGATGGGGTGCCACGCGAGGGCGGTCGTTGCATTGTGTACTGGATGCAGAGGGCAATGCGCATCGTCGATAATTCCGCTCTTGAGATCGCGATCGAAGCGGGAAACTTGCTCGGGTTGCCGGTGGTGGTGTTCTTCTCCGTGATCCCTAACTATCCTAACGCTAATTTGCGCCACTACCACTTCATGGCCCAGGGTTTGAAGGACGTGGCGCACGATGCAGCTGAGCGAGGCGTCGGCTTTGTGTTGCGGCGGCATCCTGATCATTCTCTAGAAGCTTTTCTAGAGGAGGTTGAGGCTGCACTGCTGATTGGTGACGAGAATCCCTGTCGTGAGCCTGAGCGCTGGCGCAAGGTGTTGGCCAAGCGGCTCAAACTCCCCTATTGGACCGTCGATGCAGATGTAGTGGTTCCTTCTCAAATCTTCAACCGGACTTTTTTCCTGCTGCACCACTTCAGGCCGCACTTGAAGAAGGAATTGCCGAAGTATCTAGTCAAGCCGACGAATACGGGTCCGTTATACCCCTTTAATCCAAGGAAAAATCTTGCCAGTTACTCCGTGAAAGACGACATCACAGAGGGGTTTACGAAGCTTGATCGCTCGGTCGGACCGGTCGACACATTTACCGGCGGCACGCATGCAGCACTGAAGCGGCTTAAGGATTTTGCTACCAACGACCTCGGGCATTTCGGGAAGCAGCGCAATCATCCTGAAGCGCAAGGCACTAGCCGCTTATCGCCATACCTGCATTTTGGAAATATCGGCCCCATCACCATCGCTTTGGCAGTCGAGGACGCAGTGAAGAAAGGGAAGGCACCCTCCAGTGCAGGTGAGAAGTTTCTAGATGAGTTGATCGGCTGGCGGGAACTGGCCGTGTTATTTGTGCGCCACAATCCCAACTATGACAACTGGGAGTGCGCGGAACCGTGGGCACGCAAGACGCTGGTGGAGCATGCCGGGGACCCTCGCCCTTATCGCTACAGTCTCGAGCAATTGGAGGCCGGAGACACGCACGACGAGTTGTGGAACGCAGCGCAAAGACAGATGGTCGATACGGGATGGATGCATAACTTCATGCGCATGTACTGGGGCAAGAAGATCCTCGAGTGGGCGCCCGATCCGGCTCAGGCATTCGATTGGGCGGTTTTATTAAACGATAAGTACGAAGTCGATGGGCGCGATCCCAACGGCTATGCCGGCATTGCGTGGGCGATTGTGGGCAAGCATGACCGACCATGGTTTGATCGGCCTATTTTCGGAGTGGTCCGGCCGATGACTGAGTCTTCAACTTCGAAGAAGTTTGATTCGCGTACGTACATCCGGCAATTCGGCGGGGGCGAGGAGCTTTTTTAGTTCTCCCACACTGAGTGGCTAAATCTCACTTCCTATCTACCCAAAGCGCAGAATCCTTCGACCGGATTGGTGCGATTGAGCGCCGATCTCCTCTCGCGCTGACATCTCATTTTCGACGTGAACTTGCGAGAATGGACACCGCCGGTGGGCGCGTGATGACGTACCGGCGATCACGCTGAGCTTATTCGCCGTGCCCTAGACTCGGACACAATTTCATTCTTGACTATCGACACCTGAATGCGCCGACAAGCCGTTGCGCGCGGATTTCCGTTACTTGAAGCAGTTCGATCGGACGGTCGAACTGGTTTCGAGTTTGGATCCCTCAAGTGCAGTGGTCTCGGGGCAAGGTGATCGTGAAAGTGCCAACGGGAGCCCGAATAGTCGTGGAGCTAACGCCTCGGCATCAGATTTTTGCCCATTTTCGCAATCAAATGTTGTTGCGGGGATTGGCGGCTTTACGCTTTGCATCGCGGGCCATGGTTCTGCTGGGCTGTATCGTCTTTGTGCCTGGATTGAGCCCGTCGGTCGGTGCACAGGTTTCGGTCTCTCAGGGAATGCTTAAGGATTCGGGGTATCCTGAGCCGCCGCGCGTCACCGAAGCGCGGCGGTTTATGGCGCAGCGGCTTTGGCGGGCCAGGCGTCCGGCGCAATTGCGGGACCGATCGCAGGCAGCGGCAGCGCGTTCTCAACCGGCCAGCACGGGAAACACCGCGTCATGGCAGCCGCTCGGGCCTACCGCAGTATCCTCAATGAATTTCGGCTTGTTGACCGGCCGCATCTCGTCTATTGCTTTCGACACTTCGGACCTGAGCGGCAACAAGCTTTATGTCGGAACAACCGGTGGAGGGGCTTTGGTATTCGCAAGACGCGAATGCTTCGAACCCGGCCAATGTCGTGTTCACTCCTCTAACTGACAGGCCAGCAAAGTGCTTCGATTAGCGTGGGAGCCGTCACCGTCCAGCCCGGGGGCACGGGCGTGATTCTGGCAGGCACGGGTGATCCCAACGACGCTCTCGACTCCTACTATGGCGCCGGGATTCTGCGGTCAGCCGACGGAGGGAACTCATGGAGTCTGATCCAGGAGACCAAGGATCGGGAGGATGCCCTCGTGGCGCAGGACTTTCTGTTTATCGGCGAGGGATTCGCGGGGTTCGCATGGAGTACCTCCAACCCGCAATTGGTGGTAGCCGCGGCATCCGAGGCGTACGAAGGAACGCTGGTAGGTGCCGGAAGTTCCAATGCAAGCTACGAGGGCCTGTACTATTCCGCCGATGCTGGAATGAGCTGGCATTTAGCGCTAATACTGTTCACTTAATGAAAAGTGTGGCATTCTGTATGAGGCAGGGACAGGAGGCCACAGTTGGCGCGTACGGTTGCGGAACTTCCTCCGGGTGCGCGG
>OBLU010001213.1_pt1 | contig 24091 bp, 18 predicted proteins | sample 1518681 | NCBI WGS metagenome assembly OBLU01 (sample SAMEA3539304, study PRJEB22396) | soil metagenome | biome: tundra; feature: field; material: soil | place: USA | collected 2010-05 | depth 0.15 m
GGCGTAGGCGCGAGCCAGCGCCGCCGTCCGCCGTCCGGCGTCGCCCTGCCTGGCGAGCGCCGCCTGCACCGACGGGCTCAGTCCGGCCGACGCGCTCGACGATCCTGCCGAGCTCGAGTGATTCCGATGGTTGGAGATCGTCGGCTGCTGCCCGGCCGCCGTGGGAATGCTCTCCACATACTGGTCGGCGCCGGAATTGCCCTGTGGAACGAGCGGGCGTCCGGCCGCGCTCGCCCCAGCCGCCCAGGCCACCGCGACGATCAGTCCGAGCATCAACGATTTCACGACCATACTTACGTGGCGAGCCGGCCGATCCTGACATCCGCGCGTGAGAATCATCAGATCTCCGGGGCAGCGACGGAGGTTCGCACCACCCTGGCGGGATTGCCAACGACTACGACATCGTCTGGCACATCCGCGATCACGACAGCCCCGGCGCCGATCATCGTCCGTTCACCGATCGTCACGCCGGGCAGGACCACGGCGCCGGCGCCGATGCTCGCGCCGCGGCGCAGCGTCGTGATCAGCAGTTCGAACGGCTGGCGGCTGCGCGGGAAGCGATCGTTCGTGAAGGTCGCCTGGGGGCCGATGAAGACGTCATCCTCGACGCGCACGCCATCCCAGAGATAGACGCCGGACTTGATCGTCACGCGGTCGCCGATGACCACGTTGCCCTCCACGAACGTGTGGTCGCAGATGTTGCAGTCACGCCCGATGACTGCGCCGCTCATCACGTGGGCGAACGCCCAGATGCGAGTGCCGGAACCGATCGACTCGGTCTCGACCAGCGCGCGGTCGTGGATGAAGACCGAGGACAAACCGTCAGTAATCTCGCCGTGGGCCCTAATTTGCGCCACGGCGACCCAGGACGACTGGAAGCGTCCTCAGCAGGAGCGTTACGTCTCGCCACAGCGACCAGTTGGCCACGTACAGGTAGTCGATCATGACCATCTGCTCGAACGGGATGTGGACCCGGCCCATCACCTGCCACATCCCGGTGATCCCGGGGGTCAGGTCGAGCCGGCCGCGGGTCCAGCCCCTGACGATCTCGTCCTCCTGAGGGATCAGCGGCCTCGGACCAACGAGGCTCATGTCGCCCCGCAGCACGTTCCACAGCTGGGGGATCTCATCGAGACTGCTCAGTCGCAAGAACCGGCCCACCCGCGTGATCCGCGGGTCGTGCTCGAGATCCAGCCACGCCGTCTGCCGGCTCTGGGCAAGCAGGCCCGGGCGAAGTGCCTCGGCGTCGAGCACCATCGAGCGGAACTTGGTCAGCCGGAACGGCTTGCCACCCCGACCGATTCGCTCTTGGCGGAACAGGATCGGCCCGGGCGAATCGAGCTTGATCGCAATCGCCACCGCCACCCAGGCGGGAGCGCTCAGCACCAGCAGGATCGAGGCCCCCGCGACGTCCATCGCGCGCTTGAGCAGTTGACTTGACCGCGCCAGCGAGGGCAGGTTGAGGCCGATCAACGTGATGCCTTCGAGCCGGTCGATCGTCGCCGCCGGCCCAATCATCGCCGCGAGCGACGGCAGCGCGCTCACCTTGACCCCCAACGTCCGGCACAGCCCGACCATCTCCAGCAGCAGATCGTCCTCGATGCCCTCGGCGCTGACGACCACGCGGTCGACGCGATTCTCACGCAGCAGCCCAGCCGCGTCGATCTCCTCCAGCGCGCCGAGCGACTCGATCGGCAGCGGCCATTGTTGATTCTCAAGGCGCGTCACCGCGCCCACCAATTCCAGTCCATGAGACGGCTGACGCAGCACCTGGCGCACGAGGATCGGCGTCATCGGCCCGCTTCCGACGAGCAGGATGCGCTCGTCTCCGAGCACGCGACGAGACAGTCTCCGGGTCACGGCGCGGAGCGTCACGTCGACGAGGAAGCCGACCGAGGCGAAGGTCAGCAGTGATCCGATTCCGACCCGGCCCGCCGGGCTGAGCTGGAAGTACAGCCACATCCCGACGGATCCCACCAGGAAGACATGCGCCAAGCCGGGAATGTCGTCGACGGTCGAATGTCCAACGCGACGCAGGCCTGACGAGTACAGGCCATAGGCCATGAACAGCGTCAGCCACAACGGGATCGTCGGCAGCGCCCAGATCGCGTGGGAGTCGGCGCGCGAGCTCCCGATCAGCGCCAGCAGGAGCACACCAACCAGCAGCGCCACGACATCGGCCGTGACGAGCATCCGGCGCGTTCGGTAGTCGCGACCGCGCTTGGACAGCGGTGCAGCCTCAAGCGGCTCCAGCGCGAGCCTGTCCTTGCCCGCGGCGTCATTCCTTCTCCGGCCGGTGAGCGCCGCGGCCCCGTGAAACAGGCCGCGACGTCCCCCACCCCCATATGCCTGCCCCCACAACATGGTTATTCCTCCGACACTATCGCGTGACGCCTCGCGCATGCGTTCGGCGGTCCAGGCGGTCCAGGCGGTCTAGGCGGTCTAGGCGGTCTTGCGTACATCACCAGCTGTCCCGCTCTCGCCGTGAACGGCCGTGCCATTGCTGGACGGCACGGTTACGGGGAGCCTTGACTCATAGCCATATCCGTACCTGCCGCGATATGGGGTGCCCGCGTTACGTCGCAGGCCGTTGGCGACGATCCCGAGCACCGGAGCCCGGAGGCTCATCAGCTTCTTGCGCAGCTGTTCAGCAGCATCGCGGCGACTCTTGCCGACGCGAGCCACAACGATCACGCCGTCGACCTTGGTCAGCAGCGGAATCGCATCCGCAATCAGGGTCAGTGGCGGCGTATCGATGACCACGAGGTCGTACACGGCGCGGGTCCGTTCGAGCACTGCCTCCATCGCGTGACTCTCGATAAGTTCGCCGGGGTTGGGAGGTGGAACCTCGCCGGCGACAAGCACATCCAACGCGCAGCTCGGGCTGACCTCAAGTGAGTGAATTGCCTCCTCTATCCGCGCATCACCGATCAGAACATCCGCCAGTCCCGGATCCGCGCGGCCCACGAGCGGCGAGATCGTCGTACCGCGGCGGAGGTCGCCTTCGATCAGCAGCACACGTGAACCAAGCGCCGCCGCCGCCTTGGCCAGGTTGTAGCTCACCGTCGTCTTGCCCTCGCCCGGCCCGGCGGAGATCACCAGCAGCGTGCGAAGGTCTCGATCGACTGAGAAGTAGCGCAGATAGGACCGCAGGAGACTGAAGACCTCATCGTAAATCGACGGCGTCGCAGAACGTTGGCTGAGCGAAGTCAGGACCTTGTACTGCGAGCGCTGCGGGACGGAGGCCAGCAGCGGGAACTCGTACACCTCTTCCAGTTCCTCGGGATCCCGCATGCGCTGATCGAGGCGCTCGATCAGGAAGGCCAGCGCGACCCCGATCAGCAGCCCGAGGATGGCCCCCAGGGCCGTGTCGCGTGAGACCTTCGGCGCGGACGGCGCCGAAGGTAGGGGAGCCTGCCCCGCCACGCTGACATCGCCGGTCTGGAGCTTGGCCAAGATCGCCAGTGACTGTGCGCGGGCCGCCAGCGCGAGGCCCTGTGGCTCGGCGCGTTGCGCGGGAGTCAGCGCGTTGTATTGCGCGTTGACCAGGCGCAGGGCCGAGGAGATCGCCGAGACGGTGCCCTGCTGCTGCTCTGCGACGAACACGTTGCAGTACGTGTTCGCGATCTTTTGCGCCAGCGCCGGCGTCGACCCGGTCGCCGAGACGATCACGATGCTCGTATCGCTGTTGGACGCTGCGCTGACCGCAGCCGCGACCTCGCCGGCGTGCCAGTGCGGTCCAAGCTGGGTGGCGGTCTTCGCATTGATGTCGCCCAGGGTCACCAACTGGACGTTGGTGTCCTGCTGGGCCTGCGTAAGGGGCGAAGACTGCGACGTCAGTCCGGTCGCCACGGCTCCGAGCTGGTTGTTGCTGAACAGCAGCGACGCGGCGGCCGTGTACCGCTTGGGCTCACGCTTGGCGAACACGAATGCGCTGCCCGCCGCGATCACCATGCAGAGCACGACAATCGGCCCGCGGCGCCGCAGGACACGCAGCGCCCGCTCAAAATTCATCGTGCTAGGGGCTTCGTTATTCAAATCTGCCCTTCGGGCTCGTGCTCTTCCGTGTCCGCGCCCTTGTCTGTTCCGTGAGAAGCCGCTAAAACAGCCCGCCCCACCGGCCGCTCCCTGGCTCAGAGAAGCTAGCACGTTTTCCCCACGGGCGGACCAGCATCTGTTGCCGTTGTGCTTTGCCGCGCAACGCCAGCGCGCTCGTAGCGCCCGCTGGGGCGCGGCGATCGCCCATAGATCGGTATTCTGACCTTCGTTGATGCGGACGGCGCACCCGGGGTGGGCCGCGATCGAAGGGCCGAAGGGGGCATCATATTGCACGTGGTGGTAACCGGTGCGGCCGGTTTCGTGGGCTCACACCTGAGCGAGGCATGCCTGTCCAGAGGATGGACTGTCACCGCCGTGGACTGCTTCACGGACTACTACCCCACGGAGATCAAGCGGTCTAACGTCAGCTCGGCATCCGCGCAGGAGGGTTATCAGCTGGTGCAGGCCGATCTGGCGGTCGATCCGATCGAGCCGCTGCTCGCCGGGGCGGACGTCGTCTTCCATCTGGCCGCACAGCCGGGGGTTCGCGCCAGTTGGGGGACTCGATTCGACACCTATACGACGGGCAACGTGGTGGCTCTGCAACGACTGCTGGAAGCGGCCAGGCACGCCTCATTGCGCAAGCTCGTGTTCGCCTCCTCCTCCTCGGTCTACGGCGATTCAGAGACACTCCCGACGCCGGAGTCCGCGACGCTCGCGCCGCTGTCGCCCTACGGAGCAACGAAGGTCCTGGGCGAGCATCTCTGCTCGATCTACCAGCGCAGCTATGACGTCCCCGTAGTCGCGCTGCGCTACTTCAGCGTCTACGGGCCGCGCCAGCGTCCGGACATGGCGTTCTCGAAATTGATCGCCGCGGCCTTGCATGGCACGGAGATGACGATCTACGGAGACGGGACCCAGACGCGTGATTTCACCTACGTGGCAGACATCGTCTCCGCCACGATCGCCGCCGGCGAATCCGCCCCCCCGGGCGCTGTCTACAACGTCGGCGGCGGCTCGCAGGTGGCGCTGGTCGACGCGATCGACCTGATCGCCGCTGAGGTCGGTGCGCGACCCAGGCTGCGATGGACCCCGCACCAGCGCGGGGACGCCCGCGACACCGCCGCCGATAGCTCGCGGATCAGACGCGAGCTGGCCTTCGCGCCCGCGTGGGACGTGGCCGGTGGGCTGGCGGAACAGGTCGCCTGGCAGAAGCGCGCGGTTGATCTGTTGACGCCGTCCTCGTAACGAGCCGCCACCCTCGTGGGCTAGCATTGAACGGTGCGGGGGAGCCGTTCGGCCACCGGGCCACGGAGGGCAACAGGGTCAATGTTCAGGCACGGAAAACGCAATCAGGCGCGCCGACGTCCCGCGGCGCGAGCCGGCGGCGTGCAGCGGATCACGATGCTGCTTGAGAACAACCCGTACCCGCAGGACGTTCGCGTGCGCAGCGAGGCGCAGTCGCTCGTCGCCGCCGGACACCGCGTTGAGGTGATCGCCCCTCGCTTGAGCGGGCAGCGGGCGCGCGAGCGCGTGGACGGCGTCGAGGTCAGGCGCTTTCACGCGATCGACGGGACGGGCCAAGGTCTGGCCGGGCTGCTGCTCGAATACCTGGTCGCCATCGTTGCTCTGCATCTGGCGGCCCTGAGCGCCCTGACCCGCGGTAGCACCGTGCTGCACATCCATAATCCGCCCGACGCGTTCTTCCTGGCCGGGGGGATGTTCAGACTGGCCGGCCGGCGGGTGGTGTTCGACCATCACGACCTCGGACCCGAGCTCGTCGAGGTCAAGTTCCGCCGCAGCGCCCTGGTCGCCGCTGCGCGAATCAGTGAACGGCTGACGTTCGCGGCGGCGACACACGTTCTCGCTGCCAACGAATCCCATGCTGCGATCGCGCTGGAACGCGGCCGCAAGCGGCCCGACGAGGTGACGGTCGTGCGCAACGGCCCGCCGGCGAGCTGGACGAGGTTGCCGCTGAACGTTCGCCCGGGCCGCCTGTCCCCGATTCGGCTGGCCTACGTGGGCGCCGTGGCCGAGCAGGACGGGGTCGACGCGCTGGCGGAAGTTCTGGCCGCGCTGCGTGACCGGACTCCGCCTGTGCCGGCGCTGCTCACGGTGGTCGGAGACGGCGACGGTCGCCCGAGCCTGGAGGCGGCGCTGGCCCGGCTGGGTCTCGCCGGATGCGTGACGCTCACGGGATGGGTGAAGCCCGAACGGGTGCCGGAGCTGCTCGGCGACGCGGACGTATGCGTCGATCCGGCTCCGGGCACGGTCCTGAATCAGCGCTCGACGATGATCAAGCTGGCTGAGTACCTGGCCCTTGGCAAACCCGTCGTAGCATTCGATCTGCTTGAGACGCGCCGCACCGTGGCCGACGCGGCGATGCTCGCCCCGACCGGGAACATGTGCGCATTCGCCGAGCGGATCGCGATGCTTGCAGAGGATCCGGAACTTCGCCGCGGGCTGGCGCAACGGGCGCGTGAACGAGCCGGCGAGCTCACCTGGGAGCACTCCGAGGCCGCGCTGCTGGCCGCATACTCCGGCTTTGCCCGGGACGGCGAGCTGGAGCGAGACTCGGGATGAAGCTATCGGTGATAATCGTCACCCATAACTCGGCCAGCGTGCTCGGAGCCTGCTGGCGGTCAGTGCATTCATCGATGCCCAGCGCCGAGATCATCGTGGTCGACAATGCGTCGACGGACGACACCCAGCGGCTGTGCGAGGAATTGGATGGTGTGAAGCTGATCGCCAACCTGGTCAACGGTGGATACGGACGAGCGTGCAATCAGGGCATCGCCGCGGCGAGCGGCTCGCACGTGCTGTTCCTCAATCCCGATGTCCAGGTCAGCGAAGTCGACCTGGGTGCTCTCCAGCTAGCGGGCGACGCGGCGCCGTTCGGGCTGGTTGCACCGATGCTCAAGCATGGCACGCACGCCATCTCGCGTTGGCCCGTGGACCTGATCCGTCACGTAGCGGGCCCGTTACGTCCGCGCGAGCTTCCCGCCCTCCCGAAGCTGGCGCCCAGGCGGGGTCGATGGTGGCCCGCCGGAGCGCTGCTGCTGGTCGATCGACAGGAGTTCTTGGGCATCGGGGGATTCGATCGACGCTTCTTCCTCTACTACGAGGATCTGGACCTCACGCGCCGCTACCGAGCCGCCGGACTCCCCGTGCGGATCACGCGTTCGGTGCGCGCGCTCCATCGCCAGGGCACATCGTCGGCCGATCACCGATCCGCAGCCGCGGTGCGCCAGGGATGGTCATACCTCAGCTGGATCGAGTACCTGTGTACCTGGTACGGGCCAGACACCGCGCAACGCGCCGCGGGATATGCGCACGCGCTGCGCACCCACCTCAACCGGACACTGGAACTGCTCGAGCGCGCCGGGCCGCTATCACGCCGCGCCGCGCGCAAGCGCCTGGAGTTGGCCGAGATCGAAACCTTCGTCAGCTGGCAATCCAGCTTCCAGCCGGGCACGGCCGCGGACGACTTCTGTCCGCGGGCTCGGGAGATCATCGCCGCGCTATGAGCGACCGCTGGCGCGACTCCCTGTCCAAGCCGCTCGTGAAATGTGCGCTGGGCGCAGCGCTGGTCTTCCTGATCCTCGTCGGCAGCGGGCGCGAGGTCGTCAACGGCAATGCCAAGCTGATGCTCGAGCTGATCGGCGCCGCCGCGTTCTGCGTCCTCGCCGCCACGCAGCGTGGGGCCTGCGTTGGGTTGCTAGTCCTGGCGGCGATGAACGGACTTCCGTTCATCGACAACTCCAAGTCAGTAGCGCACCACGTCGCTTTCCAGGACCTCGCCTGCATCGCCCTGATCGCGACCGCGCTTGTCTGGACGGTCACGGCTCACCGAAGCGCAGCTCCGACCCGCCTGGGCAGCCTGCTTTCCTGGTGCGGGCTGGCGCTGCTCGGTTGGTGTGTGTTCAGCGTTGGACGGACATGGGCCGACGGACAGGCTCCGCTGCTGGGAGCGATCCGGTTCGGGCGCGACTTCCTGTACTTCGGGGCGCTGCTGATCGTGCTTCCACGCGTTCGCTTAAGTGAGCGTGACATCAAGGTGCTGATCACGGTGCTCTGCCTGGGGGTGTGCCTGTTCGCGGCTGGTCAGATAGCCACGGTGGAAGGGCTCGCGAATCCCACCTGGCTTGTCCACGCGGGAGCGAGCTCCACGATCCTGGGCGTCACCCGGCTCTATGCCCAGATGACCGACCTCGTCTCCGCCGGCTTGGCATTCGCCGTCGCGGCGGTGGTGCTCACGCGCGGCCGCGCTCAGTCAAAGGCCATCCCGATCACGCTACTGCTTCTGACCAGCCTCATCCTCCAGCTGACGCGAGCGCGCTGGATCGCCACCATCACGAGCGTTGTTCTGGTCAGCCTGTGGCTCGCGCTGCAAGCCGATCGTCGTATCGCGGTGACCCTACGGCGACGTCTGATGGTCTTTATGGGAGTGCTGGTGGCGTGCGTGGTTGTGATCCTCGCCGTGGCTCCGGGTGTCATCTCCGCCGGTCCGCTCGCTCAGCGGGTCCTGTCGATCTTCACCGATGTCGGCTCGCCGAGCAGCACGCTCGCCGTCCGACAGCAAGTGGCGGGCGAAATGACGTCCCTGCTGGGCGCACATTGGTTCACCGGTCTGGGGTTGATCCCGCCCTCCGTGCACTTTTACCCCCAATTCCCGTCGGGCTCGATCCGCGACACGGACCTCGGCGTTCTGAACGCGGTCATGACGATGGGACTCATCGGAGCCGCACTGATCTACCTCCCGCTGCTCGTTACGCTTGTGCACTGCATGCGTCACGCGCGCACGAAGGCTCGGCTGCGCTTTCCGTGGGTGAGCTACGGCGGACAGATCTGGATCGTCGCCACGCTGGCGTCGTCGGTTACGCTCGTCACCCTATTCAGCCCCGCCGGTCTCGTGCTCAGTGCGGCGATCCTCGCGGTGCTGAGTCAACCGTGTGTCACCGGTGGCGGGCCTCCCGTCCGCGCGCGGATCGAAACCGAGCCCGCGCACGCTCCGCCCCCACCGGTCACAGCGTGAATCAGCCCGGCGGTCGGTGCACGGCGGTGACCGATTCGTACACGCCGACGATGCGTTGAGCCACTCGCGCGAGGCTGAGATCACCCACGGCGCCGCGTGCCGCCGCACACGGGTGATGACTCACTGCGTCGAGCAGTGCGTCAGCGAACGCCAGATCGTCGCCTGGCAGAACATGACAACCGACCACGCCGCGGAGACGCTCCGGCACATCGCCGGCAGGTGTGGCCACGATCGGTAGCTCGCAGGCCATCGCCTCCTTGACGACGTTTGGCGATCCCTCTGACCACGAGGGATGAACCAGCACGTCTGCCGCGCTCATCCAGATCGGTATCTGATCAGGAGCTACGCCCTTGGCCACCCGTAGGCGCAATGACGAGCAACGCGCCAGCGCCACCTGGACCGCCCGCTCAGCCAGCGCATGGTTCTTGCGCGCGATCGCCGGGTTGCCCACGAACAGGACCACCGTCTCGCTCGGGTCCCAACCGAGCCGTCGGCGAGCCTCCGCCTGGTCGATCCGCTTGAACATCTCCAGGTCGACCCCGTTGGGGATCACGTGGTTGCGGAGCCGCAGGCGCGCGGGCAACTCCAGCATCATCTGCTCTGACTTGGTGATCGTCGCGCTGGCCAACCGGGCGACCTGAGCAAAGGACCGGGCCAGGAGACGGCTGCCCGGCGTCATCCGAGAAGGCTGGGCAGGCGACGGCGTGCCCAGCAGATCGTCGCCACAGTATGAGATCACCAGGGGCCGCCGGACATCGCAGCGCGCCACGAGCGCCGAGTGACCGTAATGAGCGTGGATCACGTCGTAGCGGGCCTCGAAGTTGTGCTTGGACATCTTTCCGGCCGCGGTCAGATACTCCCATTTTCGGGCGTATCCCCGAATCGGGAGGACATCTACATCAACGCCAAGGTCGCTCAACGAGCGTGCCTGCGAATGTACGAAGCTGCCGTACCACGGCCGCTCGTGGTCAGGCCACATGTTGGTCACAAAGAGCACGCGCACTGGTCTGGGCATTCTCGCCGATCTCCTCCTGGACCACACCGAACACGACTCCGCGCCGCCTCGCGGCCAACCCGGTGCTGCTAGCTTCAGCGCCCCGTGTCCAGTGCAGATCCCGTAAGAGCTTTCTTCGACACACGCTCCTATCTGGATCGAAACGCGATCATTCCGGTGCGCGCACTGATCGTGTCGGAGTTGCTCGCGCACGTTCACGGCAGCCGAGTGCTGGACCTTGGCTGTGGCGACGGCTCGATATCACGTTCACTGCTGGCATCACAGAACCAACTGACGCTGGTTGACTTCTCCGCGAAGATGCTGGAGAGCGCCCGAGCCGCGCTCCCGGCTGGAGCACCGATCGAGTTCATCCAGGCGGACATCCTCGACTACGTTCCGGCCGAGCCCTACGATGCCGTTATATGCGTCGGGGTACTGGCTCATGTTCGTTCGGTAGAGCAGGCCATCGCACGTGTGTCATCCGCGCTGCGCCCGGGTGGCCTGTGCGTGCTACAGACCACTGACAACGCTTCGCCACTGGGCTGGCTGCTCAATAATTACTACCGATGGAGAGGCCGCGAGCACTATCAGCTGAACAAGACCACCCTGGCCGAGCTCGTCTCCATCGCACAAGTTTATGGACTAGCTCAGACATCCTCCAGGAGGTATGGTCTGCTGTTACCAGGGTTGGGCAGGTTGCCACACCGCTGGGAGCGCCGGATGGAAGCGGTTGTCGGGTCGAACTCCAGGCTCTCCCAAGTCGGCGCTGAGGTCATGGTCTGTTTAGAGAAAGCGTGATTCGAGCATGATCGATTCACGCTTGCGCTCTGGTACGATCGGCAAAGGTTGGTGGATCGGACCGCAACTCGGTCGATGGACTTCAGAGTCGGGCACAAGGGATTAGTGTTGCAATGAAGCAGCTGCTCGACTTCATCGTCATTGGTGCACAGAAGTCCGGCACGACCTCGCTGTTCGAGTACCTGCGACGCCACCCGGACCTTTGCCTGCCGGCGGCCAAGGAAGTTCCCTACTTCAGCCACAACGCCAATTACGGTCAGGACTGGGCGGCGTACCTTCGCCAGGCCTTTGCGTTCGCCGATCCCGACTGCCGGTGGGGTACCGTCACTCCGCATTACATGTACGGCGGAATCTGCGACGCCGCGCGACAATCCGACGGCCCACCGAGCGAGAGCGATGAGCGGACGGTGCCGCGGCGGATCCGTGATCGGCTACCCGACGTTCGCCTGATCGCCATCCTCCGTGACCCGGTGGAGCGAGCCCGGTCACATCATGCGATGGCCGCGCTGAATGGATGGGACACCCGCCCGTTCGCCCAAGCCGTGCAGGAGCTGCTTGAACCAGATGCGCTGGTCAGCTCCCGCCGGACGCCGGACGAGACGACGGGCTATGTCGTGTGGGGAGAGTACGGCCGCATCCTCGCGGGATACCTGGACGCGTTCTCACGTGAGCAATTGCTGATCCTGTTCACCACCGAGCTCCGGGACGATCCGGAATCGGTTCTCCGCCGCGTGTTCGAGTTCCTCACCGTCGACCCCGAGTTCATTCCCGACAACCTCGGTACCAACTACCGCCAGGGCGGCGCCTCGCGCCGCTTTCGATGGCTCGACCTCAACGACGTTCAGTCCGCCGCCTCCTCAAGCGCGGTCGCGCGCCGGCTCTGGCACGCCCTACCCGAGCCGGCGCGCCGCCGCGTGGACACACGATTTGATCGGCTGAACTATCTCCTGGGCCTCTGGAACCGGCGTTCAAGGACGCCGGACGCTGAGAGCGACGCCGCGACGGATCGCGCGCTGCGAGAGCACTACGCGCACGATGCCGCGCGTATCTCTGAGCTGCTCGGTGTCGTAGCGCCGTGGTCGTCGGCGCACGCGCCCGCCGTGACATGACGGCGGTGCTAGGCGGAGCTCCGTTTACTCGATGTCCGTGCTTGCGGCTCGCCGCCACGTCGGTATCAACGCTACTGCGTTTTACCGCCTGGCCCTGAAGCCGCCAGGGCCCAAGGACGCGTAGGTTTCGCCAGGCTGGCGAACAGATCCACGTAATCCCGCGCGCAGTCATCGAGCGCGAAGCGGCTGGCCGCGCGCGCCCGCGCCGCCTCCCCATGGATGCGACGCAGGTCAGGGCGCTCGGCGTAGGCGGCCAGTGCGCCGGCGAGTGCTTCCACGTCCCCCGGCGGGACCAGCGTGCCGGTCACCCCGTCGACGACCAGTTCGGGTATGGCTCCGATCCGGCTCGCCACCACCGGCCGGGCGCAGGCCATCGCCTCGAGCGTGGCCATCGAGAAGGACTCCGGACCGTCCGACGGGACCACGGCGATGTCACATCGCCGCCAGAACGCCGGCACGTCGGCGACCGGTCCGACCCACTCGAGGTCTGACCCGATCTGCAGCGACTGGGCAAGCGAGCCCAGGCGCGGGCGCTCCGGTCCGTCGCCGGCGATCAGCAGCCGCGCGGGCGTGCGGAGACGGACCCGCGCGAGCGCGCGGATCACGTATTCGAGACCCTTACCGGCCACCAGCCGACCGACGAAGCCGATCCGCACGACGTCCGGCTGGCCGTCGGGATCGTCGCCGAGCGCCGACGGCGAATCGATCCCGTTGTAGATCCGCCGCGTGCGCGGCGCGTGAGGTTGTGCTCGCAGCTGCTCCAGGACGAAGTCCGACACCCCTACCTCGGCGTCGTTGCTGATCGCTCCAAAACGTCGCGACAAGCGATACAGGCTCCTGCGCCCTCGTGAGTAACCGGCGAGCTCGAATACCGCTCCATGCTCGATCGCCACGATCGTCCCGGAGTAGCCTCCCGCTCGCAGAGCGGCGCCCATGAAGCCGCATTCGACCAGCAAGGCGCCATCACAACCCGCGCCGGTCACCGCGGCGGCAAAGCGACGAGGATGGCGGACGATGTCGCGCCCGCGACGAAAGCCCAGGCTTAGATACGGGACACCGTCACGTGGCGCACGCTCGACGAGCGGATACGGACTCGAGACGAAGGCGATCGTCGTGTCGACTTCCAGCTTGCGCAGACGGGCGGCGAGCGACGCCATGAAGATTTCCGCCCCGCCGATCCCGCCGTTCCACAGCACCATCGCCAGCCTCGGCTCGTTCATCTCTCCCGATCGCGCGCTCGGAGCTGCTTCGCCCGCAGCCACTTCTACGAGACTCGGGCGCCCATGAGACACGGACGCCCGAGCAGAGAAGTGCATGATACCTCTTGTCAGGGCCTGCCTGATCAGGCCAGACGGCGATTACGCGGGCGCGGGCGCTGGCGCCGATGTCTGCGATGCCGGCCGCTGGCCTTGTGCTTCTGGCGGGTGACCGTGGCCTTGTGCCGGCTGCGCCTGGTGGTGGCCTTGTGCGCTTTGGAACCAGGCTTGTTCGCTTTCTGGCGTGTCTTGGCTGCAGGCGGTTGGGGCTTCTTGCCGGGCGGTTTGGTCGCGCCGGGCGGCGTGGTGGTGGCCGGCGGCGTGGTGGTGGCCGGCGGCGTGGTGGTGGCCGGGGCGAGAGTCATAACGTTGGCTACCGCATTGAACGTCTGACCCGACACGTCGTTTCCAAACCAGACTGACAGCGGCGAGCTGAGCGCAGCGGTATAAGCCTCTGTCTCGTCAACGCTGGTGGCGTAGCAGCAGCCGCGCGTGTTATCCCACTGCACGGTGGGAATGCCGGTCACATTGCTCGACTGCGTCCAGGCGCCGGCGCCGTTCACCTTGTACCACGTCTGGATCTGTCCGGTGCTGTCGCTGGCCCAGTGAACGTGCATCACGATGTCGTTCCACGCGCCCGGCTGAAACGCTCCGGGCGGGATCGCGTAGTAGGCCGGCAGGTTGCCGGGATTCCCGTTCGGGTTGTCGGCATTTGAGTGATACGCGCACCCGGGCGCCGATGTCGTGTGGTTGTTGCAGGCTCCCGTCTGAAGCGCCATCGTGATGTGATCGGCGTGAAGCTGGAAGGAGATCGGTGCTCCGTAGACGTTCTGGAAGTGGTACTCCTCGATCTCCACCCCGTCGAACGCGTTGTTGGAGATCGTCCAACCTTGCGGCACATAGACCATCAGCCCGTAATACCCGTCCGTTCCCAGGCCTATCGGCTGCGCGCTGGGCAGCAGGTCGCACGCCTCCAGCGGAAAGGTGGATGTGTTGCTGTTCGCGGGGAGAGTTATCTCCCCGGCGTTGGCCATCCCGGCGACGTTGGTGACGAAGTTGAGGCTTCCGCGCAAACGCGGCGACTGACTCGGCGTTCCGTAGTTGGCGCACTGCGCCCCGCCGCCGCCGGTGGACCAGGGACTGAGCCCGGTGAAGTTCCCGTTGAACGTTAGTCCAGCCGGACTTGTGGCTGCGGTACTCGCCTGCGCGGTGCCGGCCATCGCTGCGCTCGCCACGAGTACGGCGAACAGCGGAGCCCAGCGCGTGACAGACCAAGTCTTCCATGACAACCTCGACATCTCCGGCCTCCCGATAACTGATCGTGCAGCGCGTACAGTCATCCCGTACGAGCCGATTGCTTTCGTTAACCGAAAGATCGGGCGAGTCGCTGGTCCCCTCCAGTGATCCCGGCAAAGCTGGACAGATGGCCTACGGCGAGACCCGGGCATCGTGGCGCCCGCAACGACGATCGGGCCGCTCCTCCAGGAGCGGCCCGATCGATCGACAGCGCAGACTGTGGTCTGCCGCCTACATCACTACGGCATCATTGCCGCCACCGAGTTGAACGTCGGACCCACCACGTCGTTTCCAAACCAGATTGACAGCGGCGAGCTGAGCGCGTAGGTGTAAGCCTCCGTCTCATCCACGGCGGACGCGTAGCAGCAGCTCTTGGTGTTATCCCACTGCACCGTGGGGATACCGGTCACGTTGCTTGACTGAATCCAGCTGGTCGCGCCCTTGACCTTGTAATAGGTCTGGATCTGGCCTGTGCTGTCGCTGGCCCAGTGGACGTGCATGAGGATCTCGTTCCACGAGCCCTCCTGGAAAGCTCCCTGCGGGATCGCGTAGTAGGCCGGCAGGTTGCCGGCGTTTCCGTTGGGGTTGTCGGCATTTGAGTGGTCTGTGCATCCCGGGCGTACGGTCGTGTGGTTGTTGCATGCTCCGGTCTGCAGCGCCAGGGTGATGTGATCGGCGTGCATCTGGAAGGAGATCGGCGCTCCGTACACGTTCTGGAAGTGGTACTCCTCGATCTCGACCCCATCGAACGCCTTGTTGGAGATCGTCCAACCCTGCGGCACATAGACCATCAGCCCGTAATACCCGTCCGTTCCCAGGCCGACCGGCTGCGCGCGGGGCAGCAGGTCACACGCCTCCAGCGGAAAGGTGGATGTGTTGCTGTCAGCCGGCAGAGTGATCTCCCCGGCATTCGCCACCCCGGCGACGCCGGAGTTGAAGGTAACGGTTCCGCGCAGGCGCGGCGACTTGCTCGGCGTCCCGTAATTGGCGCACTGCGCGCCGCCGCCGCCGGTCGACCAGGGCGTGAGGCCCGTGAAACTTCCGTTGAACGTGAGTCCGCCGGTCAGGCCTGGCGCGGCGCTCGATGGCGCGGCGCTCGCCGCTGTCGTACCGTACATCCCTGCCGTAGCCATGACAAGCGCTACCAGCGACCCCCAGAGACGCGGACGCCCGGCGCTCCTGAATTTCCTTGACACTTTGATTCCTCCCGTGATAATTTCCCTGGTGCGGTATGCGCCGCAGCAGGTATTTGGCTTGCTGACCGGGGGAATCGGAAGCGCTGGGGCACTTCAAGCGGTTTCCTTGGTTACTTGGACGGATGGCCCATGGCAGGGCAGTTGCATGGACGGATGGACCGTCGCCAAGGCCGTGCCATCGACGGAAGGCCCATGGCAGAGGCCGTGTTACAGACGCACGGACGACCTACCGCCGGGCAGTGATACCTGGGCTGCTACCGCAAAACGGGGATCGGCCGCGGCTGAAAGCGGCCGACGAGGGCATCCACTCCACCGTCCACCCACAGCCGCTGCCAGAGTTCGAGCATCAGAGCGGCGAATATCACTTGGGCGTTCTTGCGTCCGCTCTCCCCCGCATCGGCGATCATGGCCGCGAGCGTGCGGGGCTCCAGCTGACCCCGGCCGACCGTCCGTGGGTCCAGCAGCACGTCGCGCACGAATCCCTCCCGGTGCGTGCGCAGCCACCCCTCGAGCGCCGCGTTGAAGAATCCCGTCTTCTTCTTCTCGAGCACGTGTTCCTCGACCAGTCCCCGCGCGGCCCGCCTGAGAATCTCTTTCCTGCGCAGCCGCCAGACGCGACGGCTGTCGGGCAGCGCGAGGGAGAAGCTGACCAGGCGATCGTCCATGAACGGCACCCGGACCTCAAGTGAGGCGGACATCGACATCTTGTCGAAATACAGGAACAGCTGGTCGACGAGCGCGAGTCTCCGATCCAGCTCCAGGGTCTGCTCCAGAATCGAAAGGTTGCTGGGCAGGTGGTACTGCGTGATCGCCGCGGACACGGCCTGCTCTCCGGCGGCGGAGCGAAACCCTTCCGTCAGCAGGGCCTTCCGTTGGCCGCTCTGGGTCACACGGCTCATCGCCAGCAGGCGCTCGCTCGGGCTGCCGGCCGCTAGCGCCGCAAATCCGCGGGCCACCGTCGACCCTGGCGGCGCGTACCGGCTCAGCGCTCCGGCCACCGCGCCGGCCCCCGGGACGCGGCCGATGAGGTCGGCGCCATAGGCGATCTGGTGCTTGCGGTAACCGCCGAACAGCTCATCGGCGCCCTGCCCCGACAGCGCCACCGTGACCTCGCGCCGCGCAAGTTGGCTGATCAGCTGGAAGCCGAGCGACGAGAGGTCGGCGATCGGCTCCTCGATGTGCCACAACATGTCCTCCAGCAGCGACGGGTCGTCGCGGAGCTCGACCTCCAGCTCGTGGTGGTCAGAGCCGAGCCGCCTGGCGACGCGACGCGCGTCCGCCAGCTCGTTGCTCTCGGCCAGACCGGCGAAGCCGACCGAGAACGTCTTGATCGGCTGGGGGCTGGCTTCGGCCATCAGGGCACCGATCAGCGACGAGTCGACGCCGCCGCTCAACATCAGGCCCAGCGGCACATCGCTCACCATGTGCTCGCGGACCGATTGGCGAAGAATCGCCAGCAGCTCCTCGGTGTCCTCGTGCCAGCTCGCGCGCGGTCGCCGCGGCGGGACGTTGTCCCACGCGTTCCAGTAGCTCTGCTCATGGGTTATGCGGCCGTTCTCATACACGAGAGTGCTCGCCGGCATCAGCTTCCTGACCCCCGCGAACAGCGTCTGGGGGCCGGGCACGTAGCCGTAGGCCATGAACAGCTCGGCACCCACCGGGTCCACGGCCGGATCGACCAGCCCGCCGGCGACCAGGGCCTTCACCTCCGAAGCGAAGGCCAGGCCCTGCGGCAGCTCGGCCACGTACAGGGGCTTGATCCCGAGACGATCACGGACGAGCACGAGGCGCCGGCGCTTACGATCCCACAGAGCGACCGCGTACATGCCGGAGAGCCGCTTGGGGAAATCCTCGCCCAGTTCCTCGTAGAGATGCACGATCACCTCTGTGTCACAGCGCGATCGGAACGTGTGGCGGGGGGCAAGGTCGGCCAGGGACCGCTCGAAGTTGTAGATCTCCCCGTTCTGGATCGCCACGAGCGTGTTGTCCTCATTCGCGCTGGGCTGCTGCCCGTGCTCGACGTCAATGATCGACAGCCGTCGCATCCCGAGCGCAATTCCGGGCTCGCACAGTTCGCCCCGGTCGTCGGGGCCCCGGTGCCAGATCGCGTCCGTCATCGCCCGAAGCCGCCGCGGTTCAATCGGAAGCTCGTTCGGATCCCGCGCGGCGATCCCGCATATCCCACACACGTTGGCCTGCCGCCTCAGTTAGCCAGCGCCGCTGAACTTGGCGCTGACCCGCGGCGCCTGGTGTCGTAGATCCGCTCAGCGCCAAGCGCGATCACGGCCAGCGCCGCCGGTATTGAGAGTGTCGTCATCCGCGGATAGGCGGCGACGACGAGGTGAATGAGCAGGTTCAGTACGCCAAAGATCACCAGCAGCCTCACCGCCTCAGGAACACGTGGCGGCCCGCGGCGGGCCAGCACGACGATCGCGATCGCGAGCGCGATCAGCAGCAACACATCGTCCACCCCGTACAGGTAGATGCCGCGGCCGGCCGGCTGGAAGCTGTACGGGCCACCGAGAACCATCCGGCTCAGGTTGTCGGCCACATGCTCCAGATACACACCCGGATGACGTCGGATGAGCCTCAGAGAGACTCGCTGGAGCTCCGCATCCGCCTGTACCTGCGGCATCGAGTTGACCCGCTGAAACAGCGGACGGTCAGGCAGCCAATGCCGACTTGTGGCGACCTGTTCGGCGTCGACCCACGAGCCGGTGTTGCCCGGGGTCGTGGACGCCATCCAGTACAGCGACATACCGCCTGAACTGGCCCAGTAAGGGAACTTGTGCGCAAGCGAGTCCGTGTAGGCAAGCCAGGGTAAACACACGACCACCGCCACGGCGACGCAGATCAGATTCAGCAGATTGGCACGCCTTCGCTTCCACAGCGCAATCACCGCTAGTGCCGCAAGCCCCGCCAGAAGTATCCAGCCGTCTTCCACGCGCGTCAGCACCATGAAGCCGAACAGCACCCCGCTCGCCACCGTCCATCGCAATCGACCGGACTCGTGCGCGTTGCCGAGCGCCCAGAGCGCCGCCATCAGGAACATCAACGCGAGCGGTTCGCTGAACAGATGAGGAAGCAACCGCAGATAAGGGGGAAACAGCGCCAAGATCACACCGCCCGCCAGCGCGAGCCAGCGCGAGACCCAGCGCCTCAGGAACAGCCAGAAGAAAATGCCGGCAAGCAGCAGCGATAACGGACCCACGAGACGCATCACACGGACGCTGGCGTGCAGCGCGACCAGCGGCGCCAGGACCAGCGGCAGACCAGGTCCGTGCCACAGGTACAGGCCATGCGATGCCTGGCTGGGGATCGCATACTGACCGTGGGTCAGATTGGTGGCGTAGCGGAGATAGGCCAGCTCATCTCCTTGGCTTCCCGGTCCTGAAACCAGGTGCTGGCCAAAGAACGTGACGAAGATCAAGATGAGCCCGGCGGCGACGAACGTCCAGACCTCGGCTGAGCGAGGCCCAAGCTGTTTCATTCCCGCAGCGCCCTCTATGGCAGCCGCCCCCCATATCGCGGCCGTGTGATCGTCAAGGGTATTCCCCTCGCGCATGCTACAGGCTCGCCTGGCCGAGTGGGCCCTGAGTCGGTACGCTTCGACGGTCACGGTGGACAAATAGCGGGGGCTCAGAGCTTTGGCAACACAACCGCGCGGGAAGGACGTCAAGCGATGAAAACGGGCTCTGCGCGCAGGCAGCAAGAGCTCACCTCGTCCGCGGCGAAGATGGTTGAAAACGTCGGCACTTACCTCGCGGCTCATGACAGCAAGACGCTGCTGCGCTTCGTGATGTGCGGAAGCGTCGACGACGGCAAGAGCACGCTGATCGGGCGGCTGCTCTACGAGTCGCATGCGTTGTTCGTCGATCAGCTGGCCCGGCTGGAATCCGACTCCAAGGCGGTGGGCACGCAGGGCGATGAGCTCGACTTCGCGCTGCTGTTCGATGGCCTGGCCGCCGAGCGCGAGCAGGGCATCACGATCGACGTGGCCTACCGGCACTTCTCCACCGACCGACGCCATTTCATCGTCGCCGACGCCCCAGGCCACGAGCAGTACACCCGCAACATGGTCACCGGAGCATCCACGGCGGACTGTGCCGTGATCCTCGTCGACATCCGCAAGGGCATACTCACGCAGACACGCCGCCACAGTCACATCGTCTCGTTGCTCGGCATCAAGGACGTGATCCTGGCCGTCAACAAGATGGACCTCGCCGGCTATTCCGAGCCTCGCTTCGCCGAGCTCGAGCGCGAGTATCGGGACTTTGCCGCGCAGATCGGCCTGGAGCGGATCACCTGCATTCCCGTCTCGGCGCTCGTGGGCGACAACGTGTGGACCCGCAGCGATCGGATGCCAGGCTACGAGGGCCCGACGTTGATGGCCTACCTGGAGAGCGTCGAAGTCGATCAGGCACGGATGCAGGACGCTCCGTTCAGGCTCCCGGTGCAGTGGGTCAACCGTCCCCACCACCAGTTCCGCGGTTACGCCGGGACGGTGGTCAGCGGGAGCATCCGTCCGGGTGACCAAGTGGTGGTCGCGCCCTCCGGCCGAGAAACGCAGGTCGACCAGATCGTGACGATCGACGGCGATCTCGAGTTGGCGGTGGCGGGCCAGTCGGTCACGCTGACGCTCGCCGACGATCTGGACGTCTCCCGCGGTGACGTGCTGGCCCGCAGCGATCAGCCGCCCGGCGTGGCCGATCAGTTCGAGGCCACGATCATCTGGATGGGCGAGAAGCCGATGCTGCCCAGCCGCGGCTACGTGATGCGCATCGGAGGCAAGACGGTCACGGCGACGATCGCCCCGCTCAAGTACAAGCTGAGCATGGAGTCACTGGAGCATCTGGCCGCGACCAGACTCAAGATGAACGAGATCGGCGTCTGCGACCTCGAGTTGAGTGAGGCGATCGCGTTCGATCCCTATCAGGAGAATCGCGACACCGGCGGATTCGTCCTGGTCGACCGGATCACCAGCAACACCGTCGGCGCAGGGCTGATCCACTTCGCGCTGCGCCGTTCGCACAACATCTCCTGGCAATCGTTGACGATCGACAAGCAAGCCCGCGCGGCGAGCCTGCACCAGCATCCCTCGGTCCTCTGGCTCACCGGATTGTCAGCCGCGGGGAAATCCACGATCGCGAATCTGGTCGAGCGCGAGCTGCACCGTCGGGGCCACCAGACCTACCTGCTCGACGGCGATAACGTCAGGCATGGCCTCAACAACGATCTCGGCTTCACCGAGGCCGACCGGGTCGAGAACATCCGGCGCGTGGCCGAGGTGGCGCGACTGATGGTCGACGCGGGGCTGATCGTGCTCGTCTCCTTCATCTCCCCGTTCCGCGCCGAGCGCATGATGGCGCGATCGCTGTTCGAAACGGAGGAGTTCCTGGAGGTCTTCATCGACACGCCACTCGCCGTCGCCGAGCAACGTGATCCCAAGGGCCTTTACGGAAAGGCGCGCCGAGGCGAGCTCAAGAACTTCACGGGAATCGACTCCCCGTATGAGCCCCCGGAGAACCCTGAACTGCGGATCGACACGACAAAGCTGTCGGCCGGCGAGGCGGCACGGGCGATCATCGAGAGCCTGGAGCGCGCCGGGCTGCTCTGAGCCACCGCAGGGCCGGGGCTCAGAAGTAGCCTTCCTGCTTCTTGCGCTCCATCGACGACGCCGAGTCGTGGTCGATCACGCGGCCCTGGCGCTCCGAGGTCGTGGTCCGCAGCATCTCGAGGATGATCGCCGAGAGCGTGTCCGCCTCGCTGCGGATCGCACCGGTCAGCGGATAGCAGCCGAGCGTGCGGAACCGCACCTTCGTGGGGGTCGGCCGCTCGCCGGGCGCCAGCGGCATGCGCTCGTCGTCGACCATGATCAAGGTCCCGTCGCGCTCCACCACCGGGCGCTCGGCCGCAAAGTACAGGGGCACGATCGGGATTTCGTGCCGGTGGATGTACAGCCAAATGTCGAGCTCGGTCCAGTTGGACAGCGGGAACACGCGCAGCGACTCCCCGCGTCGCTTGCGGGCGTTGTAGGTCCGCCACAGCTCGGGGCGCTGGTTCTTGGGGTCCCAGGTGTGCTTGGCCGAACGCACGGAGAAGATCCGCTCCTTGGCCCGGGACTTCTCCTCGTCTCGACGCGCGCCGCCGAACGCGGCGTCAAAGCCGTACTCGTCGAGCGCCTGGCGCAGCGCCACGGTCTTCATCTCGTGCGTATGGACTTCGGAGCCGTTGTCGAACGGGTTGATGTTCTGGGCGACTCCCTCGGGATTCTTGTGCACCAGCAGCTCCAACCCGAGCTCGGCGGCCATTCGGTCTCGGAACGTGTACATATCCCTGAACTTCCAACCGGTATCAACGTGCAGCAGCGGGAATGGAGGCTTGGCGGGATGGAACGCGCGCATCGCCAGGTCCAGCATGACCGAGCTGTCCTTGCCGATCGAGTACAGCATCACCGGCGACTGGGCTTCGGCCACCACCTCGCGCATGATGTGGATGCTCTCGGCTTCGAGCCGCTCCAGGTGGGTCAGGATGACGTGACGCTCAGCGACAATCATGCCCCGGCGTTCCCGGCGAGCTTGGTCTGAATCAGACCCGTGATCCGCTCGATTGTCCCGAAATTGCCGGGCACGACGTCGGCGTCGCCGATCTCGATCACGAACTCGGCCTCGAGCCACGCGACGAGGCGCAGCAAGGCCATCGAGTCGATCACCCGGTTCTCGATCAGGGGCAGGTCGTCGGTGAGCTCCGCCCGGGACCCCTGCCAATGCGCTTCCTCGATCAGGAAGTCTCGGACGCGTTCTGCATTCTCCACGATGCCCTTGCCGCCCCTCTGATGCTAGCTCTGCAATGCCCGGCGATCGACCTTCCCGGTCGTCGACTTTGGGAGTTCCTGGCGGAACTCAAACTCGTCAGGAATCATATAGTGCGGCAGTCGATCGCGACAGCGCCGGGCGAGCTCCAGGTCGCTAATCGGCTCGCTGACGACCACGAACGCCTTGAGCCGGTTGGTGACCGTCTCGTCCGGCACGGCCACGACCGCGGCCTCCACGACCGCGTCTATCGCATGCAGCGCAGCCTCGATCTCCCCCAGCTCGACCCGGTAACCGCGCGTCTTGATCTGGGCATCTCGTCGGCCGACGAACACCAGGTCGCCGCTGGGTTGCAGGCACACCAGGTCGCCCGTGCGGTAGACCCGTTGGCCATCGACGAAGCTCAGCACGCGGGCGGTCCGCGCCGCGTCGCCCCAGTACCCGTGCATGACCGTCGGCCCGGCGATCAGCAGCTCGCCAATCTCGCCCGCTGACGCGGCGACGCCCTCGGCACGCTCGATGATCGCCGTGACACCGGCGATCGGCCGGCCGATCGGCAGGCTCTCGGGGAGGGCTCGATCGGCTGGCACCTCATACCAAGTGCAGACGTTCGTCTCGGTGGGACCGAAGAAGTTGTAGTACCGCGCCTGCGGGACGAGTTCGATCAGGCGCGACAGGTACTTGGTGGGAAACACCTCGCCGGCGAACACGATCGCCCGCAGCGCCGGGAGTGTTGTCGGTTCCAGTTGACCACGGAGCACCAGCAGCGTCAGCGCCGAGGGCACCGAGTACCACACCGTGATCTGTTCGCCGGAGATGAACCTCGCCAGCTCGACTGGGAAGATCGCCGCATCACGTGGTACGAGCACCACCGCAGCCCCGGCCCAGGCCGCGGCGAACAAGTCGAATACCGACAGATCGAAATGGAACGGAGCGTGGCTGGAGAGCCGGTCCTCGGGACCGATCCCCACCTCCTGGGCCGCCCAGTCGACGAACGCCAGGGCGTTTTCGTGAGACAGCATCACGCCCTTGGGCTCGCCGGTCGAGCCAGAGGTGTAGAGGATGTAGGCGAGCGAGTCCGCGCCGACCCGGTCGTCCGGGTCCGTGTCGGGATAGTCAGACAGACCGCTCCACGGCAGCAGGATCGTTCCGCTGGTCTCGGTCTCCTTCGCGTCGCCCACCACGGTCTCAAACGCCGCCCCCTCGTCGGTCAGGCGCCGCCATCCGCTCGTGCTCGAGCTCACCAGACACCGGATCCCAGCGTCCCGCGCGATGTACGCCAGCCGGCGCGCGGGCGCCTGGTCGTCGAGCGGGACGTAGGCGGCACCGGCCTTCAGCGCGCCGTAGAGCGCGATCACCGCCTCGAGCGATTTCTCCAGCAGCAGCCCGATCCGGTCGCCGGGGCGCACGCCGTGGTCGATCAGCGCGTGGGCCAGCCGGCTCGATGCCCGGTCGAGCTCGGCGTAGCTCAGGGTACGGCCGCGGTCGACGACCGCGGCGCGCTCCGGGCCGCCGGCGGCCGCCTGCTTCAGGAGCTGATGGACCAGCGTCGCGGTC
>OBLU010001214.1_pt1 | contig 24073 bp, 25 predicted proteins | sample 1518681 | NCBI WGS metagenome assembly OBLU01 (sample SAMEA3539304, study PRJEB22396) | soil metagenome | biome: tundra; feature: field; material: soil | place: USA | collected 2010-05 | depth 0.15 m
TGTTTCGGATCCCTCCGCTCGCAATCGCTGCGGCGTTCGCTCTCGTTACCTTCGAAGAAATCTCCGCTCTCGATTCGCGCATCGAGAACACGAAGACGAACGGACGCTTCAAGCCTCTCGATCCGAAGCAGCAAATTCTTTTCCCCCGAGACCACGGCTCGCACGACGACGCACGGGTGGAGTGGTGGTACGTCACAGGCCAGCTCGATACGCCCTCGGGGAGGCGCCTCGGCTATCAGCTCACGTTCTTCCGCACGGGCATCACCGACGAGCCCCGCTCCGCGCGTGCGTCCGGCTTCGCCGCGCGGGATCTCTTTCTCGCGCATTTCGCCCGCACCGACGTGACCGCCGGAACGTTCCGGTTCGCCGAGAGGATCCACCGGACAGGCGTCGGGGCTGCCTTCGCACGCGAGGACCGGCTCTCGGTCGCGAACGAGGACTGGCGTCTCGAGGAGGTGGGAGGCCGACTGATTCTCTTCGCGTCCGACGGCGGCGAGGAGATCTCGCTCGTCCTCACACCCGAAAAGCCCCCCATCCTGCACGGTGAGGGCGGCCTCTCGCGCAAGGGGCCCGAAGACGAAGCCGTCAGCCGGTACGTGAGCTTCACGCGCCTCCGCTCGGAGGGTTGGTGGACCGCCGGCGGAAAGAGCGAAGCGGTGACCGGCCTCTCGTGGTTCGACCACGAGTGGGGTTCGGGTTCGATCGGAAAGGACACCGCGGGCTGGGACTGGTTCGCGCTGCACCTTTTCGACGGGCGCGACCTCATGCTCTATCGGATGCGCGGAAGGGGCGGATCACCAACCAGCTACTCATCTGGAACGCTCGTCGAAAAGGACGGGCGAAAGGCGCCTCTCGGGGCCGCAGACTTCACGATCGAGGAGACGGCCCGCTGGAAGAGCGCGCGGAGCGGCGGGAGCTATCCCGCGCGCTGGGTCCTCCGCGTGCCGCGCGCGGGAATCGTGGTCGTGGTCGTCCCGCTCGTGAGGGACCAGGAGCTCGTCACGGAAAAGTCTACGCGCGTCACGTACTGGGAAGGCGCATGCGACGTGACCGCGCCTGGCGGCGGTGCCCCGCTCGGCCGCGCATACGTCGAGATGACGGGTTATGCCGGCACGGGCGGGCTGGGCGCGTTCCGCTGACGCATCCGGCCCCGCATACCTTCCTGAGGCATGACCCCCGTCAGCCCTTCGCTTGGAGCCGGCTCCGGCGGGCGCCGTACAAGAAATAGATCGTCAGGCCGACCGCGAGCCAGACGCCGAAGCGGATCCAGGTGAGAGCCGGCAGGCCCGCCATCAGGACGAGGCACATCCCGATCCCGAGAACCGGCGTCAAAGGCGAGAACGGGACACGGAACTTCCGGGGCCGCTCGGGCTCGCGTACGCGCAGGATGAGGATCCCGATACATACGAGGACGAAGGCGAAGAGCGTACCGATGTTCGTGAGCTGGACGACTTCGTCGATGTTCGCTACCGCCGCGAAGAACGCCACGAAGATTCCCGTGAGGATCGTCGTCACGTACGGAGTACGGTACTTCGGGTGGATCTTCCCGAACCAGGGACTCAAAAGGCCGTCGCGCGACATCGCCATCAGGATGCGCGGCTGGCCGAGCTGGAAGACGAGGAGGACGGACGTCATGGCGACGACGGCGCCGAAAGCGAGGATCCCCGCGGCCCACCCCTGGTTGACGTACGTCAGCGCCGCGGCGAGCGGGTCCGCCACCCCTTCCAGCTTCGCGAACGGGATCATTCCGGTGAGAACGAGGGCCGCCGCGAGGTAGAGGACCGTGCAGATCGCGAGCGAGCCCAGAATTCCCCGCGGCATGTCGCGTCCCGGGTTCTCGCACTCCTCGGCCGCCGTCGAGATCGCGTCGAAGCCGATGTACGCGAAAAAGATGAGGGACGCTCCGGTCCAGACGCCGTGGAGACCTCCCGGAAAGAACGGATGCCAGTTCGCGGGTTTCACCCAGACCGCGCCCACGACGATGAAGAACAGCAGCGTCAGGAGCTTCAGGACCACGATCACGTTGTTGAACCGCGCGGATTCCTTCACGCCGATGACGAGGATCCACGTGATCGCCGCCGTGATGACGACCGCGAGAAGATTGCAGACGATCGGCACGCCCGCGAAGACGGGATGGTGCAGGTGTGCCTGATAAGCGAGCGCGTATTCGGGACCGAGGCTCGCGGCGCCGGACTCGGCGACGGCCTTGGCGGCGAGGACCGTCGAGCGGTAGTCCGTCGCCATCCAGGCCGGGATGTCGACCCCGAAGCCGATCATGAGCTGGCGAAAGTACGCGGCCCAGGAGATCGCGACGGCGATGTTCCCGACCGCGTACTCGATGATGAGGTCCCACCCGATGATCCAGGCCACGAGCTCCCCGAGCGTCGCGTAGCTGTACGTGTACGCCGAGCCCGCCACCGGCACGAGACTCGCGAACTCCGCGTAACACATCGCGCAGAAGCCGCAGGCCACGGCGGTGAGAAGGATCGAAACCGTGACGCCAGGCCCCGCGGGCGGCGCGCCCGTGCCGCCCGATGTCGCGCTGCCGAGCGTCGCGAAGATGCCGGCGCCGATGATGGCTCCGATTCCGAGGGCCATCAGGTCGATCCAATTCAGGGTCTTCTTGAGGCCGTGAACCTCGTCGCCGCCTTCGGCGATCAGGGCATCGAGCGGCTTGCGCCGGAAAAGCGACGACATGCGGCCTCCTCGAGGGAATGCGGGAGTCTAAGCGGTCTTTCGCCCAGCGATCCGGACGGGGAGCTCGACGAGCGACGCGATGGACTCGACCTCGGGCCCATACCGGCCGGCCCGATCGACGAGCAGCGCCTGGAGCCCCGCCGCGCGGGCTCCGTGGTAATCGTCGGTGAGCGAGTCACCGACGTGCAGCGCAGCGCCGGGTGCGACGCCGGACCGCCGCAAGGCCTCCTCGAAGATTCCGCGGTGCGGCTTGCTTACGCCCACGACCGCCGACACGATCACGTCATCGAATGCGTCCACGAGGCCGAGGCGCGCGAGGAGCGACGGTAGAGTGGAATCCCAGTTCGACACGACGACGAGCTTCAGACCCGCCGCGCGCAGCGCCGCGAGAACCTCCGGCACCTCGGGATAGAGCGTCCAGTGCAGCTCCTCGCGAAAGTGCGCGACGAGGCCGGCGAGAAGCGGATCCGGCATCTCCCCGCCGCCCACACGCGCGTATACGGCCGCGACGAAGCGGCGCCAGAAGCCCGCCTCGCCCCCGGGCCCGCCCCAGCGCTCCTCTCCGCGGTCGTGGGCCGCGTGCACCTCCCGCCACGTCGCGTGCACGGCGCGATGCACCGCCTCGACGTCCGCCTCGACCCCATACGCCGCGAACGCGTCGCGGTAGACGTCGTGGACGGGAGGATCGGCGGCGAGGAGCGTGTCGCCCGCGTCCAGGAAGACGGCCTCGATCAGGGCATCACCTGCCCGCCGTCGATCACGATGGCCTGACCGGTCACGTTTTTCGCCTCGGGAGACGCGAGATAGACGACGAGGCCCGCGACCTCGGGCGTCGAAAGCACCTCACCGAGTGGCGCCATCTTGCCCGCGAGCGCGAACGCCTCCGCCGCGGTCTTTCCCATCCCCTTGCCCATGCGCGCGATGCCCGAGCGCCCCAAATCCGTGTCCACCCAGCCCGGGCATACGGCGTTCACGGTGATCCTCCGCGAGGCCAGCTCGAGCGCGAGCGAGCGCGTGAGTCCGATGACACCGTGCTTCGACGCGCTGTATGCCGCCATGCCGGCAACTCCGAAACGGCCCGTCACCGACGAAAGGTTCACGATGCGCGCGCCGTCGGGGAGGAACGGCCGCGCCGCGCGGCAGACGCGCCATGTGCCCGTGAGGTTTACCTCGAGGATCTGGCCCCAGGCCTCGTCCGAGCGTGCATCTCCGTCGAAGGGCGAAGGCCCGCCGATTCCCGCGTTGTTCACGAGGATGTCGAGACGCCGGTCGGGGCGCGCGGCCCGCTCCACACCCGTCGCCACGGACGCCGCGTCCACGACATCGAGGAGGACGGCAAGCGCGGAGCCTCCGGCCTTCGCGATCTCGTCCACGACGGCCGCGCCGTCGCTCTCCTTGCGCGCGCCCACCGCCACCCGCGCGCCTTCCGCCGCGAGCCTGAGCGCGATGGCCCGTCCGATTCCCTTGCCTGCGCCCGTCACGAGCGCCGTCTTTCCCGCGAGACGCCCTTCCGGCATGAATCCTCCGTCCAGCGATTCTACGGGCGAGAGGGCCCCGCGTAAGATCGGGGCGTGAAGGTCGAGGTCCTGCTCTTCGCTTCGCTCCGGGACGCCGTCGGGCGGACGATCGCCGTCGAGGTTCCCGAGCCGGCCACGGTCACGACGCTCCGGCGCGCTCTCGAGGCCGCGCATCCCGTGATCGCGCGCTTCGGGACGCGCGCGAAGCTCGCGATCAACGAGACGTGGGCGAAGGAAACCGACCCCGTCGCGCCGGGCGACACCGTCGCGCTCCTGCCACCTGTCGCGGGCGGTTGACGAGCCGGGCCTAGGCCAGCTTCAGGTCTTCTGCCAGCAGCGCGTAGTCCACGGCCCCCCGCGACGACCCGTCGAACTCGAAGATCGTCTTGCCGACCGACGGCGCCTCGGCGAGCGCGACGTTGATGCGGATGGGCGTGAGGATCTTCGTGAAGCGCTCGCGCAACGTGTCGAGGAGCTCCGTCGAGACGGCCGTCCGGAGGTCGTAGAACGTCGGCAGGACGCCGACGATCCGGAGCGGCTTCTCTCGCGAGGCGTTCTCCTCCTTCACGAAGAGGCGCGTCTTCTCGAGAGCCGGGAGCGACAGGAAGTCGAGCTTTGCGGGCAGGATGAGCTCGTCCGCGACGTGGTACACGTTCTCGAGGAGAAGCGAGGCCGCGGGGGGACAGTCAAGGATGACGACATCGTATTCCTCGTCTTCGAGCGCCTCGAACCGCTTCGCGAGGCGGGTCCGGCGTTTCTCCTTGCCCTTCTCGCGGAACAGGTCTTCGACGTCGAGGAGCCGCTCTCCGGCCGGGAGCACGTCGAGATTCTCGCGGGCCGCCCGCACGACTGACTCGTCGAACGCGGCGTCCTTCATGATCCATGCCGCGAGTCCGCGCGCCTCCGGGGCGAGGCCGAGGGACGTCCCAACGCTCCCCTGCGGGTCGGCGTCCACGAGCAGTGTTCTGTGTCCGGCACGGGCGGACGCAGCCGCGAGGTTCACGGCGGTCGTCGTCTTCCCCACGCCGCCCTTGAGCGCGGAGGCAGCCAGCACACGGTGGCGGCGCTTCGTCATCTTTCGAATCCCGACCTCGGGTCTTATCATGTTTCCGTGCCCTTCCTCTCGAACGACCCGCTCGACCCAGGCTCGCTTCTGGCCGGCGTACGGCGCGACGGAGACGGCGGGCTTGCCCTCTTCGTGGGTGTCGTGAGGGACCACAACGACGGCCGCCGCGTGGACCGGCTGGAATACGAGGCTTACGGCCCGATGGCCGAAGGAGAGATGGCCCGCATCGCCCGAGAGCTCGCCCAGGCGCATCCCAAGGCACAAGTCCTTTTCCGTCATCGAGTTGGAGCGCTCAGGGTGGGCGAAGTCGCGGTGGCTGTTGCCGCCTCCGCCCCGCACCGGGCGGAGGCTTTTGCGGCCTGCCGGGCTGGAATCGAGGCCATCAAGGCCCGGGTTCCGATCTGGAAGCGCGAGTTCGGCCCGTCGGGCGCCGTCTGGGTCGAGCCCTGCGGCGACGGGACCCAGGCTTACGAAAGTGATTGAAAAGTCAACCACTTCCTTCTAGAATCCAACTTCTGGGATCAGTTCTGGCCGGCTCCCCCGGAATGAGAGGAATGCGGACAGGCTCGCCAACGGTTCCGAGGAACTTTCGGGGCCGGCACCCTTCCGGGAGACGGATTCGGAGGTTTGACGATGTTCCTCGCTCTCAGGCGGATCCATGTTTCCGCAAGTGATTTTCCGCGCTCGCGCCGGTTCTACGGCGAGACCCTCGGGCTGCCCGAAGCGGGCGGCTTCGAAAACGACTGGGTCGAGTTCGCGCTGGGCCCGCTGCTGCTCAAGCTAACGCCCCTGCGTCCCGGAGAAGTGCCAGCGCGCAACCAGGTCGCGGCGGTTTTCTCCACGTGGTCTCTCGACGAGACGATCGCGAAGCTCAAGGAGCGCGCCGTCACGGTGACGCGTCCGCCCATGGACGAGTTCACGGGCCGCTCGGCGGAGATCCTCGATCCGGACGGCTACCGGATCATCGTCTTCCAGGCTTCCGATCTGCACCCCGACGAGGACTGGGTCCCCATGTCGCAGGTGGATGACCTCGTGAAGCAGAAGATCCACGCGCGCAAGAAGCGCGAACAGGCGCGCGCAAGCGGCGGGTCTAAGAAAGGCGCGCGGCGCCTGGCGCCGAGGAAGCCCGCGCCGAAGAAGGCGGCCAGGCATGCGCGGACGGCGAAGAAGAAACCGGCGAAAAAACCCGCTGTGAAGAAAACGGTGAAGAAAAAGGCGAAAGGGCGCCGCCGCTAGATTGAACGGGACGGCGTGGGATGGGCCTCAGTCTGGACACTCCCTTCTGGTTGGAAGGAGAGCCACGATGACGACCCATCCTCCTCTTGCGAGAACCCCTCGACGTCTTCCTCCACCCAGAACCTCCTCCGCTCTCGTCGTGGCTCTCCTTCTTCTTTTCGGCGCGGGGCGGAGCGCCTCGGCAGACGACGGCATCGCGCTCCCCTCCGCGACAATGGCCTCCACGGTGGACGGGACGGTCTCGAAGATCACGGGCACGGTCCTCGACCTCATCGAGGGGCAGATCCAGATCGACGTCGCGAACGCGACCATCACGAGCGGGGATGACTCCAAGGGAGGCCCCGTGCCCGTATCCGGAATCCCCGTGGGCGCCCGCGTCGTCGCACAGGTGACCGTGCCGGACGTCATTCCGGCCGTGGTTCCACCGCCCCCTCTCGCCGCGACGACCGCCGTCGTCTTCCAACCGCGCGCCGGTCAGCTCGCGGGCACGATTCAGGCCGTGGACGTCGCGGGCGGAAGGTTCACGCTGCTCTTCCACACCGTTTCCACGAATTCCGCGACGGTGTGGTCCGGCGAAGGGCCGAACGGGTCCGTCAAGAACGGGCCCGTCAAGGGGATCGCCGATCTCGCGGCCGGCATGTTCGCGACGGTTTCCGTCGTGAACGCCAGCGGGCTCCTCGCCACGAACGTCGAAGCCTTCGGCCTCGTGACACCGCCACTCCTCATCTCCTTCCGCGGCCCGGTTCAGACGATCACGCCGACCGCGTGGACGATCGCGGGCCGCGTCGTCAGCGTCGATTCAGACACGAAGGTCGTCGGGGATCCGAAGGTCGGCGACACGGTCGACGTCCTCGCGCGCATCCAGAACCCGCCGCCGGGCTCCCTCGCCCCCTCTTATCTCGTCGCGATCTCGATCATCAAGGCTCCGGTTATCCTGCCTCCCAATCCGGGAGATCACGCAACCGAGTTCGACGGCACCGTCGAGGCGATCCCGGCGTCGACGAACGGCGTGCCGCTCGGCCATTGGAAAATCTCCTCGCGCGACGTCGTCGTGAACGGGCTCACGAAGCTCGACGCGGGCATCGTCGTCGGCACGGCCGTCCATGTGAAGGGCAGCTTCCTGATGGCGTCGGGCACGGGCGGGACCCTCATCTCGATGCAGTTCGTCGCGAGCGAGATCCGGAAGAAGTAACGGCTCTCTTTCCCTCCTTCCTCGCGGCGGGCCTCTTCGGCCCGCCGCTTCGCTTTTCGGATAACCTCGCCCGTATGAGCACCAGCCTCATCGACTTCTGCCGCGCGGAGATCGCGGCGCTGAAGGATGCGAAAACCTGGAAGAAAGAGCGTGTCCTCGAAGGTCCCACCGGAGCGCGCGTGCGCGTGGACGGGCGGAACGTCCTCATGCTCACCTCGAACAACTACCTCGGCTTCGCGAACCACCCGCGCATCGTGGAGGCCGCGAAGAAGGCGCTCGAGAAGTGGGGCAACGGCCTCGGCTCGGTGCGCTTCATCTGCGGCACGCAGGCGCTCCACAAGGAGCTCGAGACCGCGATCTCGCGCTTCTTCGGAACCGAGGACACGATCCTCTACATGTCCTGTTGGAACGCGAACGAGGGGCTCTTCGCGCCGCTCCTCTCCGAGGAGGACGGCCTCCTGACGGACGCCCTCAACCACGCGTCGATCATCGACGGCGCACGCCTCTGCAAAGCCCAACGGTTCGTCACGCCGCACGGCGACCTCGCCGCCCTCGAGAAGGCCTTGAAGGAGGCGTCGTCCCTGAGGCGCCGCCTTTTCATCACGGACGGCGTCTTCTCCATGGAGGGCGAGATCGGTCCGCTTCGCGAGCTCGCGGACCTCTGCGAAAAGTACGACACGACCTTCGTCGTCGACGATTCCCATGCGACCGGTGTCCTCGGAAAAACCGGCCGCGGCTCGGCTGAGGAGCTGGGCGTGATGAAGCGCGTCTCTCTTTTCACGTCCACGCTCGGCAAGGCGATGGGCTCGGCAGCGGGCGGCTTCACGACCGGACCCGCGCCCGTCGTGGATCTCCTCCGGCAGCGCTCGCGCACGTCGCTCTTCTCGAACGCGCTCCCACCGGCCGTCGCGGCGTCTTCGCTCGAGGCGTTCCGCATGCTCATGGAGGATCCGTCTCCCGCCCACCGCGTCCAGAAGAACGCGCTGACGTTCCGCGCGCGCATGAAGGCGGCGGGCTTCCGGATTCCCGAGGGCATCCACCCGATCGTCCCGGTCATCGTGGGCGACACGGCGAAAGCCCTCGCGATGTCGGATGCGCTCTTCAAGCGCGGCGTCTACGTCTCCGGCTTCGGCTTCCCCGTCGTCCCGCAGGGGCACGCCCGGCTGCGCTGCCAGATCTCAGCGATCCACACGGAGGCCGACCTCGACGAAGCCGTCGACGCCTTCACGACGGTCGGCCAGGAGTTCGGCGCGATCTGAGGAGAAGCCTACGGCGCCACGCTAGCCCGCGTTAACCTTCCGCCCATGCGCACACGCGGCCTCGCCCTCCCCGCCACGGCCTTCCTCGCCCTTCTCGTTTCCGCGGCCGGAGTCTCCGCGGAACGGCCGCTCATTCCCGTGCCTCCGGACCTCCTGACACAGGCGGAACTGACGGGCTTCCGTAAGACGGAGACCACCGACGAGGTGCTCGCCTTCCTGATGCGGCTCGAGCGGCTGTCGCCGTACCTCCGCGTCTCGTTCATCGGCCCGAGCGAGGAAGGGCGGCGTATCCCGGTCGTCGTCGCCTCGAAGGAGAAGCTGTTCGAGCCCGGCGAGCGATACAAGAGCGGCAAGCCGGTCGTCCTCGTTCTCAACTCGATCCACGCGGGAGAGGTGGACGGGACGGACGCGACGCTGATGCTCCTGCGCGACATCGCGCTCACGAACCGGCTCGACCTCCTCGACGGCGTGACGCTCGTGACCGTCGTCGTCTACAACGTCGATGGGCATGCGCGCCTTTCGGCATACAACCGTCCGAACCAGAACGGCCCCGAGGAGATGGGGTTCCGGACGAACGCGCGCGGCCTCGACCTGAACCGCGATTTCGTGAAGGCCGACGCGAAGGAGACACGCGCGCTCCTTGCGCTCGCGGACGCCTGGAAGCCGGACCTCTTCGTGGACGACCACGTGACCGACGGCGCTGACTTCCAGGCCGTTCTCACGGTCTCGTACGCGAACGAGCCTGTCACGCCGAAGCCCATCGGGAGCTGGCTCAAAGCGATCGTCCCGAAGGTGCTCGCCGACGTCGCGGAGGCCGGTTTCGCCACGGGCGCCGCGTACGTCGACTTCCTCGACGCGCGCGATCCGCTAAAGGGTTTTGACTCGTCCGTCTTTGCACCGCGCTACTCCACGGGCTACTTCCCCCTCCGTAGCGTTCCGTCCATCCTCGTCGAGACGCATGCGCTCAAGCCCTTCGGAGACCGCGTCCGGTCGAACGAGGTCTTCCTCCGCTCGCTTCTCGAACGCACGGGCCGCTCGGCGAAAGACCTTCTCGCCGCGCGCGAGAAGGCGCGGGCGGGCGCGCGCATGGCGCCGCCGGGCTCGCCCGTCGTCGTCGCCGCCGTGGGGGATCCCGCGTGTCCGGAGAGTGTCGACTTCCCCACCTACGAGTGGACCGAGGCCGTGTCGCCCGTCACGGGTCGGCCCGTCGTGCGCTACGACCGCACGAAGAAGAAGACGATCCGCATTCCGAGCCTCGAGCACGCGAAGGCCACGGCCACGGTCCCGCGTCCCGCGGCGTATCTGATCCCGGCGGGTTGGGGAAACGTGGAGGACCGCCTGAAGGCGCACGGGATCCGGTACGAGAAGCTTCCCACCGCCCGCACGCTCGCCGTCGGAACGTATCGCGCCTCCGGAGCGGTCTTCGGGAAGACGTCCTATCAGGGTCGCGTGCGCGTCGAGGCGAAGATCGCGCGCGCGATCGAGACGCGCGCGATCCCGGCGGGCTCGCTCTACGTGCCGCTCGACACGGAGCTCGCGAGCGTCGCGATCGCCCTTCTCGAGCCCGAGAGCCCGGACTCGCTCTTTGCCTGGGGCGAGCTCTCCTCGTGCCTCGAGGAGAAGGAGTACATGGACACGCGCGTCCTCGATCCCCTCGCCGAAGAGATGCTGGCGAACGACCCGAAGCTGAAGGCGGAATGGGAGGAGAATCTGGCCGACCCGAAGTTCGCGAGCGACGCGCGGGCGCGCCATCGATTCTTCTATCGTAAGACACCCTGGTTCGACGAGACCGTCGGCCTCGTGCCCGTCTTCCGGCTCGACGCGCCGCTCAGCGTTTCCACGCCGCCCGCCGCCGCGCCGGCTTCGGGCGGCGGACCAGGATGAGGCGGGCCGGGCGGCCGGCACGCTCACAGGAAGCGCAGAGGCGCGCGCGTCCGAACGGCCTGCGCCGCGTCCACTCCGCCGTGCACCCCGGGCAGCGATAGGCGTAGCGCGCATTCGCCTCGCGCACGCGGCGCAGGCGCTCGGTCTCCGGCGCCGCCTTGCGCGCGACGCCGAGCTTTCGCGCGATCGACCAGAAGCGCGGCGAGTGGCCTTCCGCGATACCCCAGCGCACGAAGCAGATGGCGTGCGCGGTCTCGTGGAGGAGAGTCTGAAGACGGTCCTCGGCGGACATGTGGCTCGAGACGCGGATCACGTGCGGCGGGCCGTACGTGATGACGCCGCCCGTCGCGCGGCGCGCCGTGAGGACGACGCATGCCGGGGGGAGCTTCCACTCCGCCGCAAGGGAGTCGTAGCGGGCCTGCAGGGCCTCCTGCCCCGCGCCGAGCTCGGCGGGGGACGGCGGCTCTTCGAGAAAGAGGTCGAGCTGCTTGAGACACGTCGGAACCGCGCTCATCAGGACACCTCCACTCTCACACGCCCCAGATCGCGCCGCGGTGCGGGGCAAGCGGCTTCATCAGCACGAGGGCCACGGCGACGGCGCCCAGCGCCGCCGCGAAGAGCTCGAGGAGAGGAACAGGCCGGCCGTGGAAGGCCACCGGAAGGGCTCCCTTCACGAGCCAGATCGCCGCGAGCGCCGCCCCGCCTGGCCATGTCGCGCCCGTCCCGAGCGCAAGCCAGGCCAGGCCGAGCCCGAGAACGCTTGCGACGAGGTAGGCGTGCGCGATCGCGATGGCCGGCGGAGCCTCGAACCGAGGCGCCAGATACAGGCGCAACGCTGCGACCGGAATCGCGCCGAGGCCCGCGACGACGGGCGCGGCCATGCCGGCCGGCAGTTTCTTTCGGAGCCAGCCGTAGAGCGTGCCGCGCACGACGCGCTCGAAAAGGAAGGCGCCGAGAACCGCGACCGGCGCGAACCACAGGAGGCGCCGCGTATCCACGTCGCCCGAGAAGGAAAGGTAGTGCAGGGATCGGGCAGCGGGAAGGTATGCGAGACATACGAGAGCGAGCGTCGCGGCCGCCGTCGCCGCGAGAGTCGGCCTGACTCCCTGCTTCACGAAAGAAGAGTAACAGGAACTACACTCATTCCACCATGAGTGAAGCTCCTCGACTGCGCGTCGCCTTCTTCGGACTCGGCACGATGGGCCAGGGCATGGCCCGAAATCTCTCGAAAGCGGGCTTCCCGCTCACCGTCGCCACACGCACTCCCGGAAAAGCGGAGGCGTTCGCGAGCGCGCTCGCGGCGGAAGGCCGTGACGCACGAGCCGCGGAAACGCCCGCCGCCGCCGCGGAAGGCGCGGACGTCGTCGTCTCGTGCGTCCCGGACGCCCCGGAGGTCGAGGCCGTCCACCTCGGCGCGAACGGAACCGCCGCCCGTGCGCGCCGCGGCGCGATCGTGATCGACTGCTCGACGATCGCGGCGGAGGCCGCGCGGTCCGTGGCCGCGCGGCTCCTCGAAAAGGGCATCGCCTTCCTCGACGCACCGGTATCCGGCGGGCAGAAGGGCGCGATCGAAGGCACGCTCACGTTCTTCGTCGGCGGAGATGCGGCCGCGCTCGAGAGGGCGCGCCCCGTCTTCGGCGCGATGGGCCGGCGCCTCACGCCGCTCGGGCCTTCGGGCTCCGGCCAGCTCGGCAAGGCGGCGAACCAGATCCTCGTCGCGAACAACCTCATGGGCGTCGCCGAGGCGCTCGCGTTCGCCGCGCGGGCGGGCCTTCCGCTCGCGCCGCTCCACGAGGCGCTCACCGCGGGTGCGGCGAATTCGTGGGCCCTCGAAGTCCTGGGAAAGAAGATGATCGACCGCGACTTCAAGCCCGCTTTCGCGGTCAAGCACCAGCAGAAAGACCTCGCGATCGTGCTTCGAACCGCCCGCGAACGGGGGATACCGCTGCCCGGCACCGCGCTCGTTCACCAGCTCCTGACGGCGCTCGAGGCCCGGGGACGCGCCGAGGATGGCACGCAGGCCCTCCTCACGGTCTATGAGTCCCTCGTCGGCGAAGGCTAAGATCCGCGAAAACGGAGGTCTTCTCATGAACCGGCTTCGCTTCGCTTCTCTCGCCGCGGTGCTTCTTCTGTCCTCGCCGTCTCGTGCCGAGACGTCGAAATTCGAGCGCAGCTATCCCTTCGCGGGCGACAAGGACATCAAGGTCGGCATCAAGGTCGGAGACGTCACGATCGAGTCGTTCCGCATCCGGCATTGGCCGGACTCGGACGACTTCAGCAAGTCCGAGAAGGACCCGAAAGACACGCACACGATGGTGGTGGAGTTTCGCTACTCGAACCAGGACCGTGACAAAGACTACAAGTGTAAATACGTCGTCACCATTCCCGGCGGCAAGGACGGCAAGCCCTTCGGCGAGAACGACCGGACGGCCACGCTCGACAAGGGCAAGACCGACGACACGAACATGCTCTTCGTGAAAATGTACACGAACGACTATAAGGTCGCCAAGACGGTCAAGGTCAGCTTCGAGATCTGGAAGAAGTAACGCGTCAGGCGCAGGCGCATCCGGCGCGGCGGGCCGTTCGGCCCTCGCCTTGCTCGGCGCGCCATTCGGCCCGGCGGCGGGAATAGTCCTGGTCGGCCTGGCGCGCGAGGACGCGCCGGTAGTCGCCCTTCAGCCGGGCGATCTCCTCGGTGAGGAGCGCGCGTTCGGCCGGAGGAGCTTCGCCGGGATGGGCGGACAGCCCCGCCAGTTCCGCCTCTCGTACTTCGATCCGCGCCCTCAGGACTCTCGCCTCGTGAAGTTCCGCCGCAGATTCCATGATTTCCTCGCTCACCGTTTCCGCCCCCGGGGGCCTCGTCTGAGAAAGAAGACGCATTTCGCCGGGAAAAGTTTCACAAACGTGGGGTCCGAAGACCTAGAACCTTCCCCGTGCGCGCTCCTTCGCCGGCAGGATCTCGAGACAGGTCGTCCACCAGCCGGTCTCGATCGTCGCGACGAACTCGCGGGGGAGCCCCTCGCTTCGCATCTCGCGCGCCAGACGCGCATGGTCGTAGTCGACGGGAACAAACTCGACGGCGACGTCGCCCGCGCGCTCCTCGAGAATCGCGAACCACACGTTCGTCTTTCCGTCGTTCGCGGGGCGTCCGAGCGCTCCCACGTTCACGACGCCCCGGCCCCGGCCCGTGAGGCGTTGCCACTGGAGGCCGGTGTGCGTGCAGACGATCAGGTCGGCGGCGTGATCCGAAAGCAGTTTCTCGATGAACGGCCGCGGCGTCGCCGTCTCGAAGAGGAACTCGTTGATCTTCCGGGGAGACCCGTGACAGAGAAGCAGGCGCTTCCCGGCAATCGTGAGGCGGAGCTGCGGCGGCAGGGTCGCCATCCAGGCCTTGTGCGCGGCCGCCGTCTTCTTGCGCGTGTAGTCGTACGAGATCTGGGCGAACGCGTTGTCGCGCGGGTCCGTATATCCGCAGTGGCAGTCCTCCGCGGCCGTCGCGAGCGATTCCTCGTAGTTGCCCTGGATCGCGGAAATTCCGCTCGCCCGCAGGATCTCGACCGTGCGGTCTGGGTGGGGGCCGAACGCGCCGAAGTCGCCGAGGGCGAACATTGCGTGGACGCCGCGCGAGCGGGCGATCTCGATGGCCTTCAGAAGGGAGAGATAGTTCGAGTAGATGCCTCCGAAGAGCGCGATTCTTCGAAAGGTCCCCAGATCGACCGTCAGGTCCTGCATGAAAGTCCGTATTCGTGGCACGTATAGCAGGCGCGGTGCTTCAGAGTGAACGGCCGGAGAGTGTCCGCGAGCGTCTCCCCCATCTTCGCGTCAGGCGCGTCGATGAGGATCGGGCACACGTAGACGCCCTTCGACGTGACCATGCGGCAGCCCGTGCACTGCAGGACACCAGCTTCGTCCGCCGTCAGCTCGCGGCCTTTGAGCGTCTCCCACGACTCGTAGGCGCGCAGGCGCTGCTCTTCGGCCCCGATCCGGAGGAGCGGCATGATCTTCAGCCGCGGCTGCGGCAGGCCGATGGAACGGAGGAAGTCGAGGAAGCGCGTCCGGCCGTCCCGCGTGGCCACTCCTTCGCATGCCTCGGTCACGGTGAGGACGGGATTGAGCCCGGCCGAGGCGAGCGCGCGGACGCCGCCGACGATCCTCTCGAACGTCCGCGCGCCGCGAATGGGATCGTTCGTCGTAGCGTCCCAGCCGTCGATCGAGATGCGGATGTCCAGGCTGTATTCCGAGGCGTCCGACAACCTCTTCAGCCGCGCCGCCGTGTCGGCCCGGATGAGGACCCCGTTCGTCAGGACCGAAACTGGTCCCTGACGGAGAGTTTCCTCGAGGATCTCGAAGAACTCGTGATTCATGAAGGGCTCGCCGCCCGTGAAGTAGTACTCCTTCACCCCGAGCGCTTCGGCCTCCTGAAGACGGCGCTTCACGTCGGCGAGAGTAAGCATCTCGTGGGCGTGATTCGTCGGCGAGCACGAGATGAAGCAGTGCGTGCACTGGAGATTGCACAGCGTCCCGGCCACCTGGAACCACAGCGTGTCGAGAGCGAAGAGGGGCGCGATCGGAAAACCGGACGGGGCGCTGCTCATGGAGAACCTCAGTTGACGGTACGCGGAAAGACGTCGAAAACGGCGGCCGCGCCCGGAGGCGGGACGAAGGGTGCCGGCGGCTTTTCGCCTTCGCCCCGCGCGAAGACGACGATCTTCTCCCGTTTCATGCGCACGGGAATTCTCGCTTCATCGCCGATCGCGAGGTCGTTCGCGGCGTCGAGAAGGAGCTCTTGTCGCCCCGCGAACACCCGCAGGCGCTGCACCGGACCGAGGAACTGAGCCGAGGCAAGCGCGGCCGTGAAGTCCGCCTCAGCTGGACCGACGACTTCGAGGTCCTCGGGGCGGAGCATTGCCCAGCACAGCCCCGCCTCCGCGCCGTCCGGCGCCTCGATCGTCGCGAAGGGGAGACGAAGCGCGTCGCCCCGCGCCGACACGTCGGCCTCGACGAGGTTCGCCGCGCCGAGGAACCGCGCCACGAACGGGCTCGCGGGGCGGTGATACACCTCCGCCGGACGGCCGGACTGCTCGATGCGTCCCTCGCGCATGACGACCAGCTCGTCCCCGAGGGCGAGCGCCTCAGCCTGGTCGTGCGTCACGTACACGGTCGTGAGGGCGAGCGCGCGGAGGAAACTGAAGAGCTCGGCCCTGAGGTCCTCCCGGAGTTTCGCGTCCAGAGCCGAGAGCGGTTCGTCGAGGAGGAGAATGCGCGGCCGGAACGCGAGGGCGCGCGCGAGGGCCACGCGCTGCTGCTCGCCGCCGGAGAGCCCGTCGACCGGCCGGCCCCCGAAGTCTCCCATCCGAACCGTCTCGAGAACCTCGCGGGCGCGCGCCACCCGCTCGGCTTTCCCCACGCCGCGCGTCCTCAGCCCGAACGCCACGTTCTCGAGCACGGTGAGATGCGGAAAGAGCGCGTAACTCTGGAAAACCATCCCGATGTCGCGCTTTTCGGCGGGAACGTTCGTGACGTCCCTCCCGTCGAGAAGCACCGCGCCCGAATCGGGATCCGTGAGCCCCGCGATCATCCAGAGCGTCGTGCTCTTCCCCGAGGCGCTCGGCCCGAGGAGGGCGGAGATCCGGCCCTCCGGGAAGACGTGGCTCACGGACGCGACGGCGGGTCTCCCCGGACCGTAGGTCTTCGACAGCCCGCGCACTTCCAGCTTCATGACGAGAGCCCCCGGCGGAACTCTTCGCCGCCGAGCGCCTGGATGGCCAGGAACGCGGGCAGGATGGGTGCGAGGAAGATCAGCGTCGCCGCGGCGGCGACGGGGAACGAGTTCGTCGTATACGTGAGATACAGCCCCGCGGGAAATGTCTGCACGAGCGGAGTCGCGAGCAGGAAGCTGACGTTGAACTCCCCCCACGACACGGCGAAGACGAGAAGCGCCGAGAGCACGAGTCCGGGCACGAGGCGCGGCAGCGTCACCCACGCCGCCGTCTTCCAGGGACCGGCACCGAGGGAGCGCGCCGCCCGTTCGAGGTCCACGCTCTCTCCCTCCAGCGCGTTGCTCACCGTCTTAAGGACGAGCGGCAGCGTATAGGCGAGATGACCCGCCACGAGGAGGCCGAAACGCGGTATCCGCCCGGCCCCGAGGAGCAGCCCCACGGCGAGCGCAATGCCCGGAATCGCGAGCGGCGTCATGGCGAGTGTCTCGAGAGAGCCCGAACCCGGGAACGGCCGGCGCCGGAACGCGTAGGCCGCAGGCGCCCCGATGAGAAGCGCGAGCGGGACGACCGTGCCGACGAGCCGGAGAGACGTGACGAGCGCTCCCGACCAGAGCCCGAGTACGTACCGGAACAGGCCGAGCGTACCGCCCGCGGCGGCCCCTTCAGACGTCTGGCCGTACCAGTCCGCATGGACGAAGGCTCCCGCCGCCGTGACGACGAGCGGCGCCACGAGACACACGGCGAGCGTCACGGTCACGGCGATCCCCGCCATCCGCGCGACGCGCCGGGGCGAGACGGGGAGGCTCACGCCGCCCTCCGCGCGAGCAAACGGTCCACGCCGAAGGTGAGTGCCGCGAGCGCGACGCAGAGCGCTCCCGCGACCGCGTCGTTCAGGAACGCCGTCAGCTCCGTGTAGATCTCGAGCGGGGCGACCGTGAAGCGCCGCGAGAGAACGAGCGCGACGCCGAAGGAACCCATCGAGGCCGAGAACGTCACGGCCAGCGTCGAGAACAGCGCGGGAGCCGCGTAGGGAAGCGTCACGCGGAGGAGACGCGTGATCGGCCCGGCGCCCAGCGAACGTGCCGCGGCATCCAGCTCCGGCGGGAAGTTGCGGAACGCGGCCTCGAGCGTCATGACGGCCCGTGGAATCTCGAAATAGAGATAGGCGAGAAAGAGCCCCGCCAGGGTGAACGCCGACCCGGCGAACCACTCCCGCCCCGTCACGAGACCCGCGAGCTTCGGAACGGCTCCGATCCGCCCGAGCATCACGATCACGAGGAAGCCCACGAGCACACCCGAGAACGTGAGCGGGAGCGAAACCGCCGTCCGCACGAGATTGCGCGCGGGGAAGCGCTCCCGCGCGAAGACCCACGCGGGCACGAGCGCGATCGCGACCGAGACGAAGGCGGCCGCCGTCGACAGGGCCAACGAGTTGACGAGCGACGTCCGGTAACGGCCCGCCGAGAGGACCTGGAGGAACGCGCCCGGCGACGAGAACGAGCCGGCCGCGAGGTGCGCCAGCGGCCACACGACGCAAAGGCCGAGGAAAAGCGCGAGCGGGAGGGCGAGCAGCGCTCCCGCCGCGGCGGAGCGGTTCACGCGGCTAACGGCCGGTCCCCCGGATCTCGTCCAGCCACGCCCTCTTCAGCGCGTCGGCCGCGGCCGCCATCTTCGAGAGGTCGAGGGCGCGGGCCTTCCCGTAGTCCGCGTCGGGAAGGAACTTCGCCGCGAGCTCGGCGGGCAGGGTATCCGCCACGACCGGGCGGAAGAACGATTTCGCGAACTCCGCCTGGGCGAGGGCGGAGAGCAGCCAGTCGAAGTATCTCTTCGTCTCGTCGGCGTGCGGCGCGCCCTTCGCGAGGCCCATGACGAGCGGCATCGTGAAGGTGCCTTCCGAGGGAATCACGACTTCCACCGGGCCCCCGTCCACGTACTTCATCTTGTAGCCGTTTCCGTCCGCGTTGATCCAGATCGGCACCTCGCCGCGCAGCACGGCGTTGTAGATCGACTCGCGGGGATACGACGAGACGTTCGCGTCGAGCTTCCTGAGGTAGGAGAGCCCGGGACGGAAATCCTTCTCCGTGCCGCCCATCAGCTCGTTCAGACCGTAGACGAACGTGAACGACGTCCCGCCCCAGGTCGGATCGTCATAGGCGATCTTCCCCTTGTACTCGGGCTTGAGGAGATCGGCGAACGACTTAGGAACCGGAGCGCCGCCGAGGGCCTTCGTGTTGACGAGGAACGCGATCGTGCCGGTGTGCACGGTCCACCAGAGCCCGTTCGGGTCTTTCAGGGAATCGGGAATCTTCTCCCACCCCTTCGGCTTGTAGGGCTGGTGAAGCCCCTTCTGGGCGGCCTGATAGCCGATTGCGCCGGAGTAGTAGGCGCAGTCGGCGACGGGGTTGTCCTTCTCCTTCTCGAGCGCCGCCATCGCGACGGACGAGCCCTTCGGATCCGGAGGCACCGTCACCCCCGTGACCTGCTTGTAGAGGGCGGTCACGCCGCCCCAGTTCGCGTAGTTCGGGATGCAGTCGTACTGAATGACGGTCTTGTCCTCGGCGCGGGCGGCGCCGGGTGCGAGGAGAACGCCTAACACGATGATGAAACAGGCAGGGAGCACGGCTGAAGACACGAAACGCTGCACTCGAACCCCCCTTCTCTTCCCGCGAGGTCGTCGCGGGGCGGAATGCCGGACTTCCTAGAACGTGAGGAGGAAGAGGGGCGGCGCGCGGGAGGGCGGAGGAGCGGTGAACGGAGGAGGACTCTTGCGAAGAGGCTCTTGCGGGGAAAGGACGCGTCGTCGGCCGAGGACGACCTCGAGAACGGCGAGGAGCCCGGCGTCCCGCTTCGCGGCGCGAAGCGCGTCTCTAAGTCGCATCGCATCCGCGCGGCGGTCGACGTCGAGAAGCTCCCCAAGGAGGACGGCCTTTGGCGCGTTGCCGACGAGCGCATCGAAAACGCGCGGCGTCCGCCACGGAACCCGTCCGAAGAAATCCGAGGGAGAGACGGCGCCGGCGCGGAGGCCGATCAGCCAGACTCCCCCATCGCGCGAAGGGCCGAGGACCGTGTCCGACTCCGAAAGCGCCCGAAACGCCGCCGCGAGATCCCGCGCCGTGAGCTCCGGAACGTCGCCCGGCACCGCGACGATCTCCCGGTATCCCCGGAGGCGGGCCTCCCGGAACGCGCTCTCCAGCCTCTCGCCGAAGTCGCCGCCCGATTGGGCGGCCGGTGGAACGGAAACGAGGTCTACGTCCGGGAGGGCCGCCACGGCCCGGACGACCCGGTTCCGCGCGAGTGTGAAAAGGGCTTCACCCCGGCTCAGGCCTTTGGCCGCGGCCTCGGCGCGCGGTGCGCGCGCGAACAGGAGGACGCAACGTGACGGCCCGGGTCTGGAGACGATCATCCGAGAACTGATACCGCATTCTGGCACGCCGCGGATCACGTCAGGCTTTGCGCGCCCTCACGAACGCGCTCATGAACTTTCCGTCCACCTGAGGCGCGATGGCGTCGGCGTCGATACCTGCGGCCGAAAGGAAATCGCGCGCGTCGTTCACGTCGTAGATGCGCGTCGGAACGATCTCCACGTCCCTGAAGCCCGCCTGCGTCAGCTTCGCCTCGAACTCCTTCTCCTCCAGCGCGCCGGCGAGGCAGCCGATCCACAGCTCGACGTTCCGGCGCACCTCCGCGGGCACTGCGCCGCGCACGACGACATCCGATACCGCGAACCGGCCGCCCGGCCTCAGCACACGGAACGCCTCGGCGAGCGCGCGGTCCTTGTCGGCCGAGAGGTTGACGACGCAGTTCGAGATGATCACGTCGACGCTCGCGTCCGGAAGGGGGATGCTCTCGAGCTCGCCTTTCAGGAACTCGACATTCGTGACGCCCGCCGCTCGCTGATTCTCGCGGGCGAGGGCGAGCATGTCGTCCGTCATGTCGAGTCCATACACCTTTCCCGACGGTCCGACGCGGCGGGCCGAAAGCAAGACGTCGATTCCGCCGCCCGAACCGAGATCGAGAACGGTCTCGCCTTCGTTCAGCGTCGCGAGCGCCGTCGGGTTGCCGCAGCCGAGCGACGCCTGCACCGCCGCCGCGGGCAGGCCGAGCGTCTGGGCGGCTTCGTAGAGATTCGACGTGATGGGATCCTTCGCCCCCGCGATCGCCGAGGCTCCGCCGCAGCACGAGCTGCCGCCCGCCGTCGCGCGCCGCGCGGCCTCACCGTACTTCTCCCGGACGATCTCCTTGATGCTCGTGTCCGTCATGACTATCCCCTGAGCGCCTGGATTTTTCCGAGGTGGCTGTCGTCGTGGCCTGCGAGGACCTCGGCGAGCTGCTCGAGCGTGAGCTCCCCTCTCTTCGGATGGAGCCCGGTGCGACGCCACGCCGCATGCGGGAGGGCGCGCAGGAGCACGAGCGTGTCCTCCCTGAGGCGCCGGAACTCCTTCACGACGGCCGCGGGATTGGATTCGGCGTACTTCAGGAGTGTCGCGGCCCGGTCGTTGTCGAGCATCCAGAACGCGGGGCGATCCCCGAAAGCGGTCTTCGAAAAACGCTCCTGGTAGACGCGCTCGATGTCCCGCACGTGTGCGGCATTTTCGATCATCGACCACTTTCCGGAAGCCCCACGGCGCCACAGCGCGTCGTCCGCAACGCCCTTCAAGGCCGCGGCAAGCGCCGCAGGAGCGGCCGCGAGCCGTTCGAGAAGCACGGCTCTGCGCTTGATCGCGTCGATCTGGGCGAGGTGCGCCGCGTCGTTTCCGACCGCGTGCCGCACGATCAGGTCGTCGATCGTGAGCCGGCCCGCGATCTCGTGGATCCCCGCGCGCCGCCATTGCTCGGGCTTCGCCTTGCGAAGGAGCCGCAGGCTCTCGCGGCGCAGGCGCGCCCAGTCGCGCAGGACGTCTCCGGCCTTCTGCCCCCGGTAGTCGCGCTCGATCGCGAAGGCGTCGCCGTTCAAGTCGGGGAGCCGCGGCTCGGGCTCGGCGAGGATGCGCGTGTACCTTTCGAGATAGGCCTCGCGCTCCATGTCGCGCATGTGGCACAGGATCTCGAGGATCGACCACTTGCCCGGCGCCGGCGTGAAGAGGAGAAGCTTGCGGGGCACGCCGCGGAGCGCGGCCTTGAGAGCGGTGGGCGTGGCCGCGAGCGTTTCGAGGTGGCGGGCGCGTTCGTTCACGCCGAGGGACGTCGTTTCAGGCATCGGGGGCTCCCGTTGTGGTCATGCGCTCTCCCGTTTCCGGGAAGAGCAGTTCCTGCGGCTTCAGGCGGGGCAAAAGTGCGTCGAGAACGAGCGCTCCCCATTCGGCGCGGCGGACCGGATCGAGCGCGAGGTGGGGGACGCCCCAGGAGGCAAGCATCTGGTCGATGGAGCCGTCGATCTCGCGCTGGAACGTCCGGTCCAGGTCGCGCACGCCGTCGAAACGCGGATCGCCGACGACCGGAACCTTGAACAGCGCGTCGTACGTCTTCGTCCAGCTCCTCACGAGCCCCTCGAGGACCGCTTCGGCTGGAGCGCCCGTGAAGGCGCGCCGCATGTAGCAGAAATTGTCGAGGACGGCGCGGTCGCAGACCACGACGTCCGCCTTCGCGTCGGCGTGCAGCTCCCAGGCGATCTGCGTGTGCAGGATCCACGACTGCGCCTTGAGCGTCGTCTCCTGGTTGATGGGCAGCGGGCACTCGCGCGCCACCTCGCGCACGAGCTCCACGGTCAGATCCCTCTTCTTCAGAGCCGCAGCGAGGTCGTAGCAGAGTGTGGTCTTCCCGACACCATGGGTGCCGATGAACGCGACTTTCATCCAGGCTCGGAGAATACCAGCGGTGTGTGCCGGGTCACGGGGGCGACGACGAGGGTACACTCCGCGGCCGATGGGCTCACGGCCGCGGCCGGTCTTCGTGATCGCCCACCCGGGGCACGAGCTCCGGGTCCACGGCTGGGTCGAGAGGGAGCGCCCGCTCGTCCTCGTCGTCACGGACGGCTCGGGTCTACAGGGCCGCCCTCGCCTTGCCGCGACGGCGCGCCTCCTCGCGAAGCTGGGAGCCGAGCCCGGCCCCGTGTTCGGGCGGCTGCCGGATCCCGCGCTCTACAAGGCCCTCCTCTCCGGGGACCACGCGCTGTTCATGGGGCTCGCGGACGAGATTGCGGACACGCTCGTCCGGACCGGTGCGACGCTCGTCGCCGGCGACGCACTGGAGGGCTACAACCCGTCGCACGACGTCTGCCGGATGCTTCTCGACACCGCGGTCTCGCATGCCGAAGCCCGGACGGGTCGCGCGATCGCGAACAACGCGATCCTGCTCGCGAGTGCGCCCGACTCGGCGAGCGCGGGCGGCGTCGTTCTCGTCCTCGACGATGCGGAGCTCGAGCGCAAGCGGGCGGCGGCTCTCGCGTACGAGGAGATGCGGAGCGAGGTTGAGCCGGCGCTCGCGCGCCACGGGCTCGAAGCCTACCGGCGCGAGGTTCTCGTTCCGATCCGACCCTTCGACTGGACTCCGGCCGAGCAGCCTCCCTTCTACGAGCGGTACGGAGAAGGCCGCGTGGCGGCCGGCCGCTACCGGTGTGTTATCCGCTACCGCGAGCACCTCGCCCCGCTCGGTGACGCGCTCGCGACGGCCCACGCGTGCGCCCCCTGAAGATCCTCTTCACGAACAACACGCTTGCGACGCGTGCGGGCTCCGAGCTGTGGGTGCGGGACGTCGCGATCGCACTCCAGCGGCGTGGGCACGAGCCCGCCGCGTACAGCCCCTACCTCGGCGAGGTCGCCGGGGAACTGCGTGCCGGAGGCGTTCCTGTGGTCGACGACCTCGACCTGCTCCCGTGGCGCCCGGACCTCGTCCATGGGCACCACCACCTCGAGACGATGGCGGCGCTGGCGCGGTTCCCGGGAGTGCCCGGCGTCTTCGTGTGCCACGGCGCTGTGCCGTTCGAGGAGGAGCCTCCGCTTCACCCGCGGCTCCTGCGCTATGTGGCCGTCGACGAGCCCTGCCGCGAGCGGATCGCGGCGGCCGGAGTCCCCGGCTCGCGCACGCTTACGATCCCGAACTTCGTCGACCTCGCGCGCTTTCCGCCGCGGGCACCCCTCCCGGAGCGCCCGGCCCGCGCGCTCGTCTTCAGTCACAATCTGGGCGAGGGCGACGGGCTGCGTATCATCCGAAAGGCGTGTCGCGGAGCCGGAATCGAGCTCGAGGCCTTGGGGACCGCCGCGGGCCGCGTCTCGGCCCGGCCCGAGGAGGAGCTGCGGCGGGCCGACCTCGTCTTCGCGAGGGCCCGCGCGGCGCTCGAGGCGGTCGCGACGGGTTGTGCCGTCGTCCTTTGCGACGCGCGGGGCCTCGGGCCCCTCGTGACCGCGGAGGAGTTCCCGGCGCTGCGCGCTCTGAACCTTGGCTTCCGGACACTCACGGAGCCGATCACCTCGGCTTCCGTCGCGCGCCGAATCGCGGAATACCGCCCGGCAGCGGCTGCGCGCGCGTCAGCGCGGGCGCGGGCGGAGGCGGGACTGGACGCGGCC
>OBLU010001215.1_pt1 | contig 24069 bp, 24 predicted proteins | sample 1518681 | NCBI WGS metagenome assembly OBLU01 (sample SAMEA3539304, study PRJEB22396) | soil metagenome | biome: tundra; feature: field; material: soil | place: USA | collected 2010-05 | depth 0.15 m
CAGCCCGCCAATATCACCTTCGACCTATTGCTGCCGCTCGACGAAGCCATGCGCCGCCGCATCCGCGACAAGAAGCAGCGCCACGCATTGGTCTGTGAGAGGGCGTTAGCGGAATTACAGGTATGGCTGAAAGCTTGCGAAGGGTCGCTCAATTCTACTTGCGCGTAGAGCTGGAGTTGCAGGGCCTGGCGAACCCGGGGAAATTAAATGGGCCCGCTGCCAAGGAGCGGTGACACTTCCTTGGCCCCGGGCCCATTCGATCCTGAAATGGATCGGAGGTGATGCTTCTATGCTACGCCGGGCTGTGGAAATGTCAAGAGGAAATTCCGGATCACTTGGCATTTCTCCAGCAGTTGCGCATATTTTGCAAGCTCTTTTAAATGTCTGAAAACAGGGAGGATGGGACATCATGCCGCGCGGTAGCCCCGTTCATGATGGAGACGGCTCGTGGTGAACCACATTAAAAATGCCCCTCACCGCACGTTACCAGCAACGAGAGGCCGATGTCGTCGAAATCGCGACCATCAGTCACGAACCAGTCACGCAATCAACCCAAGTACCGGCTCGGTTGCAAATGCGAAGCTGCTAAACTAAGCTTTATCGCGATCTTCCGATTAGGCCGGGATGGCGGAACTGGCAGACGCAGCGGACTCAAAAAACTGCTCCGTTCCAAGCCATCGGGCGGGCAACTCTTTTAGATCAAGCACTTACTCTCTGCGTTCTCCGCTCCACAGTTCTGATTGATGACGCTTGGTGCGGGTCTATTTCGCTCGGTCGGTCACGATTCGGACACGGACGTGTGGGTGGACTCCTCTCCAGAAACGCCGTCAGACGGCAAGGCCTGAATGATTTGGAAGCGGAGGTTGGCGGCTTTATGCTTGAGGGAGTTGGATCTCGGGCGATGTCGCGCCTGGTATTTCCCAGACCTTTCCGATTCAGGATTCGCAGCCGCCGCGCGCAGAAGCTGCCTCTTGGTGGATTGGAATCTTATGCGACCGGCGGCGGCAGTCGCCTGCGATTCTACACGCTATTGTGGCTCTCTGGAATTGTTGGAATTTGGAATTGTTGGAATTCAACTGCAGTAATGTTCGAATTGCGTTGCAGCAAGTCTGAATTAGGGTGCAGTGAATCGGCAGGTCACAAGCGCACCTGGTTCGCGCTCCGCATGATCCGCAAAATCTGATCCAGATTCGGCGAAAGCCGTGATGGCGGAACCGGCAAACGCAGCGGACTTAAAATCCGCCAGTACTTTAGTACCTTGGGGTTCGACTCCCCCTCCCGGCACCATAGATTCCAAAGAAGTTATCTTCAATTCTCGGAAAAGCCGAAATGCACCAGATCTAGTGCATGTGTGCGCAAAGTGTGCGCAAAGTTTGCGCGAGGTTGTTGGGCCAAGAGGCGTATTTCACTGGATTCTCGCACGGCACTATCTTCGATCATTGTGAGTAGTTTGGAGAATCTCAGAAGAAGTATGGTTTCCCGTCTGGGGGCATGCTAGATTCGATTTCAAACCCGTAGCGGAACTCGCGAGAACGTAACCGGGAGGTTTTTGTGCCCATGTTTCCGCAACAGGATGTTCATCGCTCTCGCCGACTGTTCTTGAAATTGGCTCGGCCCACATCGAATTTCAATCAGGGGCAAGCGTTTCCGCGATGGGGGTTCCAGAATCATATATGGAAGCAACAGCCTCGATGTAGGGCGAACCGAAACTCCTTGGTAGTTCTCGGGTTTCACCCCAACCAAAGTCGCACCCTTCGGATAAGTAATAATCCGCCATTCCTTTTCCTCTGAAAAGGCCTTGTGCTTCACAGCACAAGCCCAATCCGTCATCTCCAGAATAAGCAGCAGGGATAACTCCACGTGCGCAGCAGCGCCCTTCGAAGAAGTCGTCGCGAATGAAAATCCGTTAACCAACTCGATCAGATGGTTCAGAAGGAAGCGCAGCCGCGCCCGCTGTTTGTTCGGGTCATAAATAACCTTTTTGACCATCGTTCTGAAGCCGTTCCTACAGGCGAGCTTAACGTTATCGTGTTCAACCAGCGGACTGAAAGCCAATGAGAATCCGCTCGTGCCGCCATAAGCACGCCATTGGCTTAGCAAGTCTCCGTCTTCACAAAAAGAAACAATGAACGGCTGACCGAAACTATGCAGTGGGGTATGGAACAGCCGTACCAAGTGCTGGACGAGCACTTTTTCCCAGGGACTCATCCTCTTCTTATTGCCCCACGTTTCTTCAATAACTTCAGTAGCGATCGCCACCGCATACTCAATTTCGGATAGATCGTTCGAGGACTGCGTCGCTGTCGCCCACAGCGAATTCGAAGAGACTATTCCTTGAACGCCAAAGGCATCGGTATAGTGATGGAGAATGGGGGCGTCCACCATTCGTGGAGGTTCGCCTTCCAGAATCGCGAACCAGCGATCCATCACGAAATGTCGATTGAGTTTGCCGGATAGTGCCTTCGGCATGACGCGTATCCAATCACGCGGATTCTAGCACGCTGACTTGGAAGTCTTGCGAAGGCTCCCGACGATCCGGACTACCGCTCTGGTCGGAACAGGAACAGATGAGTAAAACGAGGACAGAACTTAGATTCAACGTATTGATAGACACGTGTGTGTGGCTCGATCTCGCCAAGGATTATCAGCAGCAGGCGATTCTTGCTGCGCTCGAAGAGCTAATCCGCCAAGGAAGCATAGCGCTCGTCCTGCCGCGCACGGTCGTCGATGAATTTGCCCGCAACAAGGCGCGGGTCATCGAGGAAAGCAGCCGCAGTTTGTCGAGCACATTGAAGCGCGTAAAGGAGGCTGTGGAGAAATTTGGCGATCCACGTAAAAAGAACGCCGTATTGCGCCAGCTGAATGACGTAGACCATCGCCTTCCTACACTGGGCGAAGCGGCCGTGGATACGGTCGGCCGGATCGAGAAGCTTTTTGCGCATACGCCTGTCATCGAGATTTCCGATGCTGTGAAACTGCGTGCAGCACAACGCGCCATAGACAAACGTGCTCCCTTCCACAGGCAACGTAACGGCATCGACGATGCGATGCTGATTGAGGTCTACGCGGATGCGGTCGCAGCGAAAGCAACGCCCGGAAGCCGCTTCGCCTTCGTCACGCATAACACCAAGGATTTCAGCCAGCCAAACGCGAACAATAAACTGCCGCATCCGGACATAGCAGTCTTTTTTTCGCGCGTGAGATCGTTCTATTTCATTACTCTGGGCGAGGTGCTACGCCGCGTCAGACCAGCGCAATTTACCGACCTGATGATCGAGCAGGAATGGGTTGAGGAGCCGAGACGGCTTACGGAAATCGTGGATGCTATCGGCGAGCTGATTGACAAGGTTTGGTACAACCGACATCAGGTCACACGCGAAAAAATCGAGAGCGGGGAGACCAAGATCGTCGAGAAGGAAACATTCCCCGTCAAAGATCACTCGCGCCGCCCTATTCAACGCGATGTGTGGGAAGGCGCTCTGAAGAGCGCCGCCAGAGTGGAAAAGAAATACGGCTTGGACAATCTCGGTCCTTGGGATGATTTTGAGTGGGGGATGATCAACGGCAAGCTCTCAGCTCTTCGCTGGGTGCTAGGTGAAGAGTGGGACAGTTTGTACACCTAAGGCCAGGGGCATCAGGACCGCCGATAAGGGCACCTGCGACAATTGTAATTTTCTGCACCGAGGATACTACCTCGACGACTTAATCTCTCTTCGTAACTCGAATTTCTCCCATGGGGAAGGCAGGCGTGACAAGCCGCTGCGTTTGTGAAATTTGATCCATGTATTGCGCGACGGGGGGCGCCACACCAAACTCCCACTTTAGCGGCACCTGCTCATCTGGAAAGAAATTGCGTTTCAGGCATTCCAACATTTCGACACCGGATTGCGCGGTCAGAAATCTTGCCAGATCAGGCGTCTCGACCTGAAGTCCGTAATCCGCAAAGGACAGAGGCAGGTCGGTGAGTAGCCGAGCGTGAAAGTCAATGTCGTTCTGGCGATCTGATTTTGGCGAACGACAGGTACAGCGCCGCCGTGCGCTCGTAAAAACCGCGTGTATAAAAGCGAGCGTGTAACACGATGCCGTTGCCCATTGCCGCGTGACCTCTCTTGCTTCCGCGATGCTACGGATGATCTTGGAAGGCCACACTGTATGCGACAGTTCCCGCGCAGTCAACGCGGGACTCGTTCCTCTTGTTGGCCGTCACCAGATGGCCGGAATCGTACCAGCGATAAGGGTAGCGGCGTGAAAGCACGGGCCAGTGAGATTGACATCGCCATGAACGCAAGAATGTGCCATCATTTGTGTTGAAGGCTTGCTTGGGTTCGAAGTTTATCAGGAGGGGGCTGTCATTTCTTGAATACGTGCCCCAACTGCGGCTCTGCTTACCAAACGAGTGCTGAAACATGCCCTACGTGCGGAGAGCATGTGGGGTACCCGAACGTCCGTGCCGCTGCGGAACCAACCCAAACCAATGCGTTGAACCAACGCTATGAGAACGCTGTCAAATGGGCGGGAAGCGGAGGTGCAATTGATAACCTCACCGCCTTCGAAGATGCAGTGTCCCGTAGCAGCGCCGTCGTGAATGTGGACTTGTTCTTCTTGAAGGAATTCATCACAGACACCCGCGCCCTCTACACGACCTACCAGTTGGCGGTCGGGGCCCAAACCCGTCAAGCTGCCGAAGATGAACGTGACCGCCACCGGAGTGCGGTGGACGCGATTTTGTTCGGGAGTTATGCGAGTCAGATCAGGTTCGCAGCACTAAGCCTCGACGGTCGTGGGTTGAAATCCTACGGCGCATACGCGATGATTCTCCGAGACGTGGCTGTCTGGAAACGCTCTACCGTTTTGGAAGAGAATTCTTTCGCCTTCGTTAAACGACACGAGTTAAAGCCTGGCGACTCAGCTCCAGCGGGTTACAGGGCAATTTGGCAGGACCGAAAAAAGCTGGCCATCGCAAAGTTAGGCGCTCTCATCAAATCTGATACAAGTGGCGACAAGTTTGCATCTTTATTGCTTTACTCTGACGGCGTTGACAGAACCAAGGATGAATTCATTGAGGTGCAGATATTTGGTCCTTTCAACAGCGAGGCAATCGAAGCAGTATGTGGCAGCAGCTCATGCAAACGTTCCGTTGATACATCAATCGCTGTCATCGTCAAGGAGATGACAACGAATGGCGGCAAGTCTTGGATAGAGGAATGATCGACGTTGCATTTGTCTCGGGTCGCCTTGGGAACGCTCTCTTTCGGGAAGCGGACGATTATTTCCTGTTGCCCGCATACCATGACCCAATACCGGTCAGCGGGCTGGAAATTCGAGAAATATTGCAACACGGATCTGAGTATTCTGTCCTTCTCAACACGAGTTTGCCAGCAATACAGGAAAGACTAGAACGTGGAGTAGAGCAGCATAATGCGTTGTTCCTCCTGCTTACACTGCTGGACGTGTCAGTGTCTCTTTCGGCGCGTGTGATGGCTGGGCAATCCGCGCAAAGCCTGCTCGATTCGGACTCTGTTCTCTCATTCGTGCGTAACCGATTGCTTTCAGTCCCTCTACCTGTCGAGCAGCGACCTCATCATCGCAGTGTGATGCAGGTTGCAGGTGAGTTCGGTCTGGTGGGAGAGATGCTTCACGAGGTTTTTGAAGCACAGCCTGTGATTGATCAGCTCAGGTATGAATGGTCTAAGACACTTGACGAAGCTGGAGTTGACACTGCTGCCTTCAGTGGCTACGAAACGGAACTGACCGACGCCGGATTATTTTCTAACGCGGTCCGGGCAATTCAGAGTCAGAATCTGCAACAAATGAACGCGGACATTGTTAGATTTGCGATGTCTGCGACGATTCCGAGCGCTAGGGCAATTTTAACGGGCTTCCGTTCACGAATTGAAAGCACCTTTTGGGGCGCGAAAAAGAGAACAGGGGTTCAGGGCCGACTGAAGCTAACAAATATTCGCGAAGGTAGCGCGAATCGAGGCGGGCAAAGTGGCGACTTTATTTCAGATTTGTTGTCCGCAGCCGCGGACTCCGTTGAGGCCGGAGGCCGACTAGGCGCGCTGGAATCCAAGCTGCGAGTAGACAAGCAAATTAGTAGCATACGGGAGATGATATTCGCAGGGAAGAATTCGATCGCAGAGAAGTACTTAGGAGAACTCCTTGAGTTTCAGTTGGCGCAGGGTGATCGTGAATATGCGGTGATGTCCTTGTGTTCTCTAACTGCTATTTCCCTCGACGCTAATCAATTGCAAATGGCGGATCGCCTCTCTGAGTACGCGGTGAAACTGGGCGAACATGATGTAGTCGCCCATACGATAAGAGCGGAGGTTTACAAGGTTAGAGGTCAGTTCCAGAGCGCGCTCAAGGCCTACGAAGAAACAATATATCGCTTTCCGGATTGCAGGTATGCGCTGAACGGATATGCTGAGGTGCTTAAGGAACTCGGTGAGTTCGGGAAAGCCATTGAGCGGTATGTACAAGTGCAGCATGACTTCTCCGACAATCCTGTCGCATTCAACGGCCAGGTCAGTGTACTCAAGGCGCAAGGAAAGTTTCGTGCGGCGCTTAGCCTTGCAGTGTCGGACGCGAAACGCTTTCCCTATGACGCTGTCACTAGGAGTGTACTTGCTGGATCTCTGATGAGCCTTGGTAAGTATGACGAAGGTGTTCGCCACTATCGCTTGGCGGTGGAGTACGACCCGCGCGCTGTGCGTCTGGTGACGGCGTATGCCTTCGCTCTGCGGTCCTCGGGGCGATACCAACAGGCGATTGACCTCCTCGACAGGTATGCTGTCAAGAATCCGGATGAAGTAGCTGTTGCAAACGCTAAAGCGACCATCCTTAGGACGGTTGGCCGTTTTGATCAGGCACTTGAGATTTATAACGAAGTGTTAACCAGATATCCAACGTTCACGCCCGCGAAGTTCGGAGCAGCCGCGATTAAGATTCTGCTGGGTCAGGTTGATGCTGCTATCCGTGATCTCCCGAGAGAGGGCATGGAATCGGAGTTAGACTGGATTGGTTTTCGTACGTACGCCCTATCCTTCGTGTCTCTCGGCGATCTAGACGAAGCGGTAGGACAACTTGATTGGGGAGTTGCTAACTGTCCGTGGCGAGCTGAACGTACAAGGATGGAGACCGCGCTCGGCTTTGCGCAGCTGACGGCCAAGAGTTCGGAGAGCGTTATCACGCTGCAACACAATCTGGAGCACCTCGAAGAGCGCGCCAAGCAGACTCGCTTAATTTTCTTAGGTGCAGCACAAGCCCAAGCCGGACGGCAAGATATCGCAAATGTGATCCTTAAGAGCATTTTTAGAAGTCGGGACCCGCAACTGCATACACTCAATTCAAACGTTATTGCCTTCTACACTCCGAATGCAAGAACCAATTCCGTTGACTCGGAGTCGCTGTATCGGCAGGAAATGAACCTCGCCTTGAGTGCATGAGTCTTTGACCTGCCCCCCATCTTTAGTCCAGGGATAATGAGACTGCCTCCGGTTTTTGTTCGCCCCACGCACCACTCTCTGTAGCGGGGATGGGGGTGCGGGGCAAGGGGCCGGCGTTTGAGACCTCTTGCCCCTGATTGCGGCGGATATCGAGAGGCTGAACACGAATGGCTTAGTCAAACGAAATTCCAAAGCTGTTTGCAATTCGCTCAAGCTCACGCTCGGGATACTTCTGGTTCCAGATCTCTCTCGTTTCGTCGCGGCGGCAATCAAGAAGGTTGTAGATCAAGAGCATTTCCGGCTGAAACAGAAAGGCGGGAGTCCTGTCATCTTCCAAGCCTTGTTCCCTTGCTTGAGCATAAACCTGCTCGATCACAGGTTGCTTCGTTGTCAGGAAATCATTCAAGCGATTAGCAAAGGTGCTCACATCTGTCGTTATCAGAGGCATCAATGTGTTGAGCACCTCGACGGAAAGTTCCAAATTGGGCTGTTGGGAAGCCACATTGTAGTAGTGCCGTTCGAGCACTTGCAAAATGAGAACCGTGGCTCGGCTAGAAAGTTCCATGTTAAGACGATCAAACTCCCTGTCGGCAACTTCTATTTGTCCCGCCATGAGTGCGACCCGACGTTGCGTATCGGGCGGCAACTTTGAGGCCATCTCATCACTCTTGTAAACCGTATCGTGCGACATCTCTGACCACAAGTGTTGAGCGAGTGTCCTCACCTGCAACTCAGCCCAAAAGACGTTGGCCGGGTAGAGTGCATTGTCGCCGTCATTCTGGTGCAATCGCACGTGGTCGAGATGGACACTCAAATATCCGACCCGGTCAGTACCGAGCCTCTGTTCTTTGTTTTCCGGTTCATCCGAATCGAACAGCGTTCTCACTTTCTCAATCACCTTATTCACGTCCGCACGATACCTGATGATCACGCGGACACCGACTTTGTCTGGAAGGGTATCGAAAGTGTGATCACGTTTGGTGAGCAGCTTCTTGACAAGACTGTCCACAGTTTTCGCACGAGAGTCCACGTCGAACCACATTCCGAGCGGCTTGAGTGATTCTTTGAGCCTCCGCTCCAGAACTTTTCCGAAAGCGTCATATTTGGGACGCTCGGCGATCCATCGCAGTCTTGCTTCTTCTACGTCGCTCACTTCACCTTTGCCACTGTGTCTTTGACCAGAATGTCTTTAGGACGTATCTCAATGATGTCGGCAACATCGGCTGGAACCGAGATCATGCCTCCCCTTGTCGTGCGGTATGCCCGGCGTTGCAAGCTAGATTGGATGTCCTCAATATCTTTATGAAATGCGGTCAGCGCGACGTTATTCTCTTGCAAGTGCTCCCGATACAGCTGTTGATACCCTTTGGGAACGTATTCCTGGATGAACGTCTGTGGTGCGAACGTCATTGCCTTGGACTTCATCTGCGATTGAAGGTGGTCGTACAGGTCGCTCTTGATCGTAGGCTCTGTTATCGTGTTGCTAATGAAGTCCAAGGTTGTCTCGAAGAATCGCTGAGTCGCCACTCGCGGCTCCTGCAAGAAGCTGCAGCCTAAGAATCTCATCCAGAATTTTGCGAGGTCGTCTGCGCCCAGAACGTTGTATTGGTCGTCGCAGGCCGATCCCCGAAAGTCGTCATCACCGGTACCTGTGCGAATGAACATCGCAGTCTTGAAGAGTCGCGTGCCGTCCGTGAGAACCAAATCATTCAGGACCGACATCGCGAATGTTTTCTCTCCTGGTTTACCACTCAATTCCAATTGTGCGCCGCGTTCTCTTTCCAACTTCATCAAGATTAAGCACGAGTTACTCGCCGAAGCGGCGTCTATGACACAGAGAAGCCCGGGAGAAGTCGCCGCGGTGTGCTGTTCAAAAAGGTAATTAGCCAATTCACGTGACCCTTCGATGAAGGTCTTTGAATTGTGACCACCCTCGGTTAGAAGCCGAGCTTGCTTCGGAACTGGAGAAGCCGTGGTTGCGAGAAACTGAACAGAGTAGGCCTTAGTTGAGTTTAGAACTCGAGTCAACTTCGTTTTTAGATGACCCTTCTGACTCGCATCGACCTTCGTCTCAATGTCGGAGAGTTGAGGTTTAGCTCCGCCGTCTCGGAGTCTTTGCGGAACATCATGAAAAATTACGTGTCTAATTAGGGTAACTATATACTTGTCATACCGGAATTACAACTGTAAAATCGGATTCGTCGGGGCGCTCACTTCCGACCACGCCCCACGGTTTCCGAACCGCGGATTTGTCCGTGGCCCCGTTAAGCCGTGGACAAGGCGTTAAGAGTAAGCGCCCCGGCATCTGGGGCTGTTCTGTTTGCAATTAAATCACACCGAGTCAAGTAGGGGCTTGACACCGCATGTGAGAATAGAAAGTGAAGTAGGAGCAAGATCAGAAAAAATGAGCAACGAAGAGCAGCTTCTGGCTATCGGCAAGATGTCCACAGAGCGAGCCGACAAAAAACGTGAGCGAGCACTTCTGCTACGGCAAATTCAAGATGCCGGAGGTTCCTTCAACAAGGCAGCGCCATTGCTGATGCGACAGACGCCAGAAGTGAGCGATTATCAGAATGCCTTACAGATACTTGGCGCGTTGCAGCAAAGTGGTGGGCTAGATCACATCCGGCAGGCACTCTCTGAATATCTTGAGCTAACCGAACGGATTAATAACCTTTCCATCTCTCTGCGCGATGCTGGGGTAGAATGAGCGTTTGACTGCCAGCGTTTCAAGAGGAGCTACACCATGAGCGTAGAGTATAGAGCCGATGCGTTTGCTGCCGATGTCCCGCCGGAGCGGTGCATTTCTATCGTCCGCTTCCGACCGACGTTTGGGGATATCTTCCTTACTACTCTGGGGGTCGTCGTCTCCGTTGCGATAATCGGAGTCCCGGCGGCGGTGATCTTTTTCTTTTTTCGGTGACTTTAATCGCTGTGAATTCCCCGTTCATTACACGCCGCTCGCGGCGATATTCTCTTCCACGGTTGGCATTATCACCACGAAGCCACCCGGTCGGCATGTCGCTGCCTCTAGCGGCTCCTTTATCCGATTCAAAGTTTCCGCCTCGAAATAATATCCGCTAAAACCATTTGTATCGAACATAGACTTCAAGACGTGCCTGATCTTGGGTTCCTTATATCGCTTCTCATGCAGTAAACGGAAGGTTTCGTAAGCGATAAAATCAGCTGGCTGCAAACTGATGACTTGTTTCGCACTGCCCGGAGTGCATGTTGCCAGACGTGATCTATAAGCGAAACCTGGATCATCTTTAAGTTCGTAGAATGTTCTCACAGCGTCTAATTCAAATTCGTTACGGTCAAGAATGACTGCGAACTGATCTTCTGGCGGGAACCCTCCAGCCTCCATTTCCTTCGCAATGATTGCTATGCAAGTTTTGAAGCATACAAGATAAGGATGACCGAAGTTCTCGCGCCCTTTGTCATTGATGATGCTGCGATATTCATCTGCTAGAAGACCGCAACTAACTGCGTGCAGTTTATGTTTTTGGTCTTTCAGAATCTTTAGCATGTCCTTGCTGTAGCGGATTTGCCGATTCTTCGACCAGCCGTCAAATTCCCATGTGCGAGCATTTAGATGAGACGCATGGAAGCGAGGGACATGAACGCGATTATTCTTGCCGTCCCATTGTTTCTCAATCTTTCCCCAAGTCTTATCGTTCGCAAAAAAACCAGCAACGACATATGTATTAGGCTGGAATGGTGGACTGCCTTTCGGACGGCGAGCGTTTCCCTTTGGAGAATCGTAGCTTTCGTCGCAAACAAAGCGGAAGAGCACAATATATCTCCTGCCACGTTGGGCACCATGTATGCAGCCAGACAATTCTTTGATATAGATTGGCGGGTGCTCTTGACTTTTACAGACCACGGCGCGATACTCCGATCTAGGCGCGATGCGTCAGATCGGGTATTGCGCCTGAAACAAATTATGTCGGGTCGCCCTGAGTCCTCTGCCAAGAAAACTGAAAGGGTGACACGCGCAATTATACGGTATGAGACCACATGCAGAAATGATCGAAGGGCCCGAAGCGGCGACGCGATTCACAGAGGCACTGAAGACGGTGCTTTCGGTTCCCAAGAGTTCGATCCCCAATCCCTTTCACAAATCCAAAGTCTCCCGCACAAAAGGAAAAAAGCCAGCAGCCCGAAAGGGCTAACCAGCTTTCCGTTTCCCTCTCCTCTGCCGCTTTAGTTGAACGCCGCCGTGTCCGACTCCCGATCCTTGCCAGTGAGATGCTTCAATGTCAGACGCTTCCCTGTGATCTGCGAGAGTGCCAGTCTGAAGCGGTCGGCATCATTCATTGGATTGTCGGGTGTGGCGCGGTTGTTGTAGCGGAAGGTCTGCTCGTCCAAGTAGCGGAACAAGTGAAACGGTTCGACACTGACATAAGTTCCGTTGATGCCGCGCTTGAGCAGAGACCAGAAGTTCTCAAGGCCGTTGGTGTGGACTCGCCCGTCAACGTATTGGACGGCATGATCTACAACCATATGCGCGTAGTCGCCTTCCAGCCCTTCGTATGAGAGCAGAGCATCGGTGTAGAGCGCAGCGCCAGCTTCGACATGCTTTCTCACTTCGGCTTGCAGTGCTGTCTTCTTGCGGTTTGGAACCACGGTCGCACGAACCTTCCCGCCCCGCTCAAGAATCCCCATTACTGCGGTCTTGTCCTTAGTGCCTGTGCCTGTGATGCGGCGCTTGCGCTCGCTGATGTGCATGTTCCGCGCTTTGCCTCCGATAAAAGTTTCGTCGGCCTCGACTTCGCCAGAGAGCAATCCGAATCCGCCATCAGTCAAAGCAAAGCGCAGACGGTGTGCCATGAACCATGCAGTCTTCTGAGTCACGCCAAGATCGCGGGCCAGTTCGCAAGAACTGATTCCGTTCTTGCAGTTCACAACAAGCCACAGAGCAGGGAGCCACTTGTCCAAGCCGAGGCGGGACTCTTCAAAAACGGTTCCGGTTTTCAAAGAGAATGTGGGCCGCTCGTGTCCGGCGTAGCACTTCCATACGCGATTCTTGGCGAGGTATGTGACTTTCTCTGAGCCGCAGTGCGGACACTTGACCTTGCCGTCAGGCCAGCGATGCTCTACCATCATCTTGTAGCAGTTCTCATAATCCGCGAAGTGGATGACGGCTTCTTGGAGTGTTTTTATGCTTTCCATACTCCAAATATAGCCCGTCTTTCACGGTATGTCAAGTATATAGTTACCCTAATTAGGGTGCTAGCAAGGTCGTCGCTTGTAATCACGCTGAGACTTCTCTTTCCGGGGAAGGAAGCAATCGTACCTTCTCGGTCCCCTCCGGCGCAAGATTGGCCGTATGTGATCAGCCAAATGTCCCTTCAATCCTCCGCATGATCCGTTCCACCGCTGCCCATTGAAACGCGCCAACAGTCAATGATTCCGTCCGCGGCCTCGGTCAACTGTCGTGCAGGTCTTCACTTGGTTTTCAGGCTCCGGGCGACGAGAATGCCCTCCACCACAGGTTTGCTGCGCTCATTATACAAATCCAGTGTAGCACTTTCGCCTTTTATTCGTCCGTCACAAATCTTCAAGCGGTCTTTTGACCGGTCCGGATTTATTCCTGGGGCACTCGTGAAATCAAAACCCATGACTTTCATGATCGCCTACACATTGCCAGCCGCCACCGCTGTTGCACTCTGTCCGGCCAGCTTTACAGATTCTTGTTGTCCTGTCCTGTGCTTGCCGGTCCTTCCAGCGCCGCTCCACAGTACCGACATTTCTTTGCGGCCGCCTGAATGTGCTCCGCACATTGAGGACAAGTCTTCATCCCCTCAGGAAGCGGTCGGCTGACCGTTAGATTAGCTCCGCAGTGCTCGCAAAACTTGGCGTCAGCAAGAATTTGCGCATTGCAGAGTAGGCATCGTACTTTTGGGATGTTCTGGGTTTGCTCGGAAAAGGATTCTCGCCCATAGGTCACAACAATCGTTCCAGGTGTTCGTCCCGCAAGAAATATGCCCGGAAGGCAGGTAATGGCCCAGCAACACTGCTCGCCGCCCTTTACGTGCCCTTGTTCTATCTGCTCGCTGATGATTCGGTAACCCGCGTGCGCAACCTCGCTTGTGTATTCGTCTTTTGCCCTGAGGCCGGCGTTGGTGTTTTCAAAAGATGCTGTGAAATATTCCATAGCTAAGTAGGTAACGCGCAACACGAATCAGAATATTGGGTGCAGCCACACCGAAGAGAATGCCGGTTGTCAATCGCAGCCAGTTCCGACTTTCTCGCAATCCACACAACTGTGTTGTGCCATCGGCAACCAGGGGCAGCACTAAGAGGGTGCACGATATAAGGCTAAGAGCGACGAGGAGTGGCGCAAAAGCAACCCCGACCAATATTCCAAGGCAACGGCAACAGAGAGGGATCTGCCTTCCCCTAAGGACGTAGCTCCGGTTGATTCTTTGGTGACAGCCAATCAACAGCGCAAAACGTCCCAAAACGCCCTGCATACGGTCATGGATTGCATCCACCATTGCTGACGTTAGTGATGATACGTCCGCGCCTGAATTGCACCTGTGATGCAGATCACAGATTGCTGGAAGCAGTTGACGCTACGATCTAACCTCTCACTTACAGTTTCGGGCGGGAGCACTCGTGCACTGCAACAAATGCGGAAAACCACTGAGAGGTAGTGACCAGAGGTTTTGTCCCGAGTGTGGGACCCCAGTTCCCCATCCCGGTCTTCCACTAGCTCCATCGATGTCGTCATCTGTTCTCGCGGACCCGAAGGTCCTGGTGCTGATCGCAGGCGGTGTGCTGACTGTGATCGCATTTGGCACCTTGCATGAATTTTCCGCGGTCCTGGCGTTAGCTCTCATCGTGATCGCAGGGTTCGGGATCTTCCGGCGAGGGATCAAGCTCGAAATCAAGCTGGCTGCCCTGGTTCTCGGACTTCTGCTAGTGCTTGTCTCTAATGGAATAGAGGGATGGCAGGAGGACAAAGCCCAACACAAACAAGAAGACCAAATTAAGCAGCAGGCCGCTGCAGAAAAAGAGCAGAAGCGGCTGCAGGAAACCGCTTTTACCAGCCTCAGCCCAAAGGAACATCTAGACAAAGCTCGCGCACTCTTGAAGGTCGGCTCCCCTCAGACATCGATAGATGAGGGGATGAAACACTTGCGGGCCGTCAGTTCGTCTGCACCTGAGTTCTTAGACGCGAAGCACCTCCGACAGGAGTATGAGGCTGCTCGGAAAAAACATGATGATGAACAGGCCCGAGTTCAAACTGCCGAGGCCAGGAAACACGCTGTCGAAGAAGCTGCGCTCAACCGTGCCTTGAGGGACTCGATGGCACAGACCCTGGAAAATAAACTTCTGGATGAGGGCTACAATGTCGACGTAAAAGCGATCGGTAATGATCACACGACTCTGCATATCAAATGGATTTTGGTCAGCAAAGTTCTCGCCCACCAGCTGTCCCAAGAAGGAAGCTTCTTCAGCAATGCAAGGGCAGTTGGGTTTAAGCGAGTAGAAATTACCGATGGCTACGATGAAACCTGGTATTGGAAGCTGTAAACACAATGGTGTGACGGGTGTCACAGCAGAGTTGATGCGGATCACATAGCATAGAGCGGTCCAAGAAAGAGGAACGCCGATGGAAAAGAAAGGGAAGCGTATTCTTTCGGTGTCGCTTGCTGCCGCCGGTCTACTCGCCAGTGCGACATCGGCTTTGGGCTCGGTACCGGTTTCTCCAACCGCAAAAGCAACAACTAGCGTCGAGAATTCCATTACTACCGTACATCGGGCTTTGCCCACTTTACTTGTCTTGCAACCGGCAAACGGCATCCAGCAGGTGGCGCTGCAGCATGACTCGCATGCTTCGCACAGCTCCCATTCGTCGCATAGTTCCCATTCGTCGCACAGCTCGCATTCATCAGGTCTGTGATAAATGCCGGGCTCATCCAGAATACCGGATGGCAGTTTCGTCGCGAGATTTGATCAATGTCTAGAGGCTGATCCATCTGAACGATCGTTGCGGGGCAATCATCGGGTCCGAAACACGAGGGAGATGTACCCATGGAGACAGGAAGAAGCGAAAAGAGGAAGAATCGCGTCCTTTCGGTCTCACTTGCTGCCGCCGGTCTACTCGCTAGTGCGACATCGGCTTTGGGCTCGGTGACCTTTTCACCGGCCCAAAAAGCGAGAACTACCGTCGAAACTTCCGTTACAGCTGAGCATCGGACTCTGCCTGGTCCGCTTGTCTTGAAGCCTGCCAACGGCATGCAGCAACTGGCTCTGCAGCATGACTCGCATGCTTCGCACAGCTCCCATCATTCGCATCATTCGCACAGCTCCCATCATTCGCATCATTCGCATACTTCTGGCGTCTGAGAAATGTCAAGCTTACGCCAAATGCCGGATGGCAGTTTCGTCGCGAGATTTGATCGCAACGTCTACAGATTGGCTGCCGTTAAGAAGGCCGCCTACAAATACGGGGACAGATTTCACGTTTTGATCGAAGAAACCGACGACTTTGTGTCGGTGTCGCTACGACCAATGTCTTCCAATAGCGATCCGGAAGTGGCTGTCGGTAGCTTCTGCAACGAAGTTCTCGACCAAGAATTGCGAGAAGAGATTGCTGCCGAAACAAATGGCATCCGCGATCTTCTACTTGCACATACATTTTCCAAAACGTCACTCATCGATTCGGAGTCGGAGACATCTGATTACGAGCAGACCTCACCATCAAGTGAGAACAAGCGGCAATAGGGCCAGATCAATTTCATCTCTGAATGGTACCTTGCATGTCAGAAGGCTCCGACCTACGACGTTCTCCCTTCAGGCCTATAAGCGAATTCCTCCCTCAAAGTGGGCACTCTAACCTTCTTCCTTTTCGATTCATAAAGCTGGATGACTCCCGTTACGTCCTGACAAATTTCGCTGGGGAATACATCGTCACTGATCGCGACAATCTTGTCCGTTTCGTGAAGAAGGATCTAGCACCGGATTCAGACTTATACGCTCAGCTCAAATCTCGGCATTTCTTGACCGACTCCGCGAACTCAGTTGCCTTGAATTTGCTCGCAACCAAGTACAGAACGAAGCAGCAGCCCCTTTCTGAGTTCACTGGGTTGCACATGTTTGTGCCAACGCTGCGATGCAACAACTCCTGTTCGTACTGCCAAGTGTCGCGCAAGAGTTCCACAGCCGAAGGATTCGACATGAGCCAAGCTGTTGCGGAACGCGGAATTGAGTTCATGTTCAGCAGTCCCTCGACAGTATTGAAACTGGAATTCCAAGGCGGAGAACCGCTACTGAACTTTGATATTGTCAGGTACATCGTCGAGCGGACACGGGAGCTGTGCCGTACAAATGGACGCATCGTCAACGTCGTCATCTGCTCCAACCTGGCGTTGCTTTCGTACGAAATACTCGATTTCTGTGATCGTCACGACGTGAGCTTCTCAACATCCTTAGATGGGCCGCGAGAACTGCACAATCTAAACCGACCGAGCAGGGACTTTGACAGTTATGAGCGGGCCTGTGCAGGGATTGGTCGGATCAGGGAGCGACTTGGGGTAGAGCGAGTATCCGCACTCATGACGACGACAAGGCACAGCCTGTCCCAACCAACGGCAATTGTCGACGAGTACCTGCGCCAAGGACTTGCCTCGATCTTCTTACGACCGATTAATCCGTATGGTTTTGCATCCTCGCCGGGAACTGTTACCAGCTATTCCACGGCTGAGTGGCTGGAGTTCTATAAGAAGACCCTTGATTACATTATCGGCCTTAACCTGAGAGGCATTCGCATTCGTGAGGAGTACACAGCACTTCTACTGCGCCGGATACTGACCCCGTTTGGTACGGGATTTGTTGATCTGCAGTCACCTGCAGGAATTGGCATCAGTGCCGTGGTTTTCAACCATGACGGTAATGTCTATCCGTCCGACGAGTCGCGCATGCTGGCCGAAATGGGCGATCAGAGATTCTGTATCGGCAACCTTTTGTCCGACTCGTACAAAGACATGATGCTGTCTGACATCCTGATTGATACCATCTCGCAGACAATGACCGAATGTGTTCCAAGTTGCGTGGACTGTGGGTTCCAGCCATATTGCGGAGCCGATCCTATTCGTCATTATCGGCTGCAAGGCGATATCGTCGGATACAAGCCTACTAGCGAGTTCTGCCAGCGCCACATGGGGCTATTCCGTCACATAATAAGCGTCTTGGAAAACCGAGATACTGCGAGCGAAGTCTTGATGAATTGGCTACAGTGAGATGATATTAAGCGACAAAACTGACCGCCGATGGAATGGGGCGCCGTTCGTGGTCCGCGTTTCCACCGATCCGTCACGGCCTGAGCCTTTCAGAGCAAGTGAAGCCCTGTTGCTGCGATCCGCGTGTCATCCCTATACGCCCGGCTTTCGTGCCTATTTTGGCACTGCGGGTGCATCCTCTGAGTTACCTCCCGAGGTAGATACACCCCTCATTTCATTGCCGGAATCGCTGTCGTATCTTGGTGATGGCGACATCGTCATCGTGAGGCCCTCCACCGGGGATCTCCGAGTCCTTTATCGGCGAACGGCAATACATAACTCCTTTCTTGTAACTCAGGCATGCAACAGCTTTTGCTTGATGTGCGCCCAGCCTCCGGCAAAGCACGCGTCTGACGATTCCGCCGACATGCTCTGGGAAGCAATTCCCCTCATGGATATAAATACCCCCGAGGTGACATTTACCGGGGGTGAGCCGACACTGCTTGGCCGGAGGCTGGTCGAGTTGATACGCCGGATGAAGAGTTTTCTGCCTCATACGTCGTTGCACGTCCTCAGCAATGGCCGGCTTATTAGGTTCCTGGCATTTGCGCAAGACATCGCTGAGATTTGCCACCCAGATCTTGTTTTCGGCATTCCGCTGTACTCGGACGTATCTCATGAACATGATTTCATCGTGCAGGCAGACGGAGCCTTCGATGAAGCCGTGAAGGGCATTCTCAATCTTGCGAGATGCGGCTTACGGGTCGAAATCAGGCTTGTTATTACGCGCTTGAACTACAAGGGGTTGCAACGGTTTGCGGAGTTCGTCGCAAGGAATTTTCCCTTTTCCTGCAATGTTGCCCTCATGGGGTTAGAGCCGGTCGGTTTTGCTAAATCAAATCTTGCGAGCGTTTGGATCGATCCCGCGGACTACGGCGAAGGCCTTGCGGCAGCAGTTCGCATTCTTCAATCACATCGAGTTCCCGTGTCGATCTACAACCACCAACTCTGCACGATCAGTCCCGAATTATGGCGATATGCTCGACAGAGCATTTCTGATTGGAAAAATATCTTCATCGACGCCTGTGAAGATTGCGAAGTGAAACACCAATGCTGCGGATTTTTTGCGTCAGGCGTGGATGTACATAGTAGAGCTATAAAGCCTGTAGGCTGTGATTGAACGCGGAGGTTACCTTGGCCGCACGGTCAGGCTTTAACCCAACATCGACGAAGCGGAAAACAGCCACAGGCCGTTACGCCGCGGCATTATTGGAGTCATCTCCAATGGTGCGAAGATTTGCATCAAGATTAGTCGATGCTTCGGCGGGCCTGCCAATCCTCGATGTTGCCTGTGGCTCGGGACGAAATGCCATGCTGCTGCTCCGCCTTGGCTGCACGGTAATTTGCGTGGACAAGGATCTAGCTGGTCTTCAGGCTCGACGGGCTCGCCTGAGGCGCACTTTGTTCAGCAAGGCCTCGGGGCAGCTGGTCCTCCAGCGGCTCGACCTCGTCAAGGATCCGTGGCCGTTCGGACCATGCACCGTAGGGGGTATTCTCAACATCCATTATTTTGCGCCTGCCCTGTTTCCATTGTTCGCGAGTTCGCTCTCGCCGGGCGGATATCTTCTCCTTGAAACATTTCCTGGATGTGGAGAAAACTACCTTGATCTACCCAAAGCCGGAGAAGTAAGGAAGGCTCTCGTAAATGCGTTTGATTTAGAGGTCTACAAAGAAGGCAAGGCGGGTCCGCACGGTTACGACGCAGTTACTGTCCAGACGCTTGCCAGGCGACGCTGACTCCGCGACTTGTCGAGCACTGCGAATGGGGATAAGCCACGCCGACAGAATGACAACAAAACTCACAGTCACGCTTCTACTTTTAGTTTTTGTCATACCACAGCAGGCAGTGTGGGGATGGGGCAGCGAGGGACACATGTATGTGAACCGGGTTGCTGCCGAGAAACTGCCGCAAGACGTGCCAGCCTTTCTGCGAGGTGCCGTCGCGGAATTGGCTTATCTAGGCCCTGAACCCGACCGATGGCGAGATGACTCCAATCCGGCGCTGAAGAGCGCACAGGAGCCCGATCATTACATTGATCTGGAAAGAATCGCATGGCTGGATCCTTTGCCGGAAGGGCGGTACGAGTTTTACCAGAAGCTCTATGAAAAACGGGCGCTGACCAAGGACAACCCCGACGATTACCTCCCAGAACGAGTCGGTCTTCAACCCTACATTGTTATGGAAATCTTCGGTCGTTTGAAGGTTGCGTTTCGGGAATATCGACATCTTCGTGATCATCATCGGCCGACGGACCTTGTCGAGCACAAGATTGTTTTCTATGCGGGATGGTTGGGGCATTACGTCGCGGACGGATCGCAGCCGCTCCATACCACCATTCACTACAACGGTTGGGTTGGCGCAAATCCGAAGGGGTACGCGACTCACGGGGGCATTCATGCTGAGTTCGAAACCGCATACGTCTCCCACAATATCGCAACTACCGACTTTGCCAACTTGGTTCACGCCCCGGAACGTATAGCTGATCCCTTCGGCAGTTACATGCAGTACCTAAGAACTTCAAACAAGCTGGTCGAAAAAGTTTACGAGCTTGACAAAGCTGGCGGCTTCCGTGCTGCCGGATCGCGTGAGGCGTTCGATTTCACAGCACAAAGACTCGCGGCTGGCAGCCAGATGCTAGTAAACCTGTGGTACACGGCTTGGCTGGACAGCGCGGACTGACAAGGAGGATGACATGATTCGCCACAAGGCAAGGGCACTCGTGGTTGCAGTTGTCGTTGTTCTATTAGCTACATTGGGTCATGCCCAAACGTCGATTGCGGCGGCGGAGGCCAAGAATCACGTTGGGGAGAGGGCAACTGTTTGCGGGGAGGTAGCCAGCACGCACTACGCAACAACGAGTCGCGGAAAGCCGACGTTCATCAACCTCGACAAGCCTTATCCCAACCAAATCTTCACGATCCTGATCTGGGGAAGTGACCGGCCTAAGTTCGGAGACCCGGAGCAAAAGTATTCCGGTAAACAGGTGTGTGCAACGGGGACAATAACCGTCTTCCGTGATGTACCTGAAATTGTCGCCCACGACCCCGCAGCGATCAAATTGCAATAGCGTTCGTTGCAAAGCGTCAGGAGCGACAATTGTCGTGGAGTCGAAGCCCAGCTACGGGCCGAGATACCGCAACAAAAGTACGCGGTAACGTCAAACACGTGTTGTAATCGCAAGGCTAGGTCCTCCGTGCCGTGGGACGATTTCAGATCCTATCGAGTTACACGCCTCGTCGGCATGCTGACGGCTGCATTGGCTTGGACCTTGAGTATCTATATCGTCTTCACCACTATCCTTTCCGTCCATCGCTTTTATGCTGCCGTGCCTTATGGGGATATATGGTGGTTCGTCAGAGACATGTCCGAGTTCAGAAGTCATCGCATCGGGCTCACCTTCCTGTGGGGCCTGCATAGCGAACACCGACTCGTACTGCCTCGGCTGATTCTTTGGATTGACCTGCAGTTTTTTCGCTTCCGCGGTTTATTCGCTATCTTCTGCAGTTTCCTTCTTCAGGGAAGCGAAGCGTTACTGCTGTGCTTTGCATTCTGGCGAGCCACAAAGAACAATCTGCCTTCCAAGGTCGCATATGCAGCTTTAGTCTTCGGCATGATGTTCTCTGCATCTCAGATCGAAAACCTTGTCCAACCCTTCCAAGTCCAATTTCCGCTAGCCTTCTTTACGGCCTCGGTCTCGATCTTTCTAACGCTGCGCCACTGCGAGACACCTGGAGGTAACTGGGTGGCGATGATCCTCGGGCTTGTCGCGGCTGCTTGCGGAACCCTATCGCTCGGCAGTGGGCTGTTGGTCTGGCCTGTTCTGCTGCTCATTTGCCTAGTCGAACGTGCGTCGCCCAGAACACTTGCCACAGCTACGGTCGCTGGCGTTGCTATGTGGATATTTTATTTCATCGGATATCTCACACCACCCGACAGTACTAACCCGTGGGCTTCTCTGACGCATCCGATAAGTGTCGCAGCGTTTACTTTTACCTTTATCGCTAGTGCATTAAGCACGACGCCATCGCATCTAGCCGGTATCCTTGGACTGTTTTCGCTTTCCATCGTTGCACTCGGCTTCGTTCTTTATGCCCGCGCACGATCGGATTCTTTCTGGAAGTCGCACGCTTTTTTCGTTTATCTGGCCCTGTTCATCGTGGGCACCGCTCTTCTTGCCGCCCTCGCGCGGCTTAATTGCGGCCTCGAAGAAGCAGCGGCTATTCGCTATCGGACGCCGACCCTGATCTTCTGGGCGTCCATCCTCGGTCTTGGTTCTTCCTGGTGGAATGAAACAGTGGGCGATGTTGGTCGTTCTCTGGGCACTCCGATCCTTGCAGTTCTTTTCCTCATCACTTTCGTCATACCTGCCCAGCGGATGCCCATCGAGCATTTCGCAAGACTTAGCAAGCAGATCAACGACGATAGTATCGCTCTGGCCTTCGATGCGACTGCCGACGTTTATGGTCGGCTGTTTGACATCAGGCCTGATTTGGTTCGCGATTACACGCCTTTCCTGCGGGAGAATCATCTCTCGCTCTTTGCCGATCGCCTGTTCACTGCCAGGGGTGAATCCTTGACTACTCTCTTCATAGGCATTTGGCCTCAAGCATGTTTCGGCTCGTTCGATCGATTACAGCCGGTGGAGGATACGGCACAGCAGAAAGGCGCGGTGTTCGGATGGGGTTGGCTCCGAAACGAGAGTTACGGGCCTGCGACCATCGTTCTTGCGGACGCTAGCGGCACTATTGTTGGTCTTGCACATGGAATGGAACCACGGCGTGATGTGGCCGCGTATTTCCACAATCCGAAGATGCTCGCCACCGGATGGTCCGGCTACTTCCATGCGGAACCTACTTCGAGAGCCATCACGGCCTACGCCGTTCTCCCTGGTGGCAAGACTCTCTGTCCGCTTGGAGAAGTCGGGCTACAACACTAGCCGCTGCTTATAGAGGCATCAGAGCATATCAATGCTTACTAATTGGCTGTTGCTCAATCCATTCGCTGTCGCACAAAGCATAGTTCTGATCGCTTTGTCGAGCGGCGTCGTCTTCGTGGTCACTGATCCATACCTGCGCACTGTTGTTAAAGCCCACTGGAAACTCATCACGTTATTCGTCATTATGGCTGCGATCTGGCGGCTTCCATTTCACGACACCTTCTTCCACGGTTTGGAATACGAAGACTCTTATGTTTACACCGTCTCGGCGCGAGCGGACCTGCCCCGAGGGGTAAGCCAGGATGTCGGATCTGTTTACTTGACAAGTACTTGCGTGGCGGGCAGTTTAAGCTCTTGCGAGAAGTTCGAAACATACTCCGGCCATTACATTGGATGGCCGTCGATCATCCGTATCGCGCTTCGCCTCTTTAGATATTCACCCAACCTTCCCATTTATCTGAATATCCTTGGCACCTGTGCGTCGGTCGTGTTTATTTTCCTAATATGTTACTTGGCGACGGATGGCATCCTAGCACCTTCTGCTGCCGCTGTGGTTTTCGCTTCGACCCCAGCATTCGCCGTCTACGGCGTCGCCACTTACGCAGAACCCATCTCGAATACTTGTATAAGCGCAGTGCTGTTGTTTGCTTTTAGATATCTGTATCGAGCTCACGACGCTCCACGCGGCCGGATCGTAAATTGGTTCGCCCTTACTGTGACGCTGTTATTGGCTACACTGATCAAACGAGAAAATGTTTTATTAGCTATCGGTCTGTTGCTTATCGTTACGATTTGTCTACTGCGTCGGATCGGTACGACTCCAGCTGATAAAGGAAAGCTCTATTGGGCAGCCTGCAGCTGTGCCATAGTGCTTGTATTTAGCGTGACTGAGCTTCAGCTAGGCAGGACTCTGATATCCGAAACTCAGGAGTTTGGTCACTTTCCATTTAGTATCCTGAATGCTAAGATACTATTAGTTCCGTTTCTACAAGCGTGTGTGTCAGCGAAGTGGTACTCGTGCACTTTCGTGTTCGTTCTTCTCGGAATAGGTGACGCGGTCCGGAGAAAGAGCGTGGCGAGTGTCGCATTTGGTTTTCTCCTCTCCTATGTCCTCTTATATACGTTCCATGTACACAGCTACTATCAGGTTCACGGGGAGCCTGTGCTCCCGTATGAAACGTTGCGGTTTGCTATGAACCTCATGACGTTGTATTCCATACTGGCCGGGCTGGGAGTGGCAGCGATGTTCAGGATGTGGCATGCGCAGTTTGCGAAGTGGAGAACCCTAGCACTGATAGGTATCTTTGTGTACGCCGCTGTGTGCTATGCCGCTACGGCTAGGTTGCGACAAGAGGCTCATGAAGCGGAATATGCGGTGCGGGTTAACCCTGC